>Ga0208564_1001785_pt1 | contig 17697 bp, 16 predicted proteins | sample AD_UKC073_MetaG_FD_184439 | JGI IMG/M metagenome (GOLD analysis project Ga0208564, IMG submission 184439) | Active sludge microbial communities of municipal wastewater-treating anaerobic digesters from USA - AD_UKC073_MetaG (SPAdes) (version 2) | ecosystem: Engineered > Bioreactor > Anaerobic >... | reverse complement strand
CCGCCGCCTTGCGCGCTGCCGGGGTCGGGGTCGGCGACCGGGTGGCCGCCTATCTGCCCAATCTGCCGGAAACCATCATCACCATGCTGGCGACGGCCAGTATCGGCGCGACTTTCACCAGTGCCTCGCCGGATTTCGGCGTGCAAGGCGTGCTCGACCGTTTCGGTCAGGTCGAACCCAAGGTCTTGGTCACCTGCGATGGCTACTGGTACAACGGCAAGGCGATCGACATACGGGACAAGCTGGCCGAGTTGGTGCCGCAGCTGCCCAGTGTCCGCCATCTGATCCTGACGCCTTATCTGCACGATGATGTCGATGCGATGGCGACGGCCTTGCCGAAGGGCCTCTCGTGGGCGCGTTTCATCGCCCCCCATGCGGCGCTGACCGAACCCGAGTTCACGCCGCTGCCTTTCGCCCATCCGCTCTATATCCTGTACTCGTCGGGCACCACCGGCGTGCCCAAGTGCATCGTGCACGGCGCGGGCGGGACTTTGTTGCAGCATCTCAAGGAACACCAGCTGCACACCGATATCCGGGAACACGACCGGCTGTTCTATTTCACCACCTGCGGTTGGATGATGTGGAATTGGCTGGTGTCCGGACTGGCGTCCGGGGCGACCTTGTTGTTGTACGACGGCAGTCCCTTCGTCGGTCAGGGCCGAATCCTCTGGGACTATGCCCAGGCCGAGCACATGACCCATTTCGGCACCTCGGCCAAGTATCTCGACGCGCTGGAAAAAAGCGGACTGCAACCGCGAGATGATTATGATTTGCGTCCGCTGCGGGTCATGACCTCGACTGGCAGTCCGCTGGTGTCCGAACGCTTCGATTTCGTTTATTCCGCCATCAAGGCGGATTTGCAACTGTCCTCGATCTCCGGCGGCACCGACATCATGGGCTGCTTCGTACTGGGTAGCCCGACCTTACCGGTCTGGCGCGGCGAGATTCAATGCAAGGGTTTGGGTTTGGCGGTCGAGGTCTGGGATGACGAGGGTCGCCCGATTCGGGAGAAAAAAGGGGAATTGGTCTGCACCCGCCCGTTTCCATCCATGCCGGTCGGTTTTCTGAACGATGCCGATGGCAAGAAATACCAGGCGGCTTATTTCGAGCGCTTTCCTGGGGTGTGGTGTCATGGCGATTTTTGCGAAGTGACCGCGCACGATGGTTTGATCATCCATGGTCGGTCGGACGCCACCCTCAATCCCGGCGGGGTGCGCATCGGCACCGCCGAGATCTACCGCCAGGTCGAAAAATTGCCGGAAGTGGTGGAGGCGATCGTCGTTGGGCAGGACTGGCAGGACGATGTGCGGGTGATCCTGTTCGTGAAGCTGCAAGAGGGTCTGGAACTGGATGAGGCGTTGATCGCCACCATCAGACGAGTGATCCGGGACAACGCTACGCCGCGCCACGTGCCGGCCAAGGTGTTGCAGGTCGCCGAGATTCCCCGCACCAAGAGCGGCAAGATCGTCGAATTGGCGGTGCGCAATATCGTCCACGGCCAGCCGGTCCACAATGTCGAGGCGCTTGCCAATCCGGAGGTGCTCACCCTGTTCGCCAATCGTCGCGAGTTGCTGGAATGAAGCGGATGAAGGCTGGCTAAGAGGCTGTCTAAAAACTAACTAACTGATCTATATGACATCGGAACCGGCTTCCAGGCGGTTGTTGCCGGCCAAACTGGTTGGAAGCAGGTCCGACAGAAAATATTTCTTGAAAATCAATGTTGAGTTTTTCGACAGTCTCTAAAATCATCCATTAACCACAACCGCAGAGCTGATTCCAGCACCAGGGGAGCCATCATGACCGAGAGTTACACCGATATTCTGTACCAGAACGAAAACGGGATTGCCACCATCACCATCAACCGTCCCGACAAATACAACGCCTTTCGCGGTCAGACCTGCGAGGAATTGATCGACGCCTTCCTGAAGGCCGGCTGGGACCGCTCGGTGGGGGTGATCGTGTTGACCGGGGCTGGAAACAAGGCGTTTTGCACCGGCGGCGACCAGTCTGCGCATGAAGGGAATTACGACGGTCGCGGCATGATCGGTCTGCCGCTGGAAGAGTTGCAGAACGTGATCCGCGATGTGCCCAAGCCGGTGATCGCCAAGGTGCGCGGCTATGCCATCGGCGGCGGGCATGTGCTGGCACTGCTGTGCGATCTGACCCTGGCCGCCGAATCGGCCCGTTTCGGCCAGGTCGGTCCCAAGGTCGGTTCGGTGGACCCCGGTTTCGGCACCGCCTACATGGCGCGGGTGATCGGCGAGAAGCGGGCGCGGGAAGTGTGGTATCTGTGCCGTCAGTACACAGCGGCGGAAGCGGTGGAAATGGGTCTGGCCAACAAGGCGGTGCCCGATGACGAACTGGATGCCGAAGTAGAACGCTGGTGCCTGGAAATTCTGGAGAAGAGCCCGACCGCGCTCGCTCTGGCCAAGCGTTCCTTCAACGCCGACACCGCCCACATCGCCGGCATTTCCGCACTGGGGCTACAGGCGGTCAGCCTGTTTTACGGCACAGCGGAATCCCAGGAAGGGGTGCGGGCGTTTCAGGAAAAGCGCAAACCCAAATTCCGCGATTGAGGCAAGACGATCAGCGTTGGCGTCGAGCGGGGCGGGGTGGCAACGGTGGCGATCACCCCGCTCCGCCTCTGGCGTGTCCTGTTCTCGTTCGCGTCCGACTTTCGGACGATCGAACGTTTCCGTCCGTCCGAAAGTCGGACGATTCAGGGTCGGTCCGGGCCTACATCGTCTGCCGCCTGTCCCTCGGGCTTCTCGACTGCCCATCGTTTCCGGACCTGCTGGCTTACGTTGCGGCGGCATTCATGCTGGGAATGGCCGTGGCTGGCGTCAAAAAGCGATTGATAATCATATGGTTTAAAATCGCATGGCATTCTTTTTGCTAAACTTGTCGATAACGTGGATATGAAAACGCCACGCATTCCTGTGCTGGGAGGCGCCGGAAACAGCAAAAATTCAGACAAAGCCGACACGGCGGAATGAAAGGGGAAGCGATCCCCCGACGCGATGACAGCGATACGCCTGTTGCGACTACCCGAGGAGAAGAGTGACGATGGCGCATAAAGCCGAGAAGCAGGTTTTTGCCGATCCCGGAAACGATGCGGCGATCATGGCGGCCTGGGAACGATTTCAGCTGGGCGGCGGGCCGTCATCGGTCGCTCTGCGCCGACTCATCGAAGGCTCCTGGCAACGCTGTCTGGCCCATCGAGTCGATCCCAGGAAACGCAGCGGCCCGACGCCGGTGTGCGGCTCGAAGCTGGAAGCGCTCCGGGGCCAGCATCGCGAATTGCTGGAAGCCGCCGCGCCGATTATGGCTTGTGCGCGCGATTTCCTCGCCGAGACGGGCACGATCATGGCGCTGTCCGACACCAGTCCCACGATCCTCACCATGGAAGGCGACCACCATACCCAGGACTTTGCCGAAGAGATTCATCTGCTGCCTGGGGTGGCGTGGAGCGAGGGCGTGTGCGGAACCAACGCCATCGGCACCGCGCTGGCCGTCGGCCACGCCGTGCAGATCCATTCCGCCGAACATTATTGCGCGGGCATCAAGCGCTGGACCTGTTCCGCCAATGTCATTCGTCATCCTCACGATGGCGAGATCCTGGGGGTGATCGACGTATCCGGTCTGTCGGAATCCTACAGTCGCCAGAGCATGGCCCTGGTGGTGACGGCGGCCAGCCGGATCGAGAGCCGTTTGACCCTGCGCGAGATGGAACGGCGCTATCAGCTCCTGGAAGTCGCCCTGCCGCGTTGGTCGGGCGGCGCCGATGGCGTGGTGCTGTTCGACCATCGCGGCTATCCGGTCAAGGCTAATGAAAATGGCCAGGCCGCGTTGGCCGCGCTCGGGGCCGATCTCGATTTGGCCGCGCCACGGCGGATTCCGGCGCTCGCGCTCGATGGCGCGGTGCAGGCGAGTTATCCCACCTGGTTGCAGCCGGAATGGCTGGAGCCGGTGGTCCGGCACGGCGCACGCCTGGGAACTCTGCTGATCATTCCCTTGCCGCGCTTGGGTCGCCTGCGGGCAAAAGAGGCCGAGCCGACGCGGCTGGCCGCCAGCGCGGCGAAAAGCGACCGATCTTCGGCCATGCCGGAGAGCTTCGCGCGCATCATTACCGCCCATTCCGGCCTGCAGGAGGCGGTGCGCAAGGCCAGCCACCTGGCGCGCTCTCGGGTGCCGGTGTTGCTGTTGGGCGAGACCGGCGTAGGCAAGGAAGAATTCGCGCAAGGCATCCACCAGGCCAGTCCGTTTGGCGACGGCCCGTTCGTGGCGCTCAACTGCGGTGGTCTGTCGCGCGATCTGCTGGCCAGCGAGCTGTTTGGCTATATCGAAGGCGCGTTCACCGGCGCGCGCCGCAACGGTCTGATCGGCAAGATCGAAGCCGCCAACGGCGGTACGCTGTTCCTGGACGAAATCGGCGAAATGCCGCTCGATCTGCAACCGCACCTGCTGCGGGTGCTGGAGCAGAGCGAAATCTACCGGCTGGGCGAGAGCACGCCGCGCAAGGTCAATTTTCGGCTGGTGGCTGCGACCCATCGCGATCTACGGCAAGAAGTGGCGGCAGGCCGTTTTCGCATGGACTTCTATTACCGGGTGGCGGTGACCTCGATCCGGATTCCTGCGCTGCGGGATCGGAAGAGCGATATCGGGTTGCTGGCCCAGTACTTCGTCGAGCGGTTCTGCGGGCTGCACCAGTTGCAAAGCCGCCGGCTGGACGCGGCGCTGATCGCTTGCCTGGAAGGCTACTCTTGGCCGGGAAATGTGCGGGAGCTGCGCAATGTGATCGAGAGCATGTTGCTGATGAGCGACCGCCCGGTGCTCGATGTCGGCGATCTGCCGCCGGAGCTGACCCAGGACATGATGGCCGACGAGGCGCGCGCAGCGACGGCGTTCAGTATTTCCGAGAGCGAGGCCCATCTCATCCAGCGCGCGATTACCGCCACCCGGGGCAACCTGACCCGGGCGGCGCGCGAACTTGGCATCGCCAAGAGCACCCTCTATTTGAAGATCAAACAGTACAACCTGGAGCGGGATATCTATTCAGCGCGCGGTTTCGAGTCCAGGATGGCCTGAGCCTATGGAAATATGATGTCTGGAGCAGATCGATTCACGACGTGGCGGTAAAAGGTGGGCGATCAGTCTGTAGTAATATCACCGCTTGATTTCAGCGATCGCGAGGAAGCCCATGACCACCGCCACCATCATCGACGGCAAAAATTTCGCTGCCCGCCTGCGCGCCAGCATCGCCGGGCACACCGCCCAACTCAAAGCCGCCCACGGTTTCACCCCAGGTTTGGCCGTGGTGCTGGTGGGAGATGATCCCGCCAGCCAAATCTATGTCCGCAATAAGGGGTTGCAAGCGCGGGAAGTCGGGATGAATTCCTTCGAGCACCGCTTGCCGGCCACCACGACCCAAGCCGAGTTGTTGGCGCGCATCGCCGATCTGAATCAGGACCCGGCAGTCAACGGCATTCTGGTGCAGCTGCCGCTGCCCGCCCAAATCGATGCTCAGGCGGTGATCGAAGCGATTGCCGTCAGCAAGGACGTGGACGGCTTTCATCCGTTGAATGCGGGCTTACTGGCGGTCGGTGGAACCGGCATGGTGCCCTGCACGCCGCTGGGTTGCCTGATGCTGCTCAAGGATCGCCTGGGCAATCTGGCCGGGCAGCGGGCCGTGGTGCTGGGGCGCTCCAACATCGTCGGCAAGCCGATCGCGGCTTTGTTGCTGCGAGAGAATTGCACCGTCACCCTGGCCCATTCCCGCACCCGCGATCTGGCGGAGGAGTGTCGGCGGGCCGATATTCTGGTGGCGGCGGTCGGCAAGGCGCAGATGGTCAAGGGTGACTGGATCAAGCCGGGGGCCACGGTGATCGATGTCGGCATCAATCGGATTCCAACCCCGGATGGCAAAGGTCAGCTGGTGGGCGATGTAGAGTTCGACTCAGCGGTTCAAGTGGCCGGCGCGATCACCCCGGTGCCAGGCGGTGTAGGGCCGATGACCATCGCCTGTCTGCTATTGAACACCCTGACGGCGGCCTGTCGCCAGCAGGGTATCCCAGCGCCGGAGGTCAAACCGGCAGCCGAATGACGCGGTTTCGCGGTGGCAGTTAACCGGCGAGTTGGGCGCGGCGGTAGGCGGGGGCGTAGTGGGCTGCCACTCGGATCGATTCGATCATGCTGACGGCGCTGGCCTTGCCTTGCCAGGCGATGTCGAAGGCGGTGCCGTGGTCGACGCTGGTGCGTAGGAACGGCAGGCCGAGGGTGAGGGAAATGGTCCGCTCGAAATCCAGGGTCTTGGTCGCGATGTGGCCTTGATCGTGGTACAGCGACAGGACGGCGGCATAACGCCCCATGCGGGCCTGATGGAACACCGAGTCGGCCCCGATCGGGCCGGCGACTTGAAACCCCCGGCGGCGCGCTGCGGCGATGGCCGGTTCGATCTCCCGCACCTCCTCATCACCGAACAGGCCATGCTCGCCGCAGTGCGGGTTGAGGCCGGCCACGGCCAGTTCGCCACCGAGACCGAGTTGCGCCAGGGCGTGGTGGCAGCGTTCGATGTAATCGAGCAGACGTTGCTGGGTGACCAGGTCGCAGGACTGACGCAGCGAGACGTGGCGGCTGAGGAAGAACACCCGCAGGCCGAGCGTTTCGAACAGGGTCAGCGGATCATGCACTCCGGTCAGGCCGGCCAGCATTTCGGTATGGCCGATATAGGGCACGCCGGCGGCCTGGATCGCTTCCTTGTTGATCGGCGCGGTATTGACCACGGCGACTTCGCCGCGTAAGGCGGCCTGGACCGCGGCTTCCATATAGTCCCAGGCTGCTTGTCCGCAGCAGGCTTGGACCTTGCCTGGCGCGAACTGGGCCGGGTTGGCATTGGCGAAGTCGACGACCTCGATCGTGTCTGGCGCGAAGCGCGCTGCGGCCGGTCGCGCGATGCACCGTACCTGTAGCGGGCAAGCGCTGTCCCGGATCGCTTGGGCGATGACGCGGGCATCACCGTAGACCAGGCAACGGGCGACCGTGCGCACCGTCTCGCTGGCCATGGCGCGGACTACGATTTCAGGGCCGATACCGGCAGGGTCTCCCATGGTAATGGCGATGATGGGTGTGTCCACGGTCGCTCCTCCGGTATGCGGGTGATGATCGACGCTCAGCGGTGGCGGTGTGACCTGCCGAGCATGACGGTGTTGGATGGGTCGGCGTTTATTCGACCCGTTGCCACTTCTGTTCTTTGCTGAAGAACATCCATTTACCAGTGACGTCGAGAACCTTGCCGCCATCGGCCAGCTTGGCCTTGCTGCTATAGGTGCCGCCGTCGGCTGGGTTGAAAATCTTGCCGTCGGTCCATTCGTTGCCTTCCTTTTTCAAGTCCCACAGGATGCGCATCCCGACCAGCGGTTTGTCCTTCAAATCGCCTTCGCATTTACTGCAGGTTTGTTCGGCCGCGCCTTCCAGCAGCTTGACGATCTTGCCGGTCAGCACGCCGTTGCTCTCGGTGATTTCCACGATGCTCTTGGCTTTACCGGTCTTGTCATCGATGGTTTTCCACTTGCCGACCGGCGAACTGAGGTCGGCGGCACTGGCAGTGGCCAGCCAGAACAGACCGCTGGCCAGACCGAGAGCAACGCCCAGGGGCGAAATTTTCATACAGGTTGTCCTTATCGTCACGGGATGAATGGGTAGTGGAATCTTGTTGTTATGGTTGCGGCTTACGACTGCCCTGACCCGGTTCCGGGCCAGGAGAGGCGGAGGATTGCCCTCGGCCTCTCGGATCAGGGACTTACAGCCCGTACAGCGCCTTATATTCGGCGTCGCGGCTGGCGATCAGCTGCGCCAGGTTGAGCACCACCTTGCACTGTTTCCAGGTGGCGTCATCCTGCATCTTGCCGTCGATCATCACCGCGCCGCTGCCGTCGGGCATGGCTTCGATGACCCGCTTGGCCCAGGCTACTTCCTCGGCTTTCGGGCTGAACACCCGCTTGGCGATGGCGATCTGGTTGGGATGCAGCGACCAGGCCCCGACGCAACCCATCAGGTAGGCGTTGCGGAACTGGTCTTCGCAGGCGGTCAGATCAGCGATATCGCCGAACGGACCATAGAAGGGCAGAGCGCCGACGCTGGCGCAGGCATCCACCATCTTGGCCATGGTGTAGTGCCACAGATCCTGCTGGGCGGTCGGGCGTGGCGCTTCGGGGTTGCTGGGATCGGGATCGGTGCGCACCACGTAGTCGGGATGACCGCCGCCGACCCGGGTGGTCTTCATCCGGCGCGAAGCGGCCAGGTCGGCCGGCCCCAGACTCATGCCCTGCATGCGCGGACTGGCGTTGGCGATTTCCTCGACATTGGCTACGCCCAGCGCGGTTTCCAGAATGGCGTGGATCATCAGCGGCTTTTTTACGCTGTATTTGGCTTCCAGTTGCGCCAACAGCTGATCGACGAAGTGGATGTCCCACGCGCCCTGGATCTTGGGCAGCATGATCACATCGAGTTTGTCGCCGATTTCGCCGACTAGGCGGACCAGGTCATCCAGGAACCACGGGCTGTCGAGACTGTTGACCCGAGTCCAGAACTGGGTATTGCCGAAATCCACGCTCTTGCCGATCTGCACCAGCCCTTCGCGGGCGGCTTCCTTGCGGTCGATCGGCACGGCGTCTTCCAGATTGCCCAGCATGATGTCCACGGTCTTGGCGATATCCGGCACCTTGACCGCCATCTTGGGATTGCTGGGATCGAAGAAGTGGATCATCCGCGAGGGCAGGACCGGAATTTCGCGCAGCGGTTCGGGAGCGCCGACGACCTTGGGTTTGAAGAAATCACGGGGACTACGCAGCATGGTGACATTCTCCTGAGTGAGTGATTTTAATGTCCTTCGAATTTTCGAATTAGTTTTTGCGCGGCGACGGTCGGGGGGAGGTGACCTTCGATCACCGCTTCTTCGACGCCGGCGCGGATACCGGCTACTCCGGCGTGATTGAAGAAGCTGGCCCGCAGGTGTTCTTCGACCATGGAGTATACCCAATCCAGGGTTTGCCGTTGCCGGCGCTGCTCGAAGACGCCGCTGGCGGTGACTTGCTGGCGGAAGGTGCCGATGACCTGCCAGATGGCGTCGATGCCGTCACCGTTGAGGGCGGAGCAGGTATAAGCCTTGGTGTACCAACCCCGGGTGGCCGGAGCGAGATAATGCAGGGCTCGATTGTAGTCGGCTCGGGCGGCGTTGGCGCGGATTTTGTTGTCGCCGTCGGCCTTGTTGACCAACAAAGCGTCGGCCAGCTCCATGATGCCTTTCTTGATGCCCTGCAGTTCATCACCCGCGCCGGCGATCATCAACAGCAGGAAGAAGTCGACCATTGAGCGCACCGTGGTTTCGCTCTGACCTACGCCGACGGTTTCCACCAGGATCACGTCGAATCCGGCAGCCTCGCACACCAGGATGGTTTCCCGGCTCTTGCGGGTCACGCCACCCAAGGTGCCGCTGGATGGGGAAGGGCGGATGAAGGCGCGGAGGTCGCGAGACAGCAGCTCCATACGGGTTTTGTCGCCGAGGATGCTGCCGCGGGTGACCGTGCTGCTGGGGTCCACCGCCAGCACCGCGACTTTGTGACCTTGTTCGCATAGGTGGAGGCCCAGCGCTTCGATGAAGGTGCTCTTGCCCGCGCCAGGCACGCCGGTGATGCCGACCCGGATCGAGTTGCCGGTGTAGGGGATGAGTTGCCGCAGCACTTCCTGTCCCATGTCGAGATGGGCTTGGGAGTTGCTTTCCACCAGGGTGATCGCTTGGCCCAGCGCATTGCGATCGCCGGCCAGTACGCCGGTGACGTATTCGTCGACCGTCAGCCGACGGCGGCGGGGGACATGGGGGCGTGGCACTGCGACGCTGGTTTGTCCCAGGATGCCATCGTGACCGCCATCGACTCCGGCCATCACCGAGGTGGTGAATTCTTGGCCGGCATTTTCGGGAACCCAGTCGGGTTTATAGGTTTTTTCGCTCATGGGACAGAATCGTGCCACGCTGGGGTTTAGTGAGAAGAGAAAGACCATTGCCAGGCAATGGCCTTTTAGGTGCCATTCTAATCGGTTTTGGGCGCCATGACGAAGTCATGACTTTGTGGACAACGATTTGGCGGGATGAGGGCCAATACGGATGGAGAGGTAGATTTCGCGCAGAAACAGAGTCCAAGCGATCACCAGGAACAGCATGGTCAACACGAAGAGTCCCGCCACGATCTCAGCCAGTCGCGCGTTGAGCAGCGCTCCGATGAATGCGCCGGCGATGACGAGGCATACCAGCAAAGCGCCGATGACAGCGAATAGGATAGCGAAGTAGATGAAGATCCTCCGATGGTGCAGATCAGCAATTTCCTGAATGACTTCAGGATCGTTTTGGATCTCGGGCGGCTGATTGAGAAGGACGCGCCTGCGATCGATGATGCGTCCCAAGCGGTTGGTCAGGATGATGATCAGATTACCAATTGCGACCAGCAGGAAGGCAGGCGCCAGCGAAAGCTGAATAACGTGGGTAATGTCGGCGATAGGCAATTCCATCGGGATGCTCTATTCGATTTGGAGAAAAGATCTCCAATCAATCTGGCTAATATTCACTGTTTAGCGTTTGTTGTTGGGTGAAAGGACAGTCATTCGGGAAAGTGCCCTTATCACAATCTATTTCTCTTGCTGCAATCAAAATGGCGTCGCCATAAGCGTTTTCAAAGGCTTTTTCCAATCTGGAAGTTAAGCTAGGGCTTTCATCCAGTAAGCGCTTGATACGTCGCCGTTGTTCTTCAATCGTATATTTCCAGCTATTTCCACGCCGGGCGGGTTGAAAACGCCATTTAAGCAAATGAGCGAGCAATACGGCCAAACGATTAAGCAATTCATGCCGTTCGCCGCGCCCCATGTTTTCCAGTTCCTCGGCGATATTTTCCACGTCAATCTCCGCGAAGCGCCGCTGCCGCAGCAATGCTGCGTTTTCAAGCGTCCAGGCGTGAAAGTCCTTTTCGTAATCAGTTGAGATGTTTTTCATGGAGGTTGCAAATCTATACAATTGAGTCAGTCATCGGTAAGTTTTTTGATAATTGACTTTGCTAAATGTTCGTTGATTTCAGAGTGTCTCGGCACGGGCTGGGATTTTGAGGCTTTTGGATTGGTGTACCAGTCATGCGCGCCGCCATGTCGAACCAGAGTACAGCCCATTTCTTCAAGGCGCTTAATCAAATCTCGCCTTTTCATCAATCTACAACCAATTCTTCTACTTTTCGAATATGTGGAACTTCGCCGGACTCAATATCTATGAGAAGACTTTTTAGATTTTCAATCAATTCTTCTTTCGATAGACTCTGCGTCTGATAATCGGGATAGTCATTCAGAAATCCTAAAAAAAAATCGCCGTCTTTCCAGTAAGTGAATTTGAAAGTTTTCATAGTGTTTCCTTTAATATAAGGAGCTAGGTAGGTTACGTATCGCGTACCATCATTCATCACATCAGCAACCGTAGTACAGGGCAAGTCAGGGTATGAGTCCGTAACCCGCTGATCGTGGAGCTGTTCCATTCCGGCGAGTTACGCTGCGCTAACCTGCCCTACAGGTTACGTGCTCTACACGTTGCTTGTTGGTGGTTTGTTTTCTGATTTTTGCTCCCGCACTCGAGTTGGCGAGTGAAAGACAAACTTTCCTTAATTGATTGACTGCTTTTAAGCGATTGGTAATCTCCTCTTTACTCATATCAATCTTCATCGATTAATCCTGATAAGTATTTGATATCGTCTTCATCCTGACTGTTTTTTCTTAATAACTTCAGATCGATCAACCCTTTTGGTGATACAACTTTTAATGTTCCTCCTTCCCATTCAACCACGATCAGGCTATCCCATGATGATCTAGTTTCTGGAGTCACAATCAATAAATCGAGAGATAGATGTTCTCCAAGTTCATCATCAAGCTATAGTCAGGTAGAGTACGCATCACGTACCGTTATTCGTCGCATCAGTAAGGTTAGCATTCACACCCTAAAGGGTACGCAGGTGCGTAATTTATAGCACCAGAAGGTACGCAGTGCGTACCCTACATGGCTGCATGACTGAGGTCTTTTCTGCTTATTAGTCATCAATTTTCTGCCATTTTCTCCTAGATTATTGAAATGCATAATCTCCTTTCAGGATTGAAGAAAACTTTCCTGTCATCCAATCAGTGTGTAGGGTCGTTTTTCAGTCTGGCCAATAGTCTGGGTCTAGGATTTGTTCGACCGTAAACGGGCAAGCTTCCGGGAAGGTCATAGCCGGTAACCCGGTTTCACTCACCGCATTGCGGCGAGAACGGCGATATTCGGTTTCCAACAGTGTAGGTAGTTGAGGAACCAAACTAGGGCTATCGGCTAAGATCGCCTCGACTTCATCACGTCCATTGCGAATGCTGCTTTCCCAGCTAGCGCCGCGTCGTTCAGGCTGATAGCGCCATTTCAGCAGGTGCAATAGAACGTTTCGTAAGTGACTCCCTAAGGTGCGCCGGTCGCTCTTACCCATGCTCTCGATTTCCTCGGCTAGGTTCGCTACGTCCACTGCCTGTAGCTGCCCTTGGCGCAACAGCGCAGCTTGCTGCTGGGTCCACAGGTAGAAATCGGTTTCGTAGGTGGCAGGTGTCGGCATGGCATACCTCCATCAGTACGCGAGGTCATTTAAGTTCAGGCGCGCAGTAAGGTCTTTGACAAATCCAGATGGCTTCCTCATTGACGAACGATCATAAAACCTAGCTTTTGCAGAGCACGAACAGTTTCAGCACCAGAAACAACTGGCAAATTAGGCATGTTCTGCAACTTGGAAAGTGGTGAGAATCGCACAACCGCTAATTTATAATGGAAACTCTTCTAGGTAAATTTCAGTCGCTTCTCGCAAATTTGCAAGAGCCTCTTCAATGGTTTCTCGGTGGTGCCTGTTTCGGGATTCATAGCAACATATCTACCTTCAGTCAGGTAGTCAGGTAGGGTACTACACGGCTTGGAAATGAGCATTATAAAAATTTTGCGTAAAGCATTTTTCTTAATATGTTACTGCCACGTTTTACAAAATCCTCTTCAGATTCGTTTTCTAGGGGACTGCCAATCTTGTCGCTGAATTGAGATATAAATACTTGATCTTGAATCGTATTGGATATTTCTTTTGAAAATTTTTCTTTTTCATTCTCAGATATTTTGGTTTGTCCTTGAAGGGAAATCACAAGTGTATTTGTTAGTTTGTCTTGGAGAGCTGGGAGTGTATTTATAGAGTTAGTAAATTCTTTAAAAGTCTTCATTTTTATCCTTACTGTTTTTATAGTATTGATAATATTTATGTAAAATGGCTTGGAAATATCTAACAATCGTTTCAATTAATTCCCGTTTTGTTTCTGGAGACAATTCCCTCCAAAATTCCATAAACCATCGAGATAGAACATTGATCCAGGAGAATCGATTAATGATCCAGAAAAATATATTCATTTTCAGTATTCCATGGATATGAAGCAAGTCGAGCAGGGCGGGCACTTGCCCACCCTGCCATCCTTCACACCACCCTTACGCCGCTAAGCGCTCGTTCAACTCCACCAACACCTTCTGCGCGGCGATCGGAATTACCGTGCCGGGGCCGAAGATGGCGGCGGCGCCGTTGGCCTTGAGGTACTCGTAGTCCTGGGCGGGGATAACGCCGCCGATGACCACCATGATGTCCTCGCGGCCCAGCTTCTTCAGCTCGGCGATCAACTGCGGCAACAACGTTTTGTGACCGGCGGCCAGCGAACTCATGCCGACCACATGCACATCGTTTTCCACCGCCTGCCGGGCGACTTCTTCCGGCGTCTGGAACAGCGCACCGATGTCGACATCGAAGCCCAGGTCGGCGAAGGCCGTGGCGATGACCTTGGCGCCCCGGTCGTGACCGTCCTGACCGAGTTTGGCCACCAGGATGCGCGGCCGACGACCTTCGTTCTGTTCGAACTCGTCGGCCATCTTGCGCACCGTGGCGATTTCCTCGGCGTCACCGAACTCGCTGCTGTAGACGCCGGAGATGGCGCGGATGACCGCCTTGTGCCGGCCAAACACCTTCTCCATCGCATCGGAGATTTCACCCAGCGAGGCACGGGCGCGGGCGGCTTCCACCGCTTTCTCCAGCAGATTGCCGGAGCCAGCACTAGCCGCTTCGGTGATGGCGGTCAGACAGGCTTTGACCTTGGTCTCGTCGCGATTGGCGCGCAGTTTCTGCAGGCGTTGCACCTGGGCTTCGCGTACGGCGGTGTTGTCGATGGCCAGAATTTCCAGCGGATCTTCCTTCGCCAGTCGGTACTTGTTGACGCCGACGATGGTTTCCTTGCCGGAGTCGATCTGCGCTTGCCGCCGCGCCGCCGCTTCCTCGATGCGCATCTTGGGCAATCCGGTTTCGATGGCCTTGGCCATACCGCCCAGACTTTCCACTTCCTGGATGTGACCCCAGGCGCGCTTGATCAACTCGTTGGTCAGCGCCTCGACGTAATACGAACCACCCCACGGGTCCAGTACCTTGCAGATCGCCGTTTCATCCTGCAGATACAGCTGGGTGTTGCGGGCGATGCGGGCCGAGAAGTCGGTCGGCAGGGCAATGGCTTCGTCCAGGGCGTTGGTGTGCAGCGACTGGGTATGGCCCAGCGCCGCCGCCAGCGCTTCGACGCAGGTCCGCGCCACGTTGTTGAACGGGTCTTGCTCAGTCAAGCTCCAACCCGAAGTCTGGCTATGCGTGCGCAGCGCCATCGACTTCTCGTTCTTCGGGTTGAACTGCTTGATGATCTTGGCCCACAGCAACCGCCCGGCGCGCATCTTGGCTACTTCCATGAAGTAGTTCATGCCAATGGCCCAGAAGAACGACAGCCGGGGGGCGAAGGTGTCGATGTCCATGCCGGCTTTGATACCGGTGCGGACATATTCCAGCCCGTCGGCCAGGGTGTAGCCCAGTTCCAGATCGGCGGTCGCGCCGGCTTCCTGCATGTGGTAGCCGGAGATCGAGATGCTGTTGAACTTGGGCATCTCCTTGGAGGTGTAGGCGAAGATGTCGCCGATGATCCGAATCGACGGATCGGGCGGGTAAATGTAGGTGTTGCGCACCATGTACTCTTTCAGAATGTCGTTCTGAATGGTGCCGGTGAGTTTTTCGTGCGGAACGCCCTGTTCCTCGGCCGAGACGATGTAGAAGGCCAGGACCGGCAACACCGCGCCGTTCATGGTCATCGACACCGACATCTGATCGAGCGGAATGCCGCTGAACAACACTTCCATATCCAGGATCGAGTCGATGGCCACGCCGGCCTTGCCGACATCGCCGACCACCCGCGGATGATCGGAGTCGTAGCCGCGATGGGTCGCCAGGTCAAAGGCGATGGACAGGCCCTTCTGACCCGCGGCCAGATTACGGCGGTAGAAGGCGTTGGATTCCTCGGCGGTGGAGAAGCCGGCGTATTGGCGCACGGTCCACGGCTGAGTCACGTACATGGCCGGATAGGGGCCGCGCAGGAATGGCGGCACGCCGGCGGCGTACTTCAGGTGCTGCAGATCCTTGATGTCGTCGCTGGTGTACAGCGGCTTGACGTCGATCTGCTCCATGGTGGCCGACACCAGCTGCTCCAGGCTCTTGCCGGTGGTTTTTTCCACCGACGCCTTCCATTCGGCGAAGCTGGGCTTGGGAAAGTCGACCCCATAAGGCATCGTGGTGAAATCAGGTGAACTCATTGGGCGACCCCCATCTTTTTCTGCAAGGTGGACAACAAGGCTTGGCAATTGGCGGCCAGATGGATGAAGTCATCCACGCCAGCGGCTTTGAAGGCTTCGACCTGATCGGCGGGATAGCCGGCCAGCAGCACGGTCAGATCGGGACTGGCTTTCTTCAGCTTCTCGACCAGCGACGGCACGATTTCGGGATAGGTCGGATCGGTGGAGCAGATCACCACCGCCTTGGCCCCGGAACCCAAAGCCGCTTCGGCAGCGGCGTCCGGCGTGCCGAAGCCGGCCGGGTAGATGGTCTCGAAACCGCCGACGCCCAGGAAAGCAGTGGCGAAGTCGGCGCGGGCCTTGTGCTGGGTCAGCGGACCCATGGTGGCCAGGAAGACCACCGGGCGTTGGCCGGTGCGGGCGATGTAGGATTCCGCCGCCTGCCGCAAGGCTTCGAAGGCTTGCGCGCCGCGATGGGCGTGGACCGCAGTGGCGGTGAGGCCGGGCTTGGCGGTGGTGCGGGCCGCCTGGGCGATTTCACCGAGAGTCGCACCGGCTAGCGCCGCTTGAATCGCGCTGGCGACCACTTCGCCGCCCTGGGCCAGCGTATCTAGCGCCGTTTGCTTCGAGGCGGTGTTGGCGCTCGCCCGATACTGTTTGAGTGCCGCGGTCCGTTCCGATTGCACCGCCCAGGCGTCGACCGGTGCGGGCTCGATCCGGGTTTCCTTCAGGTTCGGATACATGTTGGTGCCGACGAAGATGTCCTTGCGCTTGGCGATGTTGGCTGCGCGCTTGGCGGCGGTGTCGGCGATTTGCGCCTGCGGCCAGCCGGCCTCCAGCGCCTTGGCCATGCCGCCCAGTTTTTCGACTTCCTGGAAGATTTCCCAGGTCTTGCGGGCGACCGCATCGGTCAGGTTTTCGACGTACCAGGAACCGCCGGCTGGATCGACGGTGCGGGTGATGTGGCTTTCCTCGCGCAGCACGGTGTGGGTGTTGCGGGCGACCCGGCGCGAGAATTCGTCCGGTACCCGCAGCAGCTCGTCGAAAGGCGAGATGTGCAGGCTGTCGCAACCGCCGACCGCACTGGAGAAGGCTTCGGTGGTGGCGCGCAGCAGGTTGACGTGCGGGTCGTAGACGGTCTGGTTCCAGGCCGAGGTGCGGGCGTGCAGGCTCATCTTCTGCGCGGCTTCACCACCACCGAACGCCTGGACGATCTTGGTCCACAACAACCGCGCCGCCCGCAGCCGGGCGATTTCCATGAAGAAATTGGAGCCGATCGACAGCGAGAAGCGGAAGCGCGGAGCGGCTTCGTCGACGCTCAGGCCGCGCGCTTGCAGGGCGCGGAGATATTCGACCGCCGTGGCCAGCGCGAACGCCAGTTCCTGAGTGGTGCTGGCTCCGCCATTGTGATACGGGCTGCCCTGCACGGTGATGGTTTGCAACTGCGGCGCATGGGCGGTGGCCCAGGCAGTGAGTTTGGCCATCACCTCGTAGATGCCGTCCAGATCGCGTGGCAGACGACCGTCGCGGGCCAACTGGCCCAGCGGGTCCATGCCGATGGCGCCGCGTACCTTGGTCAGCGACTTGCCCTGTTGCTGGACCAGCGCCGCCAGCAGGCCGGTGAAGGTCAGGGCGCTGGTGCTGGCCTGGATGAACAGCGGAGTGGTTTCCAGATCGACGCCATCCAGCGCCTGGGCCAGATCGGCGACGCTGGAAATGGACAGACCACCCCGACCGACATCGTCGGCCTCGGCCTGATCGGCATCGACGCCGGCCAGGGTCGGACGGTCGAGCACCAGGTTGACCGCGTTTTGGCCACGGGTCAGGTCGGCGTGCAGGGCTTCGTTGAAGGCTGCCGGCGTGGCGTAGGGCATTTCCTGCGCGATATCCCAGCTGTGAGCGACATAGCCGAGCGGCGTGGCGCCACGCAGGTAGGGCGCGAAGCCAGGCAAACCGTCCAGATGTGGCAAGCCTTCGATGTC
>Ga0208564_1001784_pt1 | contig 17700 bp, 19 predicted proteins | sample AD_UKC073_MetaG_FD_184439 | JGI IMG/M metagenome (GOLD analysis project Ga0208564, IMG submission 184439) | Active sludge microbial communities of municipal wastewater-treating anaerobic digesters from USA - AD_UKC073_MetaG (SPAdes) (version 2) | ecosystem: Engineered > Bioreactor > Anaerobic >... | reverse complement strand
AGCATTATTGTATCTGCCCGGTAAGTTGCATATACTTCATCACGGGCGAGATTCCTGTCGAAACCGAAGAGGACAATATTAATTATGTCTTTAGAGAAAGCATCCCTGACATCCAGTATTTGCTGTTCATGAGCAGCATTGGCTTCAGGAAAGCTGATTTTCCCCCCGAGAACGCCCTCATAGTTCCCGATTCGAAAATGCCAATACGCACCTGCGCAACCGACGACGGTTACAAGCGCCAGGGCGATTACAATAATGATTTTATTCCGCCTGCGCTTCTTTGCCTGTTTGGTTTTGACCCTGCTATGCCCCACTGTGATACACCTCGCAATTGACATTATTGCATGTTAATACTGCCATATCGCAACTATTAATAATATATGCTGCATGCACCCGGTGCAGCCTGACCGGGGATAATTCAAACCCCATGTTCCTGCGGCAAGTAAAGCACTGGCTTAGTGACAACTGGAACAATTGCCGCCTTTGCAGCCGCTGCATCCATCCTGCCCGCCCCTGACTCCGGGACAGGCAAAAGCGGATACCATGCGTTGAAGGGACTTTTCCCCGCAGCGGGGACAAACCATATCTTCCCCTGATTCGTTCATTTTACACAGCTTTTCGCTGCGCTGCCCGCACTTAGTGCATTGAAACTCATAGATCGGCATGGATTTTCACCTCTTAGTTCATTATAATGATTATACCAGGAATAGGCAATGAGGAGTGCTAATATGCAAACAGACCTTACCCGCTCCCTGACCCGGGGCGGAATGATAGCTGCAATATATGTTATTCTCACCCTTTCCCTGGGGCAACTTTCCTATGGCCTGCCCCTGGGACCGGTATTAATTCAGTTTCGCCCTGCAGAAGCCCTTACCGTGCTGCCAATCCTCTTCCCCGAGGCTGTCCCCGCCCTGTTCCTGGGGGTCTTTATCGCCAACATACCCTTTGGCTGGGTGGATATGATTTTGGGCAGCCTCCTGACTTTGGCGGCAGCCGTCGTCACCCGCAGGATGCGCACCAGCCTTGTCGCCTGGTTTAGCCCGGTTATCTTTAACGCCTTGGGAGTCAGCATATACCTGGCTTATTTCATCACCAACCAGTGGTGGACACCCACCTACTGGCTTGCGTATTTCCAGCAGGTATTGTCTATCGGCATCAGTGAGGCCCTGGTGGTATTTGGACTGGGACTGCCCCTCATTACCTACCTGCGCAAGAACATCTTTGGCGAATATTAAGGAAAACTACCCAGTCGTTGAGTAGTTTCCTTTAAGGATCAGATGGGTAATCGTCCCCCTCGCCCTCAGATTTGGGGGGGTCTTTTTTTTCTACCGGCAGCACCTTATCGGGAGGGCCAGGCTCCACCACTATTCCCCATATTTCCTCAATGAGCTTTGCTCTTTTGGGATGGTCGAGAAGGTAATAGGGAAGTTTTTGGTCCCGGCGGCCGGGGATCCCCCCAGACTCATACCTTCCTTCCAGGACGTGGGTGGAAATGTCGCTGGAACTTACCTCCTGGGAGGCAAAGAGGGCTAAAGCCATAATTTGCTCTAAAGAAAGGTTGGTCCTGACCTCATTTTTCATTTTCAGGAGTATTGTTGGAGCGTGAAGGAGGGTCTTGGTCTTTTTAAACTGATTTAATCCCGCTATAAGAATATCCTGTTGATTACCAGCCCTTATTGCATCCGAAGAGCCCTTGCGGTCGCGAACATAGTACATAAACTTGCGGCCGTTGAGCTTTTGATAGCCCTTTTCCACCAGTAGTTGCCCTCTCCGGGAATAGATATCTTTGGGAACATCGTACGACACGCCGCCAATTAAATCGACTAATTCCTCAACGGCATCCAGATCCATGGCAACATAGAAGTGGATGGGCACCCCGCCCAGAATTGAACTTATCGTCTCAACCTGAGTGGTGATGCCGGCTGCCACCCTGTCCTCCATGGGCAACCCTTTGTCCTTAGACCAGCCCCAATAGTTGGCGTGATTAATTTTATCTTTGAAACTGTCATAGCCGTATATCGGAACGAGGCTGTCCCGGGGAATGCTGACCAGGTTTACCTTGGCAGTGTCAAGATTAATAGCCGCAACCATAATGGTATCCACAAGCCCGGTATAACCCTTTACCCTCTGTTGAGAGCGGGCAGCATTATTGTCATGACCGAGAAAGGCGATATTGATAATCTTTTCCCCTGAAAACGCTTCACTTATATCTGGAGAGTCGTCCTCACTAGCCCCGCCCCCCCAATCGATATCGTCAAAGACCTTGTCGGGATCGGTCAGGTGGCTGTAGTACAGGGCTAGAGCAGTACCCATACATAACACAAGGATTAGCGCAATCAATGCTGTACGTTGGAGTTTGCCCATTCCCCGAATCCACTGCCACAGGCGTTGAAAAATATTAGGCTTGTTTTCCATGGGTACACCTCCTTAGCAATTCATTATACTCCATCAGCACCTAATAATTCATTTCCAAAAAATGCTTGGATTAAGGGACACTGGCCCCGTTAACGGCAGGGGGACTGACAATGAGATCTGCCTCTAAACTGAGTACAGTTCCGTCTTTCCCGCGGCGTCCCTGCAGAACCAGCTTATATGTACCGGGCACCAAGGTGCTCGCAGGAATATAATAGAGCGTCTGTTCCCTGGTGGTGGAAAACATCGGTGACCCCGCCTTGCGATATTCAAACCACTTGCCGTCGCCATCCATTCGAAAAATATCGATGCCTTCCCAGTCTACGGGAATAAATAATTCTTCTTTTCCCGGATTGTTCAGGACCAGCTTAATCTCATCGTCGGGAGACAATGGAGGTGAGGCAACATTTAATGACAAGGTCGCTTTGGCATTGCCAAAGCATCCTGAGATAAAAGCAATCAGGATTAGCATGGCAAGTCCCCTGGTTCTCTTATCTGCAAACCCTTTCACTTTCACCCCTCCCCATTTTCATCCCTATTATATTCGACGCCGGTGACAGCTTATTGGTTTAATTAATAAATTTTTTCTGCAGTATATTGCCAGGCAGTCGCAGCCAAGAGAGCAGTACCCAGCCAGAGGATCGACTCATCAAAGCCAAAGCGACTATGATGGTGCGGATAATCTGCCGCTGGATTGCCTGCGCCCAAGAGGAAAAAAGTGCCGGGCACTTCTTGCAGGAAATAAGATACATCTTCACTGACCATAAGGGGATACTCCAGAACCTTAACATTTTCTTCACCGACGAGAGAAGTGGCAATTCCGTTGAAAAATCTTGTAAACTGAGGATCGTTGACCACCGGAGGATAGCCTTGATCAAATGTTAATCTGTACTTCCCCTTCCAGGCAGAACATATTCCCGACATTACTTCCTCAAGCCGAGTTTTTAAGGTCGCTCCCGCCTCGTGGTGGAAATAGCGAATGGTTCCCTGGAGGTAAACCTCGGCGGGAATAATGTTGTGGGTCTGGCCCCCATGGATTTGGCCCACAGTCAGCACGGCAGGGTACAAGGGAGATATCTCCCGGGTAAGAATGCGCTGCCAGGCGGTGATAATTTCGGCACTGATCACCACCGGGTCGATTGTGTTATGGGGCATGGCCCCGTGCCCCTCCCGGCCGGTAACCCATGCTTCGAAAACATTTACTGCTGCCATAATGGGACCATAGGTAAGGCCGACCTGGCCCAGGGCCAGTTCTGGAGACAATGTGCCCAGGTGGCAGGCGACAACAGCCTCAACCTGATGACGCACCAGGACACCGTCGTCAATCATGGCTTTGGCACCATGCCAACCTTCCTCTCCCGGCTGGAAGATAAGAACCACAGTCCCTGAAAGTTCCTGCCTTCTGCGGGCGAGAAGCATTGCTGCTCCCAAGCCCATGGCGATATGGCCGTCATGGCCACAGGCGTGCATTTTACCAGGGGTTTTGGAGACATAGGGATGCTCGTTTTCCTCCTGAATAGGCAGGGCATCCATGTCTGCACGGATGCCGATCACCGGTCCGGGCCAGGCCCCTCGTATTATACCCACTACTCCCGATTTACCTATGCCCCTTTCAACTTCCACTCCCCATTCCCGGAGATGGGCAGCAATATAATCGGCGGTTTCCTCAACGTCAAACCCTATTCCAGGATGTTGGTGACACCAGCGCCGCCATTTGATTAACTGCTCCTGTATTTCTCTGGCTTCAATTTTCCATGTGTTTATCCTGACCGCTCCTTTAGTATCCAATTGTATAAATAATACCATACTTTGTGTTTATAATATAGGTCAAAGGTGGGAATAATTACCCTTTCCCTCAGCGAGAAATAAAATTTTTCTTGGAGGCCTATGTGTGATAATATTTCTGATAGCAGCACTATCTATTAACTTGTCCAAGGGACTAGGGGAGGGGAAGGCAGTGAAATTATTAAGTAAACTGGAATACAAAATCCGCACCTTTAAAGAACAGGTGGGCGGTTTTGTGGAATTTAATTTTCTTAAACTTGCCCGGCAGGCGGACCGGAGCTTCCTGCTTCAGGTCTGGGAATGCCTTTGGGGTTGGGTTCGTTACGGCCTGTTGCCGAAATCTTACTATAATTATCGCATGTATGAGGACAAGGCCCCCTTGAGGAAAAAGGTCAAATCTTTCGTGACAGACAACATCTATTTCAGCAAGCTTGGCCAGGTAAACCTGCGCAACAATGTCGTCCTCAGCAATAAATGGATTTTCCACAATTACTTTGACAAATATCCTGTTGCCCTCCCTAAATGCTGGGGCTACTTTCATAAAAACGGGGGCGTCTGGAAAGATACCGGTGAGATCTTTGGCTTTGAGGACCTCCCGGATATATTTAAGAGAATGGACGGGCACAAGGTAGTCATCAAGCCCATCCGGGGCAGCAGCGGCGCGAGAATAGTGGTTGCAGATGTCTGCAATGAAGGCAACGATGTCAGTCTCCTGATCAGCGGCAAAAAAGTGCCCCTGACAGAGTTTGCCAAGAACTTTAAAAAGATTCACTACATCATCGAGGACAGGCTGCTTCAGCACGATGACCTCAATGCCATCTATCCCCATGCCGTCAACTCAGTGCGCATCAACACCCTCTACGATACCAGGGATGTCAAGCTGTGGGGAGCTATTATCAAGTTGGGAACCCACGGCGCTGAAATAGACAACTGGGGCAAAGGCAGCCTCTGCGTGGGCATTGATATGGAAAGCGGCAGGCTGTCGACAGGCAGCTACGACATCAACTTTTCCCAAAAAATAATTGCTCCTATCAGCTTTCACCCCGATACCCAAGTAAAATTCGAAGGTGTCCTGTTGCCCTATTGGCAAGAACTGAAGGATGCCGTCAGACAAGCCGCCAAAGTTGCTCCCATCTTGCCTTACATTGCCTGGGATGTGGCTATCACCCCCGAGGGGCCCTGTATCATTGAAGGCAACGGGCGCTCAGATCTCTCGATGGTTCAGGTCCATGGCGGCCTTAGAAACCAGGAAGCTATAGATTGGTGGCGGCAATTTGGCATCAGGATATAAAAAAAGCGGGAAGAAATCCCGCTTTTTTTATCCCCATTTTCCCTTGCTGATGTGAGTTTCAATTTCCGCCTTGAGAGACTGGCGGGCAAAAGTGGCAAAATCCTTGCATTCCTTGTACAACTTGACGCAGGCTGGATCCAGGTCGTCTTCGATACCCAGCTCGGCCAGCTCCATAATGACAGCCAAATGACTGCCCAGCTCCATCAGCAGTGAATTGCCAAAGCGCGAGCGCTCAATCAAGCCAACCCGTTTTTCATCCAAAACTGTGAACTTTTCTTTAGGGGCACCGCATTTGGGGCATTTATCCGGAGGGCCGTCCCCCTCATGAATGTAACCACATACTCCACATTGCCACATAATTTTTCCTCCCCCTGATTTTAGTAGTTTTCCTTGTACTCCTCGTACCAGGCTTGCGGATGGAAACAGGCAGGACAGATTTCAGGGGCCTCAATGCCGGTATGAATATACCCGCAGTTGAGGCAGCGCCACTGCACCTTCTCTTCGCGTTTAAAGACTCTGCCCTCTTTTATATTGGCCAACAGCTTGAGATACCGCTTTTCGTGCTCCTCTTCCACTTCGGCAACTTCATGGAACCAGTCGGCTATTTCCTCGAAACCCTCTTTGCGGGCAACTTCTTCAAACTCTTTGTACATGGTGCTCCATTCATAATTCTCGCCGTCTGCGGCATCCTTGAGATTTTCGATGGTGTTGCCCAAGGCTCCTAAGTACTTAAAGGCCTGCTTGGCATGTGCCCTTTCATTCTCGGCAGTTTCGTAAAAAACCTTTGCGATGTGCTCATAACCCTCTTTTTTAGCTACCTGAGAATAAAAGTGGTATTTGTTCCGGGCCTGTGACTCCCCGGCAAAGGCAGCCATGAGGTTTTTTTCAGTTTGGGTTCCTTTGATGTTTGCCACCAGTAACACTTCCTTTCACCTTTTTAGTAATCATTACTGTTAATGTTATTGTAACCCTAAACGCGTCCAGATGCAAGGTATTATTCCCAAAATCCTCTGCCAAATTAATGTCCCCTTGCAGAGGCAAGGAATGTTACTCGAATCCCTGTATTCCCCATAAAACCGACTATTATCTGGGCTTGCATCAATGCCAACAAGTATCTGGCTGCCATCAGCCCCAGTCCACCGTAGAACTCGGAGGTCAGCATCCGAAGATCTCTTACCTGGGTGCCCTGAGGGCAAATTTCTACCACAACCAAATTGCGACGGCGGGTGTGAACAGTAATGGAACATGTCCTGGTAGACGAGGCCTGCCTGCAGAGGTTCACCAGGCCTCCAAGGATTACCCGTGCATGCTCCGAACACCCCTTTACCGGAGGAATATCGCCCTGAACATGCAGGTATTGCTCACAAGCCCTGCGTGTCAGGACCTCGACCAGGATCTGCACCAGGTCAAAAACGTCGTGGCAAGGGGGCTCTTCGCTGAGTCGACGCACCCATTCGCCAAAGTCCTTCATGATGAAAGCCTCCCGCAGAGCTCTTTCCGCATAAAGGGATATGTTGGCGGTAGAACCTGCCTCGGCATCCCTTTTAATAAGTTGCAGGTAATTTAACACTGTAGTCAGGGGGTTATTTACCCGATCTCCTACCTCCAGGGCAAAATCCTGCATAAACTTGTGCATCTCCAAGGTTGAGTCCCTGGTCATGGCTACGGGATGAAACTTAAAGGCAATTTCTCCTTCGCCGACACTATTTATCTCTACATCAATGCAGACGCCTTCCAGGGTTAGACTGAACAGCAAAGGTTCGTGACCTTGGCGGACCCTGTCAGCGTATATTGCCAGGGATTCCCCTGCCGGCAGTTGCACAAGGCGGTTGCGTTTCTTGTCGATGCTGAACAGCCATTTCGCCAAGCGGTTACTCCAGATAATATAATCTGCTTCATCTGTCAGGAACATGGGAATTGGCTGCATATTCCCCATGTACTTAATGTCGTTGATGCTCAGTATACCACCCCCCTAATGATATAATTCGCTTAAAAAGGGGGATTTCCTTGAAAAAAGTTGAAAAATCGCACTACAAAAACCGACAAAATCTGCGCTTTTTCGCCATTTACGGAATCGTTCAACACAGTACCTTGATTGCCTCTCGACGAGCGCGGATTCTCACCGGCGTATTACCGGGGTTTTCACCATCCAGCTCTATGGCAATGGGCTTCTCGCCAATTACTTCTATCTCTTCAACCTGGTAAAGATCGATTTTCGGATGGGAAAGGTGTTTGCCCTTATATATCTTGGGCAGATTGATAAATAAGCGCAGTTTGCTCATTGCCCGCACCACCAGCAGTTCAAGTTTGCCGTCATTGATGCTGGCAGTTGGGGCAAGTAACATACCGCCGCCAAAAAAATTGCCGTTGGCCGCGGCAGCTAAGATCATGGGGCCGTCATATACTGTCTTGCCATCAGCTATTACCCGGGCATGGGGATTTTTATAAGAGAGGGCCGTCCACAATGTCCCCGTCAGAAAAGAAAGCATGCCGCCGGCAGATTTGGAAACCCGATTTACCCGTTTACAGACAGCAGCTCCTAAGCCGACGTCGGCAATGTTGGCAAACCACCGCTGGCCGGGGCTGCCGTCATCTTGAGTATACTCCACCAGGGCAAGATCGATTGCGCGTTCCCGATTGGCAGCAATGACATCCAATGCCCCGGGATAATCCTTGGGGATGCCCAAGGATTTAATTAAGTCACAGCCCGTTCCCCTGGAAATAATTCCTAGGCGGGCATCAGGGTTGATGGGAGTTTCGCCTGAGAAAAAGCCGTTTACAGCTTCGTTGGCAGTGCCATCGCCGCCAACAGCAATGATGGTTGTCTTACCCCTTTTCAGAGCGTCACGCACAGCGTCGGTGGCATTGCCGACAGCAGTAGTCATGTGAGTTTCGAACTCCAGTCCTCGCCTTTTCATTTCTTCGGCGATCTTTGGCCACACCTCTCTGGTCGTGCCATTGGCAGAAGCCGGGTTGACAAGGACAAAGATATTGTTCATTTCAGGCTCTCCTTTCATCTTTCATCGACGGGGATTACGGTTACTTACATGTTTCGACACAATAAATGCAAATCCTTTTACAGGAAAAGGCATATAAAAAGGCCGCAGTTGCGGCCTAAGAATTAGTGCAGATGTTGGCGGGGGGCAGTGCCGTGCATGCCTTTAAGGAACTTGCGCACTGCCATTACTCCCTTTTCCGGAATGACGGTAAAATTAGTAGCTATTTCTAAGGGACAGGGACCCGTCCCTCCCTGGTTGAGGATTTGTTCCACTACCTTGTCGGCGCAGTGAAGAATCCCTGCTTCAGATAAGACATCGACGGCCTCCTGGCTCATCAGGGGAGAATGCACGGCATTGACCTCGCCCAGGACTGCAATCATAGCGGCAGCCCGGCCTACGACTTTATCGGCCAGGGCACTGCCGGGAAGCACATTATGGTCCAGGGCATCCAGCAGGGGCTGTATGCCCTGAAGACGGCTGCTGAAAAGCAGGCGGCCGTCTCTGACCACCACCAGGGATTGGCCCTCCTCTGACAGTATCCGAGCGGCTATTTTCAAATCTCCGCTCATAGAAATGCTCCTTGCCGTCTCCTTGGCCCTTGGCATTGGCTGTCAGTATAATTCACCCGGTGCAGTATGTTGTATGAGTCCTGGGGGAAAGAGCAGTCCCCGTGATATAAGAAAACCATATTAGACCTCCTCCCTTTTGGGCAGCATTATTCACAGCATTAGTTCTAGACCCGGGGCAATATTCCTGCCCTCCCGGGTTATGTAAATGATGGAAAACCAGCCGGCTCACCGCATCCCCTCAGAAAAACTCTATTCCCTGGCCAACGACCTCAGCTCCGGCTTGCTCCGCCAGGCCGATGGCTTTTTCCAGCACCCGCCGGGCACCATCGGTGTCAGGGCCAACCCAGGCTGCTGCCAGGCTGGCATGATTATGCACATCCTGGCAGGCGGCTTCATATACTGATAGATTATAGCGCTGGTGCATGCGGCTGAGGACAGATTTTACCACCATGCGCTTTTCTTTAAGGGAATGAGCCTCCAGGCGCAGTTCCAATGTCATCAGGGCGACTACCACAATATCCACCTTCCCCGAAAAAATAGTGTTTTTATTGTAGGTGATTCCTGCCTGTTGTTCAAGCAAAGACAGGTGCACAATCCCTCCACTTGTGCTAGACTTAAAAGCAGTACTGGAGGTGTCATATGATAAAGCAAAAGGCCGCAGAACTGGCGGCCGCAATCAAGGATTCTGAAGAGTTTAAGGGCCTGCAGTCAGCCAGGGCCCGAGTGCAGCTGGATCCCAAAGCCTTTGATTTGCTCAGCAAGTTGCAGGTCCTGCAAGGGGAAATTATCGGCCTGCAGCAGCAGGGTCAGCCCATCACCCAAGCTGTGGTGGAGCAATTGCGCGACCTGGAAAACCAGATGCAGCTGAATTTGACCTTGAAAAATATGGTGGAAGCCCAGCAAAAGTTCGATAACCTCATGGAAGAGGTAAACGCCGTTTTGGCAGAAGGACTGAGTTAAAAAAAGACATCCCCCGCGGATGTCTTTTTTGTTTCCGGTATTAGAAATGGCCAAGAGTCCCCTGTCTCCTTGCCTTTGCCTGACAAAGTCGGAAAAAGGCAATGCCAATAAAGAGGTAGAACAGGGAGCTGGCGAGCATTGTCAACCAGTCGGGTAAAGGTATCTGCGAAAGGGTAACTCCCTCAGTCATAACGCCTTGGATCCAATAGGCGGGCAAGGTGGTGGGCAGCCAGCGGAACACCGGGTTGGGTTCGGCCGCCACCAGGGCAATGAGGGCAAACTGGACAATTTGCAGATAGGACTGTACGCGTTTAAAGAGCAGAGTAAAGCCCCCGCCCAGGAAGCCCAGGCCGAAAACAGCAGTGAGGGCAAGCAATGCCAGCGGCAACAGGGAAATAACATCGATATTTAAGCTGGTCCCCGTCGTCACCATGGTCAGGGCCAGCATGGCCACCACTATAACCATATCGGTAATGGCGGCGGCAACTACCTTAAAGCCGCTGAGGACTGTCAAGCCAAGGGGGGACATGCAAAGCTGTTCCATGGTGCCCTCCTGGGTCTCCTGTAACAGACTGTAGGGGATGGTCTGCCAGGCCATCATCAGCATCAGCCAGGTGACGTAACCGACAACCAGGTTTTCAACACTTGTCCCCATTTTGATGCCGGGAGCGCTAATTCCTGAGTAGCCCCAGAAGATGAGCATGAAGATGAAGTAAATGGTGATGATGCCCCCAATGGAGTTGACAAAGTAGCGGCGCAGCAGAATTACTTCCTTTTTCAGCATGGCGGAAAATCCAAGCCACCATTTCATGCCTGGCCACCCCCCAGTATCTCGATAAACACTTTCTCGAAATTCAATTCCTTGCGACTGATGGATTCAATGGCTGTCTGCTCCTGACCGAGGATGTCCAATGCTTGCCACAGCAATGTGGGATTCTCCAGGTCCAGGGAAATCTGCCAGCCAGAATTAATAGGAACCAGCTGCAGATGAGGCAGTTTTTCCAGGCTCTGACGCTGCTCGGAAGTAAGCTTGCCCACTGCCAAATCGTAGGAGCGGACCTGGAACAGGTCCATTAAATGCTGGATGCTGTCATGGGCGACAATTCTGCCTTCATTGATGATCACTACCTGCTGGCAAATATCCTGAACGACATTCATATCATGGGTGCTGATGATGATGGTGCGCTGCTCTTCCTGGACGATGCGGCGCAAAAGCCCTCTGATCTCATAGGAAGCAGTGACATCCAGCCCCAGGGTGGGCTCGTCCAGCAACAGTATTGGCGCGCCGGTAATCAGGGTCACTGCCAGGGCGAGTTTTTGCTGCATGCCCCGGGACAATTTGCGCACCGGCTCCCTGGCCTTTTCCTCCAGGCCAAAGACCTGCAAGAGTTGGGAGATCTCTTTTTTCACACTCCCGGGCCTCCTGCCCCGAATGGCGGCAAAAAACTCCAGATTTTCCCGGGGTGTAAGGCGCCAATAAATATTGCGATTGCCTTCCAGCACTGCAGCTAACTGAGTCAAAGCCCTGGCCCGTTGGCGCCGCACATCCCGGCCCATGACACTGATACTGCCGGCATCGGGCTGAACCAGACCACAAATGGATTTAATTGTAGTGGTCTTGCCAGCCCCGTTGGGGCCCAGAAGGCCGAAGATCATCCCCCGGGGGACCTCAAAGCTGATATCATTCAAAGCTTTAATTTTTTCCCCTTCCGGGCCGGAATAAATCTTCGTCAGGTTGTCGACTTTGAGCACAGTTTCCATGCATTCTCCTCCTTCCAATCGGATGGGACTAGAAATACAGCTGTTTTATCAAGACATCCCCCTTTTGGGAAATGAACAAAAATTGGTTAATCAGCTTAAGTATTTTCACATCCCCGGCATCCTTGAGCAGTGAGCGGCAACCAACAGCAGGCGAAAGCCGCACCAGCTGCCCCTCCAGCAAAGCAATCAACGTACCATCCTGCCATTCATATTCACTGGTCTTCAGTTCATAGTACTGTTTATCCACCAGATCAAAATATACCAGGAGGTCGCCGTTATCACCTGCCCGGGCAAGAACTGCGTCGTCGCTGGCAGCCAACAGCCGCCACCGCGCCCAATTCCCCGGCAAAGAAAAGAGTTGGGCGTAACCGGTCTCCTCGGTCCAGGACCACAGTTCCTCGCAACAGGAACCCAGGAAATCTTCGCTCCCCCTCAAAAAGTAGAGGGTATCGCTTTCAGAAGACCAGAGGGGAGTCTGGGGAACGATGCCGGTATTGATTATCACCCTCGTCTCCCCGGCAGTATCCGCCAGGCCCAAGCTGCCATCCTGCAGCCAGGCCAGCTGGGTATTGTCCCTGTTCCAAACCAGTTCTTCAGTTAAGTTAAGAAGAACCTGGCTGTCTTCCTTGAGGTTTTGCAAGACAGTGCCGTCTTTCAAGGGCAACAAGTACAGATGGCTGCCCACAGCTCCTCCTGCCCAGTAGGGCCAGGAATTCTCCACCGGATTGAGGCCTTGCTGAAATTCGCTGAAGGTTTCACCCTTGAGGATATCTGTAAAGAAAGGGCCGTCGACAGAACCAAAGTACCAGCCCTCGCCATTAAACCAAACCGGTTGCCGCCGCAATCCCGGCGGCACCCAGGCATTGTCTTGCCATAGGATTTTTCCTTGCTCGCCGGAGAAATCCAGCAGTACCCAGCTGAAATTACCCTCTTCGTCCCTTGCTTCCAGTAAAACTTGGGGCCAGGCCACAGCCTTTAGAGTCGGAGCAGGCCCTTTAAGGGATACCGTCCCCAAATACCTTACTTTCACCGAGTCTAAATCCAGTATAGAAAAACTGGCCAAACCCTCCTCCCAGCCCAGGGCAAACAGAGTATGAGTCTCCTCGGCAACGGCCGCTACCCCTAGGAGTTGGCCGAACCCCTCCAGGGCTATGCCATCGCTGACCTGGACAAGCTGGGGGTCAAAATCCAGTTCAATAAAACTAACCTCTGTCCAAAGAGGTTTTTCCTGAGGATTCGGTATTAAATAGGCGGGAGGATTGGCAGAGCATCCTGGAATTAACAAAGCCAATATTAAAGTGACAGTTATTAGTAAGAACTTCTTCATTATCCTCTCCTACTCAATTTCTTAATGTTATTCCTTAAGTATTCTTCTTCCCAGTGCATATTCCTCCCCGTCAAATCAAAAAAAAGGTCAAAATGACCTTTATATTGTGTAATCTCCCCTGCGCTGCTGCATTCTTTCTCCCCGCCAGCGGAGAAATCCTGCAACCAGGCCAGAGAACAAACCTATAGTGGTCAGCGTTCCCAGGGGGCGCCGGGCCAGTTGCCAAACCCAGGCTGTGGCGTTGTAGCCTGGTGCTTCCGGCAAACCATAGGCTGCCGGCGTTTCCGTCAGGACATATATCCTCCCCAGGCCGTTCATCTCAGACTCCCCATAGATGTTTGCCCCGGAAAACCCCTGTGCTTTTAAAACCTCAACCCTCTCTCGGGCCTGTTTCAGCATTGCCTCCCGCTCTCCGTAGAGCAGGGCGCCGTTAGGGCAGGTGGTGACACAAGCAGGTTTTAGCCCCTGGCTGACCCTTTCGGCGCAACCGGTGCATTTGCCCATTTTATTGGTGGCTTTGCTGACCTGGGGCACATGGAAAGGACAGTACTGGGCGCAAATGCTGCAACCAATACACTTGTCAGTATCCGGCCACACGGTGCCTGCCTTGGTGCGCTGCAATGCCCCCATAGGGCAGACGTTGATGCAGGCGGCATCGTTGCAGTGCATACAGCTGAGGCTGGCAAAGAGCCAACGGCCCTTATCCGTTTCCGAAAAAACCAGGTGGTTCCAGGTATGGGCCTGAAGGGTCGGGGGATTTGTGTACGTGCCCCGGAACTTCGTCACCCCTGCCGGCAGCCGGTTCCAGTCCTTACATGCCACCTGGCAGCCGCGGCAGGCCATGCACTTCTGCGTATCTACCAGAACTACATTTGACACTGTCAAGCCCTCCTTATATTGCATAAAAAGGCCTTATACTCCGGAATAGTGGTATTGGGGTCCCCCACATGGGGAGTAAGGACATTGGCGCTGTCCCCCGGGAATAACCCTCGATAGCCCCAATGCCAGGGCATGCCGACGATTTCCACCAGTTTGCCGTCAACCTGCATCGGTTTCAGGCGCCTGGTTACATAGGCCACAGCTTTTATTTCTCCCCGGGGAGTACTTACAAAGACTTGAGAGCCATTGCTGATTCCCAGTTTTTCCGCCAACTGCACACTGATCTCCACGAACATTTCCGGGGCCATCTCCGCCAGCCAGGGGCTGTTGCGGGTCATGATGCCGCTTTGCCAATGCTCGCTGACCCGGTAGGTGGTGCCGATATAGGGGAAATCCTCCCGGGTGGCCAGCTTGCCAAGGCCCTGCCACCAGGTGATGACGGGATTGTTTTGCTGGGAGCTGAGGACATTGCGCACAGGGCTTTCTGCCGGCTCGTAATGCTCAGGCAAGGGGCCGTCGGCCATGCCGGGACTGAAAAGCCTGGCCTGCAATTCCGGCAGCATAATAAAGGGACTTTGGGCAGTGTTTTCTGGGGGGTTGTCCTTCCAGGCAAAATCCGGCACATCATTGAGCTTCCATTCCCCTCCCTCCCAGTAAACAAGGGGAACCTTGGGATTCCAGGGCTTGCCGGAGGAGTCACTGGAGCAGCGATTATAGAGAATCCGGCGATTGAGGGGCCAGGCATAGGCCCAATCGGCATTGGTGCCAATCCCCTTTTGCTCCCGTATGCGCCTCTTGGCTGGCGGGTCTTCCAGGTCATTGTAATAGCCGGAATAAATCCAGCAGCCGCAGGCCGTGCTGCCGTCGGCAGCCAACTGGGTGAAGTTCTCCAGGGGCTTGTAACTGGCGGATTCATAGCCGTTGATTTCCAGGGCCACCTTTTCAATATCCGGCTCCTCTTCTCCCTGGCCGTAGTCCCAGTTTAAACCCAGGATGGGATCGGGGAAGACCCCTCCCAGGGAATAGTGGTAACGCAACGCCTTATATAACTGGTCGGCAATCCACAGATCCGACTTTGCTTCTCCCGGGGGCTCGATGGCCTTGTGCCGCCACTGTATCCAGCGCCCGGAATTGCTGACCGACCCGTCTTTTTCATAGGAAGCTGCAGCGGGGAGCAGGAAAACCTCAGTCTTGATGCTGGCGGGATCCGCCTTGGGGCGTCGCCAGAAGCTGGCTGTCTCGGTCTCAAATAAGTCAACCGCCACCATCCAGTCGAGGTTTTCCAGGGCTTTTCGCTCCAGCTCAGCCTGGGGCCCTCCGACGGCCGGATTCTGGCCCCAGACAAACATGCCCTGAATTTCACCCCTGGCCATAGCTTCGAAAATGGCAATGTGCGAATGGTTTTTGCCATCGAGCTTTGGCAGCCATTGGTAGCAAAAGTCGTTTTCCGGGGTTGCCTTCTCCCCCCACCAGGCTTTGAGCATGCTGATGAGAAACTTGGGCTTATTGGACCAGTAGCTGCTGGCAGGAGTTTCTTTGGCATTGTAATCCGCCAGGGTGGGATGATCCATCCCCTGGGGCATGTTGAGATACCCCGGGAGAATATGATAGAGCATGGCCATGTCAGTAGACCCCTGAACATTGGCTTCTCCCCGCTGGGCATTGACACCGCCGCCGGGGATGCCGATATTGCCCAGCAGCAACTGCAGCACTGCAGTGGCCCGCACATTTTGGGACCCGTGGGTGGACTGGGTGATGCCCATGGCGTACAGGATGTTGCCCGCCTTGTCAGGGGCGCCGGTAGCGCAATAAGTGCTGGCGACCAATTCGAAGTCTTCGCGGCTGCAGCCCACAATCTTGCACACTGTTTCAGCATCGTACCGGGCATAGTGGTCTTTAAGCACCTGAAAGACGCAACGGGGATGCTGCAAAGAAGGATCTTTGCGGGGATTGCCCTCGGTGTCCAGCTCATAGCTCCAGGTGTCCCGGTTATAGCTGCCTTCGGCATAGCCGGAAAAGATTCCGTCGGCAAAGAAATAACCGGAATCGAGAATGTACGCGGCATTAGTATAGTTGACAATATATTCCCGCTGGTAGAGTTCCTTTTCGATGGTATAGTTTATTAGCCCTCCCAAGAGAGCAATATCCGTCCCCGGCCGCAGGGGCAACCACAGATCTGCCACAGCGGCAGTGCGGGTGAGGCGGGGATCTATGCTGATGAGCTTCGCTCCCCTTTCTCTGGCTCTGTCAATCCAACGCATGGACATGGGGTGGTTTTCCGCCGTGTTGACCCCGATGGCCATAATGACATCAGAGTGCTGGTAGTCGATCCAATGGTTGGTCATTGCCCCTCTTCCAAATGAGTTGGCCAGACCGGCCACAGTGGAAGAGTGTCAAAGGCGGGCGTGGTGGTCTAAATTGACGATGCCCAGGCTGCGCATGAGCTTCGCCAACAGGTAATTCTCTTCATTGTCCAGGGCAGCGCTGCCCAGATGGGCGATGGCCAGGGTGCGGTTAACAATAACGCCTTTCTCCTGGGACTCAAAGGTGGCATCCCGGGTCTCTTTAACCCGCCGGGCAATTCTGTCCATGGCCCAGCGCCAGTTTTTCTTCTCCCATACCTTGCTGTAAGGTGCCCGGTAGAGGACCTTTGTCAGGCGATTGGGGTTGGTTTCCGGGCTGTGGGTGCGCAAATTATAGACTGTGTTTAGGTTCAGCAAGGATGCGCCTTTGCTGCATAAGGCCCCCTCGTTAATGGGGTGATCGGGATCACCGCTTACGCTGACAAGCTTGCCATTGACCACATAGCATATGGCACCACAGCCGCAGGAGCAGTAGGGACAAATAGTGGTTACCTCTTTGGCATCTACCAGGGGGTAGCTGATAACAGGGTCCTTGTCCCAGTCACAGCCCACTACTGCAGCAGCCAGGGCCGCCAGGCCCGTCAGCTTAAAAAATTCACGCCGCGTAACTTTCACGCTCTCACCTCATTTCCCGTGTTAATCTGTGGGGATGGGATGCAGGGCGATAACCCTTGCGCTGGGCAAGGATGTCTAAAAAAACCGTGGCAGCGTTCTCCAGTTGAAGGTCACAGCCAGCTTGCGCCTGAGTGCAGTCGGTTATTTTCACGTAGTAGCCGCAATCGTCGCATACCTGAAGGCGCCGGCGGGGATCCTCCTCAAGAAACAGCATCAGTTGCCCCTCTTGGTTGCTGCTGCAGATGGGGCATGTAAGTCGTGAAAAGCTCCACTCTGTCTCACACATCCAACAGCCCAGAATGCGGCGCCCATCTTCCGGCCGGTTATAGCCGTTGACAGGATACTGGCCGCACACGGGGCACCAGCCCCGATACCAATTTTCCCCAACAGGGGCTTGCTGGAGGGCATAAGCGGTGTAAAAGGGTACGATGGCAGCAAGGAAAAACTCCGCCAGCAGCGAAGGTTCCAGGGGACTGAGCTTGTGCAGTCTCAGTTCCCTGACGGCTATTTCCATGGCGGCAACCAAATCTGGTTCCAGACAGCTTTGCACCGTCGTTGCCAAAGCTTCCAGAGTACTGTCCTCCAGGCTGAAGATCAGAGAAATAAAATCTGTTTCCCGGTTATGGCTGGCCATGAGAGAGGCAAGGCGAATGCAAATTTCCCGAAACAGCCGCGGGGAAAAGAGAATTCTTTCACATTCCAGGATATAGCTTTGAATAGCACCTGTTTTCTTGGGAAG
>Ga0208564_1001779_pt1 | contig 17738 bp, 36 predicted proteins | sample AD_UKC073_MetaG_FD_184439 | JGI IMG/M metagenome (GOLD analysis project Ga0208564, IMG submission 184439) | Active sludge microbial communities of municipal wastewater-treating anaerobic digesters from USA - AD_UKC073_MetaG (SPAdes) (version 2) | ecosystem: Engineered > Bioreactor > Anaerobic >... | reverse complement strand
GGCCGGTGCGGTCCTGGTTTCCGGGAGGTGATACCTTTTTAATTTTAGAGGTGGAATGCTTTAGGGCAGTTGCCGCTGTGGCTTAGTGGTATAGCGGCTGATTCGTAATCAGCAGGTCGGGGGTTCGATCCCCCCCAGCGGCTCTCTTCGATTGGAGATACGGTTACATAAGCGCCCTGAATTCCCTTTTCAGCATCTTCTAGGAGCCGTTCGATGAATCGAGACGCGCACGTGACCCTGTTTCGTAAGAACTCATCCGCTTCCCGACTCAATGTGATGTGCCTGGTAACGCGGTTTTGCTCGGATTTTTCTTCTTTTGCCATTTTCTCCTTTCTCCGTTTTCTTTTCTCCTATGGCCATATTTGGCCAAATATGGCCATACTTTCGGGTAACCTAACTCTCTGATTTGCCGCTGATAAAAGGGTAGCAACTAACAACAGGGCCGGCGCAAAGAACGCGGCTGAGAAAAAGGGTTTAGGACTTCTTTTTTTCCGGAAACTCTCGCTGGTAATAGTAATTTATCAGATAGCGTATTACCTCCGCATCTGCGCGCAATCCAAGGCTCTTCTTGATCTCCTGAAATACCTGAGTTTCCTCGTCAGTCATCGTCACTCGAAACGATTTAACGGTCATTATACGCCTCCTTCTCTGTCACAAAACGTCCTGTGTTGAGTCATAAAACCACAAATCATATATACTTATCTCACATTATCTCATAATGTCTCATTGTGAGACAAAGGAGATGAAATGAGCAAAAGTGTGAAGGTGAATCTCGTGGAGCGGGATTCTACCCTTTTTGAAAGGATCAAGGAACATATCGGTGTCCGGGCGGATACCGATGTGATCAGGTATCTGATCACCTACTACGGCCGGCAGGAGGGCCTAATCCCATCTGTGGCCGGTATTGACGACAGAGGAGTGAAAACAGCATGAGCGAAACGGGTTGTAATGCTGATTTCAGCCTCCCCGACTACGTAGCGTCTCAGAAATTTCTCCGGCACCACTGGTTCGTGAAGCCTGAAGAGGGGAAAATCTACAATGCTTACAATGCTGAGATCAAAGGTTCCCTTAATTCTAATGGGTACAGGAAGATCACTCCTGTGTGGGGAGGGAAGACTGTAACCATCCAGTACCACCGCGCGGTTTGGATAGGCGCTCATGGTGGGATTACCCCTGACCCGGGCCTTCAGATCGACCACATCAACGGCGACAAGACCGATAACCGGATTGACAATCTCCAGTTGGTTACTCCCTGGGAGAACATGCGGAACCCGAACGCTCCCGGTGGAGGTCGGCCGGGGGAAATGAACGCCCGGGCGAGACTGACTGCTGGACAGGTGGTGGAGATCCGGCGACGGTACGCTGAGACGCGACACCTGCCGAGGGGACGCGGAAGGCTGACGCAAGAGCAGTTGGGGAAAGAGTACGGAGTAGATCCTACGACCATTTCCAATCTTCTCAGGGGCAAGACGTACCAGTTGGTCACTCCTGCATACTCGGAAATTCAGAACACTGAAACTACAGAGGTAACCGTATGACTGATATTGTAAAAGTAGGGGCCTCCCCCGTTGCCTATGAACAACTTTCCACAGTAACCATAGGCCGCGACGGAGACAACCCGGATGCCGCGATGATGTCGGCACTCAGAATGAGCGTAGGAGAATATCAAACTATCGCGGGGGTGTGGGGATGAGTTGCATCATGTCCGACGAACTCAAAACCCTCTCCCGGCGGATCTCTGAAGTGGAGAACAATTATAGTCGGGCGCTTGCGCTGCTGGAGGACCGGCTGCATAAGGTTGAGACTCAGGAACTCAACGAGGTTGACGAGCGCCTGTGCCGGCTTGAGTCTCCTCCTGTGTGGGAGATCGATCCCCGGGCGACGGCTAAACCGTCGAAAACCCCGGCTGCAGTAACGATTCCGATCCGGGTTTTTGAGTGCTGCGCCCCCTGTGGGGCGCCTATGCCCTGTACGATCTCTGTAGATAGGCCATCGGTACGACCGGATCACTGTCCTTACACGGGCCGCCGGGTGAAATGGCAGGTTGCGGAGGTGCCGAAGTGACGGCCGACGATCGGATAGAGTTTCGGGCCTTCGCCGACTCCCTCCGGGATGAGGCTGAGGAACTCCGGGCGCGGGCTACCGTCCTCTGTGCGGTTGCTGACGTTGCAGATACGGCGGCCGGGACTATGGGCATTGAATGCCCTGGTGTTGGCTGTCGGCATTGCCCGGCACATATCGGCTCTCCGGGGATCTGCATATTCTCCCGGGTGCGGGATAGCATCACCCGGGCTATACTAAAAAGCCGGGGAATAGAAACAGACGCTGAACTCTCTCCTGTTATTGAGGTGCCATAATGTCTCCGGGTGCGGTCCCGGAGATGTGCCGGACCTGCGATCACAATTACCGGGAGTCGCTGCGCGGGGTTGTCGGCGGGAATGTCGGCCTCTATGATATCGATATCGTCCTGGAGGCTAATAAGCGGATTTTGGCGGTCGGGGAGTACAAGCGATACAAACAGGATTATCAGGAGTTTTTGATTCCGTCCTTTGAGTTTGTCGCGCTCAAAAAGATCGCTAAACTCATGCGGGTTTCGGCGCTCCTGCTGATCGAAGTTTGCAATCCCGGGCGGCCGTCGTACTGGTATGCCTGGGAGATAGATCGGTTCGAGACTGATCGGCAGTTCAAACAGGTTATCGGTAAAACGTGGGCGGCATTTAATCCGGCTACGGCTAAGCGCCTGGATTCGGCCGGAGAGTTGGGCGGCTGGTTGCAGGGTACGATCGTGCGGCTGCAGGGGGCGGTCTGATGCCTGAACCGATCCTTCCTCCGGGTTACGGGGGAGCGATAGAGTACCGGCATATCCACATCTCCCAAAACCCGGACAGTATCGAGGTCGGGACTCCGGGCAAAGGCGGCTGCATCAAAGTCTATGGGGATTTCATGGACCCGGACGTATTCCGGGAGAAGATCAAGGCTGCCTATGAGCTGCGGCGGTACGCTGCAGAACTCCTCACCGGGGGCGGTCCGAATGACTGACGAGCGATACCTACCCGATATCGACAACCTCCGGACCGTTGAGGATGTGATCTCCTGGTTGCGGGAGGCTGCGAAGACCTGCGCGGAGACGGCGAGGCATAACCGGGACCTCCCCGACCACGCGATATACTTACGCGGCCGGGCGGAGGCGTTCGGCCTGGCTGCAACCCTGATCGAGGATGTCACCCGGAGGGCTGCAGAATGAAGTTTGAGGTGTGGAAGTGTCCTGGGTGCGGGTTCCGGCTGCTCACACCGGACCCTCGGCCGGTCTGTGATTGCGGGACGGATATGGTGCTCATCGAGGACCCGGAGGATCGGGAGCGGTTCGCCCGGGATCTCCGGAAGGAGTTTTTCGGGGCGCTCTTCGGAGAGGGTGAGGTATGAGCGGGGATACGGTGTCCCGGCGGGACTTCCTGGCGGCGGTCGAGGAGACATACGGCCGCCGGCCATTCACCCTCCGGGACCTCGATGAGAAGGGTATCCCGGTCCCGGCTGGGATCCTCCGGAACCGGGGGATCTTCGTGCGGGTCCTCGGACCCGGCCGGCGGATCTCCTGGCAACTGAGAGAGGGCCGATCATGAAGAAGAGCGAAAACCCGGTAATTTGCCGGATCGAACTCGAAAAACGGCTAAACGCTCTGGAATCATCATTCCAACGGCAATTGCAGAAGCGTGACCGGGAGATCATGGGGCTGAAACTCCAGATCTCGGACCTGGAGGATACCGTACGGGGCCGGCCGGCCTATGGAAGCAGGGGGGCGGCATAAGCATGATCCCAAATTCCCAAAAAGTGCCTTCGGACCCTCAAAAACGGGGGTCCTGGACACCAAAAATCATGACTACGGGGCGGTGGATGTGCCGAAAATGCCTCAACTACGTTCCACCGGAAGCAAAGGTATGCCGGTGTTGTGGGGGAGAGAGTTTCACGATAGAATGGGACGAAAAAGCACTTTCAGCGGCGCACCTACGAGAACTGGAGAGGGAAGAAAAGCGGGAAAAGAGGGTGAACCCTGCATGATTTCCAGTGCAACCTCTACTACTACTACTACTACTACTACTGTACTAATAGGTAGTACGTACTACCTACTAGTACACTTTCCTCTCCCTCTTCCGGCTGGCTGTTTCCACTTGCAATTATGGGGGGTAGGTGTGTGCGGATGATCACATCTGTTAGCATCCCGGAGGATTTGCAACCCTATGTAAAGGCGTATAAGGAAAATCACGGTAGTTTTTCCGATTTAGTCTGTCGGCTATTACGGCTGCATTTTGGATCGGCATCCCTCAACGATCCTGCTATGGCGGGGTTGGTAACATCTGATTTGCAAAAGCAGTTAGAAACCCTACAGGAAAACGTATTACAAATTTCGGAGCGTATCGACTCTATTAACGCTCAAAAAGCGGAAGCGAAGCGGAAACAGGCAAAGCAGTTTTCGGAACTTAGTACACTTATTGAGTGGCAATTCAACGATGCTCACGAGTACCGGAGTATCTCGGAGTGGGTGCATGAGTGCGGAGGCAAGGATGCTTTCACCCGGGCTATGAAAGTCCGTTGCTCCCTGGTAGCATCGAAAGGCGGCGTATCCGTCGAGGTTGCAAAGGCGGCGATTATCAAGAAATATCCTGAATTGGAGGTGTATCTCTGATGGTGAAGGATCAGGAGATTAAGGACGCGAGGGACGCTCACCGGCGGAAACTCGCGCGGGCCTGCCGGCCGAAGAGGTCCGGCGACGAGGATAGCACTATCCTCCGGGAGCACCGAAAAACGCACAAGTACAATCTGCTGCACGAATCCCGATTTGCAGCACCGAAACCGGAGTTTAAGGCACAACAGCATATCGTGGGTGATACCGATGAATGACAGTGAGGATGAAACCTTCTGCTCTCTGTGCGGGCATCTCCTCATGCGGCGGGAGGTTGCCTGCCGGATAGATGGCGGATTCATCGATTACGAAAACCGGGGCGAAGGGGATATCCGGCTTGAATACTGCTCGGAGTGTTGGGCGAAGGTCCTGGCAATCACAAAGGGCGGTCTACCTCGGGCGCGGAAACTATGGCGAGAGATGCATACCGGGGGCGAGGTGAAGTGACTACCGACATTGTAGAGTATGACGCACATCAACGAGAGATCCTGCTTGAGACGGTCGCTAAAGGCTGCAGTCCGGAACAATTCATGCTCATGCTGGAACTTGCGAAGAAGTACCGGCTGGACCCGTTCGCTCGGCAGATATGGGCGACACCGGCAGGGATCTTCGTCGGCCGGGATGGGTTTTTGGCTATCGCTCACCGTTCCGGGGATTTTGATGGGATGGAAACAACCTTCGAGGAGCGGGACGGAAAACTGTTTTCCGCTACCTGCACGGTGTGGCATAAGCGGATGTCTCACCCGATCCGGGTGACGGTTCGGCTGGAGGAGTTCTACCGGCCGACACCTCCGGGCAAAAAACCGGGGGCCTGGGAACGGATGCCGTACGTCATGCTCCAAAAATGCGCGGAGGCTCATGCTTTGAGGCGGGCGTTTTGCGTGTCGGGCCTATATGACTCTGCCGAACTCGATCCGTTTGACGGTCCCGGGCCGGTCGGGTCTGCCTGCTCTGCTACTGCTACGGTGGACGGCGAAGAGGTGCCGGTGGAGCGGGTGCCTCACCGCGGCGGCTGTCCTCGGTGCGGTCGAGATCCTATGATTGATGCATACCGGGCGAAATATCTAGAGGCGTTTGAAAGGGCTGGGAAGACGCTCCCGGAAGGCGTCTGTGAGGAGTGCGCGAAGGAGCTGTGGACGGCGTGATCAGCTTCGAGGTGGTCGGCCTGGTATGCGCTCTCCTCGGTGCCGTCCTGGTCACGGCGCGATCCTCCCGGGTCCGGGCGGCGGGGTTTGCGTCCTGGGTGGTGGGTAACACGGCTTGGGCGCTCTATGCTGCATCGGCTGGAGCGGTGCTATTGCAGGTGCAGTTTGTGGCCTTTCTTTTTTTGGCCATGCTTGGGCTGCTTAACAATGTGAAGTGATCAGTGATCAGGCATGATGGGTAACATTTGCTGCGTGTGCGGGCATCCCCTGGAGGATCACATAGACGAGGGCGACGGCTGGAGGTGCCATCGGCTGGGAGGGGATACCTATCAGTGCGAATGTTACCTGCGGAAAGACCGGGCCGAAGGAGATATCCGATACTATGATCTCGACCGGCGGATCGCTGAGGTCTGTGAAGAGTTGCGGGGGCGGCTTTGACACCCTCTCTTTTTCTCCTCATTTCTCCTGGAGAATTCTCCTATTCTCCTGACTTCTCCTTTGTTGCTATCTCTTTTTCTCCTCACTTCTCCTCTTTTCTCCTATGGTTTCTGCTGATAGAATCGCCGTTTGCCTCTCATGCGGCAACGAATGGGAGGTTCGGACGGCCGGAATCGGAAAGAAGCGGAAATGCCCGGTTTGCGGAAAATACCGCGTTAAGATGAAGAGCGAGGTGGAAGAAGATGGAAATAAGCCTGGTAGTACAGATCCTGTTGATGGCGCTCCTGCTAACGTTCCTGTGGCTGCAAATGCTGAGAATCCTGGTATGGGTCATGAAGCGCCTGATGGAGTGGATGAAAAGCGGGGACGAAAGGGAGAGTATTCTCCAACTTCTCCGGAGAATTCTCCTAGATCCTCTATGAATTCTCCTGAGGAGAAGTCAGGAGAAAAAGGAGAAGAGAATGAAAACACCTCCGGCGGGGGCATCATTACCTATGCGGCGCTGCTCCTGCTCGCGGTCGGTGCGGGATGGTTTCTCGTCGGCCTGGTCCGCCGGCGGCGGGCTGCTCCGGTCGATAAATCGGCTGAAGTAGAGCGGATTAATCAACGTGTCCCGGCGTTTCCGGGGTTTTGAGGTGATTTAATGGGTTTTGGCGTACTGGACGGAATGAACGCGGCCGGCAGAATTGCGACCGTCGCGGAAAGGCTGATGGAGGATAGCGGCCTCCGGGAGAAGTTCGAGGAGAAAGGAGAGGTTGCGGTACAGATCAGGGTAGAGGGCTATGAAGTCGATATCGTCCTCCGGAGGCGGGAAGAGTGACGGAAACCGAAGAGGCGACGGTCGATAAGAAGGATATCACGTACGATATCCTGATCGACGATACCGAAGAGCGGCCGGATCGGGGCGCTTCGGGGGCTTCCGGCGGTCCGGCTGAGGAGAAGGGCGATCATCCGGCGATAGCGATCCTGGATATGGCGATCAAACAGTCGGCGGTATTCCTCAAAGAGCAGGGCCTTCCACCGGCAAACAACGCGGTTTATGAATCCTTTTCAAAACCGTTCTTGAATGAAGCGCTTTGGCATTACCTCCCTGAAGGGACTCTCCCGGACGATCCGCGTTTTGCTCTCGTTATGGGGGTTGCGGGGCTAGGGCTGGCTTTTAGTCCTACCCTGATCGCGCTGTACCATAAGAGGGAAGAGGAGAAGAAGAGAGAAGAGCAGGAGAAGAAGCGGAAGAAGGAGAGGAGAGAAGAGGAGAACGGCGAAGGAGAAGAAGAGGAGAAAGAGGAGAAGAGAATCGTGATGAAAAATCCCGTCACCGGGAAGGAGTATCCGGTAAAGAGACGGTCTGAGGTCGGCACACCGGAGGTTGTCCCGTCTCCGGACTGGATGACGCGGCTGGAGTCCGGCGGCCTCCTGGGGATGTGAGATGAGTGGGATACTGCGGCGCCTCCTCTGCCGGCTGGGGTTCCATCGGTATGTGTGGGGGCCGGACGGCCTCACCTGCGAGGTGTGCGGGGACTTCGTGCCTCGATGGGCGGCTATGGCTGACCTGGAGGCGGGCGGGGGGTGGTGGGGCTGGTAGACCTGGACGTATCACAAAACGTTCACCGGCTGATCGCGGCTCCCACGGGGGCCGGCAAAAGTTACTTTTTGGGCTGGCTGATAGAGAAGTTATACACAGAGAAAAAACCGTTTATCATCCTGGATACAAAGACCCGGAACCATATCGGGCTTATCGGGCTGAAAGGCGTCAAACTCTTGAAGATTATACCCGGGGCGCGGTATGATTGGGCTAAACTGCTAGAGTATCCGTACGTGCTCTGTATTCCATCTCTCCGGACGAAAACGGTGGACCTGGTAGAGCAGTACACGGAGCTGATCGATGCGGTCTATACGGCTGGGGGAGAGCGGGTTATCGTCGTAGAGGAGGCGCATAACTTCAACAAAAACGCTTACTCACCTTCTCCGGTCCTTGAATTGGTCGCTAGAGAGGGCCGGGGCCGGCGGATCTGTCTCTGGTTCGTGACTCAGAGAATACAGGATTTCCCAAAACTGCTCTGGAGTCAGTGTTATTATACGTACGTCCTCAAATTCCTGATCCCTCAAGATATCCGGTATGTTGAAGCGTTAATCCCGGATTTTAACGAGATTAACCGAAAACTCAACAGATACGATGTTTTAGAGTATCAGCACTTGACTGGGGAGCATCAGATTATTCCTAGCAGTAATGTTAATAGGCACACAAAGCACTATGGATAATATGGCGGCAACAAAGGCACAAAACACAAAAGCGGGGCGGAAGAACTACGGGAAGAATTACGGCCGGGGCCGGAAAGGAGAAGAGCGGGCGGCGGCGGCTCTCCGGCGGGCGGGGTATTCCGTCTCCATCTCTCCGGGTTCGGCCGGATTCTCCGATATCGTAGCGAAAAAGAACGGCAAAATACGACGAATACAGGTAAAAACTATCTCCTCTCGGCGGTTCCTGACAAAGCAGGCTGCAGAGAATCGGATAAGAGGGAAACCCTTCAACGTCCGTATACCGGCCGGCGGGGAGTGTTGGGTCTATGATATGGATGGTCGGCGGTATATCATCCGGGGGCGGTCCTGATGGCGGCTAAAGGTTGGTGGCGGGTCTCCCTGAAGATGGAGACTCTTAGACGGCTGGAGAATATCAGGGACAGATTGCAGGCAGACGGTGAAAAACTCTCCATAGATGCGGTGGTCTCACATCTCATAACGGCGTATCATCGATCTCAACGCTCCTAACTCCCTTTTTGTTGCTATCTCTTTTTGTAGCGTCATTCTGACTATCTGGTTGTATGGACGTTGTAACTGGCGTTCTGGTAGCGTTCGCTATTCCGTGGACGTATCTAATGTTTGTCACGGGAGCGCGGGCGAGTACGGCGATTTTTGGAGAAGAAAAGCACTAAGAAAAGCACTAAAAGAGGTGGTAAAAGATGGCATTTGACTTTGGAACTGGAATCAGCGCGGCTAAACGGTCGTTTATGACGGTCGGGCTGCCTATGATGGTTGGCGCGTTCGTGGTTGCCTTCCTTATGGCGATCATCGCCGGTAAGAATGAGTGAGGGGGGGTAAACGATGTACTCTAAGATACGGACTCTAAACGACGATATCACGCTGCTGAAAACCCGGATAGATATCCCGCGTGATGCGATCATCGATGAGATTTTCATCCGGTTTACCGTGACTGTCGCTAACGGTGGGGCAACAGAATGGACCGGGACGAATGAGGATATCCTGAAGGCGATTGAAGAAATTCGGGTTGTGAGCGATGGCTCAACGGTACATTATGCCCTTTCGGCCCGTGATGCGGTGCTGCTCAACGTCTACAACTGTCCTGACGGGTTCGCTCCCGATCTCGTGGGCGCGGTTGCGGTCGAGGCGGGGGCGTCAAAGGATTTCGTCTATACTATCCGGCTGAATGAGGGCGACATTTTGGCCGTCGCAAAGGATAACCTCGAAATGAAGGTAATCCTTGATACAGCGGTTGCTACTGACGTATCGGTCGCGGCGCTCCTGGGTGAGGTCTCTATCGTGGAGAACGTTGTCACTCCTGAAGAAATGGTGGCGAATTACGGGCCGAATCTTGAATTCTGTGCTGAACCGAAGGTTTACGCGCTCTCCTCGAAGGTAAACGAGAGTAGCGATCTGCAGTCGGCGCTGGATCTCCCTACCGGGTCGCTCCATCGGGCGTGCATAATGTGCTTCATCGGGGATACCGGGAAGATCGGCGGGGCGGACCCCGATAAGATCGGCCTGGTCAACACCTCACCGGACCGGCGTGAGGTGCTTCATGTCGATTGGCCTATCCTCCGGGCGCAAAACGGGGCTACCTATGACCTTGGGGGCGCTCCTCCGGCGGGCGTCGCTAGGCTGGATTATGCCCGGGATGTGACTGCGGACGGGTACGGTCTCCGGGGCTGGCGGTTTACTAAGGGGGACTGGCAGGTCGCTATCAAGACCGCTAACGAGGCAACTCTCCGGTACATCTGTCTGGAACACGTCGTTACTCCGGCGGTGTTTGACGCACAGGAGAGTGCGCGGCTGGAGCTTACTCGCTAAGCGCGGCTAGGGGTGGTAGCGATGGCACTCAATCTTTTTGGGATCTCCATCCCTACTCCGTCGCTTCCATCGCTTCCATCGCTGCCTAAGATAGAGGTTCCGAAAATCTCTATTCCTACTCCATCGCTGCCTAAGATAGAGGTTCCGAAAATCTCTATTCCTACTCCATCGCTGCCTAAGGTAGAGGTTCCGAAAATCTCTATTCCTACTCCATCGCTGCCTAAGATAGAGGTTCCGAAAATCTCTATTCCTACTCCATCGCTGCCTAAGGTAGAGGTTCCGAAAATCTCTATTCCTACTCCATCGCTGCCTAAGGTAGAGGTTCCGAAAATCTCTATTCCTACTCCATCGCTGCCTAAGATAGAGGTTCCGAAGGTGGAACTGCCTAAGGTGGAACTGCCGGATTTAGCGGGGGCGGCCGGGGGTGTATCCCGGTGGTATGACGACGTTATCAAGGCGCGGGATCAGTCCTATGATGCGGGGATAGAACATATCGCGGCTGGAGATGTCGGCCGGGGTGGTCTGCAGTTCGGCGGGACGATGGCGGCTGACGTACTCCTTCCGATGGATCTGGGGGATGCCGTCAACAAGTGGGTGACCGGGCGGGGCGATCAGATCGACGGAGAGTTGGCGTTATGGGCGGCGATTGATGCGGTATCATTGGCGGCGGCTCCTCTCACATTCGGCGCGTCTTATGCGGCCGGGCGGGCTCTAAAAGCGGGGAAACTGGCAAAGGCTGCGAAAATTGCAGAATCAACAAAAGTAGGTGGTGACATGGGAAAAGTAAGTGCGCTTAGTAAGTTAGGGGGCGTGTTGGCAGGTGGGGGTAAGGCTACGACAAAAGCGGCTCCTAAAGTTACTACGTCTTCGTTTCTGAAGGCGTATCAACAGGCGACGCCGAAAGTGACTGCTCAGGCATCGTCAAAGGCGACTTCTCAGGCGAAACAGTTTGCAGAGTATCAGAAGGCACAGGCAGAGTGGGCGGCGAAACTCCGGAAACAACAGCAGGAGATAGCCTCGCAAATCGCGAAACAGCAGGCGAAACTGTCAGAACAGATGTCAGAGATGGCGGCTAAGTTCAAGGTTCCTAAGGTGGCTGATGCGGCTGCAGATCTGGCAAAGGCAGAATCGCGCTGGGCCAAAACCTCTTCTGTGCTCGGAAAAGGCGCAAAGACTACCGGGGTGCTGGGTATGGGTCTTGGGGCGGGGGTGATCGGGCTCTCGATGATGGGCGGGGCTGGTGGTCCTGCTCCGGCTCCTGGTCCTGAAGAGGAAGAGGAGGAGCTACCACAGTGGCTGATTGATCTTCTTAGCGGCGGGGCCGGGGCCGGGGGGTCTCCCTGGATAGATGACGGCGCACCCCCTCCCGAGCTGGATTGGTCTAGTCTGCTCTCTATGGGCGGGCTGGATTTCCCGTACGGGGATTTCATATATCCTGATGGGCTAGGCGGCTATACAGACGCATACGGGTATTATCCGGCCGCGTATCCTGACCTCTTCGGGCTAGAGGGGTTGGGACAGGATATGTGCGGATACCTCGAAGATATCCCGGGTGTCGGCGGGGTCTATGAGGGGGCTAAGCGGCGGGGTCTTGGTATCCCGGCTATCGTCGGCACTATCATTCTGATCGTGTTGGTGGTTGCGTTCCTCCGAAGTAAGAAGGGGAAGAAGATGGTGAAAGACGCGAAAAAGAAGGTTAGCGGTGCGAAAAAGAAGGTGACGGGCTAATGGCGAAAAAGGGCAAGAAGAAGGGCAAAGGAAAGAAGAGCGGGAAGAAGAAGGGCGCTAAGAAGAAGTAGGGGGTGGAAACATGGCAAAAGGTAAAGCGTTTGCGAAACTTGGCGGTCTCCTTGAAGGCGCGGCCAAATCCACCCGGGATGCGGCTTCGGCGGCGGCTAAGGCGGGGAAACAGTCTAAAGTAGTTCAGGAGGCTGGTACCTCCCTGGGTAAGATGGCGCGGTTTGCGGCGTATCCGGCCGGACTAGGGCTTGGTCTGGGTGCGGGCGGCTATTTCGCCGGGATGGGGATAGGCGGCGGTGTCGAACAGGTAAAAGGTGCGATGGTTCCGAAGGATGAGGAAAAGGGTAGTGGCATACTCAGAACCGTTGTAAGTATCGGGCTCTTGCTCCTTCTGGCATACGGGGCGGTAAAACTCTATACGATGGTCAAGACGGCGGCGTGAGGTGAAGAAATGTCGAAAAACTTTCTTCACTTCCTCCTTACGGCGGCGGCGATTGCGGCGGCGATCATCCTGGTCGAACTAGTCAAGAGCAAAGCGATCAGCGCGTTTTGGAAAACTACGGGGGTGGTCTGATGTCGGGTGATGTCGTCGGGATTGTAGGGCTGTTTATCGCTATCGGGGGACAGTATGCTCTACTTTTCCAAATCATCCGAAGAATGAATGACTTTCAGATCGAATTTGCTACCTGTCCGTGGCATAGGACGGGGAAAATACCTGCTAGCGGTGACGAACTGTGAAGGAAAAACCCATTCACATAAGGATGCTGAAGGATTGCGGGCGAAAAACCCTTCCTCTCCCTATTAAGGATGTACCTAATGAGAGTGTGATGGAAAAATGCGGTATTACGGCACGATTACGGGGTTAGAAAGTCCTCTTCCTGCTCCTTCTCCTGCAGAGAGGGAAGAAGCAGGGGCGGTCAGGCATGACTGGCTGCGGTCACTCCTGCTCATTGTGGTAGTGGCTGGAGCAGTCGCGGCGTTCTTCTTCCTGACGAAAGAGAAGAAGGGTAAAGGAGGTGAGGCTTAATGGTTGCTGAATTCGGATTCGCAACTTACGATGAGGCTTATACTCTCTCGCTGGATGAGTTTTCGCGGGATGACTCGGCAAAAAATACCCGGGTGTGGGAACGTGTCTCTAAAAAAGGCGTTGTTTATGGCGTATATCTGCAGTTAGGCGCGGGAAACTATGCGGTGCGGTGCGTCGTTGACGGCCGGGAGATCTCGATACTGGATATGGGGGTCTCGCAAATGGTCGCGGCCGGGATGGATGTTCCTAATCCCGTGTTTCCTTATGCGCTGGTTGCGGATGATACGGAACTTCTCTACAACTGGCTTTGGACTCCTAGAGAACCTAGGATAGCAGAGTACCAAGACAGAGCATATATTGAGATTGCGGCGGGCGTGCAAGTGACTGGTAAAATCCTGTATGCTGAATCTCCTAAGTAGTGGTGAGGGCGGCGATGGTATCCATATCTTTTGGCTGTGGTTACTGGGGGGCGTTCTCTGCTATAGACTGGGATAGCAATACTTGCGCTAATGTCCTTGACGGTAATACTGGGACAGCTTACGGGGCTACTGTTTCGGCCGTCAATGCACAGGCACAGTTCGGGGTAATGACCCGTCTAAGATTCATCGAGGGTGGTAATCCCATAGATGTTGATGGATACATTAAACTTCATGCCTATAATTGGGGTTCTCCGGCGGTGGCTAGTGGTATTGTTGGCTGGGGATTCGTTAATCCTGATACCGGGGAAATGACGATCATTGAATCGTTCGACGGCAAATATCAGAGTACTGTAGATCAGATGCTTCTGTATAGACTCCCTGAATATGCGGGCTGGGATTATGCTGTTTTCTCACAGGCTACCGGGACATACTCTGTAATGTCGGGGGCTACGGCGAAAATCAGGGAAATAGAGTTCGTAGAACTCTGGTATAGCACCCCCCTTCCTACGGCTGCGTTTACTGCCTCTCCCCGGGTGGGGTTTGCTCCTCTCACTGTAGAGTTTACAGATTTATCATCCTATGCGGGGGCGTGGTTATGGGAGTTTGGAGATGGGGATACCTCGGACGTACAGCACCCAACACATACCTATGAGTATCCCGGGCTGTATTCTGTCGCGTTGACGGTTGCAAACTACAAAGGGCAGGATACGGCGATACAAGAAGATTACATCCTGGTGTTGCCCGGGCATGATGGCGGGGCTGCTCGTCGGCGTCGGGCTGCCTGGATGAACATGGAGCGGCCGGCGGTCCTCTAAAACCCTCTTTTTCCCGAATCTCGAAGGAAACCGCCTTTCTCCTGCACGTATAACGGCCGATCTCCGGGGGGCTGGGGTAATTCATCCTGCCGGAAAAAGAGAGTTATTTCTTCTGCTCTTTGTAGGACGTGGTTAACTGATACCGGATCTTATCGAGGTCTACAAAGTCCGGGATGGGAGAGAAGTTTTTACCTAGCGTCTCCCGGTAATGGGCTACAATTTCCTTAGTGCCGTATACCCTGTACAGTGCTGATACTCCTTTCGTGTCGGCTATCCGCTTCGCTTCCTCTGAAAGTTTGCCTTCATCGTGACCCATGATCGCGATTCGCCGGTATTCATCGAAACCGTAATCGTTGAAATATTTTGAGGCAAAGTTTCGGAACTGCCTAACCTGGAGGGTGCCGGATACCTCCTTACGCTTATTGAGGTAGTTTGGTGTATCGAAGGGTTTTCGTGGGTAAACCTCTTTTAACAGTTTTAGGTAAGGCTCTATGTCCGGGTGTATGGGGATAATCCGGTCGATATTGGTCTTGGTCTTATCTGCAGCGAGGATAAACGCATGTTTCGGTTTGATGGCTTTTGCTCCATCCTCGAAGGTGATTTCGTAATCCTTTTCTGCATCTTCGATATCGCTCCATTCTACGCGGTTTTGCTCTTCGCTCCTAATCCCGGTGGTTATCCCGAAGAGCAGAGTAACTAAATTCCGATAGAAACCGGCTTTACCCTGATGCTCTTGTACGGTTTGGGGCGGCGCTATGATTGCATCGTAATATCTCCGGATGTCCTCTAGGATATCCTTCTCTTCTATGGCTGCCTTGCTCCCTGTGGTAGCAAAGGCTCTCTTTTTCTTCTTTGCACGATATGTTAGGCTCTCGCTCCATGATTTCAGGGTTGAATCGTCCCACATAGCACCAAAGTGCTTCAGAAACGCTTTTCCGTAGGTTAATGTAGTGTTTGCTCCTACGGTGTTTGCATAGTCATTGAACCGTAACACGGCGTTATAATCAATCTCAGCGGATAGTTTGGTCACGGGGTCGCCGTCAAATTTTCCCCCCTTCTTAACAACGTTCTCACCGTTGTATAAGAGTTGATAGATGGCCGTTCTGGTGCCCGCCCGGGTGCGTGGCCGAAGGTCTTTCTTCACTACTTCGGCATAATAGAGGATGCTCTCTAAATCGAAATAGTAACGCCCTTCTGAGAGTTTACGGGCCTTTGAAGTCATTTTAACGGTTTTTCCATCCTTTATGAACTCAAAGACTATGGGCGCATCCCGATCCAACTTCTCCCCGTTTTTCCCGCCCAATTCTAAATCTGGCTGATTAGAAGCGGCTGATTCGTAATCAGCAGGTCGGGGGTTCAAATCCCTCCAGCGGCTTACTTTATCAATTCAAAGGCCTATAATCCCGCAGCTCTCTTCTGACGCTCCCCGGGAGGAATGAGTGAGGCCCTCCCCGACAAAAACCGCCTCAGGCGGAGAGAGCCGATTTTGCAATCTTTAAGAAAGAGAAACCCTCCCGCCTCAGGCCCTGGATGAGGTACGACGGTCTGAGGTAGAACTCACGGAACGCTTTCTTCTGGAGTTTCTTGATCTCTTCCAGGGTGAGGGACGAGGTCTCGACGACCGGTGAGAGCAGGTCATACCTGGACCAATCCGTATGCAGATCACCGTCCTCATGAACCTTCCTGAAAAACTCCGTCCCGGGGTACGGTGTTGCAACCGAGAAGAGGGCAAAACTCGGTTTGAGGCTTTTTACAAACTTTATGGTCCGATTTGCCGTCTCCCTGGTCTCTCCAGGGAGACCGATCGCCGCCGAGGCTATCGTCCTCATGCCGAGGTCGTGTGCGGTAGCAAACACCTGTTTGATCTGATCGATACGCGTACCCTTCTTGACCCGATCGAGTATCCCCTGGTCTCCGGATTCCACACCAAAAAAGAGCGTGTGGCATCCTGCTTTTTTCATAACCTCCATAAGGCTTCTATCGATCCTGTCGACTCTCGCGGTACAGCCCCACTCGATGCCAAGATCCTGTTCTATGACCTCTCTGCAGAACTCTTCAACCCAGCGGGGGTATAAAGTGAAGGTGTCGTCCATGAATCCGATGGCCGAGATCCCGAGATTGTCCTGAATCTGCCGGATCTCATCCACCACGTCCCCGGTAGAGCGCCTCCTGACGTGTTTCCCGTGGAGGGCGGATGATGCACAGAACGAACACTGCATCGGACACCCCCTGCTGCAGATCATTGTTGCGACCGGCAAGTTGTCATCAAAGACCCGGTAGTTCTCGCGGGGGACAAGATGCCTGGCCGGGTATGGCAATGTGTCCAGGTCCTCTACCGGAGGTCTGTCAGGGTTCTCGACGACACGCTCTCCCTTGCGGTAGACTATGCCATCCACCGCTGCAAGGCCGCCACCCGTTCTTAGCGTTCGGTAGAGGTCCAGAACGGTGTATTCCCCCTCACCCTTCACGATGAAATCGATGGAGGCGTTCTCCCGCAGGATCTCGTTGTGCATGAACGTGGCGTGCGGCCCGCCAAGCACGATGTATGCATCGGATACCCGTCTGACCGCTTCAGCCGAACGCAGCGCCTCGCGGATCAGGGGTGTGGTGGAGGTGATGCCGACAAGGAACGGTTCGGCCTCTTCCACGCGCTTCTCGATCCCGGAATAATCGATCTCTCCCGCGGCACAGTCGATAACCTCGACGCCCACGCCGTTCTCTTCGAGTACTGCAGCGATGTAGAGGATACCCAGGGGTGGTATCCTGATATTGAAGTATTTCTTGTACTTGGACTTCGTGTCCGGCGGGTTGATCAGGAGTACATCCGCGGTCATTCTTTTTACAATGGTATATCTTTCATTATAGAACTGACTGACAGGCGGGAAGATCCCCGGATTGCGGTGGTCAGTATACCGCAGGCACCAAAAGACCCTCCAGCATCCACAGGAAACGGCGCTGCTTTGCATGATAACCTTCCCGTATATCCCGGAAGAGCGGCTCGATCACGGTAGAGAAAGAACTATCCCCTCTCCCGGCCGAGAACTCTCTATCGGAGAAGAGACCGCACCGGATGAGGCCCGATGGAGATCCCGCCGCACATTCATGAGAGGATGGCCAGGAGCATGGACGAGCGTGAGTCGCTCCTCTCGCCCCGGGCAACCCGGAACGTTGATTACATCAGGCGCTCCGGCCGCAAGCCGGAAGAGCCTGCCATCAGGGCCCCTTTCTCCAGGGACGCCGACCGGATCGTTCACTCAAAGGCCTACGCCCGCTACATCGACAAGACCCAGGTCTTCTACCTGGTCGAGAACGACCACATCACCCACCGCGTCCTGCACGTCCAGCTGGTATCAAAGATCGGGCGGACGATCGGCAGGGCTCTCGGCCTGA
>Ga0208564_1001777_pt1 | contig 17741 bp, 10 predicted proteins | sample AD_UKC073_MetaG_FD_184439 | JGI IMG/M metagenome (GOLD analysis project Ga0208564, IMG submission 184439) | Active sludge microbial communities of municipal wastewater-treating anaerobic digesters from USA - AD_UKC073_MetaG (SPAdes) (version 2) | ecosystem: Engineered > Bioreactor > Anaerobic >... | reverse complement strand
ATTTCTAGTCCCCTGACAACCCGGCCGCAAGAGGTTCCCGGCCACGACTTTCACCAATTCCAGACCCCACGGCGTGTCGTCGGCGTGTCGCGTTACCACCGAGACAAAACGGACGAAGAGGGCGCCGACGGCCGAGTGCGCATCCGCACGGAAAGCTCGAATCCGGACGCTCGGCCGGCCCCTGGAACCCGAACTAGCCGGACGCGTTCGCGGAAGCGATGGCCCGGTCCAGTGCGGAGAGCATGGCCAGGGTGCCTCGGCGCAGCAGGTCCAGGTCCTCCATCGACAGGTGCTCGATGAGCGCACCAAGGGAGCGGGAGAACATCGAGTCCATCTCACGAATCACGGCCAGCCCGTCGGTGGTCGGGTGCAGCCGGCGGATCCGCCGGTCGTCCGGGTCGTCCGTACGCGCGATCAACCCCTTCTCCACCAGGCGCTCCACCAGGCCGCTGGCGGTGGGCGCGCTGACCCCGATCCGCTTGCCGAGCTCGTGGCCTGAAAGCCCGGGCTCCTTGACCACGCAGCCGAGGACGCGCACCTGCTGCATGGTCAGGTCAGGCGGCAGCGGCATCGGGCCGACCATGCCTACCGCGCGATCGTGCACCTGGGCCTGCAACTCCCAGAGCTCGCGGGCCGCAGCCGCACGCTCCTCGTCAAGCGCGAGGCCTCCCAGCTGGTGCACTGTCGAACCCTTTCGGCCATAGAAATAGTTAGAGCTATGCTAACGGATGCGTCGGCTGACCGGCGCCTTCAGGACCGTGAAGGGGACCTTAGTGGTACGTCTGACCAAGGCCAGCCTTACGCATCGCACTGTCGTGATGCTGCTCAGCCTGCTCACGATCGGGCTCGGCGTCTTCGCTGCCGGTGCCCTGAAGCAGGAGCTGATCCCGTCGTTCGACCTGCCGCGCGGCACCGTCCTGGCGGTCTACCCCGGCGCGGCCCCGGAAGTGGTCGAGGCGCAGGTCTCCAAACCGATCGAGTCGGCGGTCAAGGGCGTGGCCGGCGTGACCAACGTCACGTCCAAGAGCTCCAGCGGCGTCTCCTACATCACCGTCGCCTGGGACTACGGTCTCGATCCCGACGACATGGCCAGCAGCATCCGCAGCGCGATCGAGTCGGTCTCCTCCAGCCTGCCGACCTCGGTCGATCCGAAGGTGATCACCGGTTCCTTCGACGACATCCCGATCGTGGTCCTCGCCCTCTCGTCGGACGACGACCTGAACACGCTGTCCGGCAAGGTCACCGACACTGTCGTCCCCGCGCTCAAGACCATCCCGGGCGTCCGGGACGTAACCGCCGCCGGTGAGGAGACTCACGAGATCATCGTCACCTACGACCAGGCGGCGATCGAGGAGTACGGCATCGACCCGACCACGATCGGGCAGTTCTTCGCCGCCAATGCCAACGCGATCCCGTCCGGAACGCTGCGTACCGATGCGACCAACCTGGACGTACAGACGGGCACCACCTACGCCTCGGTCAAGGACATCGAGAACCTCCTGCTGCAGGGCACGGACGGCCCGGTGAAGCTCAGCGATATCGCCACAGTCAAGGAACAGCCGGTAGAGACGACCAGCATCTCCCGGGTCAACGGCCGCCCCGCCCTCACCCTTTCGGTCACCAAGGAAGCGGGCGCAAACACGGTCAGCGTGGCCAACGGGGTCGCCGAAGCGCTCCCCGAACTCGAGCAGCAACTCGGCGGCGGTGCTGAGTTCGCAACCGTCTTCGACCAGGCCCCCTACATCGAGCAGTCGATCCATGACCTGAGCATCGAAGGCGGAATCGGCCTGGTCATGGCCGTGCTGGTGATCATGGTGTTCCTGGGCTCGATCCGGCCGACGCTGATCACGGCGATCTCGATCCCGTTGTCGCTCCTGATCGCCCTGATCGGACTTTGGGTAGGCGGCTACTCCCTGAACATCCTCACCCTCGGCGCGCTCACCGTCGCGATCGGACGCGTGGTCGACGACTCGATCGTCGTCATCGAGAACATCAAACGCCATCAGGGCTACGGCGAGTTCGGACGCACGTCGATCGTGAACGCCGTCCGCGAGGTGGCCGGCGCGGTCACTTCATCCACCCTGACCACCGTCGCGGTGTTCGCCCCGATCGGGCTCGTCGGCGGTCAGGCCGGCCAGTTCTTCCGTCCCTTCGCGATGACCGTGACGATCGCGCTGGTCGCGTCGTTGTTCGTCTCGCTGACGGTCGTGCCGGTGCTGGCGTCCTGGTTCATGCGTCCGACCGCGAAGCAGCAGGCCGCCCAGACCGAAGCTGCAGAGGAAGAAGAGAAGGACACCTGGCTGCAGAAGAGCTACCTTCCGGTGCTGAACTGGACGCTGGCCCACCGCTGGATCACCCTCGCGATCGCGCTCGGCCTGTTCGCCGGGACGCTGGCACTGGCACCCCTGCTGAAGACCGACTTCATCGGCAGCATGGGCAACGAGAGCCTGACCATCACCCAGAAGCTGCCTTCGGGCACGGGTCTGGCCGAGACGGACGCGGCCGCGGCCAAGGTGGAGCAGCTGCTCGCGCAGAACCCGTCCGTGGACGCATACTCCACGAGCATCGGCGGCTCCACCTCGGTGTTTATGGGCAGCCAGGCCGACACCAACCAAGCCACCTTCACCGTGCCATTGAAGGCCGGTGGTGACGGCAAGGTGGTTGCCACCGAACTGCGCCGCCAACTGGCTGACCTCGGCTCGTCCGTGGGTGAGGTCGAGGTGTCGGTGGGTAGCGGTCAGGGCGGCGCCACCGGGGTGGTGCTGTACGTGGAGAGCTCAGACTCCGAACAGCTCATGGTCGCCAACGACCAGGTGCTCGAAATGATGAAGACCGTCCCAGGATTGACCAACATCGCCAGCGACCTGAGCGAGGCCCGGGACCAGCTTTCGGTCGATGTGGACGAAGCGAAGGCCGCTGACAAGGGCATGACCCAGGCGTCGATCGGCCAGGCGGTCGCCAGGTCGGTGCGGGGGCAGCTGATCGGGACGTTGGCCCAGGGCGACACCACCCTGAACGTCTACTTGCGCTCGCAGGCGCCGGTGAAGAACATCAAGGAGCTGCGCGAGATCAAGCTGCCGGTGACGCAGCTCATGAACGCACAAGCCAAGAGCGATGCTGCGGACAAGGTCAGTGAGGATTCGGAGAAGCTCCAAGCTGACTCCAAGAAGACCCAGACCACCGCCTATAACGACCAGGTGAAGGCGCTGGAGAAGAGCCGCTCGGCGGCCAAGAAGTCGGCGGCGAAGCTGGAGAAGCAGCTGGCGAAGGCGAAGAAGCAGTTGAAGTCGCTGCAGTCCCAGCTCAACCAGATCGAACAGTTGCCGCCCGACCAGCAGGGCCCGACGGTCAGCGCTGCGGTGTTCAAGCTCACCCAGGCGGTCTCGGGCGTGAGCATGCAGGTGGTGCAGTTGGCGCAGGGCGTCGCCGCGTCCAAGGCCCAAGTGACGGCTGTGAACAAGCAACTGGAGGGGCTGGCGGAGAGTCGCACCAAGACCCTCGATGCACAGGACAAGCAGCAGGCGCTCAGCGACGCCGGCAAGGAGGCGGGGAAGGCGACCGCCAAGCCGATCAAGCTGAAGGCTGTCGCTGACGTCCAGCTGGTCAACGCGCCGGCGATGATCACCCGGGTGGACGGGACGCGCGCGGCCACGTTGACCGCCTCCTCGGAGTCGAGCGACCTCGGCACCACAACCAGCCAGATCAAAGCAGGCATCGCGGCGCTCGACCTACCGGACGGGGTCACCGTCCGCGTCGGCGGGGTGTCGCAGCAGCAGACCGAGTCGTTCCAGCAGCTCGGGCTGGCGATGTTGATCGCCATCTTCGCGGTGTACCTGATCATGGTGGCGACGTTCGGCTCGCTGCTGCAGCCGTTGGTCCTGCTGGTGTCGATTCCGTTCGCGGCGACGGGTGCACTGGGCCTGTCGCTGCTCACCGACACTGCGCTCGGCGTGCCCAGCATGATCGGCCTGCTGATGCTCATCGGCATCGTGGTGACCAATGCGATCGTGCTGATCGACCTGATCAACCAGAAACGCAAGGCCGGGTTGGGCGTGGACGCGTCCATTCAGGCGGGCGCGCGGCTGCGGGTGCGGCCGATCATCATGACCGCGCTGGCGACGATCTTCGCCCTGATTCCGATGAGCCTCGGGCTGACCGGCGGCGGGGTGTTCATCTCCAAGCCGCTGGCAATCGTGGTGATCGGCGGGCTGATCTCGTCCACTCTGCTCACCCTGATCCTGGTGCCGGTGCTCTATGACCTACTGGAGACTTGGCGGGAGAAGCGCGCCAATCGGCGGGCTGCACGCAAGGCCGAACCGGTGGTCGTGGCGGACTGATCACGCTTGGCTGACGTCGGTGGCGGCGAACTCCCGGCCCTTGAAGAGCAGTGGTTCGCCGCGGACCGCGGCCAGCGAGTAGCTGAAGACGTCGCCGAAGTTCAGCGCGGCCGGATGCCGGCCCTTGCCAAACCTCCGCCAAGCGGACGCGGCGACCTCGGCCTGAGCTTCGTCCATGCTGACCACCTCCGCTTCAAGTTCGGCGAGCAAGGCGGCCAGATCGGCGGCTGCCTCTCTCCCCTGTCGGGCCTCGGCGACGATCAGTGCCTCAGTGAGGGTGGTGGCTGCTGAAAGCCAGATTCTGGCGCCGCAACCGGGCGAGTCGCTCGCTCATCGCCAGCCGGATCGCCTCGGTGATGCTCTCCCCGATCTGGGCAGCGAGTTCTCGCGCCAGTGCGTCCGTCGTCGGGTAGGGGTGCGCGGCCGAGTGCTGTCAGTGGGTCGTGGCACAGTTGATGCACCATGCCGGGAAACGTGTTGGAACGGTTCTCCGCAGCCACCAGGGAGTGGTTCCGGAGCAACTTCGCCGCGCCCACCTCGGCGCAGGCCGGCGCCTGGGACGCGATCTCGTCAGGTCGCCACACGCTGGTCGTCGCGCCGACTGGCTCCGGCAAGACGCTGTCGGCCTTCCTTTGGGCACTTGACCGGCTGGCCACTGAGCCCGCGCCTGAGCCGAGCAGGCGCTGTCGGGTGCTCTACATCTCCCCGCTGAAGGCGCTTGCTGTCGACGTCGAACGCAACCTGCGCGCTCCCCTGGTCGGCATCGGACATGCGGCCACCCGGCTCGGACTTGAGCGTCCCGACATCCGGGTCGCGGTGCGCTCGGGCGACACCCCGGCCGAGGAGCGGCGCAAGTTCACCAAACAGCCACCGGACATCCTGATCACCACGCCCGAGTCGCTGTTCCTGCTGCTCACATCCGCAGCTCGCGAGGTGTTGACCGGCGTCGAGACCGTGATCGTGGACGAGGTGCACGCCGTCGCCGGCGCGAAACGAGGCGCCCACCTGGCGCTGAGCCTGGAGCGCCTGGACGCCCTGCTGGACCGGCCCGCACAGCGAATCGGCTTGTCAGCCACGGTTCAGCCGGTCGATGAGGTGGCTCGCTTCCTGTCCGGCGGACGCGAGGTCGCCCGCGTGCAGCCACCGAGCGAGAAACAGTGGGACCTGCAGGTGGTGGTGCCGGTGCCTGACTTGGCCGCGATCGGCGAGGTGACCGGTGACCTCTCCGGGCCGGCAGCGGGTGATCCGCAGCGCACCTCGATCTGGCCGCACGTCGAGGAGCGGATCGTCGACGAAATCGCTGCACACTCCTCCACCTTGGTCTTCGTCAACTCCCGTCGGCTCGCTGAGCGCTTGACGTCGCGGCTCAACGAGATCTGGTTGGAGCGCTTCGAGGCCGAGTTGCCGATCGAGCCGGTCGAGACCACCAAAGCCTCCCAGGCCCACGCGGAGATCCCGGGTCAAGCCCGGGATGACATGGATCCCAGCAGCGTGGGCCGCAGTAACGTCATCCCGGCGAACGCCGGGATCTCGCCGCGCGCGCCCGCTCAGGTGATGGCGCAGTCGGCGATCAGCCACGGCGCGCCACCGGTACTGGCCAGGGCGCACCACGGCTCGGTCAGCCGGGAGCAGCGGCAGCTCACCGAGGAAGATCTGAAGGCCGGACGCCTGCCGGCGGTGGTGGCGACATCGTCCCTCGAACTGGGCATCGACATGGGTGCGGTCGATCTGGTCATCCAGGTTGAGGCGCCGCCTTCGGTCGCGTCCGGGCTGCAGCGCGTGGGCCGGGCCGGGCACCAGGTGGGCGCCGTGTCGCGGGGCGTATTGTTCCCCAAGTTCCGCGGCGACCTGGTGCAGACAGCGGTCGCGGTGGAGCGCATGCGGGCCGGCGAGATCGAGTCGCTGCACGTCCCGGCCAACCCCTTAGACGTGCTCGCGCAGCAGATCGTCGCGATGGTGGCGATGGACGACTGGACGGTGGGGGACCTGGAGGCCCTGATCCGAAGATCGGCGCCCTTCGCCACGATCACCCGCCCGGTGCTCGAATCGGTGCTCGACATGCTGGCCGGACGCTACCCGTCCGACGAATTCGCGGAGCTGCGTCCGCGCCTGGTCTGGGACCGCACCACCGACACCCTCTCCGGACGCCGCGGCGCGCAACGGCTCGCGGTGACCAGCGGCGGCACCATCCCCGACCGCGGCCTGTTCGGGGTCTTCCTCGCCTCCGACGGTCCTGGCCGGCGCGTCGGCGAGCTCGACGAGGAGATGGTCTACGAGTCCCGGGTGGGTGACGTGATCACCCTCGGCACCTCGTCGTGGCGGATCGAGGAGATCACCCATGACCAGGTTCGGGTCACCCCGGCCCCCGGCCTGCCCGCTCGTCTTCCCTTCTGGAAGGGCGATTCGATCGGGCGGCCAGCCGAACTCGGGGCAGGGATCGGCGCCTTCCTGCGTGAGGTGTCCGGGCTCAAACCGGCCAAGGCCCGCGAACGCGTCCGCGCCGTCGGGCTCGACGACTGGGCGACCGACAACCTGATTGCCTACCTGAACGAGCAGACCGAGGCGATCGGACGCATCCCCAACGACCGTCAGCTCGTGGTGGAACGCTTCCGCGACGAGTTGGGCGACTGGCGGGTGGTCGTGCACTCGCCCTACGGCGCGCGCGTGCACGCCCCGTGGGCGCTGGTGGTGACCGCGCGGCTGCGGGAGCGCTTCGGCGTGGACGTGCAGGCCATGCACGCCGACGACGGCCTGGTCTTCCGGCTGCCCGACACCGACTGGCTGGCCGATTCGGACAATCCACTGGTCGAGCAGGTCGGGACCCGAGCAAGCCATGCATCCCGCAGTTCGTCCATGGATGAGCTGGTCGAGCTGCTCTTCCCGGATCCAGACGAGATCCCGGGCCTGGTCAACGAGCAGATCGGCGGCTCCGCACTGTTCGCCGCCCGCTTCCGGGAGTGCGCCGGACGGGCCCTGCTGCTGCCCAAGCGGCGTCCGGACCGGCGGCAGGCGCTGTGGCAGCAACGGCTCCGCGCGTCCCAATTGTTGGAGGTGGCCAGCCAGTATCCGAGCTTCCCGATCGTGCTGGAGGCCGTCCGCGAGTGCGTGAACGACGTCTTCGACGTGCCCAGCCTGGTAACGCTGCTGCGCGGCGTCCGCTCCCGCCAGATTTCTACCGTGGCGATCGAGACCCGACAGCCGTCGCCGTTCGCCTCCTCCCTGCTGTTCGGCTACGTCGCGCAGTTCCTCTACGAGGGCGACTCACCCCTAGCTGAGCGCCGCGCGGCCGCGCTCAGCCTCGACCCCACGCTGCTGGCCGATCTGCTCGGCACCAGCGAGGGGCTGGCGCTTTCGGAGTTGCTCGACCCGGACGCCCTGACCCGGACCGAACGGGAGTTGCAGCACCTGGACGAGTCCAGGAAAGCCAGGGACGCCGACCAACTCACCGACCTGTTGCGGAGCCTCGGCCCGCTGACCACGGCGGCTTTGCAGGCGCGGTCTCGGGCTGGGCCGCACATCGTGGGCGGGTGGCTGGACGACCTCACCCAGGCACGGCGGGTGCTGGCGCTACCGGGCGAGCGCTGGGCGGTGATCGAGGACGCCGGAAGGGTTCGCGACGCCCTCGGCGTGCCCCTGCCGGTCGGCGTGCCGGACGCGCTGGCCGCCCCAGTGCCCGACCCGCTCGGTGACCTGCTCGCACGCTACGCCCGTAGCCACACGGTGTTCACCGCTGGCGAGGCCGCCCAGTGGCTCGGTATCGGCGTCGCCGTGGCCCGAGATCTGCTGCGCCGCCTGGTTGCGTCCGGACGCCTGGTCGAGGGCGACCTGCGTCCGCCCGGCTGGTTGCCAGTCTCGGCTCAGCCGGTCGCGCATGTCGAGACCCCGCTGGGCCAGAAAGTCGAGACCCCGGCCCGCAGCGCCGATCACTTCGACGCCACCCAGTTCTGTGACGCGCGTGTGCTCAGGCTGCTGCGCCGGCGGTCCCTGGCGGCGCTGCGCGAGGCGGTGGAACCGGTCAGCGCGAGTGACTTCGCGCGTTTCCTGCCTTTCTGGCAGGGCTTCGGCGAGTTGCGTGGTATCGACGGGGTCCTGCGTGCGATCGAGCAACTGGCCGGGGTGGCGGTGCCGGCGAGCGCGCTGGAGTCGCTGATCCTGCCTGCCCGGGTGATCGACTACCACCCCAGCATGCTCGACGAGCTCACCGCCAGCGGCGAGGTGGTCTGGCAGGGCCGCGGCAGCCTCGCGGGCACGGACGGCTGGGTCTCGCTGCAACCCGCCGAGATGGCCCACCTCACCCTCGCGCCGCCGGCCGCGGTACCGGACGAACTGGCCGAAACGGTCCTCGCGGCGCTCGGCAGCGGTGGTTACTTCTTCCGTCCGCTCGCCGACCAACTCGACATCGCGGACCCCGAGCTCACCCGCGTGCTTTGGGACCTGGTCTGGTCGGGCCACCTCAGCAACGACACTCTTGCCCCACTGCGGGCGTTGCTGGGTCAGGGCCGACCGGCGCATCGCAGCCGCCCGTCCGCTCCCGGTCGCGGGCGTTACGGCCGCCTGCCCGCGAGATCGCTGGTCGCCGCCCGTGCGTCCGCTCCTCAGGTGGCCGGACGCTGGTCCGCGTTGCCGAGCCTGGAGGTCAGCCCAACAGAGCGGGCCGTGGGCACCGCCGAGGTGCTGCTGGAGCGCTACGGCGTGGTGACCAGGGGCAGCGTCGCCGCAGAGGAGATCGCCGGTGGTTTCGGCGGCATCTATCCGGTGCTGGCCGCAGCCGAGGAGTCCGGCCGGATCCGTCGCGGCTACTTCATCGAAGGGCTCGGCGCAGCCCAATTCGGCACGGTCGGCGCCGTCGACCGGCTGCGCGCGTCCGCCCGTCCGCTTGAGGACACGCCAGCCGACTCCCGCGCGCTGGTGCTGGCCGCGGCCGACCCAGCCAACCCCTATGGCGCGGCACTCCCCTGGCCAGCCCGAGCCGAGGGCGGCCACCTGCCCGGACGCAAGGCCGGCGCGCTGGTGGTGCTATTAGACGGCGATCTCGTGCTCTACGTGGAACGCGGCGGGCGCACGCTGCTCTCCTGGTCGGACGATCCGGGCCGGCTCAACCCGGCCGCAGCGGCGCTCGCCGGCGCCGTCCATCGCGGTGCACTGGGCAAGCTGACCGTGACGAAGGTCGACGGCGAATCCGTGCTCGGCACCGAGTCGCAGCTGGCGGCCGCCCTAGCGTCCGCCGGATTCGGACTCACGCCGAGCGGGCTGAGGCTGCGGCGGTAAACGATGCCTGAAGGCGACACAGTCAAGCGCACCTGTGACCGGCTGCACGCCGCACTCGCCGGACGCGTGCTGACCGCGGCCGAGTTGCGCTGGCCGACCCTTTCCACGGCGAACCTGGTCGGCATGACCGTGGTCGGGGTGGTGCCGTACGGAAAGCACATCCTGATCCGGTTCGATTCCGGTTGGACGCTGCATTCCCACCTGCGTATGGAGGGCCAGTGGCGAATCGAGCACTCCGGCCCAATGCCTGGCTCGGGCCCAACGTCAGACCCACCCGCACTCCAGCGTCAGCCCGGCCCACCCCAACGTCAGCCCGGCCCACCCCAACGTCAGCCCGGCCCACCCCAACGTCATCCCGGCGAAGGCCGGGATCTCCCCCCGCGATCAGTCGAACTGCGCGCAGGTGCGGTTGGCGGACGCGACCTTCGCGCCCTGCTGGCCAACTCCGAGTGGACGGCCCTGGGGCTGCGGCTGGGCGAACTCGATCTGGTGCGGACGGCCGAGGAAGGCCAACTGATCGGCCGGCTCGGTCCGGACATCCTCGCCGACGACTTCGCCCTCGCTACTGCTGTGGCCAACGTCGCCCAGAGCGGCACGACTATCGGCGCTGCCCTGCTCGACCAGCGCAACCTCGCCGGTATCGGCACCCTGTGGGCCAGCGAGGCCCTCTTCCTGGTGCGCCTGCACCCGTGGAGGCCGGCTGCAGAGTTCACCTCGAGCGGACTGGCGGTCGTCATCGAGCGTGCCCGCCGGCTGATGCTGGCCGCGCTACCGCATGCGGTGCAATCGACCACGGGCAGCCGCCGGCCGAACGAGAACACTTATGTACACGGTCGTTCGGGGAGGCCCTGTCGCCGCTGCGGGGCGACCGTGCGGGTAGCAATGATCGGGCCGCCGACCCGGGAGCGGACAATGTTCTACTGCCCCGGCTGCCAGGGTGGCCTCGCCCCAACCGACGGCGGCCGTTCGATCGCACCGCTCGGTTCCGGGAGCCGTGACCAGCGGCCCCGCGGCGCCCCAGACGGAAAGCCGCGCACTTCGCGCAAATAGGTACCGCGAGTTCCTCGATTCCATCGACAGGTGACCTGTCCGGAGACCATGATGGACCGATCCGGCCAGCCCCGAATCAGAGTTGGCCGGAAGTCTCGGGCAGGGCCGCCCGGGCCACATCCGGCCAGGACCGCCCGATCCGAATCCGGTAACTACCCTTGTCAGCACCTTAAGGAGAACGGGTGAAACCAAATTACACCAGGGCCGTCCGCTTGTTCGGAACAGCCGTCATCGGCGCCGGCCTGGCACTCGCACCACTCACTGCAGCACCAGCGCAGGCAGCGGACGAAGTGACGATCAACCTGCTGAACTTCAATGACTTCCACGGCCGGATCGCGACCGACACCACCGTTCAGTTCGCCGGCACGATCGAGAAGGAGCGCGCGACCTATGGCGTCGACAACACGCTGCTGCTCTCGGCCGGCGATAACATCGGTGCCTCGCTGTTCGCGTCCGCCACCCAGGCCGACCAGCCCACCATCGATGTGCTGAACGCGCTCAATGTGAGGGCGTCCGCGGTCGGCAACCACGAGTTCGACAAGGGCTTCGCCGACCTCACCGGACGGGTGATCGGCGCCACTCCGAACGCCAAGTGGGACCACCTCGGCGCCAACGTCTACAAGGTCGGCACCCAGATCCCGGCACTGCCCGAGTACAAGGTCTACACCGTCGGCGGTATCACCGTCGGCGTGATCGGCGTGGTCACCCAGGAGACCCCCTCGCTGGTCTCGTCCATCGGCATCAAGGACATCACGTTCGGTGATCCGGTCGAGGCCGTGAACCGGGTCGCTGCCCAGCTCTCCGACACCGACCCGGCCAACGGCGAAGCCCAGGTGCTCGTGGCCGAGTACCACGAAGGTGCCGCCCGGAGCCTCCCGGTGCCGCTGGCCGACCAGGTCGCCGCCGGCGGCGCGTTCGCCGAGATCGTGAACAAGACCGCGGCTTCGGTCGACGTCATCTTCACCGCGCACACCCACCAGGCGTACAGCTACACCGCTGCCAAGCCCGGCGGTGGCGATCGTCCGGTGCTGCAGGCCGCGTCCTACAGCGACAAGCTGGCCCAGGTCGTACTCAAGGTGGACGACACCACCGGCAACGTATCCAGCTACGCCGCCAAGCTGATCGACCGCACCAAGGACAAGGCCGCCGATCTGGTGGCCGCATACCCGGTGGTCAAGACGGTCGACGACATCACCAAGGCAGCGCTCGCCTACGCCGACAAGGTCGGCTCCGAGGAGACCGGCAAGCTGACCGCAGACATCACCACCGCTTTCAGCGGCGGCAGCTACGTCAACGGCGTCTACGCCGGCGGGACGCGGGACGACCGTTCCAAGGAGTCCACGATGGGCACCCTGATCGCCGATTCCCTGCTGAAGACGTTGTCGAACGCGGAACGCGGCGGCGCTCAGATCGGCATCGTGAACCCGGGCGGCATGCGTGCCGAGCTGCTTTACAAGGGCAGCTCCGCCACCACCGGCGACGCCGACGGCAAGATCGTCCGCTCCGAGGCCAACTCGGTGCTGCCGTTCGTGAACAACCTGTGGACCACTACGCTCACCGGCGCACAGCTCAGGTCGGTCCTGGAGGAGCAGTGGCAGCCGGCTGGCTCCAGCCGTCCGTACCTGCAGCTCGGGTTGTCCAGCAACGTGAGCTACACCTACAACTCAGGCGCGGCCGCTGGTAGCCGGATCGGCCGGATCATGGTCAACGGCAAGCTGGTCAACGCGACCGACACTTTCCGGATCGGTTCGTTCAGCTTCCTGCTGGCCGGTGGCGACAACTTCAACACCTTCAAGGCCGGCACGCGCACCTTGGACTCCGGCCTGGTCGACTACGAGGCGTGGATCGACTACCTGAAGGCCAACTCGCCGGTGAAGCCGAGCTTCGCGAAGCACGGCGTGGGCGTCACTTCGTCCATTTCCGCCAAGGTGGGCCAGAGCTACACGCTCTCGGTATCCAGCCTCGACCTGACCTCCCTCGGTTCGCCGGCCAACACCACGCTCAAGGTGACCGTGGACGGCGAAGTGGTCGCGGACAATGTGCCCGTCACGAAGGGCGCTGCGCAGACGACCTTCATCGTGAAGCACAACGGTCCCGTCGTGCTGACCGCGAACCCGTCCGGCACCGTGGTGCAGGGCTCGGTCGTGATCAGCAAGGTGGACGCGAAGTCGCTCAGCCCGAAGGCGTCCGCGAAGGTCAAGAAGGGTAAGTCCTACACCTTCAAGACCAAGCTGGCCCAGATCGGCAACGGCGTCTGGCCGACCGGCAAGCTGTACACCTACGTGAACGGCAAGAAGGTCGACACCCAGAGCCTGCGGGCCGTGGAGAAGGGCGTGCAGAAGATCACTCTCACCAAGAAGGATCTGAAGCGCTTCGGCAAGAAGACCGTGACCGTGACCACCAAGATCGCCTCGTCCCGGACGGTGAACACCGCCGTGGTGAAGACCATCAAACTGAAGATCAAGTAGTCACTTCCAATCCGACGAGGGGCCGTCACCGCAAGGTGGCGGCCCCTCGCGTGTCCCCAGCACCGCAAGTCGCTGATCGAGCCCGTCGAGATCACTGCCCCACCGGCCGATCAAGCCTTTCGAGATCACCGCCCCCGGCTGATCGAGCTTGTCGAGATCACCACCCCCCGGCCGATCGAGCCCGTCGAGATCACTGCCCCACCGGCCGATCGAGCCCGTCGAGATCACCACCCGGCTGATCGAGCTTGTCGAGATCACCCGGACGGGTCTCGACAAGCTCGACCACCCGAGACGCCTGGCTTGACGAGGCCCCCAGCGCCGCCCACGATGGGCAGCAGGAGACGACATGCAGCAACTCACCGCGAACACCTACTGGCTCACCGACGCGGTCGGCGCGCACTGCTACTGGCTGGACGCCGGTGATCGGGTCGCAATCGTCGACCCCGGCATGAGCCCGGGCCTCAACCGGGTGGCGCGAGAGCTGCGCAGAGCCGGCCGGTCGCCCTACGAGGTGACCGACATCCTGCTGACCCACGCCGACGCGGACCACGCCCAGGCCGCCGCGGAGTTGCAACGGCGGACGGGCGCCCGCTGCTGGCTCGGCGCGGCGGACGCGGCGGTGCTCACCGGCGCCGCGCAGCCCGGCAGCGCCTTTCGACGGTTCACCGTCCGGTTCGGACGACCCGAGTTGCCCCGGCACCTCAACCTGCTCGACGGCGACGCCGAGCCGTGGCCTGGGCTGGCCTCCCTGCACACCCCCGGCCACACGCCGGGACACTTCAGCTTCGTCACCGGACGCGTTCTCTTCGGTGGCGACACCGCGCTCATGTCCGGGACTGGCCTCGAGCCGATGCACCCGTTCCTGATGACCGACGTGGAGCAGGGCCTGGTCGACCTCGCCCGGCTCAGCCGCCTAGACGTGGATTGGTACTGCTTCGGCCACAGCGATCCGGTGCGCCGCCGCTGAACCCTTGTCGGCAGATCGAGCTTGTCGAGATCACCACCACCTCGGCTGATCGAGCTTGTCGAGATCACCATCCTGGTCTCGACAAGCTCGACCACCCGACCGGCTGGGGAACGGGAATCAGCGCAGGCCGGTGGGAAGTCCGTCCATGCTGACCAGGTTGTGCTTGTCCTGGTAGTCGGCCAGGCCGTCGGGGCCCTTCTTGATTGCCCAGGCGTCCATCAGGTCACGCTGCTCGACGAAGTCGAACTTGGGAACGCCGTAGCCGCAGGAGGTTTGCACCAGGTCCACGTCCAGCACGAAGACGTTCCGAGCGCCCCGGATCGGCGGGAACAGCCCGATCAGGCCGGCCCACTCATCGTCCCGGGGATGGACGGCGCGGGCCGTCCCGTACAGCCGCAGGATCAGCGGCTCGCGCACGAACGAGCAGAACATGATGGTCATCCGGGGGCTGTCGAGCAGGTGCGCGGCCGTCTCGTTGCCGCTGCCGGTGCCGTTGACCCACACCACCTGGTTCGGCGAGGTGATGCGCAGACTGTCCAGACCCTTCGGGGAGACGTTCACGTGTCCGTCCCGGGCGGCGGTGGCGACGAAGAACAGCTGTTGGGCTTCGATGAACTTCGCCAGCCGATCGGTGATCTCGGGGTAGCGCTGGGCCATGGCATCAGCATGCCTCCTGGCCGCCTCGATCGCGACCGCCGGCCATCGCAGCCGGCGCCCGGCGAGCGCGTTTCCGGGGGGTTTGCCCGCAACCTGGGCCGACGTTAGCGCGGCTGTGGTGATTTTGCTAAGGTCTGCGTTGCTTAATCTTCTTAGGTAACCCTTTCCTAATCAATCGAGAGAGAAGAGGCCGGTGTTCCTCGCCTCGCTACTCATCGGGCTCCGCGAAGGCCTTGAAGCTTCGCTGATCGTTGGCATCCTGATCGCCTACGTGCGCAAGCGTGGACGCGACGACGTGGTCCCCCGCATCGGCTGGGGCGTCGCGATCGCCATCGTCGGTTCGCTCGCCCTCGGCGCGATCCTCACCTTCGGCGCCTACGGCCTCAGCTTCCAGGGACAAGAGATCATCGGCGGCCTGATGTCGCTTGTGGCGGTCGGCATGGTCACCTGGATGGTCTTCTGGATGATGCGCACCGGCCACCGCCTCAAAGCCGAGCTGGAAGGCGAAGCAGCCGAAGCACTCGCCCTGGGCAGCGGCTGGGCGATCGCCTGGATCGCGTTCATCTCGGTCGGACGCGAGGGCATCGAGACCACCCTCATGCTCTGGGGGTGGGCCGGCCAGCCTGAAGCCCTGCTTGGTGCGCTGGTCGGCATCGGAGTCGCCGCCGGCATCGGGTACCTGCTGTACCGCGGCATGGTGCGAATCAACCTGGGCACGTTCTTCGCGTGGACGGGCGCCTTCCTGATCATCGTCGCCGCCGGCATCCTGGCCTACGGCATCCACGACCTGCAGGAGGCGGCCATCCTGCCCGGGCCGTTCTCCGGCCACCCGATCACCCCCACCGACCTGCGCACCGGGGAGGTGCTGGTCGGCCTCACCGACGGCCCCTACTGGCTCGCGGCGTTCCCGTTCGGCTGGGCTTTCGACTTGTCCGACAGCATGGATCCCAGCGGCCTGGTGGCCACTTTCCTGAAGGGGACGGTCGGCTTCACCCCGCAGATGAGCTGGCTGGAGGTCACCGCCTGGGCCATCTACCTGGCCGAAGTGATGCCGCGCTTCCTGATCCGGGTGCACCGCAACCGGGTGGCGCGCATGGCGCGACTCGCGGCCGTTGCGACGCCAGCCGTCGCCGACCCCGTCCCTGCTATCGCTCCCGTTCCAGCGGACGCTGCCCTTCCGGCAACAAACGGCTCCAGCCGACCGAGTCTTGCCAATGCTGTTCCGTTGAGAGATGCCGGCCTGCGCCGGGATGACCCTGCGGCTGATCTCGCAATTGATGAAAGGACCTCTTCATGATCTCCACCGCCCTGCGCTGGGTGGCCGTCGGCGCAACCGCGGCACTGCTGCTCACCGGCTGCGTCGCGAACCGTCCGGCAGCCGCGACCGAGCCGTCCGGCGGCGCGTCCGGTGCGTCCGCGGCCTCGGGGGTGCTCACCGTGGCTTCGACCGCGGACGCCTGCACCGTGTCCACCAACACGGCCACGAGCGGTAACGCCACCTTCCAGATCACGAACTCCGGCGACAAGACCACCGAGTTCTACCTGCTTGGTGATGACGGCCTGCGGATCGTCGCGGAGCGCGAGAACATCGCGCCGGGCGCGTCCGCCGACCTGTCGGTGGCGCTGCAGCCGGGCAAGTACTTCACCGCGTGCAAGCCGGGCATGCGTGGCGAGAATGTCGGCGAAACCGAGTTCAACGTCACCGGAGAGAAGATCGAGCTCTCCGGTGAGGACCAGGAACTCTTCGACGCAGCCGTGGTCGACTACGTCAACTTCGTGAAGAACGAGGTCGCCGAGCTCGTCCCGAACGTGGAGAAGTTCGCCGCCGCCTACGCCAGCGGTGACGACGAGACCGCGAAGTCGCTGTTCGCCCTCACCCGGGTGAACTACGAGCGGATCGAGCCGATCGCCGAAGCCCTCGGCGTGCTCGACCCCCGCATCGACTACCGCGAGATCGACTACATCGCAGAGGCGGACGCGCTCGCCGGCGACGACCCGACCTTCACCGAATGGCTCGGCTTCCACCGCATGGAGAAGGACTTGTGGCCGCCGGCCAAGAATGCCGTTCAGCCGGACGGCTCGTCCGCACTCGCTGGCTGGCAGGCGTCCACCACCGCCGACCGGGAGCGGATCGCGGCAGCCCTGGTCGCCGACGTGACCAAGCTGTACGACACCGTGCACGCCACCGACTTCATCAAGACCCAGAAGCTCGACATCGCCACCGTCTCCAACGGCGCGTCCGGGTTGCTGGAGGAGATCGCGGTCGGCAAGGTGACCGGCGAAGAGGACTGGTGGTCGCACACCGACCTCTACGACTTCCAAGGCAACCTGCAGGGCGCGAAAATCGCGTTCGACCTGGTCGCGCCGATCGCCGAGCGCAAGAGCGACGGTAAGGAGCTGGTCACCTCGATCGGCACCGAATTCGACAAGCTGCAAGCCCTGCTGGACAAGTACGGCAACCTGAAGGACGGCTACGTCAGTTACGACAAGGTCGATCGCGACCAGCAGCGCGAGCTCATCGACCAGATCGACGCCACCCGTGAGCCCCTGTCCAAGCTGACCAACGCGGTGCTGGGCATCAAGTGACCGAGCAGCCTGAGGTCGAAGCGGTCCGCGCAACCGAGTCGACCAACGCAGCGGTGGCTTCGGGGCGGCCACGAGGGTTGTCCCGGCGCGGCATGCTCGCCCTGAGCGGGGGGCTCGGACTAGCCGTGGGCGCGGTGGCCGGTGCTGGCACTGCCACCGCGATTGCGGCCAACTCCCCTGGTGGGAGCAACGATTCGCTGGAGTACCCGTTCTTTGCCGAACACCAGGGCGGCGTCATCACCCCGGCGCAGGACCGAATGCACTTCGCCGCCTACAACCTGCGTGAGGGCGTCACCCGCGAAGACCTGATCGAGCTGCTGCAGGACTGGACCTACGCCGCCAGCCGAATGGTGCTGGGGCTCGACGTGAGCGCGAAGGGCGCCTTCGGCGGTGGCCCCTACCTGCCAC
>Ga0208564_1001768_pt1 | contig 17794 bp, 5 predicted proteins | sample AD_UKC073_MetaG_FD_184439 | JGI IMG/M metagenome (GOLD analysis project Ga0208564, IMG submission 184439) | Active sludge microbial communities of municipal wastewater-treating anaerobic digesters from USA - AD_UKC073_MetaG (SPAdes) (version 2) | ecosystem: Engineered > Bioreactor > Anaerobic >... | reverse complement strand
TACTCCTGGTCCACGTCGCCGTCCATGTCCCTGTCCGCCCAGACGTGATAGGTCGAGGAGCACGGGCAGGTCTCATTCGCACAGTCGGTGCCGATGCCCTTGAAGTCTGCCTCCGGACAGACGCCGTAGTTTTCCTGCACGCAGGTGTTCTGGCCGTTGCAGCAGGCCCCCAGGCAGGCGGTGGCGCAGGACGTGCTGGCGCCGCGGGCAATATCGCCTTCGCCCACGCACGCATCCGCAGCCACGAAGTCACTGCAGGTGCCATCCGCATGGCAGCAGGCGCCCGGGCAGGAGGCGTTGATGCACAGGGTGTTCGCCGTCCAGCTCTGCTGGCCCTCGATGTTCGGGCAGTCAGCCGCAAACTTGCTCGTGCACGAGCCGATCATGCAGCAGGCACCGGTGTCCGGCAGCGGGAAAGCGGACAGCGGAATTCGGGCCACGAAGGCGCGGACGGTGCCTTCCACAGTACCGCCCCGGCCGGCCACCACCACCTCCTGGCTGGTGGTGTCCACCGCCACGCTGTAGGCACGGTCCAGCCGGACAAAGTTACCCAATTGCCCCAAGGCTCCGAAGTAGGCGGTCAGGTCGTAGACTTTCCAGTTGGCGGGATCGGCGTCGCGCAGATCCCAGAGGACCGCACGTTCCAGGCCCCGATTGTTGTGGCCGACGGCCCAAGTCCCATCATAGTTGGCCCCGTACACATATCCCCGGGACGAGCCGGCCACGTCGGGGTAGAGCGGGAGCGGATGAATCGCAACGGCGTTCGGCTTGGCCGGGGCGTTCGAGGTCAGGGTCAGCCTGAACGGATACAGCGTGTTGTCGTCCGCCGCGATCGGCGACACACCAAAGGCCTGTGTACCATCGATGCTGATCGCCCAGGCCTCGCCGATATTCGTGTAATCGGTCGGCCACTGCGGGTTCGCTACCCCAGGCTTGGGCTGGAGTCCCGCATAGTATCCCCAGTTGCCACCGCCGGTGCCCGTCGCTTGCCCGATGTAGATCGAATACGGTGCCTCTGATTGATTGCTCTCCTTGCGGCGGCCGACGGCGATGCCGTTTCCCGAGACGCTTTGCACAGAGGTCTTATACCCGTTGGGCACGTTCTTGCCGTCTACGACCCGGGTGATCGGGCTCCCGGTCATATGGTCGATCTTCAGGCCGTCGTCACCAGCCGTATCATCCCACCAGATGCCGTAAACCAGATCATCGACGCCCAGGGAGCTCACCGTGTTCGCGGCGCCCGTCTTCACGGCAGCGAAACCACTCATCATCCGATATCCCTGTTCCCAGGTCAGGCCCCCGTCTGCGGAGGTGATATAGGCCAGGTAGCCGGATGCCAATCCCTGAACCACCAGTTCGGGCGTCCCGTTCACCTTACGGGTGGACACACCCAGGGCCGTCGTGAGTGACCAGCCCCCGGCAATGGCGAGACGCACACCGTTGGTCTCATCCCACACAAAGCCGATCGAGTAATCGTTCGTCTCGTTCACCTGGCCATCGGACTGGCCCACAATCACCTTTCCGTCGGGCGAGATGGCCAGCGCCTGTGCATTTTGCCCGACGAAGTGCGAAGTTTGATTCAAATCGACATACCCGCTCCAGGTCGGGATCTCCGTCAGGGTAGCGCCAGATGCGCCAGCCGACAGCGCCAACAGCGTCAGCGCCGTCATCCAACAAACACCACCTCGCGAAAAGATCATTCTTCATCCTCCCTCCGGGCTTCTGACCCGGTTTATGGTACCTGCTCCGCCTGTTGATCCGGTTTCGCCGGATATGTTCGTAGAGGTCCGGCACCACTAATCCGCTACAGCGCATCGGCAGCACCTCGCCACCTGGCACGCTGATCATCCGGTTGTCCGCCGAATCCGGGATTCAGCTCCGGCCCCGCGGTGCCTGCCCATGGCCAGGCACCGGCCCTGGTCAGAGTCCCGACACGGCCCGGTCCTACCCCGCGCCCTTCGCCTGCCGCAAAGACAGGCCCGACGCCCCTCCGGGGCGACTGAATACATACGGCTCACTGAACTCCGCTTCTGCTCGCAAATAAGCTCCTAAGCCTCCCCATGGCAGTCTTCAGCCGGAAGCCAAAGTTGTCTCCAATGCTTGACAGGGTCGTCGGACGGAAAACGCAATGAAGTAACACCCTGCCGAGAACTTCGCGACTCCATTAAGAATACCTGACCTCCAAGTGAATGTCAACTGTATTTCACACATGGCGTCGACAAGTCGCCCGCAGTTTCAGGGTACAACGAATTCCAAACAATTATGGGACAATTGGTTAAACTAAATGACAGCCTCGCGAGCCAATTCGTACCACTGGCGCCGCCTGCACCAGCAGTTTTGCCGACAAAACTCACCGGTTCCCATGAGCCGTCAGGCAAAGCCGCATTGCTCCAGGCAAGCCTCCACAACCTGCCTGGCGGACAGAATTTCCGGCATAACCGGTGAAGTTGTCTGGCGGTTAAGCTCGTTGTGGACCCCCCCGGCGGGCGCTTGAGGCCGCGCCCACACAGAACCTCCAGCTTGTTCTCGCCCCCCATCCCCGGTCGGTCTGACTGGATGGATACTAACAATCCCTGCCCGCAAAAGCAAGAAGTGTACCCCACCCGCTGGAGGGAACTCTCACCTTCTGCCACTCATTGACAGTCCCACCCATTGCCAGCAATTACCGCCTTTTCCGGGCGCCGAGCCCCCGGGCTTGCCGGCGACAAAAAACGTGCGGACCACGAACGCCATAGCGCTCATGGCCCGCACGACTGTTGTGTCAATCTCCACGCTGCCACCTCCGCTCTCGCCGGATCAGAGCCGGCCGTGAGCGCAAGCGACAGATCTACTCCTGATTACCGACGGCGACGCAACAACGCCAGGCCGCCCAAGGCCAGGAACGACAGCGTGGCCGGCTCGGGAACGACCATCACGAATCCCGTCCAGCCGCTGGCTTCCAGGCTGCCGGCATAGCCGACGCCGGCAATAACCGGGTTGCCCTGGGCATCGATGCCGATCGCAGTGCCCCGGCGCAGGTTGCCGGTGAACGGACCGAGGATCCCGTGGTCAATCGCGAACTGGGTCAGGTCAATCGCCTGGATGTTGCTCAGGTCGCGAAGATCCCAGAGAACCGCCTTTTCCATGCCGTAAGAGTAGTCCATGCCCACCGCATAGTCGCCATTGGGGGCGATGGCGTAGACAACGCCGTTGGTGGCACTAACGACACTACCGCCCAAGCCAGGCAGTTCGTACGAGGTGGTGCCGTCGTAGACGAACGGATACATGCCGCTCTTGCCGGCCACCTGGCCATAGCCGCCCATGATGCTGCCGTCATCGGCGATGTCATACAACGCGCCCGTGTCGGTTCCATCCGGACCGGCAGCAATGTACCCGTTGGGCGCCGTGCCGCTGCCCACGTACGGCCCATTATAAAACATCCGGCCACCACGAACGCCGACCGACAGGCCCTCGTTGGAAACACCGTGCATGGTTGTTTCATTGGTGGTGCTCTTGTAAGAGTAGTCGGCAAAGCCGGTGCCATTGAAAGCATCGACGTTCACCTGAAAGGCGTTGGTCTGGAACACGGCGTGGAGCAGACCGGTCGCGCTGTTGCTGGTCCCGGCCACGCGGTTCATCCCACTGCCGAAATAGTTGACGTCGTTCCGGCGGTTCTTCGCCCAGTCGGCCGTTCCATCCCAGGTGGACGAGGTGTCCCACCAACTCAGCGACTGCCAGGTATTATTAGCGCCTACGACAACCACCTTGGTCGTGGTGCCGTCAGTCCAGTAGCCGATGCCGTCCACACTGGTGTTAACGGAACCGGCCACGATGGGGCCCGCAACGCCGGTGGCGGCATCATATACGAACCCGGTGTCCTGACCGTCGCTGTTAAATCCGAGTCCCGCGGTACCGCCGACAAAACGTCCGTCCGGCGTAATACCTCGAGGATACACGCCGACCTTCGCGCCGCTGGTAGGGTGCGTTATCTTGGGAAGGGCAGTGAGGCTTTGGCCAAGGGCGATGGTCGCCCCCGCCGCAACCGTCAGGACTGCAATCCCCAACCTCATCTTTCTTCCTTTCATCAGCTTTTTCCTCCTCTCCGGGCTCTTGCCGAGCGCCCGGTGCTCTCCGAGGTGACTTGAAAACGGGACAGGCAGGGACCTCCTTCCCGGCCACACCGCATGGCCGGCACGATCCCCTCATCTTCCCGAACACATGCTATTTAAGGCGACCCCGAAATGTGCAAGGGCCATCCTCCTCCTTCGCTCCGTATCCCTCCACTCGCGGGCCAAAAACGAGATGAAGCACAAGGTTGGGCACGGCAGCATTCTTTTGCCAATCTATCCCCTTGCGTGGCGGATGTCAACTATTTTTTCTGGATTACGTTAACAGATGCCCCCGACTCACCAGCGCCAATCGCGCACACAAACGCAGCTAAAGCATGGCTTCAGGGGCACACAAAGATCAGCCTCTCGTTCCCGGCCTGAAGGAAGATCATCTGTGACCCGCAGTCTCGAAATGGCATTGAGGCACTATCGTGGCCGGCATGCTGGCCGAGATCATCTGAGCCAACTTAAGCAACACCTGTGCATATAGAGAAGCCTGTTGGATCCTGTTGCCTGATCTCCCGCGATTCTTCGATCCCCCCGGGCGAAGCCAACGGGCCCACCAATGTGTTGCGTCCTCCCTGGGCAGGCGCTCGAGGCCTTCACCTGCGAACTACCGCTACCACTTCTGATCCCCCATTCCGCACCGCTCTCACGAGGAGGATCTCACTCATTCCGGCCTGCGAGCACAAAAAATGCGGACCACGAACACCGCAGTGCTCGCGGCCCGCACGACTGTTGCACCAATTTCCGCCGCACCTCCGCTCTCGCCGGATCAGAGCCGGCCGGGAGCGCAAGCGACGGATCTACTCCTGATTACCGACGGCGACGCAGCAACGCCAGGCCGCCCAGAGCCAGGAACGACAGCGTGGCCGGCTCGGGGACGAAGTTGTAGGAGTACTCGACGCCGTTGATGCCGATGGTCAGATTGCTGACGTAGCCGTTAATGCTGGACGCCTCCTGCCACCAGGAGCCCGGGAAGTGATTGTCGGTGCCCAGCCCCGTCGAATTACCGGCACCGATCTTGACGCTGATGCTGGTATTCGTAATGTTGTTGTCGTACCAGTCGCCGCCGGCCACACCCGTCCAATCGCCCGGAGCCTGGAAACGGGCCGGATTCTCAGCGGTGCCGTAGCGAGTGGTCAGCCACGCCCAGTCCCCTTGATAGTTACCGGAGCTCGTGTTGATCAGTTTCCAGACGACCTGGTCCGGATCCATCAGGTCCCAGGTCTGCCACTGCCCGGGCACCACATCGGCAGCGCCGTTCTTCGGAAACGCCACAAAGAGCCGATCCTGGCCGGTCGTGCCGCTGGTGGTCCGCACCTCGACCAGGGGCGGAAGGCCGGCGTTTTCATAATCACGGTTTCGAAGCAGGGTTGTGACCGTAAAGCTGGTCACATCCCGCACTGATGCGCCGCTGTGATTGTTCGTTCCCAGGTAGACTCGCTGCATGACCGTCTGCGACGAGTCGCTGTAGCCGGTCTGCATATGGAACGAACCCTTGCCGTTGGGTGACGGGTAGAACGAATCATTGACACCAATGAACTCCGCCACCGGAACGGTCGACCAGCTGCCCTGCTGGGTGGCCCATGTCCAACCGTTCGGATTGGCCGCGGACACGTCAATGCTGGTGGCGCTTGCCACCGCGGCACACACAGACAACGAAAGCACTCCAACCCATACGATCTTTTTATTCATAAAGCTTGTCCTCCTTCGGGCAGAGATTTGCGCTGGGCCGCCCGCCCGCCCGTCCACAGTTCGCCTTTTTTTATCTTCGCTCCTGACACCAGGAGCGTAAGAGGTCTCCAATGTCAGCTTTTCCTCTTCTCCGGGCTCTGTCCGAGCGTCCGGCGCTCTCCGAGGCGACTTGAAACCAAGACAGCCGGGGACCTCGCAACCAGCCACACCACATGGCCAACCCGATCCCTCATCTTCCCGAACAAGTGCAATTAAGACGAGCCCGAAACGTGCAGCGGCCTTTCTCCTCCTTCGACTCGGTATCCTTCCGCTTGCGGGCCCAAAACGACATGAAGCCCACAAGACACTACAGATACTGCGTCGTTCTCATCTGGAATTTACCGGCCTACCGCGTAGATGTCAACTGTTTTTTCTTGATTATGTCAACAACTGCCTATAAACTGACACCTGTCAAACAGCGACACAAGTGCCGGAACAACATGAATTTATAACAGCACAGCCGCCGTCCCCCGTTCCGGAGCGTTACGGGGAAAGCGACTCGTTCTGTTGACACGAGTAAATATAAAGCCTGTTTCGCAAGTTTTACGCTGCCACTGCTTTTGAGCAGTAATGGGCACGTCCATTGCTGTCGACACGGCGTGAACGACCCACCCGCGGTTGACTCCAGGCCTGTTCGTGGGATCAATTCTCGGAAGTATTCCCGCCCCCCTGACGGGGCGGACCGGCCTGACGTATGAGGGGGCATGAAGTGCGATTTTCGCAAGATTCCATCCTGATTCCCGCGCAGAGAGTTCCAATCCGTTATCAGGGCAGCAAGCCGCGCGCTGCCGGCAGATGGGCACGGGTTGTCGTGTTGACGGTCGTCCTAGCCCTGATCCGGTCAACTTTCGCCCAGCCACCCCGCTCGCTGAACGATCTGACCGGCCCCTGGCAGCTTTTTGTCGATGATTACGCGGTCGAGTCCCGGAGCGGCGTCACCCGGGTCTACCACCCGTTCACCAAATATCCCCACAACCCCGTGCTGGTGGCCGACCGCCCCTGGGAAGGCAACCACATTTACGTGTACGGCACGGTCCTGCCCAACGAGTCGGGGCCGGGTTATCGCCTCTGGTATCACGCCCTGAGCAACGACCCCGATCGCCAGCGCAATCTCTATGCCACCAGTCCCGATGGCATCCACTGGACCAAGCCGGACCTGGGCATCATCAACTACAGCGGATCGACGAACAATAACATCATCATCCGCCGCGGCGCGGGCGATCACATCCTCTCGGTGATTCACACCCCCTGGGAAACCGACCCTGCCCGCCGCTACAAGCTGATCAATTTTGACGTGGCCACCGGCCGGTTCCTGGGCGCCTGGTCACCCGACGGCCTGCACTGGACCGATGCCCCCGCCAATCCCATCCTGCCGCCGGCCAGCGATGTGGGCAATTTCGCCTGGGATCCCCACCACGGTCGCTATAACGGCTATCTCAAAATGGGCAGCTATGTCCGCAACCTGAGACGCCGATCGGTGGGCTTCACCTGCTCGAAGGAATTCAATACCTCCTGGCCGGCCCTCCAACTGATCCTCGAACCTGACGACTTCGACGACCGCTGGGCGACCGGCCTGCAGCGCACCCACTTCTACGGCCTGTGCGCCTTCCCCTACGAATCCATGTATCTGGGCTTCCTGTGGATCTTTCGGGCCACCGACGATGAGGGTTATTACGACGGCGTCATCTTCGTCGAACTGGTCACCAGCCACGACGGCGTCCACTGGCAGCGGCAGGAGGGCGACCGTCCCCCCATTCTGCCGCTCGGGCCGGCGGGAAGCTGGGACGGCGGTATGGTCTTTACCACTCAACACCCCCTGGTGGAGGGCGATACCATCAAACTCTGGTACGGCGGCACCAGTGGGACGCACGCTTATTTCACGAAAGAACGCACCTCCATCGGCCTGGCCACGCTGCGCAAGGACGGCTTCGCCTCCCTCGATGCGGGCGACACTCCCGGCATCATCATCACCCGAAGGCTTCTCCATACGCAGGGGCCGCTGCGTCTGAACTACAAGGCCGCCGCCGGTGGCTTCGTCCGCGTTGAACTGGTTGACGACTCGGGAGCGGCGCTGCCCGGCTATTCCTTCGCGGACTGTCAGCCGCTCACCGGCGACAGCACCGACCAGGTAGTCGCCTGGGCCGGACAAACGCAACTGCCCGCCCATCCGCCCGCCTTTCGGCTGCGCTTCTTTGTTCGGCGCGCCTCGCTCTATTCGTTCGCGGCCGGTGATGGAGTCCAGTTGATCGTTCCGCCTACGATTTCCGTTCAGCCTCAGTCCGTGGTTGCAGCAGGCGGAGAGACCGTCCAATTTACGGTTGACGCCGCCGGTTATGAACCGCTCTCCTACCGCTGGTACAAGAACGGGGTCGCCCTCGCCGAAAGCCAGACCTGCACCGGTGTGGATACGCCCACGCTGGTCATCGCCAACGTCGGCGCCGCCGATGTGGCCGCCTACCATTGCGTAGTCAGCAATCCGGCCGGAGCGACCTCTTCCGCCGTCGTCACCCTTACACTTCAGTCCGCCGATTTCTGGCCGCTGGGCATCCTCCCCGGCGCGACCGCCAGCGCGATTGCCGGGATCACCGCCGACGGTAGCGTGATCGCCGGCAGCAGCGGCAACCATCCGTTCATCTGGTCGCCAACCACCGGCCTGAAGTCTCTCGGTCTGCCCGCGGGCGCAACCTCCGGGGCCGCCGTGGGGGTCGCCCTCGACGCAGGCGGCAGGCTGGTCGTGCCCGTCAACACCAACGCATCAACCTTCAAGGCCCGCACGTGGATCGGTACCCTCTCCGGCTCAGGCTCATGGTCTACGCTGCCGCGCAGCGCAGGTCGGGAGTGGACCGCCAGAGGCATCGGGGCGAACGCCTCCGATCTGTGGATCGTCGGCAGCACATTGACCGGCGGGGACGGCGGAGTCAGCCGGGACGCCTGCCGCTACGTCCAGAGTACCGGTACCACGAGCACGGTCCTCCTGCCGCCCGGCGGTCACGATCACTCCGACCTGCACGCCGCCTCGGACACCGGCCACTTCGCCGGACAATATCAGCACGGGGGAGCGCCTCCCACCGGCGGCGCCCGCAACGCCATGGCCTGCACGGCCGGCAATACCGCTTGCGAAGCGCTCCATACGCTGGTCGGTCCGCCGACCAGCAGCCACGAGGCCGTAGCGCGGACCATCTCACGCAACGGCCAGGTCGTCGCCGGCTGGAGCAACCTTGAGCCCGACCTCTCACTCTATCAACCCGTGATCTGGAACGGGTCGAAAGAGCCTATGGAACTGCCCCTGCCCCCTGGCAGCGTCAAGGGCGAAGTGCTGGCCTTGAACGAGGATGGCACGCTGGCCGGCGGCCGATGCCTGGAGAGCGACGGGACGGCAACGGCTTTCCTCTGGGACCCCGACCATGGGACGCGCCGACTCTCTTCAGTGCTCTCCGATCTCTACGGGCTCGATCTGGCCGGCTGGTCCCTCACCGAAGTTCAGGCCATATCCGCCGATGGCCTGGTCCTGGCCGGCAACGGCGTACACGACGGGCACGACGAAGGCTGGGTGGTCAGGTTTGACCGCTACAACCAGTTGCCACCCTTCATTCAACAATCCCCCACTCCGTACGCGGCCCGGGTGGGAGCCGCGGCCGTCTTCACGGTCGTGGCCACAGGCGAAGGCCCCCTGACCTATCAGTGGCTGAAGGACAACGTTCCCCTCGCGGAAGGCGGACATTACGCCGCCACGACCACTGCCACGCTGACCGTCTTTCCCGTCAAGACCGCGGATCTCGGCCAATACCGCTGCCGGGTCGAAAACGCGGCCGGACAGACCTTGTCAGACCCCGCGCCGTTGACCATCAACAGCGTGGGCGATTTCGACGACGATAACGACGTGGATCTCGAAGACTTCGCCCACTTCCAGGCCTGCTTCAGCGGGGCGGGCGAACCACAGCTCGACCCGGCCTGCGACAAGGCGCGTCTCGATAACGACCCGGACGTGGACCAGAACGACTGCGCGATCTTCCGCAAGTGCATGACCGGCCCGGGCATTCCGCTCGACCTGAGCTGTTTCGACAGAAACTGAATGACCGTGCGCGATGCGGCGACAACAAAGCGCCGCGCTTCATCGGGGGGCGGGCATCCTGCCCGCCTGATTCACAGCCGGTGTGTGCCACGGCTCCTGAGCTTATGGCGGAATCGTCCCGACACGGCTCAAGAGCCGCGGCACACAAATCGTGCTTTTTGTTGACTCACCATCGCGCACGGCCACCAAGAATGCCCCTTGCGGGACAAACACTACGGCTTGAGCCGCGCCACGGTCTGGGCAAATTGCTCCGCATACCGCCGGCTCAGTGTCTCCCGCAGCTTCGAGTCGGCCGTCAGGACGAACATCCGCGCCACCTCCAGCCGGCCCATGTCGAGCGTCACCTGTTGCCCGTCCTGCCGCCAGGCCAGATCGCCGATCCCCTGCTCGGAAATCTCAAAAGCCGTCGCCACCTTCAGCCAAGCTGGCGGGGTGACCGCCAAAGCGGCCTTCTCGACCGGCACGACCACCGTCCCCTGTCGATCGCTGGCGATACCCTCATTGACTACCAGCAGCAGAAGTGAATCATCACCGGCCAACAGCGAACGCACCCATAAATGGGAAGGGGCTTTGACCGTCACGGCCGCCGGGCAGCTCCGGGTAATCAGTGGACCCGCCGTACGGGTCAGCGCCCCCAGCAGTCCGATTTCGCGCCACAGGGCTACGCCGTCCGGATCCGACGACCCGCAGCCGTGGAACTCGCCGTAGGGCGTGTACCACCAGTACGAAAGCGCCTTTGCCCCGCCGGCCAGCGCGTAGAATACCTCCATCCGCTTCTCTGCCGGCGTCGCAAAGCGGAAGGGCGAGCCGGGGATATCGTGCCGGACGCTGTTGAGAATAATGTGCAGCGGCTTGGGCGCGCAGGCCGACTGGCAAATGGTGGCCACGCCAAACACGTAGGTCGGTTTGACGAACGACGCCGCCCACGCCGGCCGCTGGTTCCACGCGATCCGCTGCTGTTCCTGGTAGTAGGGGTCGGCGCAATAAATGTCCGGAAGCTGCGCGTACACATACCAGTTCGCCGGCTTGAACGTGTTGTCCACATTCAGAAGCTGAGGCACGTCCTGAACCTCCTCGCGCCAGTCGCGGCTGCGCTGCACCAGCGGCTGGGCCAACGCCCCCAGCCGGAGCCCAAGATCGAGTTGGGTCACCTCGAAATCGTGAGCGTCGGGCTCGTCGGTGAGAAACACGTACAGCGGGTCGCGCAGCGTTTTGTCCGGGTGGCTCATCATCAGGTTCAACCCGGTTTGCCGTCGATATTCCAGCCCTTCAGGGGTCTCCAACCATTTCCAGACCTCGCTGGAAATCGAATACATCAGGGCGTTCACGTTGTGCAGGCGCATGTCATTGAGGAAATAATCAACACGCTCCTGCTCTGTCGCTCCCTTGTTGATATACCCCCACATTCCGTATACGAACTCGCCGGAAAAGGCCCGCTGCCCGGCCCGGGCGACAGAGCCGTCCGCATAGGCCACTTCGAAGAGGTGAAAGGAACCGCGGGCCAGCATCGACTCCAGGCGGGCGCTCACCACGACCACACCCAGTTCGGGATCAAAGGCTATCCGAGATCGTGACATCAGATCCCTGCCATCCATCCGCATGCCCATGGGGCGAGTCTCCCGCTTCGGATGACGGGCGTACAGGACCACCTCGTCAAGAGAGGCCGAAAGACTGAGTCCCTCCACCCGTGGTGCGGCCGGTCCGCCGCACGGCACGCGAACCGAAGCACGCTCCTCGCCAGCAACCACCTCCACTTGCAGCGCGGCCGGACGCGGAAGCCGCCGCAGTCGCACGACCACCTCTGTCGCACCCCCGGCCGGCACCGTCCACGGTTCCGCCTTCCACCACACCGGCTCCCCGGCCTCGATCAGGCGATCGATCTGATCCTTGGGCAACTTGGAGAAATGCAGGCTCGCCGGCCACATGCCGCTCACCTTGGCCTGGTGAGAAAAGGCAATCGCCTTGGACAGATTCACCCCCTCCAACAGCACGTCGTTCACCTCCACCCGGCCGGCCGACGCGTTACGCAGGTAGACGTGAAGATATGCCCCCGGCGGCAGATCGACCCGGGTGGATTGCAGCGGATCACCATCCTTGCTCTCCAGCGCCCATCCTTCAGACCACAGATGCGTAAATTGCGGAAAAGGCGTGTCGGCCCGGCTCACCGCCCCGATCACCTCCAGTCCCGCCGCCCGGTCGGCCGCAACCCCAAATAAAAGGCATACCCCCACCGCACAGACTGCCGTCCTGCTCATTGCCGACTCCTGAAAGTACGTGCGGGGCCCCGGCACAACGATTCCGTAAGCTGCACCTTGTTGACCCCCCTGGCCGTTCCGCTATCTTCACGTATCAGAGCGACAGTTCAAGACCCGACACCGAGCCGCGAACGTTATTGAGGCGACACTTGAGCCCGACGCGTCAGCCAGGGCATTCTGTCCGATCCGAGGAGAACAAACCCATGCGAAGCGGAACCTGCTGGATCCTGTTGCTGATTACCCTGCCTTGCCTGTACGCGGAACTGAAGGCTGAATCGCTCCGCGCCGGGGCGGCCGCCGTCAAGATCACCCCGCCTACGGGAATCGCGATGGCCGGCTACTATTTTGATCGCGGGGCCCAGGGCACACATGACGACCTCTACGCCAGGGCGCTGGTCCTCGAAAACGGTAACCAGCGGGCCGCCCTGGTCACGCTGGACCTGATCTCGACGACCGCGCCGCTGGTGCAGGCCGCCCGCGAGCAGATCGAGAAGGCCACCGGCATCCCCGGCCAGCACGTCATGATCAGCGCGACCCATGCCCACACCGGCCCGGTATTGGCCAAACGCGGCATCCGCGAAGATGAGCAGGGTGGGGCCGCGAATCTGTCGGTCCAATACTCGGCCAAGCTGCCCGGGCTCATTGCCGAGGCGGTGCAACTGGCGGCCTCGCGGTTGCAGCCGGCGCGGGCACTGGCCGGCCTGGGACGCGAAGAGCATCTCCCCTTCAACCGCCGTTACTTCATGCAGGACGGAACGGTGGGCTGGAACCCCGGCAAGCGCAATCCGCGGATCGTCAAACCGGCCGGTCCCATCGATCCGGACGTGGGTGTGGTACTGTTCGAACAGTTGGACGGCGCCGCTCAGGGGGGAGCCATCGCCACCTGCGTCAACTTCGCCATGCATCCGGACACGGTCGGCGGGCAGTATTTCTCCGCCGATTACCCCGGCGTGCTGGCGCGGCAGTTGGCCGCCTACAAGGGTGAAGACATGGTCACGCTGTTTGCCAACGGCGCCTGCGGCAACATCAACCATGTGGACGTGAACTGGGCCGACCGGCAACGCGGCCCCCAGGAGGCCCACCGCATCGGCACCATCCTGGCCGCGGAAGTGCTGCGGACGTACAAGAAGGTGCAACCGCTGGCCGGGCATGACCTGCGCATCCGCCGTGAGATCGTCAAGCTCCCCCTGCCGCCGGTGACGGAAGAAGAGGCCGCCAAGGCCCGCGAGACCGTGCAGCGCCTGGGCACCAAGGACAACCGGGGCTTCATGGACAAGGTCCGGGCCTACCGCGCTTTGGACGTGGCCGCGCGTAAGGGTAAGCCGCACGAAGTGGAGGTGCAGGTGATCGCACTGGGCGACGAGGTGGCCTGGGTGAGCCTACCGGGAGAGGCGTTCGTCGAGCTCGGTCTGGCCATCAAGAAGGCCTCGCCCTTCAAGTACACGCTGATCGTGGAACTGGCCAACGGCTCCATCGGCTACATCCCCGACCGGCCGGCCTACGAGCAGGGCAACTACGAGCCGGAGAGCGCCCGCTGTGCCGCCGGCTCCGGCGAACTACTCGTCGATACGGCCATCCGCTTGCTGAAGGAATTCCGGCAGTAAGCCAGGAGGGCGAGCATCTTGCCCGCCTCTGTCTTGGAGGGCGAGCATCTTGCCCGCCTTGGTCTGGGCTGGGCATCCTGTCCGCCTCAAAGGCGTGCAAGATGTACGCCCTCCGAGGCGCCCCCCCGTTCTGCCCCATGCCATCTTGTGGTAGCGGCCGGGCTCCGTACCGGCCGTTTCACCGGACAAAACGCCTGCACCTGTCTGGATCCAGAAAGGCGGGCAGGATGCCCGCCCCCCTGCATCGGCGGGACGCCGGTGCCACACGGCACGAACACCACCCCAGGCCCGTCCTCACTTCCCCAGTTCTCAGTTCTCAGTTCTCAGTTTTCAGTTCTCAGTTCTTGAGTTCTCACTTCGCGACGCCAGTCGCTCTCTCACGCTCTGGAGCCACTCTGCGTCCGGCAGCGCATACGGCCGGAACTTCTCCAGCGTCCCGTGCTCCTCGCTGTAGGCCAGAGCCCGGTTCTGGCCCAGCTTGTTGGCCAGCGGCGAGTCGATGAGATTGCTCGAATCGGACGCGCTCATCTGGAACAGGATGCGGTTGTCGAACTCGCGCAGGCTGGCGCGGTCCAGCGTCCGTTCCACCGCCGCCGGCGTGTCGCACCAGGCCACCACGTGCATGCCCACCGGCGGCCCTTCGCGCAGCAGGTCCGCAAACTGCCGGTCCGGTGCGGGCTTCGCGTCCTCCTCGCGCGGTGAGAAACTGAACGAATCCTCCTGCCTGCGCAAGACCCGGTAGCGCTGCAGTCCGTAGATCAGCACATACACGGCCGGCAGGTTCAGGTCTTCGCTGGATTGCCGCTGCGCCAATTCCTCGGCCACCTCGTTGATGGCCTCCGGCACGGCCCGGTACTCCACGAGTCTCACTTCATGCGGCACAACGTCCTTCAAACGCGGGAATACTGTCGCCAGCGGCGAATCGGAAGGGCTGCCGTCCAGCACGTAGAATTTGGCCGCATCGGGCGCGTGCTGAGCGGCCAGCGAGATCAGCGACGATGCCAGCAGGGCCAGCCCCGATTCCTCCTGCTGGCCGATGATGAGCACGTTAGCCCCACTCTGCCGCCGCAGCGTCACCGCGGTCGGTTCCTTGATGGCCACCGGCTCGCCCAGCCACACCCGCGGCGCCTCGACCCGGGGGGCGGACATCTTGTCCGCCTCGTGTGGAGCAGGCATCTTGCCTGCTTCGTGTGGTGCGTGCGTCTCACCGGTGCCAGGCGGGCAAGATGCCCGCCCTCCCTTGTCCAGCAGCGCCGCCAGCAGGGAGTTCTTGCGGATATCGGCCGGCACGTTGCCTTCGAACACCACCATTTCCGGGATTGAAATCCCTCGCTCGCGCTTCGGGCTCAAAAGCCCCTCGCGCTCGGCCTTTTCACGCACGCGCTCCAAAAACTTGTCGCGCCCCTCGTCCGGCAGCCACGACACCTGGAACGGGCTGTTGGCCTCCACCAGGCCGCTCATGTCGTTGTAGATCGCCTCGCCCGGCCGGGAGAGCAGCCGGGCCGCGGAGTTGCCGTCGCCCAGGATGACCTGCGAATCCGCCTCGGAGGTCTGCAGGGCCACGCGCACGGCCATCTGCCCGATGGTGCTGCGCGCCAGCCCCGAGGTCCCGCCGATGGTCTGCGAACCCAGCAGCAGATGGATCCCGAACGCACGGCCCTGCCGAACCAGCCGGTCCAGCAGCAAACTGGCGTCCTGGGCAATGCGGTCGTCCTCGCTGAAGAACTCCTGGAACTCGTCGATGATCAGCAGCGTCCGCGGCAGCTTCCGGCCCGAGGCCTGGCGATAACTCGCCAGATCCTGCACACCCAGCTTGCGGAACATCTCGCCGCGCCGGCCCAACTCCGCGTCCACCCGCTGGAGCACGCTGAGGCCGAATTCCCGGTCGCTCTCCACGGCCACGGCCCGCGCGTGCGGCAGCCGGTGCGTCGCATAGGCCTTGAACTCCACGCCCTTCTTGAAGTCCACTAAATAGAACTCCACCTCCTCGGGCGAATACCACAGCGCCAGGTTGGTAATCAGCACGTGCAGCAGGGTGGACTTACCCGAGCCGGTCTTGCCGGCGATCAGGCCGTGCTGGGCCACGCCGCGTCCCAGCCGCAACATCTGCAACCGGCTGGCCCCCATCCGTCCGATGGGCACTTCCACGTCGTTGTCCGTGCTGCGCGACCACATCCGGTCGTCGGTCGGCGCGATGCTCTCAAACGGCACCTCCACGCGCTTGGACTCACGCGCCTCGCGCCCGATCACGTGCAGCGTCCGCGTCAGGAACTCCTCGGAGGGCGGTGGGTCCACCATCAGCGGGAACCGCTTGAACACCTCGTCCTCCCAGACGAACCGGTCTTTCTGGTGCACCAGACTCACGCTGCTGGCCGCCAGTTCCTCCGGCGTCACCCCCGGCGGCAGCGGCTGCCGCGTGTCCCGCGCGATCAGCGTGTACACCCCGCAGCGCGCCCCGGTGCCGATGATCGAGGCCAGCCGGCGCAGCGCGTCTTCGCTGAATCCCAGCGGAAAATCGGCGATGACCAGGAACCGGTACGGCTCGGCCAGCTCGCCGGCCTGGGCGTTGTAGGCGTCGATGGTGGGGAACTCGTTGCGCAAATACTTCTGGATGACCGTCTCCATGTGCTCGGTCAGGTCCGCCAGCCGTCGCTCGATGTGGTCGCTTTCCGTCCAGATGCGGTTGCCCACCAGGGACTCGTCGTAATCCGCCAGGTGCATGAAACCGGCGAAGTTCTGCCCCAACCCCACGGGATCGATGATCGTGAACCGCACCCGCCCGGCCGGCAACGACACCAGCAGCCGCATCATCACCATCCGCAGCACGCGAATGGCCTCCGCCCGGCCGGTATGGTCCGAGGCCACCAGCAGCGAGGCCTGCTTCGGGAACGCCAACAGAGCCGGCACCGCGAACTCCTCGGGCAAGGCCAGCGACCCGGGCACGCGCTCGGTGATCTGCTTGAGATCGACCTTCATCTCGCCGAAACGAACCACCGACGTGAACTGCCGCGGCGGCTTCCAGCCCTGCCACTCGGGCGATTCCCAGTCCAGCGGCGCCTGCCCGAGGCCACGCTGCCGGCCGTCGATAGGCTCCTGGATCTGGGCCAGCCCGGTTCGCCAGCGCTGCTCGAGTTCCCGCCGACCGGCCTCGTAGTCGTTGCGGATCCGGACCAGGGCCTGCTCGTGCCGTTCGCGCGCTTCGCGCTGCTCGCGCTGATGGCGCTCCTCGACCTCGGCCAGCATGGCCGCCCGCCAGCGCTCGGCCTCGCCAAGACTCGCCTCCCGCTGGGCCTCTATCTTCGCCAGCAGCCGCTCGCGCTCTGCTTGCTGGCCTTTCAGAAACTCTTCCTGCTCGCGCACGGCCTTGGCCAGCAGCGGACCGAAACGAGTCTTGGCCTCCTGTACCTCGTGGTCGCGCTTCTTATAGGCCTCGGCCAGCCGCCGTTGCCGGGCCCACTGGCCGTGGGCAAACTCGGCCTGGGCCGACCGTGCCGCCCGCTCGATGGCCTCACGCAGCCCATCGGCGGCCCGCCGCACCTGGGTCCGGGCCACGGAACGGAGCCCCACGCCCGCCGCCAACATCGCCACCAGCCCCACCCCTGCGCCAATGGCTATTTCCTTCACGTGCGGCGCGTCCAGGCCAGCCAGAAGCTGGGCCACCCCCGCTCCCGCCAGCATAGCCAGCAGGATGAGCACAAAAGGCGCCACCCCCACGAACAACCGGGGAAATCGCAATCCCGCGGTCGCCTCCAGCCGGGCGCCGGCCTCCTCGTATAACGCATCGAAAGGCGCCTCCGGCCGTCGCGGCTCGGCCGCATCCGAAGCAAGGGCCGCCAGTTTGTCGGCCATGGAGAAAGCGCCTGTTCCTCCACTCTTCAGGCGCGAGGACTGACGCGACGGGGAAGCCTGCTCCTGGTCCGGAGCGGGATCGACGTCAACGTCCACCGCATCCTCGTCGTCCTCCACCTCGGAATGCAAAGGCCCTTCCAGCCCGGGGACGGCCTCGTCCTCCTCCTCGATGTCCTCTTCATCTATCCA
>Ga0208564_1001767_pt1 | contig 17810 bp, 18 predicted proteins | sample AD_UKC073_MetaG_FD_184439 | JGI IMG/M metagenome (GOLD analysis project Ga0208564, IMG submission 184439) | Active sludge microbial communities of municipal wastewater-treating anaerobic digesters from USA - AD_UKC073_MetaG (SPAdes) (version 2) | ecosystem: Engineered > Bioreactor > Anaerobic >... | reverse complement strand
AGAACTGCGACAGGGTGAGGCTGAATGCCTTCGACGACTGGCTCGAGGAGTTGATGGCGTTCTGCACCTGGCCCGGACCGTTGACATTGCTGTCTGGTGGGAGTTCGAGCAGCCGCAGCGTGCCATACCCTTCGGCCCGCTTGCCGGCGGCCGATCCGGCATTCGAGTCCGCAGCAAGGAAGCCGGTGAGGATCTCCCGGGTGTCCCTCGTGCCGGCCGGGATGAAGGTCGTCGTGAGCGAGAACTCGGGCGCCGCCTGACCCGGCATGGCAATCGAGAGGTAGTAGGCCGGTTGATCGGTGTTGCGGGTCTCCTGGGTCGGGTCACTGGGGACTCGCCAGTTGGCCTGGCCGTTGAAGAGCGTGCCCGGGTCGGTCACGTGATAGCGCGCCAGCAGCTGACGCTGGATCTTGAGCAGGTCCTCGGGGTAGCGCAGATGCGACATGAGCGAGGCACTGATGTCGCTCAGCGGACGCACGACACCGGGGAAGGCTCCCATCCAGGCTTTGAGAATGGGATCGGCCTCATCCCACTGGTAGAGGTTGACCGACCCGTCGAACGCGTCGACGGTGGCCTTGACCGAGTTGCGGATGTAGTTGACCTGTCCCTGCTCCAGGCTGGTCACAGCACGGCGGTTGACCGTCGTGCTGTCCGAGGTCGAGGTGGCCATCTGGCTGATCTGTGAGTTCGGATAGCTCGCCGTCGACGTATAGCCATCGACGATCCACACGACGCGGCCGTCGACGATCGACGGGTAGACGTTGCCGTCGAGGGTCAGCCAAGGGGCCACCCGTTCCACCCGCTCGCGGGGAGCCCGGATGTCCAGCAGGCGTGAGCTGGCATTGACCGCGTCGGAGAGCAGGAAGTTGATCTCGCGGTACTTCACTCCATAGGCCAACCGCTTGAGGGCGTTGTCGAGCGCGACGCCGCCCTGCCCGGCATACGTGGTGTTGACCTGTTGGGTCTCCCCCTGGGCGGGGTAGTCGAATTCCCGGGGAGACTGCCCTTGCGGGGCTCCGACGATGGAATAGAGCGGCGACTGCTCACCGAAGTAGATCCGCGGTTCATACTCGCCGAGGGCAGTGCTCGCCGGGATCGAGGATTCGATGAAGACCGGCTGACCATCGCTCTGCCGGTTGCCAAAGGCCGCCACGACGCCATAACCGTGGGTGTAGACGGTGTGATCGGTGAGCCAGTTCCGTTGCCCCGCAGGCACACCCGTGAGGTCGAGTTCGCGCACCGCGACGACGACATCGGTCGACACTCCATCGAGGGTGTAGCGGTCGACGTCTAGGGTGTCCGGGAAGGCGTAGTAGTTGCGCACGGCGTGCAGCTGCTTGAAGGTCGGCTGCACGACATTGGGGTCGACCAGCCGCACTCCCGGGATCGCCCCGGCTGTCGCCCGCAACTTCTCCTGGGAGGCCACGGCGGTCGGCCGGTAGGGTTCCACCTTGATCTGGTCGAGCCCGTATGCCGCGCGGGTGGCAGCGATGTTCTTGGCGAGGTATTCCGACTCGAGGGACAACTCGCTGGGGGTGACCTTGAGATTCTGGATGAGGGCCGGGAAGATCCCGCCGACGACGACCGAGACGACGACGAGCAGCACCGTGCCGATGACCGGTAGGCGCCAGGAGCGGGTCCAGATCACCGACAGGAACATCGCGGCGCACATGATCGACGCGACCGCGAGGATCGCCTTGGTCGGCAGCACAGCGTTGGCGTCGGTGTACTGGACGCCTGTCATGAGCCGCGAGGTCTGCAGCGAGAGCGAGAACCGCTCGAGCCAGTAGCTCGCAGCGCGCAACAGGACGACGACCGCCAGCAATGCGGACAGGTGCACGAGCGCCGACCGGGTCGTGTCGCGCCCGCGGTTGGCCAGCTGCAAGCCACCGTAGACATAGTGAGTGAAGGCAGCCGCGAGCGCGGCGAGGATGACCGCCATCGACAGGAAGGCCACCACGAAGGTCCACCACGGCAGGGCGAAGACGAAGAACCCCACGTCGAGCCCGAAGTGCGGGTCGGTCACGCCGAACGGCTGTTGGTTGCGCCACAACAGCAAGGTCTCCCACTGCGACGAGGCCCCCAGTCCGGACACCAGGCCTACGCCGAGCGGCAGCGCCACGGTACCGACGCGCCGCAGGGGTTCCAGGGCCGCGCGGTAGCGGTCGAGGGCGTCCTGTTGCGGGGTGACCGGCGCGTAGATGGGCCGGGACCGATGCCCGTACCACAGGCTCGACCACACGAGTGCGGCCGTGATGATCCCGCCGCCGACCCCGAGCATGAGCTGGGCACCTAGGCGGGTGGTGAAGACGGAGCTGAGCTTGACCGAGTCGAACCAGAGCACTTCGGTCCACACGTTGGCCAGCAAGCTCACCAGGACGCTCAGCGCCACGAGAATCGCAACGGTCGTCGCCAGCGGTGAGCGCCGCCGCGCCCCGAAGGCGGCCCGCGCCAGCGGGTCGCTTCCGGCACCCTCGGAGGGCTCGTCGGGGTCCTCGGGACGGTTCCAGTCGCGCTCGCTCACGCGCTCACCATACCTATCCTCTGGTATGCCGTCCGGTCCCGCAGCTGCCAGTGCACCTGCCCAGGCGCCGGTATGCCGTGCGTCCCGCTCGGTGACGAAGGTAGTCCCGCCACGGCAGGCGGCCGAACGCTCAGTCGGCGAGCGTGGCGCGCAGCGCGTGGATGAGCCCTGGGGCGATGTCCTGGCCGGAGGCCACGCGGTCGTCCCGGTCGTGTGCCCGCTGCCGCAGCAGGCACACGGCCGGGCCGTCCCGCAGCACGGCCACCAGCAGGCGGACGTCGGCGCGGTCCGGGTGCGCGGCGAGCACGCGGATGGCCTCTTCGGGGTCTTCCGGCAGGTCGCGTTCGGCCTCCGGCGGCACGACGATCCGCTCGACCGCGACCGCCGCACCGGCGACTTCCGGCGGCCACCCGATCTGGGCCAACAACTGCACGACATCCGAGGTCGTCGGCAGGCCGTCCTGCTCGACGGCAGTGAGCGCACCGGGCACACCGGTGGTGCCCAGCTGTTGGGCCAGGCCCGGTTCTTCGGCAATCAACCGGGCGGTCGGCACGAGCGCGAAGAGGCGCGGCGGCTGGTCCCAGCCGAACCCCGCGACGTGCCGTTCGGTCTCGAGCGCGACGATCGACAACGGGTCGGTCACCGGCACCGGGTGCGCGGCAGTCGGGTCGGTCACGGCATACCTCCTAGGGGGTGGTGTCACAGCGCGGGAGCGCCGCGGTGTCGCCCTTGGCGATCGTCTCCAGCGCCGCCTTGGCGTCGTGGAACGTCGCGACCTTGACGACCTGAATACCCGGATGGTCGAACCCGGACACCTCGGGACAGTTGTCGCTCGGGGTGAGAAAGAAGGTCGCTCCGGCGCGCTCGGCCCCGACGATCTTCTGCCGAATCCCGCCGATCGGGCCAACTGCGCCGGAGTCGTCGATGGTGCCGGTGCCGGCCACCGACTTCCCGCCGGTCAGGGAGCCTTCGGTGAGCTTGTCGTAGACACCGAGGCTGAACATCAGGCCTGCGCTGGGGCCGCCGACGTTGCCGGCGTCAATGGTCACCGGGAAGGGCAGCGAGTAGCCGCCCTGCAGCACCACGCCGAGAATGGTGCGACCGTCGGATGCCTTCCCGGTCTTGGGGTGCGTGGTGACCGTCGCGCCGTTGCGCTTGACGACCATCTCGATGGTGTCTCCCGGAGTGGCCTGCTGGATGGCTGCTCGCACCGCAGCCCCATCCTTGGTCGACGCGCCCTGGATCGAGACGATGACGTCACCGACGGCTAGTTCGCCCTTGGACGGCGCATCGGTCGCGAACGACCCGATGGTGATGACCGGCGACAATGCGTAGCCCAACGCTCGCAGCGCGACCGCGGTGGCTTCCTGCTGCGACCCGGCCATTTCGACGCGGTTCTCCTCGGCCACCTGCTCCTTGGTGGCGTTTGGAGGGAAGATCTCGTCGACCGGCCGGACATCTCGGGTCGGATCGATCCAGGCGGTCACGAGGTCGACGACGGTGACCGGATAGCCGGGGCCGCCTGCGACCCGCACGGTCGTGAAGTCCAGCGACCCCGAGGTCGGATAGGTCTTCGCGTCCTTGATCTGGATGCGGGGGGTGGTCGACCCGTCGGCCGCGGCGAAGGTGCCCAGCACGTCGGTCGCCGGCCCGGGCATGAGAATCGCGTAAGGCAGGTGGACGAAGCTCACCAGCAGCCCGACCCCGAACGAGGCGATCGCTCCCAAGGCCAGTCTCGTCCCCGGCCTGGACAACCACCCCTGCCTGGTATGCCGTCTCACCTCACCCTCCGGTGCGGGCGCGGGCCCCGGCTCGCGGGGATCGGCCGGCCCTGAAGCTGGGGTTTGCTGCCAGGGGCCCGGGAACGGAGGCTGCGTCATGGCAGTCCCACCCATTCCTCACGACCGTCGGTGAAGACCTGGTGCTTCCAGATGGGCACGGTGGCCTTGAACTCGTCGACGAGTGCACGGCAAACCTCGAACGCACTCGCGCGGTGCGGGGCGGCGACTGCGGCGACGATCGCGAGGTCGCCGATCTCCAGCCGACCCACCCGGTGCACCACGGCGATCCGCGCGATCTGCCCATCCGCAGCGAGCCGATCGGCCAGGGCCGAGGCGACCTGCGCCGCGCTCGGATGGCAGGAGTACTCGAGCACCTCGACCGACCGTCCGTCGTCGTGGTTGCGCACCTGGCCGACGAAGACGACGACCGCGCCTGCCTCGGGGGTGCGGACGGCCGCAAGCAGCTCGTCGACCGACAGGGCATCGGTGCGGATCTCGGCCAGGACGGCACGAGGACTGCGCGTCACGGTCTGCGGGCTCCTGTCATGTCCATCGTCGAACGGGTCCGCCCGATCGAGAGACTCCGCGGGTCGGGTGGGTCTCCAGGCGGGAGGTTACCCCGAACTCCTGGGGATGGCCGTGCGGTGGACCCTGGCTCAGGGACGCCGGGCTCGGCGTAGCACTGCGGCAGTCCCCACCAGCGCCACGGCCGCACTCGCGGCACCGAGGGCGGCATCCTTCGGGGCGACCCGGCGCCCCGCGAGCGCGCGGCGGCCCCGGATGGCGTCCAGCAGCACCCCCAGGCAGGTCTCGTTGTCGTATGCCGGTCGCCACCCGGCGGCGCGCAACACTGCGGGCTCGACCACCCAGGGATACATCGCGAAGGCCAACTCACTGGCCGGGGCGGGGAGCACCCCGAAGCGGTGCAGCCGGGCGGCCGTGCCCAGCGCCGTCGCCTGACTGAGTTGGATGCGGCGCATCCCGGAGATCTTCTCGACCCGATCCTGGGCGAGGTAGCCCTCCGCGGCAACCGTGACGGCAGGCCCAAGGTCCTGGGTCGCGGCGACGACGACGGCCGTCGCGAGGTCATCGACATGGCAGAACTGCCAGGTGGGCTCGGCTCCCTTGACGGTGAGCAGCCGGGGCGCCTCGAAATGCCGGGTGACGACCGTGTCGATCCCCAGTCCCACGAGAGCCGCCGGCCGCACGACGGTGATCTCGAGCTGCGGATGCACCCGCCGGGCCTCGCTCACCACGTCTTCGACGGCCAGCAGGTCGCCGACGACGCCCCCGTCGCGAGCCGCCCCCAGCGGGTGGTCCTCCGGCAGCGGCACCGGATTGCCCGCCTCGGCCCCATAGACCATGGCCGAGGTGACGACCACCAGGCGCGATATGCCGGCCGCGGCAGCAGCGGTGACAAGAGTCTGTGCGGTGCGCAGGAGACTCTCGCGGCGAGATGTCGGCCGACGCTGCAGAGCGGATTCCAGGTCCGTCTCTGCGGCCACCCACACGAGAACATCGACATCGCCCAACGCCGCGAGGACCCCGGGCGCAGCCGGATCGGCGGTCCGCCACTGCACCCCTGTGGTGGTGTCGGGCACGGTGGCGATCCCGATGGGGTGCTCTGCCCCGGGCGTGCTCGAACGCCACCGGCGGAGCGCCCACAACACCCGGGCGGCAGGCACACTCGTCGCGTCGACGACCGCGACGCGCACGGGAGTTTGACCGGGTTGTCCGGGCACTCCCCCTGGTCGCGTCGGGGAACTCACGCCGCCTCCTGCTTGTTGCCTCTGCAGAGCCCATCCTGTCAGTCCGCGGCCCGGTCGAGTGTCACGACTCGATAGCCTCGGAGTGCACCCGAGAAACCAGGAGCCATCATGGCCGACCGCGACGAGCAGTTGCCCGATTTCGCCGCGCTGCTGCGTGAACTGTTGGGTCCTGACGCCCAACTGCCGCCGGAGATGGAGCAATTCCTCGCCGCGATGCAGGGCGACGCCGAGGCATCCCCGCAGGCCGCGCTGCTGCAGCAACAGTTGGGAATGCTCTTCGGGGACGGTGGTGAGAGCGCGCGGTTGGCTGGCGCGACCGACCTGGCCCGCAAGGTCGTCGCTGCGGCTGGAGAGCGCAGCGTCACTGAGGGGGCCCGACGAGATGTCCAGTCCGCCGTCGACGTCGCCCGGTTGTGGATCGACCCGGTGACCTCGTTCGACTCCCCCGGTGGGCTCGCCCGGGCCTGGAGTCGGGCCGAGTGGGTGGAGGCGACGATGCCCTCGTGGGTTGAGTTGCTCGAGCCGGTGGCCACCGGGGTCGCATCGGCAGGCAGCGCGGCCATGGGCAAGCAACTGGACGCCCTCGGTGCCAGCGGTGAATTGCCCGACCTGGCCGCGCTCGGGCTCCCCGAGGACCTCACCGCCCGGATCGGCGCCCAGGGGATGTCCATGGATGGGCTGCTGCGGCAGTTCACCCCGATGCTCGAGCGGGTTTCGGCCGGGTTGTTCACCGCCCAGATCGGCCACGCCGTGGGTGCCCTGGCGGCTGACGTCGTAAGCGGCACCGAGGTCGGCCTCCCGGTGGTGCCGGATCACTCGGTGACACTCCTGCCAGCGGCCATCGACGAGTTCGCCGAGGGCTTGGGCCTGGAGGTCGCGGAGGTGCGCCTCTACCTGGCCGTCCGCGAGGCGGCTCGGGTTCGCCTGTTCACCCAAGTGCCCTGGCTGGCCGCCAACCTCGAAGCCGCCGTGCGCGACTACGGCCGCAATATCACCATCGACACCGACGCCATCGAGTCGGCAGTGTCCTCGGTCGATTTCGCCGACGCCGAGGCGATGCAGGAGGCCTTCGCGCAAGCCCAACTGTTCGGTCGGGCCCCGACGCCCGCCCAGCAAGCGGCGCTCGCCCGACTCGAGACCACCCTGGCCTTGGTCGAGGGCTGGGTCGACCTCATCACCGACCAGGCGGTCTCCGCCCACCTGCCCCATGCGGCCGCGCTGGGCGAAGCCGTCCGTCGCCGCCGGCTCGGCGGGCCGGCACAGAAGGCGTTCTCGGGATTCGTGGGTCTGCAGTTGAGCCCGCGCCGATTGCGTGATGCCCGCAACCTGTGGGCCGCTCTCGAGGCTGCCGGCGGGGTCGGCCTGCGCGACGGCTCCTGGGCTCACCCCGATCTGGCTCCGACGACGGTCGACCTCGACGACCCGCTCGGCTATGTCGACCGTCGGCGTGCCCCGGCGGCTCGGGACGCCATGGACGCGGAGCTCGACTCGTTGCTGGCCTCCTTCGGCGACGAGCCTCCGACCGCCCCACCTGCCTGATCCGCATGCCTGAGGTTCACGACGAGATCGCCGCCCTGAGCGGGAGTGACCGGACGGCATACCGGCGGTTGCATGATGATGCGACTGCATTGCTGAGCGCGTGGTCGGCACCCGACCCGGCGCAGGCGGCGTTGCGCGCCGACTATCTCGCCCACCTGGCTCGCCACCCGTGCGCGGTCGCGAAGGCCGGCCCGCCGGAGCACCTCACCGCCAGTGTGCTGGTGCTGGACGATGGCCTGGAGCAGGTGCTGCTCACCCACCACCGCAAGGCCGGGGTGTGGCTGCAGTTCGGTGGCCATCTCGAGCCGGGGGACGCCTCCCTGTATGCCGCGGCCGTCCGTGAGGTCGCCGAAGAGTCCGGTGTCGATGGGGTGCGTATCGATCCGATCGTGGCCCAACTCGACCGCCATCGACTCATCGGGGCCTTCGGTCGCTGCCGGGAACACCTCGATGTGCGGTTCGCCGGGGTGACTGCGCCCGGCGCCACTCCACGAGTCAGCAGTGAGTCGCACGATGTGCGCTGGTGGCCCCTGGCCGACCTGCCCGAAGAGACCAGCGCAGAGGTGAGCGCGCTTGCGGCCGCGGGCCGTCGGGTGCTGACGCGGCAACAGCCGACCGTTACCTGACGGTCAAGAGCGACACCAGCGCGACCGCAACCGTGCTGCCGATCTCGGCGATGCCGATCTGCTTGGGAGAGAACGAAAAGCGCGGCACGATCCACGCGCGCATGGTCAGGATGGCAAAGACGGCTGCCAACGGCAGGGAGGAGGCTGCCACCGCGACGGTCGAGAGTGCATGCCAACCCACGCTCAGCCCGCGGAAGCGCAGGTTGCCCCGCTTGCGGATCATCGACTTGACATACCAGACCGTGCCACCGAAGTAGAGGAACTGACCCAGGGCCAGCACTGCGGCTCGCCGCAGGTCCTCCCCTGAGCCCGCGTCGTAGGCCACGACGGTCATCAGCGCCGAGGCCAGGACGGTGGTGAGACCGGCCAACAGGGCGCGCTCCTGGCGGTGGGCCGCTGCCCACAGACCGACCCCGAGCGGCACGAGAAACCACGGCACCCAGCGCAGCAGGCCTGGGTGTGCCGCCGCGGTCGTCACCCCGAGGACCGCCGCAAGCACGGCATACGCGCGAGTGGCCGGCAGATAGCGAGCCTTGCGTCCGGACTTCAGCCACATACTCGAGGCATAAAAGAGGAAATAGCCCGCGAACCAGAACGCGGCCAGCGGCAGGTGGATCCACGACAGGCCGGACGCGAGCGCCCCTAGCGCCAGCGGGCTGGCCAGCATCGCCCAGGCGCCATGTTGCTGCGGCACCCAGCCCGCCGATCGGGCGCTCATTCCTCGTCCCACTCCAGTCCTTTGGCGGACGACACGCCTTCCAAGAACCCTCGCGCCCGCTCCAACCGAGGATAGTCGGCCAGCGCCGCCCAGAATGCCGGGCCATGCCCGGCCACGAGCAGGTGGGCGAGTTCGTGCAGCAGCACGTAGTCGACGACGTATTCGGGCAGGTCTCTCACCCGGGACGAGATGCGGATGCTGCCATCCGCGGGAGTGCACGAGCCCCAGCGCCGCTGCTGGTTGTCCACCCAGCGCACCGAAGTCGGCCGGGCCTTGCCGCCGAGGTAGCGCGTTGACAGGGCAGCGGCCCGGTCGGCGAGATTGGCGTCTGTGCGACGACGCCGCGCCGGGGCGCGGTCGAGGCGGGCGACCATCCGCTGGACCCATTCCCGCTCTTGCTCGGCGGTGAATCGGGCCGGAATGAGCACGACGACCCGGCCGGCCTCGCGATAGGCGCTCACGGTGCGGCGACGGCGCGCGCTGCGGCGCACCTCGACGGGGAGATCTCGCCCGTCTGGCCCGGGAAAGCGGGCGGACGAACCGGGTGGCAGGCTCATGGCAGGCACTGTACGGGTCGGGTCTGACACCTACCGTCCGCGGAAGTGTGGCCGGCGTCGCGTGGCCGCGGCCTCGATCCCCTCGTGCAGGTCGGCGGTGGCCAGCGTGACCGATTGGGCCAGGGCCTCCCACTCAATGGCGTCCTCGAAGCTCTGGTGGCCCCCGTCCCGCAGCGCGGCGACGGTCAGTGTCATGGCGATCGGTGCGGCCTGGGCGATGGCGGTGGCAGCCGCGATCGCCTCGTCGAGCACTTCGGCTGTCGGCAACGAGCGCGAGATCAGACCCAGGTTGAGCGCCTCGGCTCCCGTGACCGCGCGACCGGTGAGCAACAGATCCCGCGCAACGGCGAAACCGGCGACATTGGGCAGCGACCATGTCGTGGCCATCCCCGGATGCAGGCCGAGCGTGGCGAACGGGACCGCAAGCTTGGCGTCGGCTGCGGCGAACCGCAGGTCACACGCCAGTGCGAGGGCGAAACCCGCACCCACCGCCGAGCCGTTGATCGCCGCGATCGTCGGCACCTCCAGGGTCTTGATCGACAGCCAGGAGCGGTAGAACGCCAACATCCGGTGCCGCAAGGCGATGACCGGAGCGTCGGGTTGGGACACGATCCACGACAGGTCGCCGCCAGCACTGAAGGCCGGTCCGGCACCGGTCACCACGACCGCAGCCAGCTGCGGATCCTCCCGCAGTCCCGTCATGAGGCGCACCCAGGAGGCGGTCATCTCATCGGACATCGCATTGCGCTTGTCCGGTTGGTCGAGGGTGACCACCGCGATGCGGCGCTCCCCCACGGTGTGCGCACGGGCGGACAGATGCTCGTACGCCGTCTCCCACGCTGGGGGTTGGTTCGTGCTCGGCAGTTTCGTGCTCATGAACCGAGGGTAGCGATGCCGTGGCGGAGTTCGGGTCGCTCCGAGTCCTGGTCTAGGGTGAGGGGCGAGCGACCCGCCCGACGGCGCGCGGGCATCCCACCCACAACGAAGGAGATCAATCCGTGTCCACCGAGACCTATGAGTTCTACTGCGTGAAGTGCAAGACCAAGCGCACCGCGGAGGGCAAGGTTGTCGTGAGCGAGAACGGTCGCCGGATGGCCAAGGGCAAGTGCCCCGAGTGCGGCACCAACCTCAACCGCATCCTCGGCAAGGCCTGAGCACCTCTCCATCACCGGGGCTGCCGCGATCTTCGCGGTAGCCCCGGTGTGTTGTTTCGGTGTTGTTCCCGAGCCTGTGGATGACGGAAACGGTGACATCGGGCGGTCTGTCAAGGTGGGCCTATGCCAGCCCGGCCACGCATTGCCAGCCACCTCGATCCCGTGCATCGGAGCATCGACTCGGTGCAGTTGGGACTGCATCCCGACGCCGTGGTGCTCAGCGGGCTGACCAGGGCCGATGCCCGGGTGCTTCGTGCCATGGACGGCACCCGGTCGGTCCCCGAGTTGGAGGCGTTCGCCGCCAGTATGGGTCTGCCCGAGTCACGATTGCACGAGTTGCTTGACCTCTTGGCTGTGCATGAGGCGCTCGATCGGCAGGGCCGCGACCGGGCCATGTTGTGGTGGCGCAGCCGGCGCCACGTCCTCGTCGGCGGTGACGGGCCGCTGACGGTCGCGATCGCCCAAGCCCTGCGCCGAGAACACCTCGGGCGAGTCTGCCAGGGGGAATGGGCACTGGACCATCACGACCTTTCGCTGGGCCATCAGGTGTCCCACGCGTGTCGACGACCGGTCGATCTCGTCGTCGTCGTCGGACGTCCTGATCTGGACCCCGACCGGCTCGAGCCGTGGCTGCGGCACGGCATACCGCATCTGGCGGTGCGCTGCGAGGGGGCGAGAGCGTCGATCGGACCCCTCGTCGCCCGCCACCCTACCGACCAGCCGTGCCTGCGCTGCCTCGAGCTGCACCACTGCGACCTCGACCCCGCTCACGCTCTCGTGCTGCACCAGACCCGCTCTCACCTACCCGGACCGATCGCCCATGTCGATGTCACCGCCGCACCGTTCGTCGCCAGCGTCGTCACGAGCATCGTCACGGGTTATCTCGACGGGTTCGGGCTGCCCGTGGGTGTGAGTGTGGAGGTGAGCACGCCGTGGCCTCGGGTGGACTACCGGCGCTGGCAACGTCACCCGCTGTGCCCTTCCCACCCCGAGCCCGGCGGCGGCCTTCCGGCCGTCCCCACAGCGCCTGGGGTGGCGTCCCAGGAATCCCGGGAGACAATGGCGGGGTGAGCGACCTGCCCAGCAATGCGGTGTCCCGAGCGTTCAAGTTGGCGACGCTGCCGATGGGGTATGCCGGTCGGGCGGCCTGGGGGCTCGGCAAGCGCATCGGCGGGCGGCCGGCCGAGCTGGTGGCGATGGAGATGCAGGCCCGCGCGGCCGAGCAGCTCTTCGCCGTGCTCGGAGAGCTCAAGGGTGGGGCGATGAAGTTCGGCCAGGCGCTGTCGATCTTCGAGTCCGCACTTCCCGAGGAGGCAGCAGCTCCCTACCGCGCCATGCTCACCAAACTGCAGGACAGCGCCCCGGCGCTGCCGCCGGACCGGGTCCATGCCGTGCTCACCCAGGAGTTCGGGCCGCGGTGGCGCTCACGCTTCCAGGAGTTCGACGACAACGCGGTGGCCGCGGCATCGATCGGACAGGTCCACCGGGCGATCTGGAAGGACGGCCGCGCGGTCGCGGTCAAGGTGCAGTACCCCGGGGCGGCCAAGGCGCTGCTGTCCGACCTCGCCCAGGTCTCACGGGTCGCCCGGGTGGCCACGACCTGGATCCCCGGCTTGGACATCGACCCGGTGCTGGAGGAGTTGCGCGGGCGGATGGCCGAGGAACTCGACTACCGCATGGAGGCCTCCTCGCAGAAGGCCTTCGCCCAGGCGTATGCCGGTGACCCCCATATCGCCGTGCCCCAGGTCGTGGCGTTCAGCCAACTCGTGTTGGTGTCGGAATGGCTGCCCGGGACGCCGCTGTCGAGCCTGATCGACGACGCACCTGCCGCCGACCGCGATGCCGCCGGCACGGCATACATGCGGTTCTTGCTCGACGGACCCGGTCGATGCGGGCTCTTGCACGCCGACCCCCACCCGGGCAACTTCCGCCTGCTGCCCGACGGGCGGCTCGGCGTGCTCGACTTCGGGGCCGTGAAGCATCTGCCCACCGGCCTGCCCGAGGACATGGGGCGGCTGCTCACCCTGGGGATCGACGGCGATGCGGCATCGACGCTCACCGGCCTGCGTGAGATCGGGTTCGTGCGTGACGGGGTCGACGTCGATGCCGAGCGCCTGCTGGAGTATCTCGAGCCCTTCCTGGCCCCGCTGCGGGTCGATGAGTTCCACTTCAGCCGGGAGTGGTTGCGTGAGGTCTTCGCGCACATCAACGACCCGCGCAAACCCAACTACACGGTGGGGATGCGGCTCAACCTGCCGGCCGAGTACCTGCTGATCCACCGGGTATGGCTCGGCGGGATCGGCGTCCTCTGCCAGTTGGGAGCGACCGTGCCCGGGCGGGCCACGGTCGATGCCCTCATCCCTGGGTCGGACCTTCCGCCGGTGGGCTCCCCGGCCTGAGGCCTACCTACCACCACTCCGAGTCGAGCTTGGCCTCGATGCTGCGCACGAAACGGCGCGCGCAGTCCGGGCAGGTGTGCACTTGGCGACCTTGCTCCCACCCCACCGACCACGCCAGCTGGTCCGCGGCCGCGTCTGGCAGGGCCGTGCCGCACGCGTCACAGGTGACGAGCTCGCGCGACTCGGCCTGCGTCGGGCCGGGCTGCTCAGCTGCGGTCGCGGGTGCACCCACTGTCAGCATCCCGTGATGGTCAGCGACCCGCTGGCCGTCTGAGTGCCAGATTGGGCGGTGCCGCCGGTGCCGGAGGTCCAGTTATAAGCGACCGTCAGCGTCGCGGTGCCGGAGTTCGGCACAGAGGCGTCCTGGAAGGTGCCGGTGAACAGGACGCTCGCGCATTGGCCGGCAGCGACTGTTGTCGGGGAAACCGTCCCGGACAACGCCGTCCACGTCGTTCCGGTCTGCTGGACGGTCATGCTCTGGAACGTGATCGTCATCGTCTGCGCCGTGTTGTTGCAGATGGTCACGAGCATCTCGAACTTCTTGCCGGGGCTGGCGGCCGGCTTGCAGCCGGTCGCAATCGTCGACGTGGTCGCCGGCTTGGACGATGCGAACGCCGGGGCCGAAGCGGCCAGGGTCACGACCGGCACCGACCACGCCGCCGCCCGAGCGACAGTGCGACGAGGAACGCGCGCGTGCGCCGTGCTGGCCATGATTGTGCCCGACTCCCGAGTTGTGGATCCTGCACCGACCTGCAGCATCAGTCATCTCCCGGCGTGAGTGCCCGCGCCAAACCGGTCACCTTGCCAGATGGCGACTGTACCTGCCGACCTTCCGCCGCCGCACCGATTTGCCGAACATCGCAGGCCACCGGCTATTAACAGGGGCTCACCGAGTTGAACGGGACCGAGGTCGTCACGGCGACCGTGGTGCCTCCCACGAGCGTGTAGGTATAGCTGAGCGCCATGTAGCCGTTGGACAAGCACGTGGTCGCCTCCGAGAGGAACTTCAGCGACACGATGGCCCCGGCCGCGACCGTCGTGCAGGACGGCAGGCCGTCCACGGTGGGGTCGTCGCAGTTGGCAGCGTTGGTGAACATCTGCCCGGCGGTCACGCAGAGCGTGGTGTCGGTCGTGCCGGTGTTCTCGAAGACCAAGGTGAACTTGTACCGCTTGACGCCTGCGGTGATCTTGCACGCCACGCTGCTGTCGAGCACTCGGACGATGTCGCCTGATGCGGCATACGCGGGTGTCCCCGCGACGAGCACGACGGCGGGCACCGTCCACGCCAATCCGGCAGCGACGGTGCGCCTGGACACAGCGGAGCGAGACCCGACTCCCGACGACATCTTCTTCCCCCGATGACACTCAACGACTCGACGGTTCAGGCTATGGGGGGCCAGGGGTCCGTTCCTAGCGACTTCCGGACGCACAAAACGAGGACACGAACGGGCCACAGTCGCCGCCCCAACCCCCCACATAGAGGTATGCCGCCCTTTTTGTCACAGCGGGGCGGCATACCGTGGCTATTCAGCACCGAGCAGTCTCTCGGTATCAACGGAGATCGCGATAGCGAGTCCCTTCTCCGGCACCCGGCCGGAATCGACGAGGGGTTGAGGGTGCGGTCGGAGCTCAGACCGCGGTGGCGCGAGGGCGCGCCGATAGCGTGGTTCACGCTCGGTCGGCTTGAACCGGGCGGACCGCGCCTGGGCGCATCGAGCAGGACGGTATGCCGTCCGCGCACCACCGGAGCCGAGGGTGTCCAGACCCGCACCTCGGGCAGCAGCGGAGGGATCGGCTGGGGACGCACGTGGCGCGCGACGGCAGCCACCCGGCGGGCCAGCGCCGCGGAGAGCGCTTCACCGCGGTAGAGCCATGCGGCGACGAGAGCGGCGGCCAGCGTGTGCGCCAGCCACATCCAGACATCGCCGCCGAGCAGCGGGCCTGCTGTGGCATCGAGGGTGGGCAGCAGGATGCTGCCGTGGTGGCCGACGACCGCCTGTCCGGGGGCCACTGGCGTCATGACAAGGAAGATGAGGTGCCCGAGCACCTGGGCAGCGAGTATCGCAAAGAACATGCCGGGGACCGATCGCACGCTGCGGCCGAGGGCCGCCCTGAGGGCGGCCGACCCCGTGGCCACCAACAGTAACGCCGGCCAGGCTGGCGGGTCACCGTGCCCGACGACGTGGCCGCCGAGGGTGAGCAGCATGGCGACGGCACCGAAGACCGGCACCTGCACCCACCGAGCCACCGGCCGCACGACCGGCTGAGCGTGACGCACGGGGGGATTGTAGCGGAGCCGGGTCCGAGCGCCTGGGGGATGGTGCACACCCGCGCCGGCTCAGCGGGCTGCGAGGCCGAGCAGCGCCGCCAATCCCAGGGCGCTGCGCGGCTCGTATGCCGTCGTCCAGAGCCCCCCGTGCGCCGCGTGCGCGGCCTCATCGACCCATACCTGGCCGCTGCTGCGCGGGCCGGTGCGCAGGTCGTGGACGAGCAGGACCGCCAGCAAGGTGTTGGCGGTGGCCGGTTCGAAGACCTCGATCCCGAACCGGTGGGCCCCGGCGTACGCAGCTGCGAGCGCCCGGTTCTTGACCACCGATCTGGTGCGAGTGGGCGGGGCCACCGTGAAGGACACCGTGCGCCCCCGGTCTCGCTCGACGGCGGCACGCCATCGCTGAATTCGCTTGGCCAGCAAGTAATTCGGCCCCTGCTGAGGCACGACGCTGTCGTTGATACCGGGGTCGGCAGTCGGGAGGTAGTTGCGGGTCAGCAACCGCCCCCCACTGACCGCGCGCATCGGGCCACGCAATGCTCGACTGAGCTTGGCGCCGTCATAGGCCGCAACCGAGCGCGAGACCACCGAGCGCGGCACCGCGAAGACGTCGGTCGGGGTCGCGAGAAACGCCAGTGCCGTGTCAGGCCGCTGCGTGCACACCGCAGCGGTGAGCGCGTCGACCGCTGCGGCGACTCTGACGTTGTCGGCGCCATCGGCATACACGTAATTGCCCAACACCAGCCGCCCGTCGATGCCGTCGAGCCACTGCCGCGCAGCCGGCCACTCGGTGACGAGGTCCACCCCGGCCCGCTCCTCTAGTCGCCCACTGCCGGGCCGCGCGGGAAGGTGCAGCCACCCGGCATACCTCTTGCTGTCCTCGAGCAGCCCGCGCCAGAGCTGCGGACGGGCGAGGTCGACGGCATAGACGTCGGCGCCCCATCGCAGCGCCGCACGCAGCGGCCCCATCTCGGCACCCGCGCCCAGCACGACCAAGTGCACGTCGGACAGGTCGAGCCACTCCGGATGGGCCGCCACCTCGGCGACGGCAGCCGCGCACGAGGGCTCGATGATGCCCCGAGTGGTCCAGTCTTCGAGTTGCCGCAGGAGTGCGCCGCCCTCCAGTCGGGTGCCCCGGTAGGGAATCGTCACGACATGCTCCGGTATGCCGTCGCCCCGCACCGTCTCGGTGACGAGCTGGCGGGCCGGCGCGGCCGGGGCCGGGCCGGGGCGCGCGGCTATCGCGTCAGCCAGACTGGTCTCGACGCCGCCGAGGGCGGCCCAGCTCAGCCGCTCGCCGATGCTGGCCAGTCCGTGCGTCGCAATCGTGCGGGCGGCCTGGCCACTGTCCAGGCCCGCGACCACCAGCCGCCGGAAATGGGCGGGATAGCCGGTGCGCCAGTTGGTCTCCGCGGCTGCGAGCCGAGCCCCCACCGGGTCGACCTCCCGCAGTGCGTCGACGAGCACCTCGCGACCCAGAGCGGTCGTGCTGCGGCGTTGACCGCTGAAGGGAAAGACAACGCCCAGCGAATCGGTCTCAGCCATGGCCGGCTTTCCCTGCCGGCCCGCCCGGCGTCTTCGCTGGTGCCTTAGCTGTTGGCTTCGCTCCGGCCGGGGCTGCGGCCTTGGCGGCCGCTTTCGCTTGCTGCTTGAAGGCTCGCACCTTGCTCAGCGACTCCGCGTCGACGACGTCGGCCACCGAGCGGTAGCTGCCGGGCTCGGCATACGGGCCGATCGCCTCGCGCCATCCCGCCGGCTGCACGCCGAGTTGCTTGCCCAGCAGCGCCGCGAAGATGCGTGCTTTCTGGTCGCCGAATCCGGGCAGTTCCCGCAGCCGATCGAGCAGGTCCGTCGTGTCGGATGATTCGGTCCAGATGCGTGCGGTGTCGCCGTCGTACTGCTCGATGACATGGGCGGCCAGCGCCTGGATGCGACCGGCCATCGACCGGCCGTAGCGGTGGATCGCCGGAGGAGTGGCAGCCAGGTCGGCGAAGGCACCCGGCTCGGCCCCAGCCACGGCCCGCGGATCGAGGGTGCCGAACCGATCGAGCAGCTTTGCGGGCCCGCGGAAGGCGTGCTCCATCGGGAACTGCTGATCGAGCAGCATCCCCATGAGCAGCGCAAACGGATCACGCGAGAGCAGGGCATCCGCCGCGGGGTCCTGGGCAATGGTGATCGTCGCCTGCATCGCCCCAATGTAGGGGCAGGGCCTGCTCTCGCGCTCGGGTCTGCCGAAGCCCCTTGGCACGACAGTGGCCGGGACGGTCAATGCGACCGTCCCGGCCACGCTGCGGCGCCGCACTGGGCTATTCGAGCACGCGCACTCGTTGACTACCTGTTCTCGGGCCAAGCGACAGGTAGTCAGGGGCTCTCACGCCGCGACGTCGCTCTTGCGCGGCCGACCCCGGGGCCGTTTGCGGGCCACGATCGCGCCCGCGACGAGCAGGTGACCGCCCCAGACTCCCCAGGGCTCC
>Ga0208564_1001764_pt1 | contig 17840 bp, 16 predicted proteins | sample AD_UKC073_MetaG_FD_184439 | JGI IMG/M metagenome (GOLD analysis project Ga0208564, IMG submission 184439) | Active sludge microbial communities of municipal wastewater-treating anaerobic digesters from USA - AD_UKC073_MetaG (SPAdes) (version 2) | ecosystem: Engineered > Bioreactor > Anaerobic >... | reverse complement strand
CATCCCGCCGGCCCAGGCTGAGGCAAACTACTACCGCCAACTCGCCGAGCAATCGGCCGCAACGGCATGAGCACTTAAACCAACCAGCCTCCGCAATACCCGGGGCGGTTCAGTTGCAGGAAAAGGAATATGACCAAGACGGTGATCGCGTGTTCATTCTGCATCCGGCCCCAAGATCCATGCTGCAGCCTTCGTCGCCACTCACTTGGGGAAAGGATTGCGACTACGGTCAAGACGCTGGAATCGCACATCGCAAAGGCTTGATTTACCTGGCACCCGGCGCCGGAGAGGCCAGCCCCGAGCAAAACTTACGTCGCCTGATGGTAATGCTGGTGCAAGCAAGTTTCCCCGCGCCCTATAGCGTCGAACACGAAGGTGGCGAAAGGCCGGAGGGACATGGCTTTTGCATTCGTTGCGGTCAAGCACACCAACCGGGAGACATCAAGCGCCACCACACACGCCGCGGCAACGTATTCTGGACACTGACGTGTTCAGAGTGCGCAATGCACGTCACGAGAACACACTGTTTCGGCTGCAAAGATGGAGTTCTTTTCAAGAATGGCATGCAGCTGACCTATCACAGGACAGTAGCGGACCAAGTAACCAACATCGTCTGTCCCTGCTGCGGCAGCTACTTCGATAGTGATGTGCACGGTAAGTACGCAAGTTAGCTGTCGTCGAGTGTCGAAAGCTGGGTGGCAGAAACTTTGACCACGAGCGATAACGACTAGGCCAAACCCTGCTCTTGGTTGAATACTACAAAACGCTCACACCCCGGATATTTTTACGCCACCAGCGGCTTCTCCTGCATGGCCTCACACTGCTCTTCCAGCATTTGCACTTGGCCCTGCCAGTAGTCGCTGGTGCCAAACCAGGGGAAGTTGATCGGGAAGATCGGATCGTCCCAGCGCCGCGCCAGCCAGGCGCTGTAGTGGATGAGGCGCAGGGTGCGCAGCGGCTCGATCAGCGCCAGCTCGCGGCGGTCAAAGGGGCGGAACTGCTCGTAGCCCTCCACCAGCGCGCCCAGCTGCTGGGTGCGCTGGCGCCGGTCGCCGGACAGCAGCATCCACAGGTCTTGCACGGCGGGGCCGCTGCGGGTGTCGTCCAGGTCCACGAAGTGCGGGCCGCCGCCGGGCAGCTCGGCAGGGGTCCAGAGGATATTGCCGGGGTGGCAGTCACCGTGTAGGCGCAGGGTCTGGATTACAGGGTCTTTTGCGCCCCCTGCGGCCAGTGGCTGGCCGCAGGAAGCTATCAAATCAAGAGCGGTTTGGCACATGTTGCTCCAGCGGCTTTGTACGTCCAGCGGGATCTTGTCGTGTTCCAGCAGCCAGTCGCGTGAGGTGGTGCCCAGGCTGTGCAGGTCCAGCGCGGGCCGGTGCACGAAGGGGCGGGCCGCGCCCACCGTGTGGATACGGGCGAGGAAGCGGCCGGTCCATTCCAGCACCTCGAAGTCGTCCAGCTCGGGGGGGCGGCCACCGCGGTTGGGACTGACGGAAAACAGGAATCCGGCATGCTGGTGCAGGGTTCGGCCATCGTGCACCAGGGCACCCACCACGGGCACTTCGGCGGCCATCAGTTCGGCGGCAAAGGCATGTTCTTCCAGGATCTGTGCCTCGCTCCAGCGGCCGGGCCGGTAGAACTTGGCCACTACCAGGCTGCCGTCCTCCAGCCGCACCTGGTAGACCCGGTTTTCGTACGAGCTCAGGGCCAGCAGTCGGCCATCGCCGTACAGGCCGATTTGCGCCAGCGCATCCAGCACCACGTCCGGTGTGAGCGCCTCGTAGGGGTGGGTGTGGTCGGGCGTGGGGGAGGGAAGGGCAGCAGGCATGGCGTGATTGTGACGGCAGGGGCGCGGTGACAAAACGCATCGACCGTCGGTATGATTTATTTCCATGACCTACCTGCTCCGTTTCCTCCTGTTGCTGTTGCGCCTGCTGCTGGTGTGTGTCCTGGCGCTCGGCCTGGGTGGGCTGGCGGCTGCCGCGCCGGGCCGCTCCGGCGAAGCGGTACTGGAGGTGGCCAACCAGGAAATAGTCACCTTCCGGGGCAGCTACGACGGCACCAGCCCGGCGGCGCGGGTGGACCGGGCCCTGGGTCGTATCCAGGATCTGGAAGCCCGCCACCTGAAGGCGCCGCTGGTGCTGGTGCCGGTGCTGATCGGCGACCAGCGCGGCATGGCCTTCCGGCAGGAGGAGCAGGTCCTGTTCGTGCTGGCGGCGTCGGACCTGGAGGCCGGATCGGGGGAATCGCTGGAGCAAGCCGCCGCCGTGGCCAAGGTGCGGCTGGAGCAAGCCCTGCGCGCGCTGGAGGAGCAGCGGCGCCTGCCCGTGTTGCTCAAGGGCGTCGGCATGGCCCTGCTGCACACGGTGGTGCTGGCTGCATTGCTGTGGGGGCTGTGGCGGCTGGTGGATGTGGTGCTGGAGCGCCTCACGGTGCTGCGCAACGCCAAGTCCATGGCGTCACGTAACTGGGCACGGTATGGCAAGGCCCTGCTGTCGCGGCTGGTGCAGTTTCTGGCCGTTTTCCTCAGCGCAGGGCTGGTGTTTGCGTGGATCACCTCGGTGCTGTATGCATTTCCGGCCACCCGGGCGCTGAGCGAGCGCCTGGGTGAGGTGTTTGCCGAATCAGCCTCCACTGTGGGTGGCGGCGTTATCCAGGCCATCCCAGGCCTGATCGTGGTGGTGGTGATCCTGCTGCTGGCCCAGGCCGTGGTGGAGGCCTCCAATGCCATGTTCCGTGCCATTGCCAACCGCCAGTTGCGCATCTCGGCCATTCACCCCGAGACCGCATCCGCCACGCGGCGGCTGGCGTCGCTCGGCATCTGGGCGCTGGCTATGGTGGCCATCTACCCCTACCTGCCCGGCTCCAACAGCGACGTGTTCCGCGGTGTCTCGGTGCTGCTGGGGGCCATGCTCACGCTGGGCTCGTCGGGCGTGGTCAACCAGCTGATGAGCGGCCTGGTGCTGGTGTACTCGCGTGCCCTGCGGGTGGGGGACTATGTGGTGATTGGCCAGGATGAAGGTGTGGTGCAGGAGGTGGGCACCCTGGCCACCAAGCTGGTGACCATGCGCAACGAGGAGATCACCATCCCGAACGCGGTGCTGGTGAGCAGCCCGATCAAGAACTACTCACGCAAGTCGGAAGAGAGCGGGACGCTGGCCGCCACCAAGGTGGGCGTGGGCTACGACACCCCGTGGCGCCAGGTGCATGCATTGCTGCTGGACGCGGCCTCGCGCACCGCAGGGCTGCGCCGCACGCCAGCACCCTTTGTGCTGCAGCGGGCGCTGAGCGACTTTTATGTGGAATACGAGCTGCTGGTCTACCTTGACAAGCCCATCGAGCGGATTCCGATGCTGAGCGCGCTGCATGGCCATATCCAGGACTGCTTCCAGGCGGCGAATGTGCAGATGATGTCGCCGCACTTCATGGCCCAGCCAGAGCCAGCGCTGGTGCCTCCTCTGGGCAAGTGGGGCCCCCCTCCCGCTGCTGAGAAGTAAGTTTTCAGGCCGGCGCCAGCGTCACAGTGACCCCTACGCGCGGGTCGGCCTTGCCGCCCAGCACACTGGCATAGGCCGCCAGAGCGGCTGCACCACCCTGGTGGTGCTCGGCGCGCAGCCAGGGGTTTTGCGGGTTTCCCACCTGGCTCAGAAAGGCCTGCCAGGCCGCCACCATGCGCCGGCCGAATTCCTCCGTGCCCCATTCAATGGCGCGTTTTTTGACCTGCGCTGGGGCAAAAAACAGCGTCGGGCGTGGCCCGGCCAGGTGCTTGCCAGCGCCGCTGGCGACCAACTGCTCCACATGGGTGCCGCCGATCGAGCAGCTGTATTTCAGTTGGGCAAACCGGGTGTGGATGGCTTCGCGCAGCCCGCCGTTGCCGGCGAAGTCCATATACACGCAGGGCGTGCCGGCGTCGATCTGGCCGAGCGCGTCATAGGTCAGTACCCGGTCATAACAGCCCAGGCTCTCGCAGAAAGCCACATTGGCGGCCGAAGTCAGGCCGATCACCTCGATGCCCTGGCGCTGGTGCAGCTGGAAGGCGGTGCCATAGGCCGTCTTGCTCGACGCGCTGGACAGCAGCATCGCGCCGCGCGGGCCACCTGGTGTGTGGGCACCAAAGAAGTCGTTGTCGGCCATGAAGTCGTCGATCAGCCACGAGGTGATGAACAGCGGGCGCAGCAGGGCCTGGATGTCTTCGGTGTCGGCGCTGTACAGCGGATCGGCAGCGCAGCGGAAATACTGGTTGTACACAGCGGGCAGCGCGGCGCGGTGGGGTGTGGCATCTGTGAAGCGTTCGGGGCTGAGGCGGTCCGGCTGCAGCACCGCGCCCGTGGCCATGGGCCAGTAGCCATAGAGCCGCTCCCCCACAGCGACACCAGGGTGCAGGGACTGCACCACGCTGGCGAAGCCCCACACGGGGATGTTGCCCCATCCTTCTTCCGCACTGGGGAAGAACTGCCAGTAGCCCATCGCATCCCCAAAGGCGGCGTAGGTGATGTTGTTGGCGGTGAGGGCAAAGCGGTCGATGCGCACACGCACCTGGCCTGCTGCCAGCGGCTGGTCGACAGTGGTGTGCAGGCGGGTCTGGGTGAGTTGGTCCTTGCGGACCAGCAGGTGGGTGGTTTCCATGGCCGGACGGGGGGTGGGTGGCAAGGCTGCCTACCTTACCCCGCCAGCAGCAAAGGCGCCACGGTGCAAACCGTGTGGGCGTCACGCGAGAGACATCGCCCATGACAAAGCGGCCCGATCCGTGAGGGCCGGGCCGCTGTGCCGGGAGTTCATCCGGCAGGGGAATCAGGCGATCACCAGATCCACGTCGATGTTGCCGCGGGTGGCGTTGGAGTAGGGGCAGACCTGGTGGGCGGTGTCCACCAGCAGCTTCTTCTGGGCGTCGTCCAGGCCCGGCAGGCTGATGGTCAGCTGCACGGCGATGCCGTAGGCCGCGCCGCCGTTCGTCGGGCCGAGCGAGACCTTGGAATCGATCGCCACGGCGTCAGGCACCTTCACGCTGATCTTGGGGCCCACGGCCTTCATGGCGCCGATGAAGCAGGCGGCATAGCCCACCGCAAACAGCTGCTCGGGGTTGGTACCGGGCTTGCCCGAGCCGGGGGGGCTCAGCTGCACGTCGAGTGCACCGTCGCTGGACTTGCCGGCGCCGTCGCGGCCGCCCGTGGTGTGGGCTTCGGCGGTGTAGAGAACTTTGTCGAGAGGCGTGGTCATGGAGAGCTCCTTGGGGTGGGTGAAAACGAGAAGGGGAAAGATCAGGCCGCCTTGATGCGGTCGCGCAAAAGCTGGATCTGCTGGGTGAGCTGCACCAGCTCATCCACCGAACACTGCGTGGCCGCCAGCAGGCAGCCCGGCACGTGGGCTGCGCGCTGCCTGAGCCGGCGGCCTGCAGTGGTGAGGGTGATGTGCACCCGGCGCTCGTCGGCCACGTCGCGCACCCGCGCCACCAGGCCGCTGGCCTCCAGCCGCTTGAGCAAGGGGGTGAGGGTGCCGGAGTCGAGCGACAGGCGCTCGCCCAGCGCCGACACCATGGGGCCGTCCTGCTCCCACAGCGCCAGCATCACCAGGTACTGCGGGTAGGTCAGCCCCAGCTTATCGAGCAGCGGCTTGTACAGGCGCGTCATCGCCAGCGAGGTGGAATAGACCGCGAAGCACAGCTGGTTGTCCAGCTTGAGCATGTCGTCGGGGGTGGGTGCGGAGGCCATAGGCTGAATTTTATCGAGCAATTAAATTGCGCACAATGTAATCCACGAAAGGAAAAAGGAGATACGGATCTCTGCACATGCCACCGTGTTTTGCGGTAGGCGTGTGCATCTCAGCTATCCATAGCGCTGCGCGCCACCCACAGTCGATGGCACTGGCGCGCCCTCAACGATCCGAAGGCCGCGGAGCGGCTGGGGGGTTGTTGTTCCATTTCAGGGCTTCATCAGGGACTTGGCCACCGCGTGGTAGGCCGGCAGCGTCAGCGGATCATTCGCGCCATTCGCCGCAATCGGGTGGGCGGCATAACGCACGATCACCATCTCGGCCTTGGGGTCCACATAGATGCTCTGGCCGTGGATGCCACGGGCCATGTAGGCGCCGTGTTCGTTGTGGGTCACCCACCACATGTTGCGGTACGACCAGTCCTTGAGCAGCGGATAGCCGCCCTTGGCGAACTGCGCCTGGCTGGCGCCGCGGGCAATGTCCTGCACCACCGCCTTGGGCACGATCTGCTGGCCGTTGAACTGGCCCTCGTTGCGCATCATCTCGCCGAAGCGGGCCAGGTCGGCCAGGGTGGTGTTCAGGCCTGCGCCGCCGGCTTCGGTGCCGATGCGGTCCACCATGAAATAGGCGTCGTTCTCGGCGCCCAGCTTGCGCCAGATGCGCTCGCTCGTCAGGTCGGCCAGGCTCTTGCCGGTGGCGCGGCGCAGCACCCAGGCCAGCACCTCGGTGTTCACGGTCTTGTAGGCAAAGGCATCGCCGTGCTGGCCTTCCTTCTGCAGCGTGGTCAGGAACTCGTAGAAGGTCTTGGGGCCGGTGTAGCCCGCGCCCTGGGGCAGCAGGCCGCCAGCGCGGGCGTAGTTCCAGATTTCGGCCTTGGGGTCGGCGTAGTTCTCGGAATAACGCACACCCACCGTCATGTCCATCACCTGGCGCAGCGTGGCGTCGGCATAGGCGGTACCCTGCATTTCGGGCAGGTAGTGGGTCACCAGGGCATTCGGGTCGATCACGCCCTCATGCGCCAGCATGGCGGCCAGGGTGCCCACGAAGGACTTGGTGAGCGACATGCCGATGTGCGGGCGCTCGGGCGTTAGCGCGCCGAAGTAGCGCTCGTAGACGATCTGGCCCTTGTGCAGCACCAGGATGCCGTCGGTGTAGGTGCGCTCCAGCATCTGGTCGAAGCTCAGCGTCTCGCCCTGCAGGCTCTGGAAACTGAGTTCATCCAGGTTGCGCAGGGCCACCGGCAGCTTGGTCGGGGCCTGGCTGCCGCGCCATACGTTGGCGGTGGGCACCGTCTCGCGGATGTGGGAATAGCTCCAGCGGGTGCGGGGATAGACGCCGCCTGCCGGGTTGTCGAACGTGATCTGCTTGTCGGCAGCGGGCGGGAAGCCCTGCATCCAGCCCATGGCATCCACCGACGTGGTTTTGGGGTTGGGCAGGGCAGGGGGCGCGGTCTGGGCCAGGCTGAACAAGGGCGCACAGGCCAAGGCCAGCACCAGGGTGCGCAACACGGGAACACGGCAAAGCGGCATCTCATCTCCTCCAAAAGGAGATCCATTCAAGCAGCGCATGGCGGCCGCTGCCAGCGGGAAAACCTGCACCTCGCCAACACACTGACGCGCAGGCGACAGGTCAACGCCCGGTGAACAGCGCCGGTCGCCGTTCCACGAAGGAGCGCACGCCTTCGGCAGCATCCTCGCTGTTGGCCAGCACCCGCTGGGTTTCGATGAACTCGGCCACGGCGGCCAGCGGTCCTTGCTCTGCGGCTTTGATGGTGTTGAGCCGCGTTGCCACCACGGCCGCAGGCGCGTTGTCGGCAATCTTCTGGGCAATCGCCAGCGCGGCGGCGAACTGCTCGCCGGCCGGCACCACCTTCTGCACGAAGTTCAGGCGGTAGGCCTCGGCGCTGTCGAATTCGTCGCCGGTCAGCAGGTGCAGCATCGCATTGCCCAGGCCCGCGCGCTCGGCCATGCGCAGCGTGGCGCCGCCGGTGGGCATGATGCAGCGCTTCACTTCAAGCTGCGAGAAGCGGCAGCCCTCAGCCGCCACCACGATGTCGGCGCCCAGCATCAGCTCGATGCCCACTGTGAAGGTGATGCCCTGCACGGCCACCACCATCGGCTTGGTGCGCCGGCGGTAGCCGGCCAGGCCCATGTCGTGGGGCTCCACCAGGCCTTCGGGAATGGCTTTCCTGCCTTCGCGCATCAGTGGCGCGCAGGCCGGCAGGTCCAGCCCCGCCGTGAAATGCGCACCGGCTGCGCAGAGCACCCCCACCCGCAGGGCGGGGTCGTCGTCGAGCCGCGTATAGGCTTCGGCCAGTTCGCGGAACATGGTGGGCGTGAACCCGTTGCGCTTGGACGGCCGGTTGATCCCGATCACCAGCACATGCCCGCGCACCTCGGCGACCACCGCGCCGTCAGGCAGTTCGGCAGGAAATTCCATGGCTTGTCTCCTTCTTTTCCACTGCAGTCATCAACACCACGGTAGTGTGGCTGCTGCTGCGGCTCCCGTGCGTCTTCTTAGCGACTGCGGGCGGCGCGCCAGCGCGAACGCTGCAGCGCGAACAGTTCCACGGCGCCGTAGAGCAGCGCGGCCAGCAGCACCAGAAGGTGTGCGCCGGTCCGGGAAGGCCGGTGGGTCAACGGCGGGGTGCGGGGCATGGATTCCATGGCTACAAGCGTAGGGGCCCGATGTGACAAACCAGTGTCATGAGAATGACGTACCGTGGCATCGTCCCCGACACAACGCCCATGTCCACCTCCGCCGTCCTTGCCGAACTCAGCGCGCTCGAACGTATTCTCGAACTAGGGGCGGACCATCTCGACGTGCGGGTGGTGTGCGAGGTGGCGGCCGACCCCGCGGACCCGGCTTCGCCGCGTCTGCCCGTGCATGCCATCACCCTGGGCAACGCCTCGCCGCATGTGCCTGCTGCCGGCTTCTTCGGCGGCGTGCATGGCCTGGAGCGCATCGGCGCGGAGGTGGTGATTGCCTACCTGCAAAGCCTGGTCACGCGCATGCGCTGGGACAGCACGCTGCACCGCCAGCTCGAATCGGTGCGGCTGGTGTTCATGCCGCTGGTCAACCCCGGCGGCATGCTGCGCGGCACACGCGCCAACCCGGCCGGCGTGGACCTGAACCGCAACGCGCCGGTGGATGCCGATGACCGCGTGCCCTGGCTGGTGGGCGGCCAGCGTGTCAGCCCCAACCTGCCCTGGTACCGCGGCGCAGCGGGCAACCCGATGCAGCCCGAGGCGCAGGCGCTGTGTGACCTGGTGCGCGAGGAACTGCTGTCGCGCCCCTTCAGCATCGCCATCGACTGCCATTCGGGTTTCGGCGCGCGCGACAGGCTCTGGTTTCCTTATGCCCATACCCGTGCACCGTTGCAGCATCTGGCCGAGATGCATGCGCTGCAGGACATCTTTGGTCGGGCGCACCCGCAGCACCGCTACCTCATGGAGCCGCAGAGCCGCCAGTACCTGGCGCATGGCGACATCTGGGATTTCCTGCACCTGGAGGCGGGCAGCCGCGCGCAGGGCGGCCCGGTCTTTCTGCCGCTCACGCTGGAGATGGGCTCCTGGCTCTGGGTCAAGAAGAACCCGCGCCAGCTGTTCTCGCGCCACGGCATCTTCAATCCGCTGATCCAGCACCGGCAGGAGCGCGTGCTGCGTACCCATGTGGGCCTGCTCGACTTCATGGGTCGCGCGGCCACCGGCTGGCGCCTGTGGTCACCCGAGGGCGCCGAGCGCACACGGCACCACGAGGAGGCGTTGCAGCGATGGTATTGAGAACGTGTTCAGTGTCTTTTTGGAGGTTGCATTGGAGTGCAATCGGGATGAGTGGGTGGCCCGGATGCGCCGCATGGGCTTCTGCCCATGCCAGCAGCTGGGGCGCCCAATCGCCCGATTTCACTCCAACCCTTCGGGCAAGTGTCTTTTCGGGCGGCCTGCGGCGTTGCAGCGCTTGTCCATAGCCGGGCTATGGACGGCACACTGCGCCTTGCATCCCATCCCGGAAAGACACTTGTGCAACTCCAAAAAGACACTGAACACGTTCTGATGCCCGCACCCTGGGTCCTGCTGCGCGGCCTCACACGCGAGACGGGCCATTGGGGCGAATTCGTACCGCTGCTGCGTGAGGCGGTGGCGCCGCATGCGGTGCTCACGCCCGACCTGCCGGGCAACGGCACACGCTGGGCCGAGCGCAGCGCGGCCACGGTGCCTGCGTTGATGGAAGCGGTGCGCGCTGCATTGGCTGCGCAGGGTCTCCATCCGCCCTACCGCCTGCTCGGCATGTCGCTGGGCGCCATGGCCTGCGTGGCCTGGGCTGAAAGGCATGCCGATGAAGTGGAGGCGATGGTGCTGGTCAATACCAGCCTGCGGCCTTTCAGTGGATTGCCCCAGCGGCTGCTGCCGCGCGCCTGGCTGCCACTGGTGCGCCTGCTCACGCTGGGTGCATCACCCGAAGCGGTGGAGCAGGCGGTGCTGGCGCTCACCAGCTGCAACGAGTTCAGCGAGACGGCGCGTGCTCAACTGCTTGCGCACTGGGTGGGCCTACGCCAGCGTCACCCAGTGTCGCGTGCCAGTGCAGTCAACCAGCTGCTTGCAGCCGCACGCTACCGTGCGCCGCAGGCTGCACCAGACATACCCATCTTGGTGGTCGGCACCCACGGCGACCGGCTGGTGTCGCCGCGCTGCAGCGAAGCACTGGCGCGGCATTGGCGCGTACCGCTGGTGCAACACGCGGATGCGGGGCACGATCTGCCGCTCGACGCAGCCGAGTGGCTGGCCGCGCAGGTGGCTCATTTCAATACGTGTACACACCCTGCTTGGTCTTGCGTCCCAGACGGCCCGCAGCCACCATTTCCTTGAGCAGCGGGCAGGGGCGGTATTTGCTGTCGCCAAACTCCGTCAGGTACACATCCATCACCGCCAGGCACACGTCCAGGCCAATCATGTCGGCCAGGGCCAGCGGGCCGATCGGCTGGTTGCAGCCGAGTTTCATACCTTCGTCAATATCTTCGGCGGTGGCCGTGCCTTCGGCCAGCACAAAAAATGCCTCGTTGATCATCGGCACCAGGATGCGGTTAACCACAAAACCGGGCGCATTCTTCACGGTGATGGGCGATTTGCCGAGTGCGATTGCAAGTGCCTTCACGTCGTCATGGGTGGCGTCGCTGGTTTGCAGGCCGCGGATGATCTCCACCAACGCCATCATCGGCACCGGGTTGAAGAAGTGCATGCCGATGAAACGGTCAGGGCGGCTGGTGGCAGCGGCCAGCTTGGTGATGGAGATCGACGAAGTGTTGGATGCCACGATGACCTCGGGGGCCAGCAGGGCGTCGGCCTGCTTGAGGATTTTGAGTTTGAGCTCGTAGTTCTCGGTGGCGGCCTCGATGACGAGCTGCGCGGCCTGCAGGTCTTCGTAGCGGGTGGAAGTCTTGATGCGCGCCAGGGCGGCGTCCTTGTCGGCGGCGCTGATCTTTTCCTTCTTGATCAGGCGGTCCAGGCTGCCGGCCACGGTGGCCACGCCCTTTTGCACGGCGGCGTCGGAAATGTCCACCATCACCACGTCGATGCCCGACACCGCGCAAGCCTGCGCAATGCCGTTGCCCATGGTGCCCGCGCCAATGATGCCAACTGTCGTGATCTGCATAGAGAGCTCTCCTCAAAGTGAATGGATATCGGGTTAATGGTATCGGGATTCATGCTGCGTTGCGGTATGGTCGGCCAGCGTTTTTTCACGCAGGTGAAAAACGGTTTTCAAGGGCAGGACCCAGCGGAGGAGACACCGGAATGTTCGACTACATCGTGATTGGCGGCGGATCGGCCGGCAGTGTGCTGGCCGCGCGGCTGAGTGAAGACCCTGCCGTCAAAGTCTGTTTGCTGGAAGCCGGGCCGGTGGACCACAGTGTGCTCATCCATTGCCCTGCCGGTATCGCCGCCATGGCTAAAACCGGGCAGTTTGGCTGGGGTATGCACACCGAGCCCCAACCCGGCCTGAACGGACGGCGGGGTTACCAGCCACGGGGCAAGGTGCTGGGCGGCTCCAGCTGCCTCAACGCCATGGTCTACACCCGGGGGCAGCGCGAGGACTACGACCACTGGGCGGCGCTGGGCAACCCCGGCTGGGCGTATGACGAAGTGCTTCCCTATTTCAAACGCGCCGAAAACAACGAACGCGGGGCCGACTTTTTCCACGGCAGCGGCGGCCCGCTGAACGTGAAAGACCTGCCAGAACCGAACCGCTTCAGCCAACTGTTCGTCGAAGCCGGTGTGGCGGCGGGTTTCCCTCACAACAACGATTTCAACGGCGCGGGCCAGGAAGGTGTGGGCCTGTACCAGGTGACCCACCGCAACGGGGAACGCCACAACATCGCCCGCGCCTACCTGCACCCCGCCATGGGTCGCCCGAACCTGCAGGTCATCACCAGCGCCCACACCACCCGCATCCTGCTGGAAGGGCTGCGGGCGGTGGGGGTGGAATACCGCCAGGGCGGCGCGCTGCACCAGGTGCGGGCGGCGCGCGAAGTGCTGCTGTGTGCCGGGGCGCTGCAGTCGCCCCAGGTGATGATGCTGTCCGGCATCGGGCCGGGCGCCCATCTGCAGCAGCACGGCATTGCGGTGGCGCACGACTTGCCCGGCGTGGGCGCGAATTTGCATGACCACCCCGACGTGGTGCAGGTGGTCAGCGCACCGGCCGAGAAAGAACTGTTTGGTGTGTCGCTGCCGGGCTTGCTGCGTATCGCGCGCGGTGCGCTCCAGTGGCACAACAGCCGCACCGGCCTGCTTACCACCAACTTTGCCGAAGCGGGTGGGTTCATCCGCAGCCGCCCCACAGAAGAACGGCCCGACCTGCAGCTGCATTTCGTGGTGGGCAAGCTGGTGGACCACGGCCGTAAAACTGTGTTTGGCCACGGCTACTCAGGCCACGTGTGCCTGTTGCGCCCCCTCAGCCGTGGCAACCTCACCCTGGCCAGTGCCGACCCGATGGCTGCCCCCCTCATCGATCCGAATTTTCTGGGCGAGCGCGACGACGTGGACCGCCTGGTGCAGGGCTTCAAGGTGCTGCGCACCATCCTGTCGCAGGCACCCTTGGCCCGCTACGGTGGGCGTGAGGTGGCGGTGCTGGCGGCAGCGCAGACCGATGCACAGATCGAGCAGTTCCTGCGCACCTACGCCGACACCATCTACCACCCGGTGGGCACCTGCCGCATGGGTTCCAGCGCCATGGACGTGGTGGATGCGCAGCTGCGGGTGCACGGCATGCAGGGCCTGCGGGTGGTGGATGCCTCCATCATGCCGCAGGTGGTGAGTGGCAACACCAATGCGCCGACGGTGATGATTGCCGAGAAAGCCGTGGATATGATCAAGGCCGGCGTGCGAGGCTGATTTTTGAATAAAAATGACCTGCAGCCTGCTATTTATGGCGGCATGTAGCTATCAATTGAGTAGCGTCAAGCCCTGAACCGCCTGCGCGTCAGCGCCAGCGCCACCCAGAACGCCACGACTGTGGTGACCAGCAACACCAGCGCCGGGCGCAGCCATTGTGCGGGCCACTGGTCCATGAACAGCGGGCGCACCAGTTCCACCGCATTGGTCAGCGGCAGCCAGTCGGAGATGGCGCGCACGATGGGCGGCAGCTGTTCACGCGGGAAGAACACGCCGCTCAAAAACATCATCGGCGTGAGCACCAGCGTGAAGTAGTAGGTGAAGAAGTCGTAGCCCTTGGCCAGGGCGTTGAAGATCAGCGCGATGCTGGCGAACATGACACCCGCGGCCAGCAGCACCGGCCAGGCCACCAGCAGCTTCGGCGAATGGCTGATACCCAGGGCCAGCATCACGCCCAGGATGGCGGTGACGGTAAACAGCGACTTGAACGCGGCCCACAGCAGCTCGGCCAGCAGCACGTTGTCCAGGCTGACCGGAGCGTTCATGATGCCGTCCCAGGTCTTTTGCACATGCATGCGCGAGAAGGCCGAATACAGCGCCTCGAAGCTGGCCGCGTTCATGGCGCTCATGCAGATCGAGCCGCTGGCCAGGAACAGGATGTAGGGCACCTTCTGGTCGTTCACTTCCAATTCCCCCACCAGGGCACCCATGCCGTAGCCAAAGGCCACCAGCCACATCAGCGGCTCGGCGATGTTGCCGACCAGGCTGGGAATGGCGAGTTTGCGCCAGACCAGCAGGTTGCGCAGGAACACGGGCCACCAGCGGGCCGAGATGTCGGGGGCGCGCCAGATGCTGCGGGGTTTGTGGGTCATCTTCATGCGTCCTCCCGGATCTGGCGGCCGGTCAATTTCAGGAACAGGTCTTCCAGGTTGGCGGGGCGGTGCAGCGTGCGCAGTGCCGGGTGCGCAGCCAGCGCCTCCATCAACGGGCGGGCATCTGCGGTGTAGAAAAACACCGTCTCGCCACTCACCTCGACCCGCGCGGCCAGTGGGCGCAGGGCGTCATCCTGGGCCAGTGCCAGCGCGCCGTTGCCATACACCTCCACCACGTCGGGCTCCAGGTGCTGGGCGATCAGGTCGCGCGGGCGGCCCTCGGCGATCTTCTTGCCGTGGTCCAGCACCAGCAGGCGGTGGCACAGGCGCTCGGCCTCGTCCATGAAGTGGGTGGTCAGCAGGATGGACTTGCCCTGCTGCAGCAGCAGCTGCAGGCGCTCCCACATCAGGTGGCGGGCCTGGGGGTCGAGGCCGGTGGTGGGCTCGTCGAGCAGCAGTAGTTGCGGGTTGTTGACCAGCGCGCGGGCCAGGCTCAGGCGGCGCTTCATGCCGCCCGACAGTTCACCCGGCTTGGCGTCGGCCTTGGCTTTGAGGGCGGCGAAGTCCAGCAGCTGCGGCACGCGGGGCGCTATTTCAGCCTTGCCCATGCCGAAATAACGGCCATAGACCAGTAGGTTTTCGGCGCAACTGAAGTCCGGGTCCAGCGTGTCGAACTGGGTCACCACGCCCAGCCGGGCCTTGATGGCCAGTGCGTCCCCTGGCATGAAGAGGGCGGGCGCGGCGGGTTCGGGGCGGAACAGGATCTCGCCCTGATCGGGCGTGGTCTGGCCCAGGCACATCCGGATGGTGGTGGTTTTGCCAGCGCCGTTGGGGCCGATCACACCCAGGCATTCACCCGGGTCGATGTGGAAGGAAAGCTGGTCCACCACGGTGTTGGCACCGTAGTTTTTGCGCAGATCGCGCACTTGGAAAAGAGGTTGCCTCATGGGGGCATTGTGGCCCATGGCGGGCGTGTCATTCCAATCCCAAACCATCCCTGTCGTTGTTGTTTCGCCTTGCCGTGCTGAAGCACTGTCTGCGGCTTCACGCCTAGACAGAGATGATTTGGAAATGGAATAAAGTGCTGCCCATCTTCCCCTCACACACGCACTGCCATGACCACCCTCGGTACCCCTTTGTCCCCCCACGCCACCAAAGTCATGCTGCTCGGCTCCGGCGAACTCGGCAAGGAGGTGCTGATCGCGCTGCAGCGCCTGGGCGTGGAAACCACTGCCGTGGACCGCTACGAGAACGCGCCCGGCCAGCAGGTGGCGCACCACGCGCGCACCATCACCATGAGTGACCCGGCGCAGCTCAAGGCCCTGATCGAGGCCGAGCGCCCGCTGATGGTGGTGCCCGAGATCGAAGCCATTGCCACGCCGATGCTCGAAGAACTCGAAGCCGCCGGTGTGGTGCGCGTCATCCCCACCGCCCGTGCCGCGCGCCTGACCATGGACCGCGAAGGTATCCGCCGCCTGGCCGCCGAAACGCTGGGCCTGCCCACCAGCCCCTATGTGTTCTGCGACTCGCTGGCCGAGCTGCAGGCCGCCATCGACAGCACCACCGGTTACCCGTGTGTGGTCAAGCCGGTGATGAGCAGCTCCGGCAAGGGCCAGAGCAAGATCGACGGCCCGGCCGACGTGCAAAAAGCCTGGGACTACGCCATGGCCGGTGGCCGCGTGAGCCGTGGCCGTGTGATCGTGGAAGGCTTCATCGACTTCGACTACGAGATCACCCAGCTCACGGTGCGTGCGGTGGGTGCGGATGGCAACATCGAAACCCATTTCTGCGACCCCATCGGCCACATCCAGGTCAGTGGTGACTATGTGGAGAGCTGGCAACCGCACCCGATGCACCCGGCGGCACTCGAAAAATCCCGCCAGATCTGCCAGGCCGTGACCGACAACCTGGGCGGCCAGGGCCTGTTCGGCGTGGAGCTGTTCGTGAAGGGCGAAAACGTCTGGTTCAGCGAGGTGAGTCCGCGCCCGCACGACACCGGCATGGTGACCATGGCCACGCAGTGGCAGAACGAGTTCGAGCTGCACGCCCGCGCCATCCTCGGCCTGCCGGTGGACACCACTCTCAAGAGCCCGGGCGCCAGCGCCGTGGTCTACGGCGGTGCGGACGCCCAGGGCATGGTGTTCGACGGCGTGGCCGAGGCGCTGCAGGTGCCCGGCACCGACATCCGCCTGTTCGGCAAGCCCGAGAGCTTCGTGAAGCGGCGCATGGGCGTGGCGCTGGCCCATGCGGACGATGTGGAGACCGCGCGCGTCAATGCGAAGCTGGCCGCCTCGCGGGTCAAGCCGCGTGTGGCCGGGTGAGGACCCCTTTTATGCCATCAGCAGGCCCATCACGCGGTTGGGGCGGAGGGGTCGATGCGCATCCGCAGGCGGGCCAGCATTTCGTCGGGCGGTAACCGCACCTGGCTCAGGGTGCCATCATGCAACCCCTCGGCCGGCAGCGGGAGCCCCGCCTGGATGTAGCTCGCGCTCCAGTTGGACTCATACAGCACCGTGAAGCGGTCCGTCCATGCCACCTGCAGACGGTGCATGCGGATCAGGTCGAACATCACCCGGTCACAGATCGGGGTGGCGTCTTTGGGAATCATGCCCCACAGCGGCCACATGAACGCCGCCGAGCGGTGCAGCGAAATGCAGCTGGTGTCCACATGGCGATGGGCCATGTCTTCCGCATGCACCAGCCGCAAATGCTCATGCCCCGGCAGAAAGAGGTGGCGCGAGGCGAAGACGGCATGGAGCACCTGGCCTTGGCTGCGGGCCGCATGGTAGGTGGACACCAGGCTTTCGAGGTGCTCGGGCTCAAACGGCTTTGTTGCACAAATCCCCCGAGCACAGCTGGTAGGCTCGGCGCATGAGTGAAGCGGCGCGTCCCCAGACCAAGTACAAGACCACCAACTGGGCCGCCTACAACGCAGCACTCAAGGCCCGAGGTTCGCTGACCATCTGGCTGAACCGAGATATGCAGTGGTTTGCCGCACCCAGTGGCAAACGCGGTCGCCAGCGTACCTTCTCAGACGCGGCCATCCAGTTCTGCCTGAGCATCAAATGCCTGTTTGGCCTGGCTCTGCGCCAAAGCCTGGGGCTGGTCGAGAGCCTGTTGCGCCTGGCGGGTCTGGACTGGCCGGTCCCCAACTTCAGCACCGTCAGCCGACGCCAACAAGACTTGAAAGTGCAACTGCCCTACCGGCCCAGTCAAACCGCTCTGGACCTGCTGGTCGACAGCACCGGTATCCAATTCCTGGGAGAAGGTGAATGGAAACGCAAGAAGCACGGCCCGGAGTACCGGCGCCAATGGCGCAAGGTACATCTGGCCATTGACGCACACAGCCTGGAGGTGCGAGCCATTGAGGTCACCGACAACAGCGTGGGCGATGCACCCATGCTGCCTGAGTTGCTCAGCCAGATTCCAGCCGAAGAGGCCATCAGCAGTGTTGGCGGCGATGGGGCCTATGACACCAAAGCCTGTCATGGCGCTATCGCCCAGCGACAGGCGCATGCCGTGATTCCTCCGCGCAGGAATGCCAAATTGTGGAAAGTCAAACACGCAGGAGACCTGGCCCGCAACGAAGCGGTGCGGGCTTGTCAGCGTCTGGGCAGACGATTATGGAAAAAGTGGAGCGGCTACCACCGGCGCAGTCTGGTGGAGACCAAGATGCACTGCTTCAAACGGTTGGGCCAGCGGGTGATGGCCCGCACGTTTGAGCGGCAGGTCACGGAATTGCACATCCGCGTGGCACTGCTCAACCGCTTCACCCAGTTGGGTTGCCCGACGACTGTGCCTGTGCTGGCTGTGGCATAACCACGTCTGGGGTCAGGGGAAGACCATCCGTAATCAGCTTTGTGCAACAAAGCCG
>Ga0208564_1001762_pt1 | contig 17868 bp, 15 predicted proteins | sample AD_UKC073_MetaG_FD_184439 | JGI IMG/M metagenome (GOLD analysis project Ga0208564, IMG submission 184439) | Active sludge microbial communities of municipal wastewater-treating anaerobic digesters from USA - AD_UKC073_MetaG (SPAdes) (version 2) | ecosystem: Engineered > Bioreactor > Anaerobic >... | reverse complement strand
TTCCATTGCACGATGTCCTCTGCCGGACCGTCGAGTGGGCGGACCTGATGGACGGACTTGACGTATTGGTGCACATGCTGCTGACTCATGGATACCTCCGCCTTGGTGCCGTCGAACGCCCGGTGCTATCGAGGCTACTACGAGCCCGACGCGCACGGCAGGCGCAGCCGAGTCGTTGTACGGTTCGTTGAAGATGTGGGCCCAGCTGCAACCTGAGGGCAGTCCGGTGGCCAAGTCCACCGTAGAGCGGCTTGATGCGCCGAAACGGCTGGCAGGGCGTACGTCGGCAGAAGAAGGTCCGCACCACGATCCCCCGATCCTGACGCGGTCCGTCCGCCGGATCCGGTGGACCGCGAATTCGGCGCCTCTGCCTCCAACGTGCTGCTGGTCGCGGGATTCACCTACGTCAAGCTCGTGATCGGGGTGTTCGTCTATGTCGCGTTCGTCATCGACGAGGTGAGAACCGGACTAGGAATGTTGTTGCCCAAACACGTGAATTGAGAGAACAACTCATTAACGGTTCCGAAGTTGTGGACAACTTTCTCGGTCCCGATTGGAGGGCCTGCCGCTATGGTCTAGAGGTCCTTCACAGTGAGTGTCTAGCGACGCATCTCGGTATCGGTGTACTCGCAACGAATTCCTCGGTATAGAGGGAACTGCCACAGTCTCCTGTTAGCGCTGAACCCCGGCCGGCTCCCACCGGTGTGCGCTTGCGCGCAGCGGCCGAAGGCTCTGGGGCTGCTCGGCCAGTTGCGCGTTCTCGATGGTCAGCACATTGATTGCTCGGGCAAACGTGTGTGCAGTCAACTTCCACTTGCGCGCGTCCTCGCGCGCTTCGGCCAGTTTCTCATTCAGCTCTGCAACCTCGGCTGCGGCGGCCGCCTTCTGCTCGCTGGCCGGATTTCCGGGTTGGTCACGCAATCGGTAGAAGAGGTCTTTGAGATCGGTGTGCTTATGCGTCAGGTGGTGCCGCTTTAACTGAGCCTCTGTGGCGACCGCCGTGATCGTGAGGTCCCCTGGCTTTGCGAGCTTCGGCTGACCCGACAGAACCCTCATCATTGCCGCCATGATGTGCTCCGTTGTGTCGTCTGATGTTTCTGCATGAGTCGGGTTCACGCGGAGACCTCCTTGTTCGTAGCTTCCGGCCGGATTGCCGTCGCACGGTGGCTGTCGATGATGGCTGTCAAGCGGTCGGCTTCGGATTCAATTCGTTGAGCCATTGGCATTGGGGTCAGTGAGCTCTCGGCTTCGGACCGAAGTCGATCGACCTCTCCGGCGAGTTGAGCGATATGCCGGTCAGTGCGGGCGATGTTCGGGCAGTTTGGTTGGCATTTATCGAGTTTGGGCTCAGTGATCGCCGCCATGGTGCGCGGATTACGGCACAGTGACCTCTCCGGGTCGAATAGGCAGGCAACGTAACTGTGGGGGTTGTCGTAGAGCTTCAGTCGAGTATCGGCCTTGATCCGCCGAACCTCGCGGTCGGTGAGGTATGCACCTTCGAAGTCGATTCCCCGGCCCACGAGGTCGATGAGCCGCTTGGCCGCAGGCCCCGAGACGCCGCCGCCGTCAGCAAGCTCCCGCCGTGTCAACTCGACGGTCTCCCGCAGTGCTGTCACCTCTTCGCGGTCCATCAGTTTGGCGAACCCTGATGTTGCCAAGCCGGCGTACCCAGAACCATGGGAGAACCGCAGATGGCCGTATTGGATTGCGAGTGCGACTCGCCCGTGCGGGAGCCGCCTGATGTGCCATGCCAGGGTGCGGCGAAATCGCTTCAAAGTGACTGCACCTGCCGGATCTCTCGGGATCAAATAACTTTCAGGAAGTTCCAGGCTCCTGGCGATTCCGTTGGCGGCAGAAATCAGCGTTGCTATCCGATCTGAGGCGCAGGCGGTCGACATGGGAATGGCGCCGTCGTCGGGAGACGGGAACAGGACGTCGCTAACCGGGAACAGCCGTGCCATCGCTTCGGCTGCCCTCGCCACGGGCGCAATAGTCACCCACGAGGACTCAACCCCGTCGGGCTTGGTGCTCCCGTTAGTACGCACATGCTTGAACATCCGGCCGTGAACGGTATATCGCACGGTGGTTGCACTGATGCGCTCACGCACGCAACAACCAGGCTTGAGCGCCAGTAGCTCTTGGGGACGCATACCAGTCAGATATGCCATGACGACCAACGCGGCGCCCTGGACGGCGTGGTGCAGGATCTGCAGCTCCCTGCGGTTTATTGCACTGCACCATGGCTTCCCATCCACGGTCGCCACTATTGGCGAGTCAATGGGGCTAGGTTCATTCCGATCTGCCACGAACAGGCGGCGATTCGCTCCAAACGCGCTATGGAGATCGCACGGATGGATCCCCCCGTGGATCGCTGCGAGGTACTCGACATCAAGCCGCCCGATGACCTTTGGCGACTCCGGTAGAGCTGTCCTGCCGGTCGCAATCCAATCAGCAACGAGAGCAACTGCGCGTTGACGCTGATGTCCCGACCGGACTGCGGGCATGGAATCAAGGAGCTCTTGCCAACGCTTCTGTGCCGCTTGGATGTCGACCGCAAAGTTCAGGAACTCCTGGGCCCAAAACAGCAGCGGGGACATGGTCGATGGATGAACGATCGGCGTAGCGTTGTCGCGCCTCACACCACCGCCGGGCAGGAAGAGAGCCAACGCCTCGTCTTCCCACGGAGGCATCGGCAGTACATCGCTCTCAGGGAGTTGGGTCGCATGCGCCCACAAACGGGTCACACCTGCGAGAAACGCCAGCTTCGACTCACGTGCGTAAGTCGACGTTTGAACCCTCTTGGCGAATCGCTCCAAATCGGAACGGGTCACGTCACAGAGGCGCTCAAAACCCTCCTCGTGTAGCCACTTCGCGAACCAACGCCATCGGCTTCCAACACACAAGGCGATGGTCCCTGCGCCCAGGTACTCGACGGCACACGACCCCGAACGCTCCAGCATCACTGCCGGAGTAGGCGTGTTGATGACCAGCCATGCCGCTCGCCGGAACGTCTCCCGTAAGGGTTCCGGAAAGCCGTCCCATATGATTGCTTTGCAGCTTGAACCCGGCGGACCGCCGAGTGGGCGAAGGTTCCAACGGCGCTCTCCGTATAAAGAAATAGCGTGCTGTGCGTCATGAATGCGATGTGCTTGGATTGCAGGGTCACCTGGTGCGATCGACCACGCTGTGCTTTGGTTTACAACCGGTCTCGTCATGCAGCCGAATACCCTCCTGACAGGAGTCGGGCAACTACGGCCCGGTCTGATTCCGTGACCGACTGCCGAGCCTGGACTAGTTCAGCCTCGGAAGTATGGCGGTCAAGAAGCATGCACAGCCGACAGAAGTGAACTTCCCATCGCTCTGCCCAGTCCGTTTGTTCTAGGCAGCCGCTGAGTTCCTGGAGCGCGTCATGCAGGGCGACGATCCTCACCAGATGCCGCGGTGTGGCGACCGCGTTGGTGCAGCCGAGGCAGGCGAGGAAGGAATCCTTGCACGGTTGGCCTGTTTCAGGGTGGTGTGCGTAGTCGCGGCAGGCGGCAATGGCGGTGTCCAGCTTTCCCGAACAGACGTCCTTACCGGCATCACTCTCGGACACAAGGCTCATGACGACCGTTGCCGAAGCGTGAAGAAGGGCGTTGCTGATTCCCTCCTCGATCACAGGGCGGACCTGTTCCCGCGTCGCGGAGTCGTTGCGGACGTAGGTCTCCTCATGAACTGCACGTGAGTTTTGCGCAGGACTGCGGTCAAAGACGACTTGGCGGGTCCGACGAAGTTTGCGCAGCGAGACCCCTACCAGTTGAGATGGGGTCGGTTGCTTTGGAGCGATGGCCTGCTCGGCATCCCGCATCTGCGGAATTCCGAAGCCTAACTGCAAATGAGTAACAGACGGGCCGTTCCAGCGCCCGTAAATCAGCAACCGATCCGTAGGAGCATCGAACCTAGCCAACGCCGCTCGAGCCGGCTCCGTAGCTGATATCAGCCAGGAAAGCGCCCTTCCCGCGCCGTCGGTAGCGGGTTCAGTCGATGTCGAGTGCTGCCTGTTGGGGCCTTGCCGAGGTTTATAAACCGTCACGCTGTAGACCGGCGCAGCCTCGCCGGCACCGACGCTGTTGTCCGGCAGCGGCATTCGTTCGATCACTGATCGGTTCCATCCTGCTTCCGCAGCTAAGAGAACCGCCGCGGCCCACCCTTCTCGTGGAGTCAACAGCAGAGCGGAACGCAAAGGCCGAAGGCTGCCGCGCCCCACGGAGTCGCAGGCGCCAAGGGCCACGTAGGCGGCCTGGCTGCTCACGTCCCCCGTCTCGAAGAGCTCAAGCAGGGCCTCAGCGCGAAGCCGGAGCTTGGCGTCAACCGGCACGCCTGATTGCAGCCGCAGAAGCAGTTGGTAGTTCGCCGAAATCCTCCGCGCTGCTGTATGGATGCTCTTGCGCGCCAATCGGCGAATCCGTCGGAATTCCTCCTCGCTGTAGGACTCTTGTGAACGCTGTTCATCCTTTGTGATCCTGCGATTCATAGCCGCCACGAGATCTGGCGTGGCCAGTTGGGTCGCCCTAAGCACTACCCGAAGGTTGACCACTGCCGCGTAGCCGCTGGTTGTCCGGCCGCCACTGTTGCGTAGCAACCACTTGTTCCAGAGTGCGACGTTGACATCTGCCAGCGACCGGGCCTGGTGCCCCTGCTCATCTAGCCACCGAAGGAACAGGCTGACCGCGTTGTAGGCGGCTTGAACGCTGTAGACGGAGCGCCGAGGTCCGCGGGGCCCATTCAGCTGAATCATGCTGGCAAGGAGCTCCCGCTTCAGCAGGCGCGATCCTGGCAGAGGTTCGAGATCGAATATCTTTGACTCTGAGCCTGTTTCGTTCGTTGCAAGGAAAGACAAGGCATCGTCTGCGTCTGCATAGATCTCGCCAGTGAAGTCGCGCGGAGGTAGGAGCTGGCTACGCTTCTTGGTTGCCACGTTCGCCGACTTCGAGATCAAGGATGCGGGGATCGAGTGCCGACAGACCGCGCAGCGCACGCTGGAGATCAGGACCATCAATCAGCGAGCGCAGACGCATCCCGTTCAGTGGCGCCAGGTAGCAGCTCTGGGTCGTCGTAAGACTGGCGTGCCCCAAGAGGTCGCGAACCATCTCCCAGGCGGTGCGATATCGCTCCTCGTCGTAGCCGGTTACATGGTCGGACCCGCAGCGGGCGTCGATCGACCGATGCAGGGCTATGAGCATGAAGAGCGCGAATGAATGGCGCAGACTGTGGGGACTCAAGTGAGGATGCCCAAGGTTCGGGTCGATCCGTCCGTCGAGTCGCGCTTGCTTGAAGACTTTCTCCACTCTTTTATTGCTAGTCTTCAGCACATCTGTCCACGAGTCCTTACTCATCGGGAGTCCAGCCTCGTTGAGCCACAGCCACAATGGCTCGGGACCCTCACCACGATCGACGATCAGTTTCATTCGCTGCTCGGTGTCGACGCTGTCGTGGCTATGCCAGGCATTGTTGTACCTGTATTCAACAGAATGCGTGGTCACCTTGACGTCGGACACGTGAACGGTGGAGGGATCGTCGTAACGGCCGTGCCGCCGTGCACGCTCGACCGATGATCGGCGGGTGGTAGCGATGTAGCTGCTCACTATCGCTGAAGCGTCATCGAGCAGGTACCAGACGCGACCACGGCCACCTTTGGCGATGGCGGCCGACAGGTTAGCCTCGTTAAAGGTTCCGGGCATCAAGCGCGCAGGAAGCTCCGGGGTGAGAAGCGATGCCGCTTCGGTAATGCGCAGCCCCGAGCCGTACAGCAGTTCGACCATCGCCCGGTTGCGCAATACCGTTCGGCCGCGGAAAGACTCGTCTCGCAGTCCATCGAGGTCGTAGCCGTCGACACCAACATCTCGCCATAACCGGTAGGTGCGCGGCGTCAGCCACTTCACGCGCTGCTGTACAACATCTTTGGACCGAACGCGCCTATCGGCGTTCTCAGCCTGGAGCGTCTCACGCTCAACAGGATTGAAGGCGACGTGGCCACGGCTGGGATGAGACGCCCACCGGTAAAGCAGAGAAATCGCCGCTAACTCGCGGTTCAGCTTCGACCCGCCAACGGCATCGTCGTTCAGATCCGCACGGGACCGCCACCGCCAATACGTGTTGACATCGGCTGGCGTCGCCTGCGACCAATCCTTGCCCCGGGAATCCAAGTATTCGATCCAGAACCGGAGGTCGAGGGCATAGGAATGTTTGGTGGAATCCCGCAACCGGCAGAAGTGCGGAGAGAGGAAGAACTCTGACAATCGGTAGTCGCATCGGCCTTCCGGATCTATCAATACCGGCGTTCCGATGGGAATATCGTGCGCTTTCTCCAGTTCGGAAATATTGCTGAATTCATCGGCGAGCGGATGAAAAATGTCGGGTGGAAGCGTGTTGCTTCGCGCCCACGTCAGCAACCATTCCCGGTCTATCTCGCCAAGGCACTCCATCGAACACTGACGCTACTTCTAGTTCCCCGCAACCATGGCGCAACACGCCAACATCCGGAGGAATGGCGGGTGTAGTGCGCCAACTGCAGGCCGTCTTCGTAGTGATGCGCAGTCGCGGTGCACCCCGGTGCATCCCACCAGATGTCCGGCCGCACCAGAGCCGACACCGGCTTGGACGCCTTCTTGGCGGCTTTGAGGGTCTTGTGGTTCTTGACGTCGGCGGGCAGATAGCCGCCGCCGACCCTGACCAGGATGTCGGGCCTGCCGGTGCGCCCGCCGGCGGGGTCGTCGGGCAGCCATCCGCCCAGGATCAGCGGTATCCCGGATGCCATGGCCGCCAGGGTTTTCCCGATCGCCACGTCCTTGCGCAGGTCGGGATCGATCAGTTCGGCGGTGCCGGGATGGATCCTGACGAGTTCGGCGAACACCTCAGCCTCAAACTGCCGGCCGGCGTCGAAGAGAGCCTGCAACTCCGCAGGGGCCACCCACTCCGGATCAGGCACCACCGGCGAGTAGTCGTTGTGGGTGCGAACCGGACACTGCTTGGCGGCGTAGCCACCGAGCAGGACCGTCCCTCCGGGATCGGTCATCGGGTGATCACTCAGTGGTCGGCGTGGAATGCGCGCGGTTGCGACGGACGGCGTAGGTCTGGATCACTGAGACTCCTCCTGGGAGTCTCGGGGCCGGCGGACCGACAGATAGTGACGTCGGCTCCCGTCATTAAGTACGCGATCGATGAATGCCTGAATCACCTCGTCCGGGATACCCGCGCGCGGTGTCGAAGGATCGGTTGGATCCTCATAGGAATCGTTCATTTGGTTATCTCCCCGGTTTGTGCTGGTCACTTCGTCACCCTTCAGCCGGGGCCTGCGCGACGACATCCGCGCCGTGGGGGACGTAGTTCTGCATCGCGATGGTGGCCTGGCCGTCCCACCGGTAGGCCACCAGGGTGCCGCCCTTGCCGGCGCTGAAATCCACGCAGGCGGTGTACTCGGTCCAGTCGTCGAGGTGCACCGGCGGCTCCTGGCGCCAGTAGTGGCCGTAGAACAGCGGGATGGCGTCGTTGTAGACGAACGATCGGTCCCGCTCGTCGACCTCGATCTCGGGAAGCCGCGGATAGGGGTTGCCATCGGCGGTCCGGAAGGCCCCGACCTCGGCCAAATCCGCCAGCGTGGACGCACCCTGATGCCACCAGCGGACCCGCGCTTTGGTGCGCCGGTGCCCGTCCTTATCGACATAGGCCGGCTGGCCGTAGTCCACGAGGCTGATTTCGGGCCCCTTGAGCAGGATCTCCACCGCGTCGTAGAGCTCATCACCCTTGGTGGATGCCGCCACCAGGTGCTCGACGCCCGACAATCGGTCCGACCCGCACACCGCGCGCACAACCGCCATCGACGGCTCGTGCCAGCAGGCGTGCACCACCCGAACGCCACCCAGGTCCAGCCACAGCGGCAGCGTTCCGAACCAGTCGAGGTAGTACCTCTGCTGCTCAGCGGTCAGCTGCTCCAGGAACGCCGCATGCTGGCGGGTGTTCTTGTCGTTGTGGGGGCGCAGGTACTCACCGGGACGGTCGGGGTGTTCGGTGGCGTAGGCGATCGCGTTGAACTCGTGATTTCCCAGCACCATTCGCGCAGAACCGCTGTCGACCATGGCCTTGACGATCTGCAGAACCCGCAACTGTTCCGGGCCCCGATCGATGAGGTCCCCCACGAACACCGCACTGCGCTCGGCATGCCGGTAGGCGCCGGTGTCCGCGTCGATGGTGTAACCCAAATCCTGCAGCCGGTGCTCCAGCTTGGACGCATGTCCGTGAACGTCGCCGATGATGTCCACACCACTCATACCTGACTCCTCCCCTGATTCCGTTCCCCGAAGCCATCTGACGGAGCCTTCCCGCCGCGACCCTTTGGACAGTCCGGACGTGAATCGTGCCGCCGGGTTCCGAACGTGTTCTGCCACGGCGGTTCCCGCGCCACGTCCGGGGGCGTCCCAGGCGATCGTGACGCACTTCGACATCCAGTCCGGCCACGTTGCACACCGCCCGTGAAAGCTTCCCGAAACTCAGAGTAGATGAGGCCACCGACACCCTCATCCTGGTCCGCATCCCGCACCAACGACCCGGTGTCCCGAGCGCACAGCCGAAGCACGTACGGAGCAACATTTCTTCCGCGTCAACCGGCCGACGATTCTGGCATAATAATCGTCATCAATTGATGCGTAAAGAGGTGCACTATGCGGACCACAGTCACCATCGATGACGACCTGCTCGCCAAAGCCGCCGAGTTGACCGGCGTTCACGAGAACACCGCCTTGCTGCGCCAAGGCCTGCAGACGTTGATCCGCGTCGAGAGCGCGCGACGACTCGCCGCGCTGGGCGGAACCGACACATCCGCCACGTCCGCTCCACGCCGGCGATGATCCTGGTCGACACATCAATCTGGATCGACCACTTACACAAGGCCGAACCCGCCCTCGTCGAACTACTCGGCGTGGACGAGGTCGGCTGCCATTACTTGATTGCCCAGGAGATCGCGCTGGGCCCGCTGCGGCAGCGCGACGTCATGCTCGATCTTCTCGCCAACCTCCGTCAGTTTCCGGCGATCGGCCACCACGAGATCCTCCACCTCGCCGATCGGCACCGGCTTTGGGGTCGTGGGCTGAGTGTCATCGACGTGCACCTGCTGGCCGCCGTGGCCGTGACTCCCGGCGCAGCACTGTGGACGCGAGACAAGCACCTGAAATCCGCGTGTTCCGACGTTGGGGTCCGGTTGTTCGACCGCCTCCGTGTCACTCGATGACGTCATCGTGCAGGTGAGCTTGACCGACGACCAAAAAGCAGGAACCACGAGGTGAACGATCAGTCCGGCACCACGGTGACAGGGCATCTCAGACCGGGCGCTCGGCTCAAGCGTGCGTCGGCAGTTACCAATGCGCAGTTGAGAAGTTCGGCGAGCGCCACGTACATCGCGTCATAGGCCGAGACTCGCTCGCGGAGTTCCCACGTCCGCTGCAGCAGTGTGGCGGCGGCGTATCGAATCACCGCGAGATGACTCCACGTTTCCACACAGCGCAGTCCGTCGTCAGCATTGACCGTCCCGACGCGGACCAGTCTGCGCAAGGCACTGGCCACCTCGGCGTCGATCAGATGGGGGGCATGCACGCTCTCGGAGGCGACGAGCGTGCGAGCGTCGCCGTCGTTGAGGAGAGCCGCGACCGCCGCTGAGGCATCGACGACGATCACCTCCGGTCGGCGTTGACCGACTGCACGATCGCCGCCGCGGGGACTTCCAGGTCCGGCAGCGTGGCGACCAACCCCGCATTGTCGATGCGTCGTGTCGCCGCATCGAGTTCACGAATGGCCACGGCGTTCACCGACATCCTCGAGGCGCCGGCCAACCGCTCGAGGCGATCCATGACGTCGTCTGGGACGTTCCGGAGATACAGCGTGCGCATGCGGTAAGCCTAGCGCCGTCGCTAGCACATTGCTTGCATTTTGCTAGCGCATCCGTTCCTCGATGATCACCGTGCGGGCGCAGCGCCCCGGGCAGCTAGCCTCGTTCGGTGAGGCAGATCCCGTGAGCGAAGCTCCCCACCCCGACTCCCATCAGGTGCGGCTGACCGAACCGGAGGCGCTCACGAACCTGCACACCGTGCTGGAGTTGTGCGCGTCGGGCCAGGTGAAGTGCAGCGCGACGACCGGTCGGCCGTCGGCGGCCACCATCGGCGTCATCGGCGCGCATCTGGCCGGCGGCGACTTCTACCCGGACGAGCCCATCGCCGCCTTCGCCTGGCCGCTGCTGCTGCAATCCGGCGGCCTGGCAAAACTCGAGGGCACCCGGTTGCAGCCGACCCCGCAGGGGCGCAGGGCGCTGGCCGCACCGGCGGCCGACGCCATCCGCCGCCTCTGGCACCGGTGGCTCGCCCACGGAGTGATCGACGAGTTCAGCCGGATCGAGCACATCAAGGGCCAACGATCCCGCAACGTACTGACCGCGGTCAAGAACCGCCGACCGGTCATCGGATCCGCGCTGGCGACCTGCCGGCCCGGCGAGTGGGTCGCGGTGGATGACCTGTTCGCCGTCATGCAACGCCGAAGGCTCAATCCGTCCATCGCGCGCAGCGAACGGGCGCTGTGGAAGCTCTACCTCGTCGATCCCGAGTACGGCAGCCTCGGCTACGACGGATGTCACGGGTGGAGCATCATCGAAGGGCGCTACACGCTCGCCGTCCTGTTCGAGTACGCCGGCACTCTGGGACTGATCGATCTCGACTACGTGAGTGCGGCCGGCGCCCGCGACGACTTCCGGCACAACTGGGGAGGCGATTACCTGGACACCCTCAGCCGCTACGACGGCCTGCGGTCGATCAGGCTCAACGACCTCGGCGCCTATGCCCTCGGGTTGACCGACACCTACCAACCGCCCGCGCCCGCCCATTCCGGTGGCGTGCCGCTGAAGGTGCTGGCGAACCTCGACATCGTTGCAACCGGCGAACTGTCCGCCGCGGACCGTCTCATGCTCGACGCCTACGCACGACAGAGTGCGGATCATGTGTGGACGATGTCGGCCGCGAGCCTGCTGTCGGCGATCGACGCAGGTCACGACATCGCACGCTTCGCGGCGCTTCTCGATGAACGAAGCGAACACAACCTGCCCGGCACCGTGAGCACACTGTTCGCCGATGTCGTCCGTCGAGCCGGTCTGCTCACCGCCATCGGCGACGTCTCGGTGATCGAATGCGCCGATCCCGCCACCGCCGCGCTCATCGCCAACGACCGCAACCTCCGCCCGCTGTGCCGGCTACTGGGCGATCGTCATCTCGCTGTCCGGCACGATAAGGACGCGAAGTTCCGCAAAGCACTGATCAGGCTTGGCTACGTTGCGCCACGCCAGAAGTATTGACGGAACGCACCGATCTCAGCCGTTCCTCGACCCACGCCCAGTCGATCCGTTCCTGCTCCAATCGCACCCTCTCCCCCATCGCGTCGGCGACCAAGTCCGCATAGAGGTCCTGCTCCTCGGCTGTCAGCCGGGTCAGAGCCGAGCACGCCGGCCGATCCTCAGTACCCCAGCGGTCGCGATGGGCCAGCAGTGTCTGGCGGTCCATCAGAACCGAGCGGGCCTGTGGGAGCCAGGCCCGTAGCCGGTCGAGAATGGCGAACCCGTGGGTGTCGATATCTCCCCAGTAGATGACCTCCGCGTCGGCCAGCCACGGCAGCCGACCAACCTTGTCGACATCGAAACCCTTCCCCCAGAACACGATCCCATCGTGCGGGACGTCGATGCACAGGTAGCTGATCTCGTTCTCGACGATCACCACCGTTCTGGGGTCGACGGTCAGTTGCGCCAACTCCTCGGTCCGCACGGCCAACTCGGTCACCGGCGCGGGAAATCCCAGCGTAGGTGCGGGCCGCAGCCGCACCAGCCCCGGTTTGGACCGCAGGCCCAGATCGGCGAGGAAACCCTGCCCGGTCGATGACACACCCAGCATGGCGGCGAGCACCGGTCGATGGCGCTCGGCGAACTTGGTGTCCACCCCGGGTGCGCTGATCTCACGCAGGTACCGGCGCGAATTCCGGTGGCTGTCCAGCCACTCGTAGGCGGCGATCAACCGGGGCAGCTCGGGGGCCAGTTCGATTGCGCGGTGCGGGTTTTCGGCGATCCAGGTGCGCACCGGCGGATGCCGGCCGGCGAGCTCCATAAGTGCGTCGAACCGGCGCACCTCCGCCGACACCCCCAACAGAGCCCAGGCCTGCTCGAACGAGGAGACCACCGCGCGGACCGGCAGTTGGTTGCGCCCGATCTGTCTGCCCCCGATCGCCTGCCACCGCAGGGCGTAACGGTGGCCGTCGCGGCTGCCGGCGTCGAGTGCGGCGACCCACTCCCGTACGGCGTTGATATCGTCACCCACCTGCGACGGCTTGGGACCGCGCAGCGGTACGTCGATGGGCTCGAAGGGCGCACCGCCGGCGTGTGCCCGCAGCAGCGAACCGTCGTCCCACCTGCGCCGCACCTTGGCGGCGATGTCCGCGGGCGTGATCCAGTCTGCCGTCACGGTCGCCGGTCGTCGCGCCGGTCGCGGTACTCCTCGATGGTCATCGTCTGCAGCCGGGAGAACTGTCCGGTCGGATTGTCCACGAATCCAATCGCTTTCACGTAGGGCTCGATGACGTGAACCTTCTGCAGCGGGGTGACGATGAGCAGCTGCAGGCCGAGCGCGGCGAACAGTTGCAGGGCGTAGCGCGTCGAAACATCCGAACCGCGGCCGAACGCCTCGTCGATGACGGCGAACCGGAAGTCCCGGGACTTCTCGACACCCCACTCCAGGCCGAACTGGTAGGCCAGCGATGCGGCGAGGATGGTGTAGGCGAGCTTCTCCTTCTGGCCACCGGACTTGCCGTCGGAGTCGCTGTAGTGCTCCCACTCGACGTCGGTCTCGGCGTCTCGCTCGGATGCGGAGAAGACGAACCAGTTGCGGACGTCGGTGACCCGTCGGGTCCAGTTCTTGTCGGCCTCGGCATAGCCGTCGCGGCCGCGGAACCGCTCGATGATCCGCTTGACGTCGAGGAAGCGCTGCTCGGAATACTGGTCTCCATCGACGGCGAGGGTGTCGTTGGTCAGGTTGCGCAGATCCGAGCGGAACTGCACCACATCCTGATTGGTGGTCGGCTCCTTCTCCAGCCGGATGTAGCGACCCGGGTTGTAGGGCACCGCTCCCAGCGCCTCGTTGATGCGCTGGACGCGATCGTCGATGGCCGAGCCCTGACGGCCCAGCCAGTTATTGAATCCGGCGAGTTCCTGGATGGCGTTTTTGTTGAGCTGCTCTTTGAACTCCAGCTCGAAACGCGGCAGGTCGTCGTTGGCGACGCGGTCGCGGAAGGCCAGGAACTCGGCACGGGCTTCGACGTTGGCGTCCATATCGGCGCGCAGTTCGGGCCAGCGGCGCAGGAAGTCGGCCATGTGCTGGGTCAGGTTCAGCGCGTATCCGTTGAGTTGGCCACCCAGACGGGTGATGCGCTGGTATAGATCGTCGGAGAGCGCCGCCTCGGCATCGGCGCAGTCGGCGGCTCTGGTGGGACGGGCTTTCCCGATGCGCGCCTCGAGAGCGCCGTAGGCGGAGCGGGCCGCCACGAGGTCGTCGTGCGGCTGGGCGGCGACGAACTGGTCGTCTCGGGCCTTGGCGTCCCGGGCGTCGTTGGCGGCTTTGGCGGTGGTCGCCAGCCAGCCGGTGAGGTCGTCGATCAGCTCCCCCACCGCGACGGACTGTGCGTCGTTGTCGGCGATCGCCCGGGCGATCTCGTCCAGACGCGATGAGCCGGCCAGGAGGCGCTCCCGTTCGGCGTCATGCGCTGTCGCGCGTGCCTGCGCCTCGTCGACGTCCAGGTCGGCCCAGGAGCGGTACTCCTCGATCCGGGCGAGGGCCTGCAGCCTGTCCTGCAGGGTGTCCCGCTGCGCGTAGAGGCCCGTCAATTCGATACCGGCCGCGGCGAGGTTGGCCTGCAGCTCGGCGAGTTCGTCGCGCAGCGCGGCGATCTTTCGCTCGTTGACCCAGCCGAGCACCCACCGGCGGGGGTCGTCGACGCGGTGCCGATCGTCTTTCTCGTGGCGTTCACCGGAGCGCACCTGGCCCTCGCGGGTGACGGCCCGTTTGTGGCTGCGGAACTCCTCGAGGCCCGATGCGCAGCGGTGGTCGGCCCGCCTGGTCAGTTCGTGGGCCAGGTAGTCGTGGAACGGGCCGTCCTTGATGTCGAGGCAGTCGGCAAGGACCAGGCCGTCGTGGCGGCTAGGCTGCAGCGCGACCCGATGCCCGGGGACCCGTTCGTAGACCAGCTTGGCACCTCTGCCTCCGAATGCGAGCCGACGGCTGTTCACCCACCGGGCGACGGACTGGTAATGCTGCTGGGGCACCAGCAGGGACAGGGCGAATCCGCGCAGCACCCGCTCGGCGGCACCGCGCCACTCGGAGTGCTCGTCGGTGACGTCGAGCAGCTCGCCGGCGTACGGCAGGTCCTCGGGTGTCAGCTGGAGCGCGGCGCACAGCTGCGCGCGCAGCTCGACCTGTTCGGCGGGCAGGTTGTTGGTGCGTTGCTCAAGACTCACGATTTCGTCGTTGACGCTGTCCGACGTGCGCTTCAGATCGTTCTGCCGGCCGTGGGCGTCGGCGATCGCCGAGTCCAGTTCGGCCTTCCGGGAGGCCAGTCGCGGTCGTTCGGCGCCGACCCTCGTCGACAGGGCAATGAAGGCCGCGTTGTCGGTGACCGGCTCCAGGCATGCGTCGGCGACGGCGGTGTCGAATCGGCTCCGGGCCTCGCGCCGGCTCTGCGCCTGGGCGCGGACCTCACCGGCGAGCCGTTCCAGCTCGCCGATGCGATCCCCGCCTGCTTTGGCGCGCTCCTCGATGAGGGCATCATGCTCGTCCTTGAGTGTGCGCTGCCGAGCTTTGGCGGCGTCCTGCTCGAGCCACAGACTCCTGCCCTCGTCTTCCAGGGCGGAGATCTCCCCGGCGAGCAGACCGGAGCGGAGTTCGGCGATGAACAGCCGCACGGCGGATCGCTGGCGTTCCAAGCTCTGCCTTTCGGCAAGGGCCGCATCGTATTTCGCCGCGATCTGCGCGACGGGATCCAGTGCTTCGAGTTGTTCCCGCGCCCGCTTGACGGCGTCGTGCGCCTTCGTCAAGTCGTCGAAGTGGGCGATGATCTCACCGACACGCGATCTGGCGTCGCTCGGCTCGAGCATGTGGTCTCGGACGAAGTCGTTGAGGTTGCCCACCGATTTCATCGATACGGTCTGGTGGAACAGCTCGAGTGCCTGCTCGGAGCGGATGCCCAGCAGTCGCCGCAATGAGGTCGCGTACTTGGGGAACTCGTCGAAAATATCCGCCCCGGATGCGCGCAGCCGCTTACGCAGATCGCGCAGGTCCGAGCCGAAGTGCGCGAAGTCCGTGTCGACGGAGAGCGCCTTGGTGGCGGTGACGAAGAAGCGGTAGGGCTGACCGGCGCTGTCCCGCTGCTGGAAGACCTGCGCCAGGGTGACCGTCTCGTCGTATCCGTGGTTGAGGAAGACGCCGAGGATCACCGAGTAGGTCCGGCGGTTCTCCCGCAGACCTTTGGCGCGGGATCGGCCGGTGGCCTCGTTGCGCTCGGATTTGTAGTGGCCCTCGACGTAGGAGCGCAGGGTGCGTTCCCTGGCCTCGGCGCCGGCGGCCTTGTTGTAGGCCGCCTTGTGCGACGGCATCAGCAGTGTGGTCAGCGCGTCGACGATGGTCGACTTTCCCGAGCCGATATCGCCGGTCAGCAGTGCGGTGTCGGTGCCGGGGGTGAACCGCCACACGTGGTTGTCGAAGGTCCCCCAGTTGTAGACCTCGGCGTACTGCAGGCGGTAGCCGGCCCGCGGGGAGGAGCCGAGTTCCGTCGCGGAGAACAGTCCCTCACTCATCGTTGTCCTCCGCTCCGGCGTACTCCCTCAGCTTCGCCGCGAAGTCCGACAGGGTCTGGGCATCGACATAGGCTTTGAGGATTCTGCGGACCTCCCAGTGGTCGTTTTGGCCGCGCAACTGCCGAAGGAAGCCGAGTTCGGTCGCCTTCCGGATCGTCGTCTCGGCTTGGTCGACTGCCCGGGCGTCGTTGGTGGATTCGGCCTGGAAGAGCCTCAGCATCTCGACGATCTGATCGGTGGTCAGGACCAGGCGGCCCTCACCACCCGTCGTCTCGAATTCGACGAGCCGTTTGCGCAGCAGCACCAGCAGCAGGCTGACGTTGTAGGTCAGTGCCCGCCTGCGCACCAGCCGCGGGAGGGCCTCGTCGCCTTCTTCAGTCGGCCGGGAACGCAGGTAGGCGTAGCCCTCGGCGTCGTCGACCACGACGTCGATGCCGATGGTGGCGAAGTGGTCCCGGACTCCCGCGCCGAGTCGTTCCAGGGTGATCCAGGTGTCCTCATCGGATTCCCGATAGACGACGCCCTGCATCAGCCGGATGATCGCGCTGGCGATCGCACGCTCGTTGCTCATGAGGGGCTGTTCACCGGCGTCGCACCGTGACCTTGGGCAGTCGGGCCCGCTTGGTCGTGCCCGGATCGGTGGGATCGGAGTACTCGAGGACCGTCTCGTCGGTGTCGTCCATCTCGACCGTCAGGCCCTCGTCATCGAGCGCGAGGTAGCCGACGATCTCCGCCGCGCCCTGCTCGATCGGGTGGATGGCGGCGATATCGGACAGCAGCGCCGAGGAGTTCTCCGGGAGGATCTCCCGAAGGACGCCGAGCAGGCGGGTCTGGTCGATGAAGTTCTGGGCGAAGAGAATCTCGCTGTCGACGTCCTCTGTCCCGGTGGGGATGTGACTCTCCACCGCCACTGCCGCCGGTGTCTGGTAGAGCGGACGTTCGAACGGCAGGGCGATCTCGATGCCCGCCTGGTCGACCTCGAGTCCACAATCCGGGGGGTGGCCGCGTAGCTCGAGAGCCGCGGCTTCCACCGCACGGACCAGGTCCAGGACCCGTCTGTTCTCCAGCCAGACCTGGTCGTCGAGGAAGCGGCGCAGCTGCTCGGAGATCTGCCGGACCGTGCGTTGTGCCCGGTCGGCAGCCTCGGACCAATCGTGGTGGATACCCCGCAACCGCCGGTCGGCATCGATGGTGTCGAGGGCGGAGACCTTGGCGAGCAGATCCGCCAGCTCGGCCTGGCGGGTCTCGGAGAGCAGGAAGTCGTAGAACGATTGAAAGCTGCGCCCCTGATCCGAGCCGGAAATCTCTGAACGGCTGCCCACCAGATCGGCGAGCAGTTCCCCCTTCGAGCCCTCCCACGCGGCGATCTTCTCCCGGGCGGCCCGGTCGAGGCGGCGGAAGTTCTCTTCGACCTCGCGGAAATCCGAGAGCAGCTCCCGCGCCGTCGAAGACAGCTGTTGGTAGCGGTCGCGGACCCCGGTGGGGTCCAGAACCGCCACGACGCCGGCCTCGGCGGCGGCGATCTCCGCGTCGATGTCCTCGCGGCGGCGCCGCAGGTCCGCAAGCCGGACTTCGGGTTCGGTTTCGGTGCCGTGCACGATCTGGCGCAGGAGTTCGACGACGGTGTGCAACCGTGACTCGGTTCCCACGAAGGACCTGCCGGTGAGGTCCGTCATCCAGGAGTAGGCCTTCTCGAACGCCGCGGTGACTTCGTAGTGCACCTCGTCGTCACCCGGCGGATAGAACCGGCGCAGATACCCGGACTCGGTGGCAGCCCAGTCCTCCAAGTACGCCCGCGGATCCTTCGGGAACCGCGGCTCCCCACCCTCGGTAGGTATTTCGGAGTTCAGGGCGTGCAGCTGGTCGTCGAGGGCGGATGCGAGCTCGCTTGCCGGACAGGCGCCCCTGTTGCCCTCGACGAAGTAGGTGCCCAGGAAGGACAGGATCAGCACCGCGTTGCCGGCGCGCAG
>Ga0208564_1001758_pt1 | contig 17887 bp, 14 predicted proteins | sample AD_UKC073_MetaG_FD_184439 | JGI IMG/M metagenome (GOLD analysis project Ga0208564, IMG submission 184439) | Active sludge microbial communities of municipal wastewater-treating anaerobic digesters from USA - AD_UKC073_MetaG (SPAdes) (version 2) | ecosystem: Engineered > Bioreactor > Anaerobic >... | reverse complement strand
AAGCCGAATACAAGGCCCGCTTCGCCAACCCCTTCGTGGCCGGCGCACGCGGCTTCATCGACGACGTGATCCTGCCGCACGAAACCCGCAAGCGTATCTGCCGCAGCCTGGTGATGCTGCAGAACAAAAAGCTCGACAACCCGTGGCGCAAACACGGGAACATTCCGCTGTAAATCTGGTTGTGGACATGGCACGTTTCGATCCACAAAGCTATTCAGGTCTTGATCGGCTTGGTCGCGTTGCGCTTTCCGAGAGTTTTCATATGCGTGAATTTCTATACAGCGAAATCGCCGTGCAGTACCAGTTGAGAAATGTTCCGGAGAAAGCCAGAATCGACATTGCCATTGAGGCTGGCTCCAATCTGTGCAAGTTCCTCTTGGAGCCGCTTCAAAAACAGTTTGGGCGAATTCATGTTCGCTCGGGCTATCGAAGTCTCGAGGTGAATGCTGTTGGCGTGAAAAAGCATAACTGTGCAGCTGATAACCGTGGATTTCACACCTGGGACTACCCTAGCGAAAACAACGGAATCGGTGCGACCGCCTGTATCAGCGTTCCCAGCATCTCGAAAGCAGCCCTGGTTGGAGGGGTCGCTTACGAGTCCATCGCCTGGTGGATTTATGACAACCTGCCCGAATGGAGTCATCTGGAATTCTTTGCCACTCCAGAGCATTCGAATGAGGTGTGTTTCAACATCGGCTGGCTTGCGCAGCCATTGAAAACGATGACCTCCTGGCGAGGTGGGGCAAAAGAAATTTTGCATAAGCGTATTCCTCCGCCCCAAGACAGGGCCGTGCTTTCTCAATCTTTATTGAATGCCTGCGGCATCTGAGCCGTAGATTCAGGAGCTTTTTATGTTTACCAAAATCCTAATCGCCAACCGTGGCGAAATCGCCTGCCGAGTCATCGCGACGGCCCGCAAGATGGGGATCCAGACGGTCGCCGTCTATTCCGACGCCGACAAGGAAGCCCGTCACGTCAAGCTGGCCGACGAGGCCGTGCACATCGGTGCCGCGCCCTCGCGCGAGTCCTACCTGTTGGCCGACAAGATCATCGCCGCCTGCAAGCAGACCGGTGCGCAGGCCGTGCACCCGGGCTACGGCTTCCTGAGCGAGAACGAAGCCTTTGCCAAGCGCGTGGAGGAAGAGGGCATTGCCTTTATCGGCCCCAAGCACTACTCCATCGCGGCGATGGGCGACAAGATCGCGTCCAAGAAGCTGGCCAATGAGGCCAAGGTCAACACGATCCCGGGCTGGAACGACGCCATCGAGTCAGCCGAGCGCGCGGTGCAGATCGCCAAGGACATCGGCTACCCGGTCATGATCAAGGCCAGCGCGGGCGGCGGCGGCAAGGGCCTGCGTGTGGCCTTCAATGACAAGGAGGCGCTGGAAGGCTTCACGGCCTGCCAGAACGAGGCGCGCAACAGCTTTGGCGACGACCGCATCTTCATCGAGAAGTTCGTCGAGCAGCCGCGCCACATCGAGATCCAGGTGCTAGGCGACAGCCACGGCAATGTGATCTACCTGAACGAGCGCGAGTGCTCCATCCAGCGCCGCCACCAGAAGGTGATCGAAGAGGCGCCATCGCCCTTCATCAGCGATGCCACCCGCAAGGCCATGGGCGAGCAGGCCGTGCAGCTGGCCAAGGCGGTGAAGTACCAGAGCGCAGGCACGGTGGAGTTTGTGGTCGGCAAAGACCAGGACTTCTATTTCCTGGAAATGAACACCCGCCTGCAGGTGGAGCACCCGGTGACGGAATGCATCACCGGCCTGGACCTGGTGGAGCTGATGATCCGTGTGGCCGCTGGCGAGAAGCTGCCGCTGACCCAGGCCGACGTCAAGCGCGAAGGCTGGGCCATCGAGTGCCGTATCAACGCCGAAGACCCGTTCCGCAACTTCCTGCCGAGCACCGGGCGCCTGGTGCGTTTCCAGCCGCCGGAGCAGAACATGTTCCAGTCCGAAGCCGGCATCCAGGACGGCGTGCGGGTGGACACCGGCGTGTACGAGGGCGGCGAGATCCCCATGTATTACGACTCGATGATCGCCAAGCTCATCGTGCACGGCAAGGACCGCCATGACGCGATTGCCCGTATGCGTGCTGCGCTGAATGGCTTCGTCATCCGTGGCATCAGCAGCAACATCCCGTTCCAAGCGGCGCTGCTGGCGCACCCGAAGTTCGTCAGCGGCGACTTCAACACCGGCTTCATCGCCGAGAACTACGCCAAGGGCTTCCATGCCGAGGACGTGCCGCATGACGACCCGAACTTCCTGGTGGCGCTGGCCGCGTATGTGAACCGCCGCTACCGCGCCCGTGCCGCCCGCATCTCGGGCCAGATGGCGGGCCACGAGGTCAAGGTGGGCGAGGCTTTTGCGGTGGTGGTGCTGGGCGCCGAAGGCCAGAACCAGCACCATGCGGTCACGGTGACGGGTTTTGACGACGTATCGGGCTCTGGCGCCGTCACGGTGGGCGCATCCAGCTACCAAATTGAGAGCGACGCGCGCCTGGGCCAGATCCGGGTGCAGGGCAACGTGAATGGCAAGCCTTTCACCGCCCAGGTGGAGCGCGGCACCGCCAAAAACCCGCTGGTGCTGCGCATCGCCCATAACGGCACCCAGATCGACGCGCTGGTGCTGTCGCCGCAGGGGGCCGAGCTGCACAAGCTCATGCCCTACAAGGCGCCGCCGGACCTGAGCAAGTTCCTGCTGTCGCCCATGCCGGGCCTGCTGGTGGACGTGGCGGTGCAGCCCGGCCAGAAGGTGCAGGCGGGCGAAAAACTCGCGGTGATCGAGGCCATGAAGATGGAAAACATCCTCTTCGCCACGCAGGACGGCGTGGTGGGCAAGATCACGGCGGGCAAGGGCGAGTCGCTGGCGGTGGACCAGGTGATCCTGGAGTTCAACTGAGCCCTGCGACAGGTTTTTTTGAACGAAAAAGGCTTCATGCGCCCATTTGATGGCCGCATGAAGCTATAAAAATCAGAGCAAATATCCCCAAGGAGCTGACATGCCACATACCAACCCCGACCGCCCGTTCAAGGTGCTGGGCATCCAGCAGGTGGCCATTGGCGGCACCGACAAGCAGCGCATGAAAACCCTGTGGGTGGACATGCTTGGCCTGGAGCAGACGGGCACCTTCAAAAGCGAGCGCGAGAACGTGGACGAGGACATCCTGGCCATGGGGCAGGGCGCGCACCGGGTGGAGGTGGACATCATGCAGCCGCTGGACATCGACAAGAAACCTGCCGTACACACCACGCCGCTCAACCACATCGGCCTGTGGATCGACGACCTGCCCAAGGCCGTGGAATGGCTCAGTGCGAAGGGCGTGCGCTTTGCGCCCGGCGGCATCCGCAAGGGCGCGGCGGGCTATGACATCACCTTTTTGCACCCCAAGAGCAATGACGAATTCCCCATCGCGGGCGAGGGCGTGCTGATCGAGCTGGTGCAGGCGCCAGCCGAGGTGATTGCCGCGCTGGGCTGACTAGGTGGCCTAGCGCCTCGGCCAAGGCCGCCATGGTGCGGATGGCGACTCTTCCTGCAAGTGCTTGTGCACATGGGCCAAGCCGCAGCATCGGCGTGCGTCTGTCAGCGGTCGGGTGTGTTGCCTGCGCCGCGCAGCTGCCGTGCCCGTGCCAGGGCGGCGGCAATGGTGGATTGTTTGGTATCCGTCGTTTCGGCTTGCACCGGCGCCTGGTCCTGTGCGGACAGGGCTGCTGCGGAGGGGGGCGTGCCGGCGGCGCCCAGGCGCTGGCGGTGCGCGGTGTAGCGTGCCAGCGCTGCTGCAGCCTGTGCTGCTGACCATGCGGCCCAGCCGGTGGCTTCGCCGCTGGCGTTCTCCAGCAGGATGCAGTCCACCGGGCAGACCGGGATGCAGAGCTCGCAACCGGTGCAGTGCACTTCGATCACAGTGTGCATGCGTTTGTTGCCGCCCACGATGGCATCGGTGGGGCAGGCTTCCAGGCAGAGGGTGCAGCCGATGCACCAGTCTTCGTCGATGAAGGCCACGGCACGGGGACCTTCCATGCCGTGATCGGTGTTGAGGGGCAGGGCGGGCCGGCCGGTCAGCGTAGCCAGGCGCGCCACACCTTCGGCGCCACCGGGCGGGCACTGGTTGATCGGGGTGCCCTCCAGGGCGATGGCGTCGGCGTAGGCGGCGCAGTCGGGGTAACCACAGCGGGTGCACTGTGTCTGGGGCAGCAGCGCATCAATCCGGCGGGCCAGGCCCGTGGTGGTGGGCTGCTGTACTTCCATGGGCCGTCGTCGTGGGTCAGGCGCTGCGGCGGGTCTTCTTGGCGGCAAGGGCTACCACCGCAGGGGCGGGGGTGGCTTTTGTCGCTGGTGTTGCCTTCTTGGCAGGCGCTGCTGCCGCTTTTTTGACGGGGGCCGGTTTCTTGGCAAGTACCGCTGGGGGGGAGGCGACAGCTGCAGCTGCTACTGCCGGCGCGGCAGGGGCCGGGCTGGACGTAACCGGCAACTCCACCACCACCTGCGCAGGCACTGGTGCAACTGCGGTTGTGGGTGACGCTGCAGGTGCAGGTGCAGCAGCTTTCTCGGGCGCGGTCACAGCGCTGGGGGTGCCTCCGTTGTGCTCCGCGATGAAGCGCTTGACCACGGGGTACACCACGTCGCGCCAGCGGCGGCCACTGAAGATGCCATAGTGACCAGCACCCTTGGCTTCGAGGTGTTTTTGCCGGTTGGCGGGGATGCCGCTGCACAGCTCGTGGGCCGCTGCGGTCTGGCCGGAGCCGGAGATGTCATCCAGCTCGCCTTCAACAGTGAGCACGGCGGTGGTCTTGATGTCCTGCGGGCGCACAGGCTCGCGCATGCCGTCGGGGGACTTGATTTCCCAGGTGCCGTGCACCAGGTTGAAGTCCTGGAACACCGTGCGGATGGTTTCCAGGTAATAGTCCGCGTCCATGTCCAGCACGGCGTTGTACTCGTCGTAGAACTTGCGGTGGGCCTCGGCGCTGGCGTCGTCGCCAGCGATCAGGTGCTTGAAGTAGTCATAGTGGCTGCTGGCGTGCCGGTCGGGGTTCATCGCCACAAAGCCGGTGTGCTGCAGGAAGCCGGGGTAGACCCGGCGGCCCTTGCCGGGGAAGTTCTCGGGCACGCGGTAGATGACGTTGTTCTCGAACCACTCGTAGCTTTTGTTCATGGCCAGGTTGTTCACCGCTGTGGGCGACTTACGGGCGTCGATGGGGCCACCCATCATGGTCATGGACAGGGGTGTTTTTTCGCCGCGCGAGGCCATCAGCGAGACGGCGGCCAGCACCGGCACGGTAGGCTGGCATACGCTGATGACGTGGCAGTTGCCGTAAATGTCCTGCAGGTGGCGGATGAAGTCCTGCACGTAGTTGACGTAGTCGTCGAGGTGGAATTCACCTTCGGACAGCGGCACCAGGCGAGCATTCTTCCAGTCGGTGATGTAGACCTTGTGGTCCTTCAGCATGGTCTTGACCGTGTCGCGCAGCAGCGTGGCATAGTGGCCCGATAGCGGCGCCACTACCAGCACCACCGGCTGGTCCTTGAGCTTGGCCAGGGTGCCGAGGTCATCGGAGAAGCGCTTGAAACGGCGCAGTTCGCAGAAAGGCTTGTTGACCTCGATCCGCTCGTTGATCGCCACGTCCACGCCGTCCACGTTCACGGTGTTGATGCCGAAGACGGGCTTTTCGTAGTCTTTGCCAAGCCGGTACAGCAGGTCGTAGCTGGCCGACAGGCGCTGCGAGAGCTGGTTCTGGCTGAAAGGGAAAGACGGGTTACTGTGGAGCTTGGCAGCCGCCTGGGCAAAGTCGGCGAAAGGCTCCATCAGGGAGCGTTGGGTTTCGTAGAGCTGGTAGAGCATGGCGGGGTGGGGCGGCTGTGCAATGTTGCAGTGCAGCAATATAGCACTTGTTTCATACTGTGGTGGGAGTGAAAATACCAATACCTGCCCGCACTTCGAGGCCTCTGTGTGCCATGGTTCACAGATTCACTGGGGGACGGACAATAGCCGTTGGCCGGGCAACTCCATTGCGGCATATGTTCCTGAATCACAACTTCCGGCGCCGGTCCATGCTCCAGGCGGGTGCCACACTTATTTCCACCGGTCTCACCATGTCCACCCCGATCTCTGGCGCGCAGGCCGCTCCTGCCAGTGCCGATGCCTTCAATTCCTTGCGCAAGTCGCCCCGGTTGCCGGTGCTGTTTCTGGGCCATGGCAGCCCGATGAATGCCATCGAGGACAACAGCTACCGGCGTAGCTGGCAGGCGCTGGGTGCGGAATTTGGCGTACGTTACCCCCTGCCTCAGCTGATCCTGTGTGTGTCGGCACATTGGCTGACCCGTTCGGGCTGGTGGCTGACGGCGATGGAGCAGCCCAAGACCATCCACGACTTTGGCGGCTTTCCCAAGGCACTTTTCGACCAGCAGTACCCTGTGCCGGGTGCACCGGCCAGTGCTCGCGAGATCGCGCAAGCGGTACGTCAGCCGGTCAGTGCAGCGGCACTGGGCCTGGATGCTCAGGAGTGGGGTCTGGACCACGGCACCTGGTCAGTGCTCAAGCCCATGTTCCCACAGGCGGATATTCCGGTCATCCAGCTCAGCATGGACTACAGCCGCCCGCCGGGGGAGCATTTCCTGCTGGGACAGCAACTCAAGGCGCTGCGCGAGCGCGGGGTACTGATCGTGGGCAGTGGCAACATCGTGCACAACCTGCGGGTGATACAGCGCGATGCCGCACCCCATCAGACCTACGATTGGGGCCTGGAGTTCGACAGTCGTACCACGGATTTGCTGGAGAAGGGTGACCTGGCTGCACTGACCGATTTCCAGCACTGGGGACCGGTGGCCAAGCAGGCCCATCCCACCCACGAGCACTTCCTGCCGTTGCTCTATGCTGCAGGGGCCGTCGACACCAAGGAAGCGCCTCGTTTTTTCAATACCAGCTTCCAGGCGGCGTCGATTTCGATGCGCTCGGTCATTTGGGGCTGACGGCAGCGGTTGCGGCTGGCAGCGGTGCCCGCATCCCGAGGGTAGGGTTGAGGCTGCTGGTTTCACGGCGCACGCTGTGGCTGATGCCGCAGTAGCGGTTGCACTTGCGCATTTCGTTGCGGATGATGTCGGTGCCCTCCCAGAACCGGCGCAGGTCACCGAAGTTCTGCAGGCGCATGCCCGGGAACCCGGTGGAAAAACACAGGCGCGCCACGCCGTAGTGGTCCACCATCACATTGCGGTCGTAGCTGTTGCAGATGTGTTCGGTCGTGCCGGTGCCTGCGCGCCAGCCCAGGTGGATCACCCGGCTGGTCTGCAGCGACTGGAAATACATGCGCACCTGGCCCATCCAGACCGGGTTCAGGGCCAGCTGGTATTTCTGGTCGCACTGCTGAATCAGCTGGTACAGCAGATCCGGGTCCACGTTGTAGTGTTCGGCAAAGAAGCGGTCTTCCGCCGTGTTGCAGCCAAAGGACGGCTGCAGGAAGTTCAGCTTGAGCTTGTCGGCCCCGATATCGTTGAGCACGAAATCGTAGAAACCGTCGAGGTCCCGGTAGTTGTCATCGAAGATCAGGCCCATCACATAGATGCGGGTGCCGCGCCCGGGGTGGCGGGCGCGGGCCTCCAGCAGCAGGCGCAGGGCCTGCACTGATTTCTTGAAAGCCCCCTTGACACCCCGGGTTTCGTCGTGGATGGCTTCGACATGGCTGTTGAGGGACACCGAAATCTCGTTCGGGCCTTCCAGGATCATGCGGTCAGCCATTTCTTCGGAACGGATGCGGGTGCCGTTGACCACGGAAATGCTGCGCAGGCCCAGCTGGGTGCAGGCGACGGGGATGGCGAAATAGTCTTCCAGGTCCAGCATGCTTTCGCCGCCGCAGATCACGACATTGCCACCGGGGCTCATGTCGCTGTACTCCCGAAGCACCTCCCGCTTGCGTTCCCAGCTGAGGTAGTTGGGCTTGTCTGCGTCGTCCAGTTGCCAGAAGTCACAGTGCTGGCAGCGCAGGTTGCAGCGTTTGTTCACATGGACAAACAGGAATTACAGTGGTGGGGCCATGTTTTGGATTTCTATTGGGTGATGTCTGTCGCGATTATGAGAGGGAACGACCAAATATGCACCGCATGAATAGCAAAGCTTGGTTACATCGCCACGTAGTGCCAAGGCCGGTGGTTGATCCAGAGGAAAAGGCCCATGATGGTGGCGTCGTGCAGCAGGGGGGGACGGGCCCGTGTAAGAACTGCGCCCGGTAGGAGTCAGGTGGTACCTGCTTCGGAGGTTCTGGGTGCTCGGTGCAGCTGGATATGGGCAGCCAGCCCGCCCGAACTGGTGTTGGCCAGTGCGAAGATGCCACCCATGCGCTGCACCGTCTTGTCCACGATGGCCAACCCCAGGCCGGCACCTGCAGCGGCACTGCGTGCGGTGTCACCCCGGAAGAAGGGTTTGGTGAGCTCGGGCAGCAACTCTGGCGGCACCCCCGGGCCATGGTCACGGACCTTGATCATGACCCAGTCATCCCACGCCTTGGCGCTGATGTCCACGACGGCTACGTGGGTCTCTTCGGAGCGGGCATAACGGCGGGCATTTTCCAGCAGGTTGGAGATGACCCGGCTCAGCTCCACTTCGTCGGCCATGACGACGATTGGCTCAGTGACCGACATGTGGATCTCCAGATCCTCATAGTGCTGCACAGCATAGATGCAGCTGTTGAGCACCTCGTTGAGCAGCACCGGCTCCAGGCTTACCCGGTCGGGCCGGGCGTAGTCGAGGAACTTGTCGATGGTGGCGTCCAGCTGGGCGATGTCGGCCACCATGTGGTCGCGTGCATCGGCATCGGCCACACTCATTTCGGTTTCCAGACGCAGGCGGGCGAGTGGTGTGCGCAGGTCATGTGAAATGCCGGCCAGCATGACGGTGCGGTCCTGCTCCACCTGGGCGAGTTTTTGCGCCATGCGGTTGAAGCCGATGTTCACCTCGCGGATTTCACTGGTCACCGCCTGCTCGTCCAGGTGGCTGGCTTCGAAATCCCCATCGCGCACCCGGGTGGTGGCGTGGGATAGCTGCTTAAGTGGCTGGTTGATGAGGCGGGCGATCGCCGCTGCGCCCGCAAGGGACAGTACAGCGGCGGTGGTGAGCCAGACCAGCCAGGTCTTGCCGCCGGCCGGGCTGAAGCGGGAGCGGTCCATCAGCAGCCAGTTCTGGTCGCCATTGATGTCAAAGCCGACCCACAGACCGTTTTCGCCGTTGACACTGCGCGCCACCACCGTGCCCGGGCCCAGGCGGTTGGTCAACTCGACAGTGATGCGGTCGATCAACTGGCTGTTGTCGAACAGTTCAAACTGGTCCCCCGGCTCGCGGGGCAGGATGCGCACACCCTCCTGTTCGGCCATGGTCTTGAGCAGCGAGATGCGGGCAATAGCGTCCGCATGCATCAGGGCGGTGCGGCTCAGGTTGACGAGGGAGGCAACTTGCTGCGCGGTCTGGATGGCCTTGGGCTCCAGCTCCAGGGCCCGCAGCGTCTGCAGCCAGGCCAGGATGCTGCCGACGAGCAGGATGGCCAGCAGGAAGAAGGTGCGCCAGAAGAGATTCAGCGGCACCCGGTGCGCCCGCAGTGCCGCAATCTGCTCGAGCGGCGCGGGGCTGGTGGCGTCGTCGGGCGGCGGGTCCTGCAGCGTGGATAGCCTGGATGCCATCAGTTGGTGCCGTCCGGCACAAACACGTAACCCACACCCCAGACGGTCTGAATGTAGCGCGGCGAGGCGGCATCCACCTCGACCAGCTTGCGCAGGCGCGACACCTGCACGTCCAGGCTGCGGTCAAAGGGCTCGAACTCGCGGCCACGGGCCAGCAGGGCGAGTTTTTCGCGCGACAGCGGTTGGCGAGGGTGGCGCACGAGGGCCTTGAGCATGGCGAATTCGCCGGTGGTCAGAGGCAGTTCTTCACCGTTGCGGTGCAGCGTACGGGTGCTCATGTCGAAGGTGAAGGGGCCAAAGGTGGCCACTTCGTTCTCCCCGGAAGGGGCGCCGGGCGCTTCCTGCGGTGGGCGGCGGCGCAGCACCGCATGGATGCGGGCCAGCAGTTCGCGTGGATTGAAAGGCTTGCCCAGGTAGTCGTCGGCGCCCACTTCCAGGCCCACGATGCGGTCCACGTCCTCGCCCTTGGCCGTCAACATGATGATGGGGGTGCGGTCATTGCCGGCACGCAGGCGGCGGCAGATAGACAGGCCATCTTCGCCGGGCATCATCAGGTCCAGTACGATCAGGTCCACGGTGTCGCGCAGCAGGATGCGGTTCAGGGCCTTGCCGTCTTCCGCCACCATGACTTCGAAGCCCTCCTGGGTCAGATAACGGCGCAGCAGGTCGCGGATGCGGGCATCGTCGTCGACGACCAGAATCTTGTCTGCGCGTTGGGTGGTTTGCGTCATGGGTGTCCCGTCTGATTTGTAACAGCTGCAATTCTGCGGGCTCAAATCCGCTTTTGGCTGGGATTTCCGCCAAGTCTGACACAGTGTTACATATGTTGCCCAGGGGGGCTGGAAGTGCTGTACCTGGCTTTGCACGGGTAGGGTACAACCCGCATGGTTAGTTGTTTTTGAACAGGAGGCATCTGATGGATTTTGCTCTCAGGAAGATAGCGATAGTCTCAGGTTTTCTGCTGGCAGGCAGCACATTCGCACAAGTTGCACCAGTGCTGCCGGTGCCCCAGAACGTGGTGAGCCTGTCCGCCAGTGGCTCGGTCGAGGTCATGCAGGACCTGCTGGTGCTGACCTTGAGCACCACCCGTGAGGGGGCAGATGCCGCGTCGGTGCAGGCGCAGCTCAAGTCGGCTCTGGACGGCGCGCTGACCGAGGCCCGTCGGGCGGCGCAGCCGGGCCAGATGGACGTGCGCACAGGCAACTTCAGCCTGTTCCCGCGGCATGATCGGAGCGGCAACATCAGTGGCTGGCAAGGCTCGGCCGAGTTGGTGCTGGAAGGCAAGGACTTCCCTCGCATTGCGGCTACGGCCGGCAAGATCCAGGGCATGGCGGTGGGCCAGGTATCCTTCGGGCTGAGCCGTGAGGAGCGCAACCGGGTGGCGTCCCAGGCACGAAGCCAGGCTATCGAGAAGTTCAAGGTCGAAGCATCCGAGATCGCGCGTGAATTCGGCTTCTCTGCGTACACCCTGCGCGAGATCTCGGTGAATGGTAGTGACGGCCTGGAGGTGCGCCCCCGCATCATGGCGATGTCGGCCAAAGCCTCCATGGCTTCGGATGCGCCCATTCCCGTGGAAGCGGGCAAGAGCACAGTGGTGGTGAACGTGTCGGGTTCGGTGCAGATGCGCTGAAGTGTCTGCGCCGGGCGGCGGCACGTCAGCGGCCGGTGCCTTCCGCCACCTTGATCTTGCCGTCCCGCGCGGCGGCGGCCATGGTGGCGTAGTCTTGTGCGGTTTGTTCCGCGTAGCCGGCAGAAAACCGGGCGATGGCATCTTCAAACTCGCTGGATTTGCCGATGTAGCCGCTGAGCACCGCTGCATCACCGGACTTGGCGTGTGCCAGTGCCAGTGCCCAGCCGCACAGCCTGCAGTATTCGATGAAGCCCTTGGAGCTGATGCTGCCGGGCTCCAGGTCGATGCTGCCCTTCATGTCGCGCAGTTGCCGTACATAAAAGTGCACGCCATCGAGTTCCCCCCAGCCCAGGAAGATGTCTGGCGAGCCCTGGATCAGGCGCTGTCCAGTCACCACACGCTCCCCCTGGTTGCCGCTGGCGGGCAGAGGCGCCGGGGCGTAAGGCGCCAAAACGGACGGCTGTGCTTCCTTGATCTGCAAAAACAGCGGGTCGTCTGCATCGCGGCCTTGCAGCAGGACCACCCAGCAGCGTGTTCCCACGCTGCCTACACCGACCACCTTGTGTGCCACGTCCAGGACGCTGTAGCGCTCCAGCAGCATTTGCCGGTCAGGGGCAAGGGTGCTGAAATAGGCTTCCAGGAACAGGTTGATGGCCTCTTGCACGGGGCGACCCATGGAGGTGTGTGATGCCCGGACGATAAAGGGGCGCTGCTCCACGATCTGGTGGGCGTCGTCCACCAGGTCGGTCATTTTGTCGAGCACCTGCAAGTGGTTGCGCCGACGCGCCTTGTTGAGCAGCGCGTGGACGCGCTCGTGCAAGGCGGGCGAGAGCGATGCGATCAGGGTGTCGCTGTCGATGAAGTCGTACCAGAGGGCCAGGTGGCCCATGCCCGCGTAACGCCGCAGCCGCTTCTGGTAGCTGGCGACGATCGCGCGCGCGGCTGCATCGCAGGCGCCAGTATCGCCGCCCAGATGGCGCGCAGCCGCAAAGGCGCTGGCTGCCAGGCGCTTGAGGTCCCATTCCCAGGGGCCGAACTGGCATTCATCGAAGTCGTTGATGGCAAATATCAGCTTGCGTTCTGCAGAGGCGAACACCCCGAAGTTGGACACGTGCATGTCCCCGCACAACTCGACCTGCAGGCCTGTTTGCGGTGTGGAGGCCAGGTCGGCGGCCATGACCGCCGCCGAGCCGCGCAGGAACGCAAAGGGTGATTGCAGCATGCGCGCATGTCGCACGGGCACCAGTTGGGGAATCCGTGTCTTGGCCTGCTCTCGCAGGATGCGCAGCGGGTCCACGGTGCGGTGGCGTGTGAACTCGCTGTGGCTGGAACGCGGTACCCGTTCGCGCAGTGCCTTGCCTGCGTCCATGCGCTCCTCCAGCGACGGCTGGCGGGCCATCAGGACACGGGAGGTGGCCTCAACCAAGGGGATATGCCTGGAGGCCGTCACTGCTTTCGGAATGCTCATGGATACCTTCGGGAACGGTGGAGTGCAGGTCTCTGTGCGCGTCAGTGCGTCATGTCTCTTGCTATTGCGCTGTCCAGGCGCCATCCATCTGCCAGGCCACGCCGCGTACGTTGTTGCCGGCGGGCGAGCAGAAGAAGACGGCAAGTTCACCCAGCTCTTCTGGCGTGGTGAACTGCAGTGAAGGCTCCTTTTCTGCCAGCAGTTCTTCCTGGGCGGCTGACACCGAGATGCCCTGAGCCGCAGCGCGGGCGTCGATTTGTTTCTGCACCAGCGGTGTCAGCACCCAGCCCGGGCAGATGGCGTTGCTGGTGATGCCGGTGCGGGCGGTTTCCAGGGCCAGGGACTTAGTGAAGCCCACGATGCCGTGTTTGGAGGCCACATAGGCCGATTTCTGGGCCGAAGCCACCAGTCCATGCGCGCTGGCGACGTTGATGATGCGCCCCCAGTTGGAGTTCTTCATGGCCGGCAGGGCCAGCCGGGTGGTATGGAAGGCACTGGTCAGGTTGATGGCAATGATGGCGTCCCACTTCTCGACCGGGAACTCCTCGACCAGGGCCACATGCTGGATGCCAGCGTTGTTCACCAGGATGTCCACCTGGCCGAATTCACGCGCTGCAAACTGCATCATGTCCTCGATCTCGGCGGCCTTGGACATGTCTGCACCATGGTAGGCGACCTTCACGCCCAGAGCCGCAACCTGGCCCTTGGGGCCCTCCACGTCGCCAAAACCGTTGAGCACGATGTTGGCGCCCTGGCGCGCCAGGGACAGGGCGATACCCAGACCGATACCACTGGTGGAGCCGGTCACAAGCGCTGTTTTGCCTTTGAGCATGAAAGTTACTCCGAATCAATTAGGATGGAACCAGATCATTATCTCTACTGTCTCTGTTTTTTTTCACTGCGTGCTTTGACATGGCTGAGCCTCTTTTGAAGTTTGTCGAATGCGCCACGCTGCCCTCCGCTGGTGCCAGCCCTGATGCCTCTGTGGCTGCGCCTCACCGCATGGCCTACTGGGAATGGAACAATACCGGCAATCCGCAACATCCGCATGTGATCGTCTGCGTTCATGGCCTGTCGCGCCAGGGGCGTGATTTCGATGTGCTGGCCCGCACGTTGAGCGAGCAGGCGCGGGTGGTGTGCCCCGACGTGGTGGGGCGGGGCCGCAGCGACTGGCTGGCGGATCCCATGGGCTACCAGATTCCCCAATATGCCGCAGACATGCTGGCCCTGCTGGCCCAGGTACATGCCGGGGCGCCCGTGGAAGTGCTGGACTGGGTGGGCACCAGCATGGGCGGGCTGATAGGCATGGCCATCGCCGGCAGCACCGACGTGCCATTGCCGGCACCGGTGCGACGCTTGGTGCTCAACGACGTCGGCCCGGTGATCCAGTGGGATGCCTTGCAGCGGATAGGTACCTACCTCGGCAAGATGCCGCGTTTTGAATCGGTGGAGCAGGCGGCAGACGCCATGTGGGCTGTTTCCACGGGCTTCGGCCCCCATACGCCCCAGCAATGGATGGCCCTGTCGCGGCCGATGCTCAAGGCATTGCCCGGTGGCGGGTGGACGCTGCACTATGACCCGGCCATTGCAGTGCCGTTCGGCCAGATGGACAAAGCAGGTTCGGAACAGGGCGAGGCCGTACTGTGGCGCCTGTACGACGCGATCCGTGCGCGCACGCTGCTGCTGCGCGGCGCGCAGTCTGACCTCTTGCTGGCTGAGACGGCAAAGGCCATGGCCGGGCGCGGCCCCGAGGCACGGTGTGTCGAGTTTGACCGCGTGGGCCATGCGCCTACCCTGGTCGCGGATGCGCAGGTGCGGGTGGTGCGCCAGTTTCTGCTGGACGTCTGAATGGGGTACGCATGAAACCCATGGTCCCGTCAACGGTGGCCGCCCCCACACCGGCCAGTGTGCCCAGCCTGATAGCGGCTACGGCCCATACGTTGCCTGAACAGGTGGATGCATTGGCGCGCGCGCGGGCATTTGCGGTGCCGCTCATCACGGACGAACTCCTTGATTCCGGCGAAGGCAAGCTGGCCCATGCCGATGCGGTGGCGGCCATCCTCAAGGCGGTGGATGGCTCCGAAGCCATGCAGGCCGCCAGTTACCTGGTGTATGCCTGCGAGCACCTGAACAAGCCCTTTGAAGTCATCGGCAAGGCCTTTGGCGAGAACTTCGCGGCGCTGGCCCTGGAAACCACCAAGCTCATGCGGGTGCACCAGCAGGCCCGCGAGGCGAACACTGCGGCCCGCCCGGTGGACGAACAGGCGGTGCAGACCGAGAACGTGCGCAAGATGCTGCTGGGCTTCTCGCGCGACCTGCGGGTGGTGATGCTGCGGCTGGCCTCGCGCCTGCAGACCCTGCGCTACCACGCGGCCACCCGGCGGCCCATATTACCGCTGCTGGCACGTGAGTCGCTGAACGTGTTTGCGCCGCTGGCCAACCGGCTTGGCATCTGGCAGATCAAGTGGGAGATGGAGGACCTGGCCTTCCGCTTCCTGGAGCCTGACACCTACAAGGAGGTGGCGCGCCTGCTCGACGAGAAACGTGCAGGGCGGGAGTCCGGCATGGAGCAACTGCGCGCCCAGCTGGAGGCTGAATTGCAGGCCCGGGGTATAGCCGCGAGTGTGCAGGGCCGGCCCAAGCACATCTACAGCATTGTCAAGAAGATGCGGGGCAAGTCGCTGGGCTTCGACCAGGTGTTCGACATCCGGGCCTTGCGGGTGATCGTGCCCACGGTCACTGACTGTTATGCAGCGCTGGGCTGGGTGAATTCACGTTTTACGCCCATCGTGGAGGAATTTGACGACTACATCGCCCGGCCCAAGGCCAATGGGTACCAGTCGCTGCATTCGGTGGTCCGGGACGCTAACGACAAGGCTATCGAGATACAGATCCGCACCACGGCCATGCATGAACATGCCGAGCATGGCGTGGCCGCGCACTGGGCCTACAAGGAAGCGGGTGCCAAGGGTTATGGCGGCGGGGTGACCGCTACCAGCGAATACGATGCCAAGATCGCAGTGCTGCGGCAACTGCTGGCCTGGGAGCGCGACCTGTCGGGTTCGCAGCAGGGCCAGGGACTGTTCGACGATGCGATCTATGTGTTGACGCCCGATGCGGCCATCGTCGAGCTGCCCCAGGGCGCCACGCCGGTAGACTTTGCCTATTCCGTGCACACCAGCGTGGGACATCGCTGCCGTGGTGCCCGTGTGGATGGCGTGATGGTGCCGCTGAACACGGTGCTGCATAACGGCCAGACGGTAGAGATCATTGCCGCGAAGGAGGGTGGTCCATCACGGGACTGGCTCAACGCTGAACTGGGCTATCTCTCCAGCTCCCGCGCCCGCGCCAAGGTGCGGGCCTGGTTCAATGCCCAGTTCACGCACGAGACGGTGTCCAGAGGCCGTGAGGCGGTCGAAAAGCTGCTGCAGCGGGAGGGCAAGACAGCCCTTAAGCTGGATGACATCGCTACCCAGCTGGGCTTTCGTGCGGCAGACGATCTCTTCGAGGTGGTTGGCAAGGACGAGTTCTCGCTGCGCAACATCGAAACCCTGCTGCGCCCGCAGGAGCCGCCGCTGGAGCCCGATGACTATGTGCTGTTGAAGAAGCCGCGCACCCCGGAAAAGGGGGCTCGGGGCGGCGTGTTGGTAGTAGGGGTTGATTCGCTGATGACCCAGCTGGCCAAGTGCTGCAAACCCGCACCGCCCGACGGCATCCTGGGGTTCGTCACCCGTGGCAATGGGGTCAGCGTACACCGGTCGGACTGCCGCAATTTCCGCGAAATGGCTGCGCGCAGCCCCGAGCGGGTGATTGAGGTGGACTGGGGTCAACCCAAAGCCGACACCGCGTCGATGTACCCGGTGGATGTGATGATCGAGGCTGCTGACCGACAGGGGTTGTTGCGTGACATCTCCGACGTCTTTGCCCGTGAAAAAACCAACGTGATCGGTGTGCAGACCCAGTCGGTCAAGGGTACGGCCTGGATGACGTTCACGGTCGAGGTGTCCGATGCAGGGCGCCTGTCGCGCGTGGTGGGACAGGTGGCCGAAGTGCCCGGTGTGCGCCATGCGCGCCGGCGTTGATAAGAAGAAGTGCGCGGGTTGGGCGAGAGGCCAGTTTTTATGGCTATAATCACAGTCTCGGACAGATTTTCAGGCGCGTAGCTCAGCTGGTTAGAGCACCACCTTGACATGGTGGGGGTCGTTGGTTCGAGTCCAATCGCGCCTACCAAGTTTCCCCTCTGAAAGTGACCAGCTTTCAGGACTTCGGGGAACTGTTGGGGAACTTCGAGGTTTCCAGCATCATCAAGCCGCCTTTTCCAGGGCGGCTTTTTCGTTGGCGAGCACAGCCTCCATCTTTGCCCGTTCCCGGCCACGATCGGCCCCGTCGATCCATTTCGCATAGACGGTGAACAGCATCTTCGCGTTCTTGTGCCCCATCTGGCGGGCGATGTAGGCCGGGTTCACCCCACCCCCCAGCGCTGTGGCCGCGTAGGTGTGCCGTGTCTGGTAGGCCCGACGCCGCCGAATGCCCAGACGTTTGAGACAGGGGGTCCAGTAGTGGTCCCGCTGGCTGCGCTCATCGTGGAATGGCCGGTTTGTTACCGGGTTCTGGAAGATTTCCGCGTCCTCACCGGCCATGAACGTCCATGGCTTCATGACCAGCAGGGCGTTGACGGCGCGATCCACCAGCTCCACATCGCGGGCGTTGTAGGTCTTGAGCGGCTTCACTTCCCCGGCGGAGCGTGCGCGCTCAACCCGAATCATGCGCAGTGTCCAGTCCACATCGCCCCACTTCAGGGCAATCAGTTCCTCTGGCCGCATACCAGCCATGAAGGCAAACTCGAAATAGGCCCAGATCCGAACGTCGTACCGTTCCTTCATGTCGGCCAGGATGCGGTTCATTTCCTCCATGGACAGTGGGTCAGGTGCCGGAGCCTGGTGCTTGCTGTTCTCGATCCCCTCCATGGGGTTGTCGGCCTTTAGCTCCCGCCCTGCGAGTTTGAACACGCCACGCAACGGGATCAGGTAGTTGTTCAGCAGTTTTGCCGATGCCCAGGGATGGCTGCCAACCTTGGCGGACACCACCGCGTGCGTCAGTTTGACGATGGGGGTCTTCTCGCCGAAGAGC
>Ga0208564_1001756_pt1 | contig 17904 bp, 14 predicted proteins | sample AD_UKC073_MetaG_FD_184439 | JGI IMG/M metagenome (GOLD analysis project Ga0208564, IMG submission 184439) | Active sludge microbial communities of municipal wastewater-treating anaerobic digesters from USA - AD_UKC073_MetaG (SPAdes) (version 2) | ecosystem: Engineered > Bioreactor > Anaerobic >... | reverse complement strand
TGCCCTGGATGAAGGCTCCCTCCACCTGGCCGATGTCCAGCGCCGGGTTCAGCGACTGGCCGGCGTCGTGCAGGATGTCGGCGCGCAGCAGCTTCCACTCACCGGTCAAGGTGTCCACCACCACCTCGGCCACGGCAGCGCCGTAGGCGAAGTAGAAGAAGGGCCGGCCCTGCATGGTTTCACGGTCCCAGCTCAGGCCCGGCGTGGCATAGAAGCCATCCGACCAGAGCTGTACCCGCTCCACATAGGCCTGCGCCACCAGGGCGGTGAAGTCCAGCGTCTTGCCATTCACCTGCACCGTGTCGTTGGCGAACACCACCTCACCCGCCACGCCGCCATGCAGGCTGGCAGCACAGGCGGCCAGCCGTTCGCGGATCTGGCGGGCAGCGTCCTGCGCGGCCTTGCCGTTCAGGTCAGCACCGGTGGATGCCGCAGTGGCCGAGGTGTTGGCCACCTTCTGGGTGTCGGTGGCGGTCACCCGCACCCGACCGAAACCGACGCCCAACTCGTGCGCCACCACCTGCGCCACCTTGGTGTTCAGCCCCTGCCCCATCTCGGTGCCACCGTGGTTCACCAGGATGGAGCCATCGGTGTACACATGCACCAGCGCGCCAGCCTGGTTGAAATGCTTGACGTTGAACGAGATGCCGAACTTGAGCGGCGCCAGCGCCAGCCCGCGCTTGAGCACCGGGCTTGTGGCATTGAACTGCGCAATGGCCTCGCGGCGCGCCTGGTAGCCGCTGGACACCTCCAGCTGCGCCACCAGCGCATGCACGATGTTGTCGTGGATGACCTGGCCGTAAGGTGTGACGTTGTGGGTGTCGGTGCCGTAGAAGTTGGTGCGCCGCACTTCCAGCGGGTCGCGCCCCAGGTCGCGGGCGATGGTGTCGAGGATGTTCTCGATGGCGATGGCGCCCTGCGGGCCGCCAAAGCCGCGGAAGGCGGTATTGCTCTGGGTATTGGTCTTGCCGCAGTAGCCGTGCATGGACACATCGGGCAGCCAGTAGGCGTTGTCGAAGTGGCACAAGGCCCGCGTCATCACCGGACCGGACAAGTCGGCCGAGTGGCCGGCCCGCGACACCATGCTGATCTCGGCGCCCAGCACCCTGCCCTCGTCGTCGTAGCCCACTTCGTACTCGTACCAGAAGCAGTGGCGCCGCCCGGTGATCAGGAAGTCGTCGTCGCGGTCCAGCCGCAGCTTGACGGGCCGGCGCAGCCGGGTAGCAGCCACCGAGGCGACACAGGCGAACAGCGCCGACTGCGACTCCTTGCCACCAAAGCCCCCGCCCATGCGGCGGCATTCCACCTGCACGTCGTGTGCATGCAGTTGGAGCGCATGGGCCACCAGGTGCTGCATCTCGCTCGGGTGCTGGGTGGAGCAGTACACATGGACGCCGCCTTCCTTCGGAATGGCGTAGCTGATCTGCCCCTCCAGGTAGAACTGCTCCTGCCCGCCCACCTCGAAGGTCTCGCGCAGCCGCCGGGGCGCGCGGTCGATGGCGGCGCGGGCACCCCCCTCGTGGGTGCTGCGCGCCAGGTGCATGGGCGGTATGACGTACTGGCCCTTGGCATGCGCCTGCTGCGGCGTCAGCACCGGCGGCAGGCTGTCGATGGTCAGCACCTCCTTGGCCCGGGCCGCCACCCGCCGCGCCAGATCGCGCGTTTCGGCGATGACGGCAAACACCGGCTGGCCCAGGTAGCGGATTTCGCTGTCGCACAGGATGGGGTCGTCGTGCAGGATGGAGCCGCAATCGTTCGGCCCCGGAATGTCGGACGCCGTCAGCACCGCCACCACGCCAGGCAGGGCACGCAGGCCGTCCAGCGCCATGGCGGTGATGCGGCCATGGGCCACGGGCGACAGTCCCAGCGCGCAGTGCAGCGTGCCCGCCAGCTCGGGAATGTCGTCGATGTAGGTCGCCTCGCCCGCCACATGCAGGTGCGCCGACTCGTGGGCACGGCTGATGCCCACGCGGGCACCACCTTGCTGCGCCAGCGCCTCGGCCTGCACGTCGATGCGCGCGGCGGTGTTCTGCTGGTAACCGGCAAAGGCCTGCGCGGGGTGCAACAGGCCGCTCTCGATAGGTTGGTTCATGTCAGGCTCCTTGCGTTGCGCCGTGGGGCATCACGCTCCATACGCTGGTGGCCTCGGGGGGCAAAGCATCGTTCGCCCGGGTCTCCAGCCACAAACGCTGGAGCAGGTTTTGCGCCACCTGCAGGCGGTAGCCGGCCGATGCCCGCATGTCAGACAGCGGCTTGAAGTCCTGTGCCAACGCCTGCTGAGCCACTTGCACGCTGGCCTGGCTCCACGGCTGGCCGCGCAGCGCCGCCTCCGCCTGCACAGCGCGGCGCACGGTGGCAGCCATGCCGCCGAAGGCCAGACGCACGTCGTGCACCACACCGTCCCGCACGTCGATGGAGAAGCCGGCGCACAGGGCCGAGATGTCGCAGTCAAAGCGTTTGCTGATCTTGTAGGCGCGCACCTGGCGGGTAGGTGCGGCGTCCAGTGGCACACGCAATGCCTGCACGAATTCGCCCGGCTCCAGCTGGTTCTTCATGTAGTCCAGGTAGAAATCGGCCAGCGGCATGCGGCGCATGCGGGCACCCCGGCGCAGCTCTATCTCGGCGTCCAGCGCCATCAGCACCGGAGGGGAGTCGCCGATGGGCGAGCCATTGGCCACATTGCCGCCCATGGTGCCGGCATGGCGAATGGGGGGTGAGGCAAAACGCAGCCACACATCCGTCAATGTGGGCCACCGGCGCACCAGCGCGGTCCAGGCGTCTTCGAGTGACGCGCCGGCCCCTATGTGCAGCACACCGTCCTGCTGCTGCACCTGCGCCATCTCGCGCACGTCGCCGATGTAGAGGATGTCGCCCAGGTCGCGGAACTGTTTGTTGACCCACAGGCCCACGTCGGTGGAGCCGGCCAGCAGCCGGGCGCCGGGCAGTTGCTCGCGCAGGGTGGCCAGCTCGTCGAGGCTGGTGGGGGCATAGAAACGGTGGGCACCCGGGGCCGAGTATTCAAACGTGCCCTCGCGTTGCAGCTGGCGCAGGGCCTGCACCACGGGGGTGCTGTCGAGCCGCTCTACCGGCAGGTCGAACATGCGCTGGCCCGCGTCGAGGATGGGGCGGTAGCCGGTGCAGCGGCACAGGTTGCCCGACAGGTCATCGGCCAGCTGCTGGCGGCTCGGGCGGGTGCCGCAGGCCTGGTGGTGCTCGTAGGTGGACCACAGCGACATCACGAAACCCGGGGTGCAGAAGCCGCATTGCGAGCCGTGGCAGTCCACCATGGCTTGCTGCACCGGGTGCAGTGCAGGGGCCGCGGGCTCCTTCTTCAGGTCTTCCACGGTGAACAAGGCTTTGCCGTGCAGCGTGGGCAGAAACTGGATGCAGGCGTTGACCGTCTGCAGCTGCAGCGTTTCGCCTTGCTCGTGCAGGCTGCCGATGACCACGGTGCAGGCGCCGCAGTCACCCTCGTTGCAGCCTTCCTTGGTGCCGGTGCAGCGGGCGTCTTCGCGCAGCCAGTTGAGGACGGAACGGGTGAGGTCGGCATCACGCACTTCCACCACCTGACCTCGGTGGAAAAAGCGGATGGGCTGGGTGCTGGTGGTCATGGGGTCTCGTTCTCGGGAATCACAGCGGGGGAAGGCAACATTAGTGCCATGCCAAGCGCACCACATATGGCTGCGCGGATAGGCACTATGGCCTCAGCAGTATAAAAATCAGCATCAAACTCTCCTAAAGCGACCAGTGGATGAGGGCATGTAGCTACAAAATCAGAAGCACACGAAAGTCGTTGACGTTGGTGTAGGTGGGCCCGGTGTGCACCAGGGCACCCAGGGGCTCGAAAAAACCATAGGCGTCATTGCGGTCGAGGAACTGCTCCACCTTCATGCCGGCGGCCCGGGCGCGCAGCAACGTATCCGGCGCCACGAAGGCGCCGGCGTTGTCCTCCACCCCGTCGATACCGTCGGTGTCCGCCGCCAGCGCCCACACGCCAGCCTGCCCCTGCAACGCCTGCGCCAGGCCCAGGCAGAACTCGCCGGCCCGTCCGCCGCGCCCGCGGGGCGTGCCGGACGGCTGAGGCCGCAGCGTCACCGTCGTCTCGCCGCCGGACAGGATCACGCAGGGCCGCGCAAAGGGCTGCCCCTGGCGTGCCACGGCACGTGCGAGCGCGGCATGCACCTTGCCGACCTCGCGCGACTCCCCTTCCATCTCGTCGCTGAGGATATAGGCCGGCAGGCCGGCCGCGCGCGCGGCGGTGGCAGCCGCTTCGAGCGACTGCCGGGACGTGGCCATCATGCGCACGCTATGGCCGGCAAAGGTGGCGTCGCCGGGCTTGGGGGTCTCCAGCGCCCCCTCTTGCAGTTGGCTGGGCAGCGGCTCGGGCAGTTCGATGTGGTAGCGCTGCAGGATGGCCCAGGCCTCGGCGCAGGTGCTGGCATCGGCCACGGTGGGACCGCTGGCGATGGTGGACGGGTCGTCCCCCGGCACGTCGCTGATGGTGAGGGTCACCACCTGCGCGGGCGCACAGGCGGCAGCCAGCCGCCCGCCCTTGATGCGCGAGAGGTGCTTGCGCACGCAGTTCATCTCCTGGATGCTGGCACCGCTGTGCAGCAGCGCCTTGTTGATGCGCTGCTTGTCTGCCAGGGTCAGCCCTTGTGCGGGCAGGGTCAGCAGCGCCGAGCCGCCGCCGGAGATCAGGCACAGCACCAGGTCGTCGGCGGTCAGCCCCTCGGTCAGCGCCAGCATGCGCTCGGCGGCCTGCTGCCCGGCGGCGTCCGGCACCGGGTGGGCGGCCTCGACCACCTCGATGCGCGGTGGCAGCCCGGCGGGGCGCTCGGGCGTGTGGTGGTAGCGGGTGACCACCAGCCCGGACAGCGGCGCATCGGCTGGCCACAGCGCCTCCACGGCCTGCGCCATGGCCCCACCGGCCTTGCCCGCGCCCAGCACCAGCGTGCGGCCTTGCGGCGGGGCCGGCAGGCAGGCCGCGGTGTTGTGCAGCGGCAGGGCACGTTGCACGGCCGTATGGAAAAGATGCTCCAGGAAGCCACGCGGTTCGGCTTGCACACGCGACGGGCTCCAGGCAAGGGAATCGGATGGTTGGAAGTACAGGGACATGAGGCCTATTGTGGCGCGCCGGTGTGCCGCCACCCACCGGATGGGCAGGCAGATTTCCCGCACTTCCCCGCTAAGCTCGGGGCTGCTCCACCGATCCCACCACCATGCCCACCCTCCTGATCCGCAACGCAGACTGCATAGCCACCCTGGACGACACACGCCGTGAACTGCCAAACGCCTCCATCCTGGTACGCGACGGCGTCATCGAAGCCATCGGCCCCGCCGCCGGCCTGCCCCCCCTGGCGGACGAGGTCATCGACGCCACGGGGCACCTGGTGGTGCCGGGCCTGGTCAACACCCACCACCACATGTACCAAAGCCTGACCCGGGCGATTCCCCAGGTGCAGGACGCCGAGCTGTTCTCATGGCTGCGCGGGCTGTACCCGATCTGGGCCGGGCTCACGCCCGAGATGGTGCAGGTGTCCACCCAGGTCGCCATGGCCGAACTGCTGCTGTCGGGCTGCACCACCAGCAGCGACCACCTCTACATCTACCCCAACGGCGTGCGGCTGGACGACAGCATCGAGGCCGCACAGCAGATCGGCATGCGGTTTGTGGCCACCCGCGGCAGCATGAGTGTGGGCCAGTCGCAGGGTGGCCTGCCGCCCGACCGGGTGGTGGAGCGCGAGGACTTCATCCTGCAGGACACCCAGCGGCTGATCGAGCAGTACCACGACGCATCCTTTGGTGCCATGGTCAACGTGGCCGTGGCACCCTGCTCCCCCTTCAGCGTGAGCCGCGACCTGATGCGCGAATCCGCAGCCCTGGCGCGGTCGTTCAAGGGCCAGGGCGTGCGCCTGCACACCCACCTGGCCGAGAACGACCACGACATCGCCTACAGCCGCGAAAAATTCAACCGCACCCCCGCCGAGTACGCCCAGGACCTGGGCTGGCTGGGCGACGACGTGTGGCATGCACACTGCGTGAAGCTGGACGATGAAGGCATCAGCCTCTACGCCGCCACCCGCACCGGCGTGGCCCACTGCCCCTGCAGCAACATGCGGCTGGCCAGCGGCATCGCGCCCATCCGCAAGATGCTGAACGCCGGTGTGCCCGTGGGCCTGGGCGTGGACGGCAGCGCCAGCAACGACGCCGCCCACATGGTCAACGAGGCACGCCAGGCGCTGTTGCTGGCGCGGGTGGGCCGCTCGCTGGAGCCCTTTGGCTGCGACCACGGCCCGGCCGAGATGACGGTCCGCGACGCGCTGGCCCTGGCCACACGCGGCGGTGCCGCAGTGCTGGGCCGCAGGGACATTGGCCACCTGGCCCCGGGCATGTGCGCCGACCTGGCCTTGTTCGACCTGCGCACCCTGGGCTTCGCCGGCGGCGCGGTGCACGACCCGGTGGGCAGCCTGCTGCTGTGCGCCAGCCCGCAGGCTGCCTATACGGTGGTCAACGGCAAGGTGGTGGTACGCGAAGGGCAGTTGGCCACGGTCGCACTGGGGCCGCTGCTGGAGCGGCACAACCGGCTGGCCCGGCACTTGGCCGCGCTGGCACGCTGAGCACAGAGGCAGAGCCCTCTCCAAAACAAGGACGGAAAATCCAGCCTTGTTTGGCAAGATTTATGCGCGCTACTCTTGAACAGCCTGCTAACGCAGGCCCCAGCCTCCCAGGCGCCAACGTAGCGTTCCGCATCACACCCCTGCAGGCTTTCATCGAGGAAAGGGAGGCACTGGCCTGTGACGTTTTGAACCGCAGCGCCACCGCACAGCGGATGCTGCGGCATTTCGATCTGAGCTGAGCTCAGGGGCTGGTCTTCGCCCCCGCCTGGTACCACTGCGCAATCAGCGCCCGTTCCGCATCCGTCATCTGCGTGGCGTTACCCAGTGGCATCACCTTGGTGGCCACCACCTGCTGGTAGATGTTCTGGGCATGCTGCGCCACCTGCGCGGGCACGTCGAAGCGCAGGCTCTTCTGCTGCACGGCTTCGCCGTGGCAGATATAGCAGCGCTGCTCCAGCACCTTCTGCACCTCGGCAAAGGACACGGCAGCCGGCGCTGCGCTGGCAGCCGGGACGGCCACGGGTGCAGGCTTCATCCAGACGATGGTCAGACCCAGCACGGCGATGCCAGCCAGGGCATAGGGCAGTGGGTGCTTGGCATTGCCGAGCTTGAAGCGGTGCCGCACCACGAAGAACTGGCGGATCGCCGCGCCGCCCAGCATGATGAGCAGCAGCACGATCCAGTTGTGTTCGTGCATGTAGGTGAAGCTGTAGTGGTTGCTCAGCATCGCAAACAGCACCGGCAGCGTGAAGTAGGTGTTGTGCACGCTGCGCTGTTTGCCGCGCTGGCCATGCGCCGGGTTCACCGGTTTGCCTGCGCGCAGCGCGGCAACGTTCTCACGCTGGCCAGGGATGATCCAGAAGAACACATTGCCACTCATGGTGGTGGCCATCATGGCGCCGACCAGCAGGAAGGCGGCGCGACCGGCAAACCACTGGCAGGCCAGCCAGGCTGCGAAGGCCACCAGCACCGCGACCAGCACACCCACGATGGTGTCGCCGTTCTTGCGGCGGCCGAAGATCCGGCAGATGCCGTCGTAGGCGATCCAGAAGACAACGAAAAAAGCCAGCGCGACCGAGATGGCGGCGCCGGGCTGCCAGTCCATCTTGCTCTTGTCGATCAGGTAGGTGCTGGCATTCCACAAGTAGGACATTGTGAACAGCGCAAATCCCGTGAGCCAGGTCGAATAACTTTCCCAGTAGGACCAGTGCAGATGGTCTGGCAGCGTCTTGGGCGCCAGCGCGTATTTCTGCATGTTGTAGAAGCCGCCACCGTGTACGGCCCACTGCTCGCCGCCCACGCCTTTATCCAATGACTCCTGGTCGTGTGGCGTCGAAAGGCTGTTGTCCAGCATGACGAAGTAAAAGGAGGCGCCGATCCAGGCGATCGCGGTGATGACGTGGACCCAGCGCAGCAGCAGATTGGCCCAGTCGAGGTAGTAGCTTTCCATCGTTTTTATCCCAAGTGGTACGCACCGCATGCAGGCGGCCGCCACGCTGTGGTACTTCAGCGCTGCTCACCACCGCGGGCTCTGTAAGCAGACAAGGGATCGCGAACACGGCCATTTTTGCCTGCTCCGCTGCGATCTGTGCGCAGGAGTGTATACAGTTTGAGGGTATCCCGGTGCCGCCTGTGGTTCGTTTTTTTGCGGGCTTACCCGCATCACTCGAGGCTTTGCAATAACTGTGCCGCTATCGCCACGGCGATCACCTCGGGTTCCTTGCCCCGGATACCGGGTACACCAATCGGACAGGTGACATGGTCCAGCTCGGCCTCGGTGAAGCCGCGCGCCTGCAGCCGGTGCCGGAAGGTAGCCCATTTGGTGGCGCTGCCGATCAGGCCCACGTAGGGCAGGTCGCCCTGCTGCCGCTGGCGGGCCAGGCAGGCGGCCACCACCTCCAGGTCTTCGGCGTGGCTGAAACTCATGATGACGACCCGGGTACCGGGCGCCAGGTCAGGCACAGCATGGTGCACCGGATCGGAGTGTTCACACACGGTGTGGGCCGCCAGGTCGGTGGGGAAAATGCCGTCACGGCTGTCGATCCAGGTCAGGCTGCAAGGCAAATGGGCCAGCACCCGCACCAGCGCCGTGCCCACATGCCCGCCCCCGAACAGGGCTACCGGCCAGCGCCGGGGCGCGAGAAGGGTGCGCAGTTGTGGCACATCGGCCGCACCCACCCGGGTGTAGCGCAGATGCACCACCCCGCCACAACACTGCCCCAGACTGGGGCCCAGTGCATAGCGCACCGGTTCGGCAGGGGCGGCCGTGCCGGATGCACCGGCCAGTACCCCACGCGCCAAGGCGATGGCCTGGTATTCCAGGTGCCCGCCACCGATAGTGCACACCAGGGTGTCGGCAAACACCAGCATCCAGGCGCCCGCCTCGCGCGGCACCGAGCCTTGCGTACGCTCCACCTCGACCAGTACGGCGTCCTCCAGGGCCAGCCGGGCCCACTGGGCATCATGCAGCGACATGTTTGGTTCCCTGTTGCACCCAGCGGAAAGCCGCCATAGACAACAATACGTTGCAAAACAGGCGCTGGCAGGTGTGCCCCGTTGTGCGATGCTTCGCTTCGCCCACCGCAGCGCCCCCCGATTTCGACACCATGACGACCCGTTCCTCTTTTGCAGTATCCGCTTCTTTGCCACGCACCTTGCGGCTGGCCTCGACCCTGGGCCTGGTAGCCGCCACACTGGCCGGCTGCCAGGCACCCACGTCCGTTTCAACCGCCCCACAGACATCCGCGCCCATGACCGGAACCTCCTCGACCCCTGGCAGTACCACCACCTCACCACGCCCATCCGGCCCGCCCTCGGCATCGACGGCGGCCAATCCCAAAGCCTACCGGGCGGATGCGGCCCAACATATCTATGCACTCAACGCGCAGCGGATCCACAAAGGCCGCCTGCCCGCGATGCTGTATGCCATCGGGGTGCTCAACGTGGACATCGACCACACCGGCAAGGTCATCTCGCTGCGCTGGCAGCGGGCGCCACACCATGCGCCAGAGGTCGTGGCCGAGATCGAACGGACCGTGCGTGCCGCAGCGCCCTACCCCATCGCCATGCGCCTGGGCAAGGTAACCTACACCGACACCTGGCTGTGGGACAAAAGTGGCCACTTCCAGCTCGACACGCTGACCGAGGGGCAGGACTGAATACACGCATCTAGCTACATTATTTGTAGCTAGATGCAGCCATCCAATGGTCGCACAGCGCCTGTTTGATGCTCAAGAGCCCCTGTAGGTGGAGTAACTCCAGGGGCTCACCAGCAACGGCACGTGGTAGTGCTGGTCCACACGGGCCACACCAAAATCCAGGCTCACCTTGTTGAGGAACTGGGGCTCGGGCAGCGGCACCCCCTTGGCCTTGAAATACCCGGCCACGTCGAACACCAGCCGGTAGGTGCCCACCTTCAGGGTGCTGTTGTCATACAGCGGGCCGTCGCTACGGCCATCACTGTTCAGCACGAACTGCCGCACCAGTTGGGCATCGTCGCCCACCGTCGTGTACAGCGCCACCGACATCCCCGCCGCCGGACAACCATGCATCGTGTCCAGTACATGTGTGCTCAAGCCCATGGTCCAACCCTTGTATTGATCTGATTGCCGAAAACCCTGACTATGCACGATCAGGTTTTGTCCACCAAAGTGTATACACTTTTGAGGTTTGAAGCTATCATGCCCGCATGGAGTCCTCCACCACGCACCAGATCGTCGAGTCCCTGACCCGGGCGATCGTCGAGCACCGGCTGCAGCCGGGCTCCAAACTGGCAGAGCAGAAGCTGGCCGACCACTTCGGTGTGTCGCGCACCTTGGTGAGGCAAGCTTTGTTCCAGTTGTCGCAAAACCGCCTGATCACGCTGGAGCCCGCGCGTGGCGCCTTCGTGGCAGCCCCTTCGGCCACCGAGGCCCGCCAGGTGTTTGCCGTGCGGCGCATGCTGGAAGCCGAGATGACCCGTGCCTTCATCCGCGAGGTGACACCTGCGCGCATCAAGGCCCTGCGCGACCATGTAGCGCAGGAGAAAAAAGCCCTAGCCTCCGACAACGCCCACGAGCGGGTCGAGTTGCTGGGCGACTTCCATGTGCGCATGGCCGAGCTCACCGGCAACGATGTGCTGGCCCGCATGCTGGGCGAGCTGATCTCGCGCTGCTCACTGATCACCCTGATGTACCAGAGCGCCAGCGCCGCGCAACATTCGGCAGAAGAACACGCCGCCATCGTCGCCGCGCTGGCCGCGCGTGACGAAGCAACCGCCGTGCGCCTCATGACGGAACACCTCTTGCATGTGGAAGAAAACCTGGTTTTCGACCGCAAGCTGCCCACCCACGACATCACCCTCGCCCTGACTACGTATCCAACGCCATGACTTCTGAGACAACCCCCACCCCCTACCCCCGCGACATGGTCGGCTACGGCCGCAACGTGCCGCACGCCCAGTGGCCCGGCAACGCGAAGATCGCGGTGCAGTTCGTGCTGAACTACGAGGAAGGCGGCGAGAACAACCCCCTGCATGGCGACCCGACCTCCGAGACTTTCCTGTCCGAGCTGGTCACTGCCCAGGCCTACGAGAACCGCCACATGACCATGGAGTCGATGTACGAATACGGCTCCCGCGCCGGTGTGTGGCGCATCCTGCGCGAGTTCGAGTCGCGTGGCCTGCCCATGACCATCTTCGGCGTGGGCATGGCACTCCAGCGCTACCCCGAGCTGCTCGACGTCTTCATGCAGAACGGCTATGAGATCGCCAACCATGGCCTGCGCTGGATCCACTACCAGAACCTGCCCCAGGCTACCGAGAAGCGCCACATCGACCTGGGCACCCACGTCATCCGCGACATGACCGGCGGCCAGTGGCCGCTGGGCTGGTACACCGGCCGCGACAGCCCCAACACCCGCCGCCTGGTGGTGGACCATGGTGGCTACGAATACGACAGCGACTACTACGGCGACGACCTGCCCTTCTGGACCCAGGTCACCAAGTCCGACGGCAGCGTGGTGCCCCACCTGGTCGTGCCCTATTCGCTCGATTGCAACGACATGCGCTTCGTGCAGGCCCAGGGCTTCAACACCGGCGACCACTTCTTCAACTACCTCAAGGACAGCTTCGACGCGCTGTACGCAGAAGGCGAAGACGCACCGAAGATGATGAGCATCGGCATGCACTGCCGCCTGCTGGGCAAGCCCGGGCGCATCGGTTCGCTGCAGCGTTTCCTCGACCATGTGCAGAGCCACGAACGCGTGTGGGTGTGCCGCCGCATCGACATCGCCCGGCACTGGAAGCAGGTGCACCCCTTCATGCCCACAGGAGCCTGACATGGCGCTCACCATGGCCCAACTCAACGCAGCCTCCTGCGCCGACGCGGTGGCCCTGCTGGAGGGCATCTACGAACACTCCCCCTGGGTGGCCGAGGCCGCACTGGCCGCGCGCCCCTTCCAGTCGCTGCAGCACCTCAAGCACGCCCTGGCACAAGCAGTGACCCAGGCACCGCCCGAGCAGCAGTTCTCCCTCATCCGCATGCACCCCGAGCTGGCAGGCCAGCAGATGGAGACGGGCACCCTCACCGCCGAAAGCACCCACGAGCAGAACAAGGCGGGCCTGACGAACTGCACACCCGAAGAGCTGGCGCACATCCGCGAACTCAACACGGCTTACGGTGCCAAGTTCGGCTTCCCCTTCATCCTGGCGGTGCGTGGCCCGCGCGGCACCGGCCTGATGAAGAAGGACATCATCGCCACCTTCGAGCGGCGACTGCACCACCACCCAGACTTCGAGCGTGCCGAGTCGCTGCGCAACATCCACCGCATCGCCGAGATCCGCCTGAACGACAAGTTTGGCGTGTCGCCCACCCTGGGCAACGACGTGTGGGACTGGCAGGAAAAACTCAGCGTCCACTCCGACCCCGGCTTTGCCGAAAAAGGCCAGCTCACCGTGACCTACCTCACGGACGCGCACCGTGCCTGCGCCCAGCGCATCTCGCACTGGATGCGCGACTGCGGCTTTGACGAGGTCGAGATCGACGCCGTAGGCAACGTGGTGGGCCGCTACAAGTCCGACCAGCCCGGCGCCAAGACCCTGATGACCGGCAGCCACTACGACACGGTGCGCAACGGCGGCAAATACGACGGCCGCCTGGGCATCTTTGTACCCATGGCCTGTGTGCGTGAATTACACCGCCAAGGCAAACGCCTTCCCTTCCACTTCGAGGTGATCGGTTTTGCCGAAGAAGAAGGCCAGCGTTACAAGGCCACTTTCCTCGGCTCGGGCGCGCTGATTGGCGACTTCAAACCCGAGTGGCTGGACCAGAAAGACGCTGATGGCATCACCATGCGCCAGGCCATGCAACACGCCGGCCTGTGTGTGGACGACATCCCCAAACTCAAGCGCAACCCGGACGACTACCTCGGTTTCGTCGAGGTGCACATCGAGCAGGGTCCTGTGCTCAACGAGCTGAACCTGCCGCTGGGCATCGTCACCTCCATCAACGGCAGCGTACGCTGTGTGGTCGATGTGTTCGGCATGGCCAGCCACGCCGGCACCACCCCCATGAACCGCCGCCGCGACGCCGCCGCCGGTGTGGCCGAACTGGCCCTCTACCTGGAGCAGCGCGCCGCGCAGGACGGCGACTCGGTCGGCACCATCGGCATCCTCGAAGTACCGGGCGGCTCGCTCAACGTGGTGCCCGGCCAATGCCGCTTCACGCTGGACATGCGTGCGCCCAACAACCCGCAGCGCGACAAGCTGGTGGACGACGTGAAGACGCAGCTGGCCGCCATCTGCGAACGCCGCGGCCTGCGTTATGTGCTGGAAGAAACCGAACGCGCCAGCGCCGCGCCGAGTGATCCCGCCTGGCAGGCCCGCTGGGAGCGCACCGTGACCGCCCTGGGCGTGCCGCTGCACCACATGCCCAGCGGCGCCGGGCACGACGCCATGAAGCTGCACAAGGCGATGCCGCAGGCCATGCTGTTCGTACGCGGCCAGAACTCCGGCATCAGCCATAACCCACTCGAATCGAGCACCAGCGACGACATGCAACTGTCGGTCGAAGCCTTCCAGCTTTTGCTCGCCAACCTCTCGGCCGAATTGAATTGACATGACCACTTACGCACAACTCGACGCCTGGATCGACGCCCACTTCGACGAAGAAGTGAAGTTCCTGCAGCAACTGGTGCAGGTGCCCACCGACACCCCCCCTGGCAACAACGCACCCCATGCCGAGCGCACCGCCGAGCTGCTGCAGGGCTTTGGCCTCACTGCCGAGAAGCACCCCGTGCCCGCGCAGGAGGTGAAGGACTATGGCCTCGCCTCCATCACCAACCTGATCGTGCGCAGAAAGTATGGCGAAGGCCGCACCGTGGCGTTGAATGCCCATGGCGACGTGGTGCCGCCCGGTGAAGGCTGGACCCACGACCCCTACGGCGGCGAGATCGACAACGGCGCCATGTATGGCCGAGCCACCGCCGTGAGCAAGAGCGACTTCGCCAGCTTCACCTTCGCGCTGCGCGCACTCGAAGCCGTGGCCAGGCCGGCCAAGGGCAGCGTCGAGTTGCACTTCACCTACGACGAGGAATTCGGCGGCATCCTGGGCCCCGGCTGGCTGCTGAAGCACGGGCTGACCAAGCCCGACCTGATGATCGCCGCCGGCTTCAGCTATGAAGTCGTCACCGCCCACAACGGCTGCCTGCAGATGGAAGTCACCGTCCACGGCAAAATGGCCCATGCCGCCATCCCCAGCACCGGCGTGGACGCGCTACAGGGCGCGGTGAAGATCCTCAACGCGCTGTATGCGCAAAACACGCATTACCAGCAGGTCACGTCCGAGGTGGCAGGCATCACCCACCCCTACCTGAACGTCGGTCGCATCGAAGGCGGCACCAACACCAACGTGGTGCCCGGCAAGGTGGTGTTCAAGCTCGACCGCCGCATGATCCCCGAAGAGAATCCCGTGGAGGTGGAAGCCCATATCCGCCAGGTGATCGCCGACGCCGCCGCTGCCTCGCCCGGCATCACGGTGGAGATCAAGCGCCTGCTGCTGGCCAACTCGATGCGACCCCTGGCGGGCAACAAGCCGCTGGTGGACGCCATCCAGAAGCACGGCCAGGAACTGTTCGGCGAGCCCATCCCCGCCATGGGCACCCCGCTCTACACCGACGTGCGCCTGTACGGCGAAGCCGGCATCCCCGGCGTGATCTACGGCGCCGGCCCGCGCACCGTGCTCGAATCCCACGCCAAACGCAACGACGAACGTGTGCAGCTGGAAGACCTGCGCCGCGCCACCAAGGTCATTGCCCGCACGCTCAAGGATTTGCTGGGCTGAGTATCCAGGCCGAGGGCGCTGGGTGGCCCCTGCAGCGAAATCAAGGAGGAGGCCACAGGCCGGGGGACATTCGCGGAAGGGGCCATCCACCGCCCTCAGCCCACCCCCGTTGGCATTTTTAAGCCAAATACCCTCTATGCGAACGTTTCACCTGCGCATAATGCTACTCATTTAATAGCAATGGCGCCCCCAGCAGCAACTCCCGAAACGCCGCCGCCGCTGGCGACAGCGAGTTGCCCGGCGCACGCAGCAGCGTCATGGTGCGCGCGATCTGCGGGCGCCCCACGGTGCGCACCTCCAGGCCATGCCACTGCGCCAGCGGCCGCAGCGCCATGGTGACCACCGCCACGCCCAGCCCCTCGCGGGCCAGGCCCATCATGGTCCAGGGCAGGGCGATCTCGAAGGCATAGTCCAGCACGATGCCGCGCTCGGCCAGTTTCTCCTCCAGCAGGCGGCGCACCGGGTTGCCGCTCAGGTAGCCGATGATCGGCTCACGGGCCACCTGGGCCCATTCCAGGCTGCGGCGCGTGGCCAGCGCATGGCCCGGCGGCAGCACCGCGATGAATTCGTCGGCCGACATGGCCGTGCTCACGAGGTCGCTGCGTGCGTCGGTCTGGGTGGCGATCCCCAGGTCGGCGGCGCCGCTGCGCACCAGGGCATGCACCTCGTGCTCGGGTACGTCGTGCAGCACCACCCGCACACCCGGATGGGTTTCGCGGAACACACGGATCACTGGCGGCAGCACCAGGGCGCACTGCGCATTCGGTGCCGCCACCGTCACACTGCCCCGCGAGAAACGGGCGAAGTCACGTGCGTCGGCAAACAGATGGTCCCAGTCTGCCACCAGACGGCGCGCGGCGGGCAACAACGCGGCACCGGCCTCGTTGACCCGGCAGGCCCGTGTGTGCCGGTCAAACAGGCGGGTACCGAGTTGTTTCTCCAACTTGACCAGCGCCGCACTCAGTGAGGACTGCGACATCCCCAGCTTCTCGGCCGTACGGGTGAAATGCCCGCTTTCGGCCAGGGCCACGAACACACGCAGCTCGGCAAGAGAGGCTTTCATGGGTGGCCTGACATGAATGGGTTGCTGATTAATCGTTATTTACGATTGAATTATCTAATTGTGCGTCTTTTTCGATAGCAAGGGTGTCCGTATTCTTGGAGGCTGATGCGCTGATGCATCAACACATTCCACCGACTCTCCAGGAGTGCCCCATGCCTGCCGACACCCCATCTTCCGTCCACCCGGTTGACCAGAACCTACCGCTGGGCAAACTCTCGGCCCTGGGCCTGCAGCATGTGCTGGTGATGTACGCCGGCGCCGTGGCCGTGCCGCTGATCGTGGGCCGCGCGCTCAAGCTCAGCCCCGATGAGGTGGCCCTGCTGATCAGCGCCGACTTGTTCTGCTGCGGCATCGCCACACTGATCCAGTCGATGGGCATGACGCAGTGGTTCGGCATCCGGCTGCCGGTGATGATGGGGGTGACCTTTGCCTCGGTGGCCCCCATGGTGTCCATCGCCAACGCCAACCAGGGCCAGGCGGGTGCACAGCTGCTGTTTGGCGCCATCATCGGGGCGGGCATCATCTCGATCCTGATTGCACCCATGGTCAGCCGCATGCTGCGCTTCTTCCCGCCGGTGGTCACCGGCACCATCATCGCGGTCATCGGCATCAGCCTGATGCGCGTGGGCATCAACTGGATCTTCGGCAACCCCTTCGGCCCCACGGCACCCAACGTGGTGGACCCAGCCCACCTGAAGTGGCTGGCCGACGTGACCTCGCCCGGCAGCGCCACCCCGCCCCTGCCCAAGGGCCTGTCCATCATGCCCTCGGTGCCCAACCCCAAATACGCCGACCTGAGCGGTGTGGGCATCGCCGCACTGGTGCTGGTGTCCATCCTGCTCATCGTCAAATACGCCAAGGGCTTCATCGCCAACATCTCGGTGCTGCTGGGGATCGTCATCGGCGGGGTGGTCGCCACCCTCATGGGCATCATGACCTTCGAGAAGGTCGGCAAGGCGGCCTGGTTCGACCTGGTGCTGCCCTTCCACTTTGGCATGCCGCAGTTCGACCCCATCCTGGTGCTGACCATGACCCTCATCATGATCGTGGTGATGATCGAATCCACCGGCATGTTCCTGGCACTGGGCGAAATGACCGAGCGCAAGATCAGCCAGCAGGACCTGGCCAAGGGCCTGCGCACCGACGGTCTGGGCACGCTGATTGGCGGCATCTTCAACACCTTCCCCTACACCAGCTTCTCGCAGAACGTGGGCCTGGTGGCTGTCACTGGCGTTCGCAGCCGTTATGTGTGCGTGGCCGGCGGCGTGATCCTGATCGTGCTGGGCCTGCTGCCCAAAATGGCCGCGCTGGTCGAATCCCTGCCCACCGTGGTGCTGGGCGGCGCCGGCATCGTGATGTTCGGCATGGTGGCGGCCACCGGCATCCGCATCCTGTCGGGCGTGGACTTCAAGACCAACCGCCACAACGCGATGATCGTGGCCGTCGCTATCGGCATCGGCATGATCCCGCTGATCGCGCCCAACTTCAAGCAGTGGATGCCCCACGCACTGCATTCGCTCATCGAGTCCGGCATCCTGCTGGCGTCCATCACCGCTGTGCTGCTCAACCTGTTCCTCAACGGCGCCAAACATGATGAAGCCGCCATGATCGCAGCCGCCAAGCAGGCGGAAGCGCACTGAGCCATGCCCGGCTGCAGGCCGCGTTCCGCAGCCAGGGCATGTAAGTAATTCCACGGGCACAGTCCCCGCCAAAAAGCCAGGGAAAGCAGGCTATGCTTGAAGCGAGCCTGCCTTCCCTGGCTTTTTTGATTCCGGGCAAACCCCGAGGAGACCGATCCATGAGCACCCCCCTTTCTGCTGCCGAGCAGGCGCTGCGCGACGCAGCGCGCGAGTACCACCGCACCCCCACCCGCGGCAAGATTTCGGTCAACGCCACCAAACCC
>Ga0208564_1001747_pt1 | contig 17951 bp, 19 predicted proteins | sample AD_UKC073_MetaG_FD_184439 | JGI IMG/M metagenome (GOLD analysis project Ga0208564, IMG submission 184439) | Active sludge microbial communities of municipal wastewater-treating anaerobic digesters from USA - AD_UKC073_MetaG (SPAdes) (version 2) | ecosystem: Engineered > Bioreactor > Anaerobic >... | reverse complement strand
CAAAACTAATGACTCTACATCTGCTTCTAAAGCTTTAGTTCATGGAACTGCTGCTGCTAAACGTGGTGGAGAGATGGGAAATCAGATTCAATTAGGAGTTACATCATCAACTCCAGAATCTGCCCCAACTACTGGTAAATTCTCATACATTACTAATGCTGACGCTTCTTTAATTAAATTAAGAGTGAACGGTGGAGCTGAACAGTCACTAAACACTGGAGTAGCTACTAACCCTACATTGATTGCTCAAGGCATCAAAAACTTAACTAATCTTGATGCAGTTGGCGGAATTGACCGCAACGTTCTTTCTGGACTTGTTGGACAAAGCATCTCTACAACTTCTCCTGCCACAATGACAATTAAGGTGTCTTTGTCTGCTGGACAAGTATTTTCTGTAGCTCCTCAAATTGGTGACACTCTTGAAATTTCAGCTTCTAGCGTTATTTCTGGTGGAACAGATCAAAATGCTGGTTTTTACATGGTAACAGCAGTTTCTAACACAACTTCTGATGCTTCAATCACTGCATTAAAGTACAGTGACTATGCAGGAGCACCTACACAACCTGTAGTTGTAACATCAATCTCTATTGCAGCTACAACTGATATTGCAGTTTATAGCCCGATGGAAATTAAAAACATGTCTGGAACAAACAGAAATGTTATCCAATCTGCTATCGTAGGTCAATCAATTGTTACTTCAGCAGTTCAATCTCTTATCACTTTCAGTCTTGCATCTGGTTCTTTTTCAGCTGAATCTAAAGTTGGAGATTTATTGCGTGTTAATAGTGGAGCTTATGCTGGTGCTGGTAACGCAAACATTGGCTGGTATCAAGTTGTTGAAGCTTCTAACGCTTCTGGAGCAGCTTACGTTAAAGCATCAAGACTATCAAACGGATCTCCTGTAAGTGTGGCTTCTGCTGCAATTTCTAACACTACTGAAATTCAAGTTTTTGACCCACAAATTGCTGGTGTTGGTAAAACTTTGGAAATCTACGATGGAACAGGGTCTCTAAATATTTCTGGTGTTATGAAAGATTTAGGAACTTCTAATGCAGCTTCTTTTATCGGTCAATTGATCGTATCTGATGCTGAATTAAAAAAGACCGTTACAGTAAAAAGAGAATCTACAAGCTCACTTGAGTCATTCACTGTAGGTGGAGACATTGCTCTTAAATTGGGTTATGTTGGAACTACAGCTTCTGTAACTATCGGTTTAGTTGGTGGACTCTTAAAGCTTACAACTACTGTATCTGGTGGATCGGGCGCCAACTTAAATCTAGACCTTTCTAAGATTGCTACAATCTCTCAATTAGTTTCTAAAATTAACGAGAACGTAGGATACTCAGCTGAAGCTGGATCAAACGCAATTGCACAATTAAATCCTTCTATCTTAGACCGAATGACAACAAGCATTTGTTCACCTTCATCTAAGCCAGGAAGAATTAAAAAAGATTTGTATGACCTAACTAAGTCTAACAAAGGTCTTCTTGGATCAGCGTTAGTAACTTACACTGCGTCTGCAACTGCTGGACTACCTGAAGATTCGATTCTATTATTCCTTTCTGGCGGAGCTAAAGGTGCTACCTCTGGACTTCAATTCTCTAAAGCAGTCGATGCATTACAATCAGTTAGAGCAAACTTCATCGTTCCATTAGTATCTCAAGATGCCGCTAAGGACGTTCTTGAAGGTTTAACTGATGGATCTTCTACATACACAGTAGATGCTGTTAATGCAGCGGTTAAATCTCATTGCTTAACTATGTCTACAGCTAAAGTAAAAAGACACAGAATTGGTGTTGTATCTAAAAAAGGTACATTTGCAGAAGTTAAAGCTTCAGCTCAATCTATGTCTACTTTCCGCGTTGCACATTTATTCCAAGACATTAAAGATCTAAGCGCTACAACTGGAAACATTGAACAGTTCCAACCGTGGATGGCTTCTATTAAAGCTGCTGGTATGCAAGCTGCTGCTTCTTACCGTGGAATCTTCAATAAAGCATTAAACATCTCTGGAGCTACTCAAGCTGCTAATGACTTTGATGACGAAAATGTAACAGATTTAGAAGATGCTTTAAGTGCTGGATTAATTCCATTACAAAGACAAGCAAACGGATCTTACTCTTTTGCAAGTGATCAAATGACTTACAGCGTTGACAACAACGTAGTTTACAATAGTTTACAAGCTGTTTACATTGCAGATTTAATGGCTCTTTCTTTGGCTGAATCTTTGAAAAATGCATTCGTAGGTGAATCAGTAGCTGACGTTACTGTAGGAGCTGTAGAGTCTTTTGTTAAAGCTAAGATGTCTGAATTCCTGGGTCTTAAATACACAGTAGGAACTTCTACATACCCACAAGGATGGAAGAGTATTGCAATCAACATTAATGGATCAATCCTAAGTGTTGACGTATCTGCTATCGAAGCTACAACAGTAAAATTCATTCCAATCAGTTTAACTCTTGAGGGAGTAAAAGCTAGCTCTAACGTACAGGGCTAGTTTTAATTTAGTTTTATAATAAGGAGATATTAATGGCTGCTCAACAACAAATTCTTCATGGTGCACGATGCCAGTTGATTATAGATGGAAAAAAGGTTGGACTATTCAGTTCAATCAGCTATGGTGTGAACTATGATGTTCAGCCAAGCTTTATTTTAGGCAGATACTCTGCTGCTGAACTAACATATACTGGACAAGATGTTGTATCGGTAAATGCTACTGGATTCAGAGTAGTAGAAAACGGAGCTTACAAAGCTGCTGGTCTTCCTAAATTGCAAGAACTTATGAATCACTCTGAAATTTCTTTGGCTATTTACGATAGACAAACTGGAAAACAAATCATGACAGTTATCGGTGTAAGACCAGTTGGTTTTTCTACCGGACAATCTGCACGATCTATTAGCGATTTCTCAGTTAACTTCTTAGGAAGAATCTTTAGTGATGAATCTGGAGATCAAGGTGAGGCTACAGGAGCTTCTAATTTGGATGACGGAAACTAATCTAAATTTAATATGAATACAAAAGAGAAGGGGGCCTAAAGCCCCCTTTTTTTATTTAACTTCTATTTCAAAGCTAGCAATAATTGATATCAAAGATCCAAATCCATTGACACCATCGGTAGCAAAAGAATTGACACCCACGGCAATTCCGTAATCTTGATCAATCAATGGTCCGCCTGACATTCCAGGAAACACTAGCGCTGATCCCATAATCATAAAAGTAGATAGCCCAGCAGGTCTTACACCAGAACACATCATAGCATCGCCATATGGATAACCGCAGGCAATAAATCTAGGCTGGCCCATCATTTTCATTTGTTCAGCGTATGGACCAGGACCTGTTAATCCTTGAATAATATTGTTGTACTCTTGAGCACTAACAAGGATTCTGATCTTTCTAAATTTAGAAAAGTCACCAGTAATTAAACCCACATCACCTCGACGATTAATAGCAGCAGCCTTGGCAACAACTCCAGTATCTTTTAGCTCTCTATTGTAGATGGCAATTTTTGCTTTTGTCATGCCACTAGTACCTTCAATGCAATGACCAGCAGTAACTGCATACGAATTAGATACTACAAAGGCTGAACAGTAAAAACCACTGCCGTCTTTAGGATTTACTTGATGCAAACGAATGACTGGAAACTCTGGATTCTCTGGCTGATTAGCTGCGTCAGCATCAGCAGTTACAAATGCAGGGAGGTCTTTAATTTTTTCAAAAGACTGCTTTTGTGATCCAACCAGATCACCAAACAAGTAGCTACCTAAAAAGATAATAATAGCTAATTTTGCAAGAATTCGTAATGCGGTAGTGGATCTTCCCCCTGTCACTACGATAGTACCTCGGAAAATACCCACTAAAGATACTACCGATAAAATAACTGCTAATGCAGCCAAAAATTTAAAAATAAAATACGTTAACATGCCTACTTCCTTTTCTTTCTTGTTTGTTTGTTAGTTTCATCTTTTTTATTAATTTTGTCAACAACTTTATACCTGTCATCCAACGCTTGCTGTGTTCTGTAGTATTCGCTTAAGAACATAGCGTTACACATTAAATGTCCAATATGTAAAAGCCCAGATTCTGGATCAACATCCTCACCTTTTTCAATGGCATTAAGATGTCTTTTCAGTGAGCCAATGACTCGACTCCATTTCATACCTTTGCGCCAATTGTGATCTTCATACTTCAAAGATCCGAAAGTTAAAACAGCCGCCAAATCTTCTAAAGCTATCGGAGATATTAATTCCATCTTCATTTTATTGGTATCATACCTAAGAGCTGTACCACTTTTTTCTTTTTTCTTCATATCAATCTCCTAATATATTGTAAACGCTTTTGATAGCGATATTTAATTCACGAGCTGCTCTAGATTTATTGCCCACTCCATCTACTACTCTTCGTACATACGATCTTTTAAAATCAACATAACTAACTCCATCAAATTCATCATTGATGTGTGTTACATCTGGTGAATAACCAATACCCCAAGATTTGAGTAGATTGTAGACAGTGCGCTCAGTAACACCGAGCATTCTTGCTGTAGAGCTTTTGTCACCATTTGCTGCCTTAAAAGCGCGTAAGAAATGAATCTTTAGGGCTTCATTCAATGTCAATCTTGTGTTAACGTTTTGAATTGGGTCGGGTGAAATGATCTCTCTGACTAAAGCTTGGTTAGCTATTCCCATAGGAAGCTCTAAGTTTTGCTGCACAACTACAGCCTTACGCTTCCGCCTTTTCTTTATGCCTATATTTAGTTCTAAAAGTGCCATCCTTGTCTCCTTTTGAGACATTATGGCATGTGTAAAAACTTTAGTCAATAGATATTTTAAAAATAAAAACCCACCGAGGTGGGAGGGAGAACCTGGTGGGCTAACCTATACGGTTAAAGGAACGAGTAATTTTTATTAGGATATCTCATGATAATACACTTGTCAAGACTTTTTGCATATATTTCCGCTCAAAAATAAAATGAGCTATAGGTTGACATTTTTTTATCAAAATGATACGATAAAACTATGAAGAAATACCTAATCATATCACTTCTCATACATTCTATCATATTCTTAAGATTCTCCATCAATAACAATGATTTAGATCAGTCTGAAAAGCAAGAACAAGAGAAGAAAAAAGGTAGTAATTCTGGAGATTCTACATTTGATATCATCCCAATCTACCCTGGTAATAAGGGGATAAAAAAGAAACCTAATACATGTTATTACTACGGTATTGGGATCAGGGTTGATCAAATATTTACGGCCATGAATGGTGAAGTTCTCCTATCATATAGGATCAAAGAAGTTATCACTGGATATTCTGCCGAATCATCTGGGCTTCAAGCTGGCGATATTGTAGTAAAGATTGACGAAAAAAGAATAGACCCATTAAACGATATTATAGGCATAAAAGAAGGTCAAATTGTATTGACTGTTATGCGAGGGTCTAGTATGCTCACTGTGAAATTAAGAAGAATGAAAGTTTATTGCGATTAAAAATAATTAAAATGGGAGGATTGATGGGATATGATGTTTTCGGATCGAAATTTGCGAATGATATTTTTTTGCAAAAATATTCGATGGACGGCCAAGAGACTTGGCAAGATACATGCGCCAGAGTTGTAAATGCTGTGTGCAGTCAGTTAGTAGACGGTGAGACTAAGGCCAAGATCTTAGGATATATGGTGGAAAGAAAGTTTATTCCAGGAGGAAGATACTTATACTCTGCTGGTAGACCCTACCATCAGGTAAATAATTGCTTTCTATTCAGGGCGGAAGATAGTCGTGAGGGATGGGCTGAGGCGATGTATAAAGCTACCTCTGCATTAATGACTGGTGGAGGTATTGGGTTTGATTACTCCCTTTTGCGTGAAGAGGGAGCTTTAGTTCGTAGGACGGGAGGTGTATCTACTGGGCCATTAGCGTTGATGCATATGGTTAATGAGGCTGGTCGGTATATTATGCAAGGTGGACAACGCAGAAGCGCTATCTATGCATCTTTAAACTGGAAACATCCAGATGTGTATAAATTCATGAACTGTAAAAACCATAGTCCAGAATTGAGGGCAATGAAGGAGAAAGACTTTACTTTCTCTCTCCCTATGGAGCTTACCAATATTTCAGTAAATTATGACACTAATTTTTTTATGGCAATTGAAGATACGCATCATCCAGATCATGAGCATGCAAAATCTGTATGGATTTTAAATTGTAAACAAGCCTTTTCCACTGCGGAACCAGGCATGTCTTTTAACTTCCTAAAAGATAATGAGACCTTACGAAATGCATGTTGCGAAGTGACTAGCGAAGACGACTCAGATAAATGTAATTTAGGAACCGTATGGATGAATCGCTGTAAGAATAGAAAGGAATTTGCTGATGTCGTAAAGTATGGCACCATATTTTTAATGTGTGGCGGCATCTATTCTGACACTCCAAACGAGAAAATAAAAGAGGTTGGCTTAAAAAACAATAGAATAGGTTTAGGTCTTGGCGGAATGCATGAGTGGTTGATGGTCAGAGGGCTTAAATATGAGGTTGGGCCTGAGTTACATAAATGGCTAAATGTGTATAAGCAAGAATCCTCTGCTGCATCATTTATCTGTGCCAAACTCCTTGGAGTTGCTGTTCCAAAAGGGGTAAGAGCGATAGCTCCCACAGGGACGATTGGGATTATCGCAGAGACTACTACAGGAATTGAGCCACTGTTTTGTAAGGCATATAAGAGACGATATTTTAAAGACGGAAAATGGTTACATCAATTTGTGGTAGATGGCGCAGTTAAGAGACTGTTAGAAAAAGGCGTTAAGATAGAAGATATTCAAGATAGCTATGATATTAGTTTTAAAGAGAGGGTGAAATTCCAGGCCGATGTACAAAATTATGTTGATATGGCGATCAGCTCTACATGCAACATGTCACCGTGGGGCTCTCTAGAAAACAATGAGGAGTCTGTACAAGAAAATGCTGACATATTATTAAAATATGCTAAACGAATGCGAGGCTTTACCTCATATCCAGACGGATGCAGAGGAGGGCAGCCCCTCACTAGAGTAGACTTAAATGAAGCGCTAACGCAGGAAGGGCAAGTTTTTGAAGAGAATATGACTGAATGTGTCGGCGGAGTGTGCGGAATATGACCTCACTGAAAGCAAGAATATCTAAACTTAAGTCGTCGGCCAAAGCGAGGAATATAGAAGTTAGGCTAATGAATTACGAGTATGATAACCTCTTAAAGCAAGGGTGTCACTATTGCGGAAATAGCCTTAGTAACGAGAAGGGGTATTGCTTAGATAGAGTGAACCCCAAAAAGGGATATGTTTTGAGTAATGTAGTGGCCTGCTGCAAGTTCTGTAATTTTGGTAAGAATACTATGGGCTTTGATCAATTTTTAGATTGGGTAGAGCGCGTACATTCGCATACAAAAGGAGTGGTAGAGCAATTGAGAGTACCTCCTGCTAAGGAGACTGAAGTGAAATATACATATCAGCTAGAGAAAAAGATGCACAGGGAGAATGTCACCCTAGGGGAAATTTTTTGCATAAAAGTGAAGAAAGTTTAGGTCATATTATGATTAAAATAAATGGAATAGTGTATTACATGTTGTGGGGTGTTCTAACCCCACTAAAAAGACCTGACGAAGGATAATATATGCTAGAAGTTGGAATGATTATAAAGAATGATAGAAATATGGATGTCTGCTATAAAGTGGTAGACGTCCAAGATAACAGAACTTCAGCTACAGTTAAGTTAATGCCATACAATATGGGTCAAGATGGAACATCATTTATGATTGGACTAAACCTAACCATATCTACTGAATTTGATTACGAAAAGTTAAAAACTTGGAGATATGCAAAAAATAATAAGGCTAAGTCTTTCAGAAATGCTGACTGGTTAGATTTTACTTGACTTTATAGCAAAGTAATCTACAATAAATTATATCTTTAACTGGAGGACTGGTGGGTAAAGCTAACGTAGCTGTGATTGATACAAATATTATTATTAATAACCCATATTTTGATAGAAAATTTGAAAATACAAATATAATTATACCAGATGTGGTCATTGAAGAGCTTGATAAACTAAAAAAAGCTGAAGGATTGACTGGTAAGAATGCCAGATTATTTACTTCTAGGCTGGTAGAAATCTTTGAAAATGACAATCCAAAGTCAGGAGCTAAATTAGATACCAACAAGATTTTTGTTTTTAAAAATAGAAGCAAAGATGCCGTTAATGACAATAAGATCCTAAGCGTAGCTAAATATCTAACCAAAAAGCTTGAGGACAGACTTGTTGTTTTGTTTACAAATGATGCTAACTTGCAAATTAAGGCTAAGATTGCAGAAGTCCTCACTGGCCCACTTTCTGATGAAACAGAAGGGTCCATTTATGAGGATAGCCACATGTTTATTTCTTTAACGGATGAGCAGGCCAATTCGTTGGCAAGAGCAGGGAAGCTCGCTGTAACTCAATTTGAGAATGTGCTTAACAATCAATACATTGTGGCTGTTAATGAGACAAATGCAAGTCAAAGCTTACTAGCTCGTTATATCCAATCTGAGGGTGTAATTAAGTTAATTAAGCAAGAGAAAAATGGCGTAATGAACTTAAAACCAAAAAATTTAGAGCAGACATTTGCTTTAGATGCCCTATTGGATGATGAAGTTAGATTGGTGTCTTTAATTGGGTCGGCCGGAACGGGTAAAACTCTCCTTGCTCTGGCCGCAGCTCTTCACAAAGTTCTAGACGATCCCAAGAGTAGCTATGACGGCATTATACTTGCCAGACCTACAGTGAGTATGGGAGAGGAGCTTGGCTTCCTACCTGGGTCCGCAGATGAGAAGCTTTTACCGTGGATGCAGCCGTTTTTTGACAATATTGAATTTTTAATGGGTGGACGAAATAAAAATGGTGCAGCACAGCAATTAATTGATAGTGGCATCATTCAAATGCAGTCATTATCGCACATTCGTGGAAGAACTTTTACAAATAAATATATGATATTCGACGAATCGCAGAATATGGATAAACTGTCAATTAAGACAATTCTAACTAGAGCTGGCCAAGGGACTAAGATTGTCTTGACAGGTGACGTTCACCAGATTGACACAAAGCATCTAGATATTGAAAACAATGGTTTAACTTATGCCACTGAAAAGTTTAAAAATGAGGGGATTGCAGCTCACATTAACCTTACAAAAAGTGAAAGATCTGAGCTTGCAGAATTGGCAGCAAAACTGCTCTAATTCCTAACAAAATCCATAATTTAAACGCTCGTTTAGGGACTAATACTAATTGTATCCAAGTCTATACAAGGGTATAGATAAAGATATGGTTAGGACAATTTATGGCATTAGAGAGAAGTTGGTTTTCAGCTACTCAAGCATTTACATTAGACGGTAATGCATCTGGACTTATTACAGTCGCAGATTCCGCAGGATTCTATGTAGGCCAAATTGTTCAATTGTCCTCAAATACCCAAACTTCAGTAAATTATAAAATTAAGCGTATTGAGGGTAAAACCAAAATATATGTTGGACCATCTATTCGTCAGGATGGCCAACCATTCCATACTTATGCCAATGTGAGTAATTTTCTAGTATCAGACTTGGCTAAAATTTATGCAGCAGAGCAGTCAAAACCTACCATTAAGCCTGATGAGTGGGAACAAAACACACATGAACATGAGCCAATACTTGCAAAAAGAGTAATTACTGTAGATCAATACGGTAACCATTATACAAAAGATAACCCATTTCCAATTGATATAAACGGTGCACAGATTAATGTAGATAATTTAGACGTTAATGTCCAGTTGACTGATAAAGAGAGTGCACCAGGAAAAGCGGATTATGATATTACAAGAATAGGCGATGGAATTTCTGAACTGACTATTACTAAAGCTCAATCTGGTAATGTAACTGGAGTTAATACAGTTAATAAAGCTAAGTTGTTTACAAAGCCCTTCAACAAAATGACTGTGCTATCAAAAAATGACGATGGCGACCCTTTAACCATTAAAACGCAATACAACGGACTCAATGTTCAGCTGGCAACATTTATATATGATGCAGATGGCGATTTTGTTGACGCAGAAGTGAGCGATTACTGATGTCTAAAGCGTATAAGCCAAAGAAAAAAATTGTAATTAATCCAATTGAGGGTGAATTAGATATTGTCACAGGAAATAACTTTTCGTATGAATCTGTACCCTTAAACAAAAAAATCAAAATTAGAGAAAATGAGCAAATGGCAGTTTTTGAGAGTTTTGAGGTTGAGGGCGAATTACAGCTAGACGGCACCCTGGTACTGGAGGACTAATGAGCAGAATTCGTTTTACAAAAACCACAGAGCCAGCTACCCCTCCAGCAAATAAATCTACATTTTATATTGGAACTGATGACCATTTAAAACGTAAGTTGGACAATGGCACAGTTATTGATTACGATTTAGGATCTTCGGTAGAAAATATTCAAGATGCTGTAGGAGCTGCTCTTACTGATACTTCTACAATAGACATGACTTATGACGATACTTTAAATCAGATTAAGTCAGACATAGTACCAGGCTCTATTACAGATACTCAGGTTGATAAAATATCCCCTACAAAAATAACAGATGCTCAAAATGGAAGATTCGAGTCTTCTCTAATTACTAATAACGCGACTCCTACTCAGATTATATCACTAGACTGTGCGTTAGACCAAACTCTTATGGTAGAAGTCAGACTTACTGCTAGAAGAATAGGCGGCTTAGCTGGATCTCCTGGAGACGGTGCTACGTTTAAAAGAAGCTTTAGAGTAAAGACTATATCATCCTCTGTAACAGTACACGATTTACAGTCAGATTACACCTCAAGAGATGTGCCAACAATGAACGTAACAGTTAATGTAAGCACTACTAATGTAATAGTTAATGTTATCGGAGTTTTAGATAACAACCTTCAGTGGAATTGCGACGTTATAACAAGTATTAATAAGTAAAAAAGGAGAAAGAAATGAGTGTATTGGTTGACCAACTTACCCTAGGAGAATTAAAGATTTTAGTCTTAGATTCTGCCCCAAATGCAGGTGCTGGATATGCTGCTGAAATTGGCTCTCTTGCCATTGTTCAAGGTACATCTGGAATTTATCAAAAATCAAACACGGTAGACACAGACTGGATTATCAGTTCTGTTAATGCTGAAGATGTTCAAGACATCGTAGGTGGAATGTTGACAGACTCTGCTGACTTAGATTTCAGCTACAATGACCCAGCTAATACAGCTACTGCTGTTCTAACTACTACTGGAGTATCTGCTGGAACTTACGGCTCTGCTACTGCTGTAGGAAGTTTCACTGTAGACTCAAAAGGTCGCTTAAGTTTTGCTGGAGATGTTAGCATTGCTATACCATCAACTCAAGTAACAGACTTTACTGAAGCAGCACAAGACGCTATCGGAGCTTCCCTACTAGATACTGCTACTGTAGACCTTACTTACGACGACGCTTTAAACCAAATCTCTGCTGACGTTGTACTAGGATCTCTAGACAATTCACATATTGCTGTAGCTGCTGCTATTGATGCTACAAAAATTGGATCTGGCTTAGTTGACAATACTGAATTTGGGTACTTAAATGGAGTTACTTCTGCTATTCAAACACAATTGAATGGTAAAGCTGCGACAGTTCATACTCACGTTTCAACTGACATCACAGATTTCACAGAAGCTGCTCAAGATGCTGTATTAAATATCCTTACAGACTCAGCTACTGTAGATTTTACATACAATGACGCTGGTAATACTATTACTGCTGCTGTTATTCAATCTGGAATTGACCATGGAAGCGTTTCAGGTCTTTCAGACGACGACCACGGACAGTATGGATTACTTGCAGGACGTTCTGGTGGACAAATTCTTAATGGTGACACAGCTTCTGCTGGTAACTTAGAATTACATTCTACTTCAAACGGTACTAAAGGTAAGATTTTACTTGGAGCAAGCATTGTTGCTGACGAAGCTAATACAAGATTAGGTATTGGATCAGCTACTCCTGATACTATTTTACACGTTGAACAGAATAATGTTAAGTATAACATGTCTGCAAATAGCACTACTACTTCTGGAGCTGTAAATGCTGTAGTTGGAACTGTAGCTACTGCATCAAATTCTGTAGAATTGTTAAAAGTTTTTGTTACAGGATTAAGAACTAACGGATCTAATGAGTCTGTGGCTTACGAGAGAACTGTTCGCGTTAAGAATAAAGGAGGAACTCTAACTCTTCCTACTATTCAATCTGATTACACTTCAGAAGACGGAGCTTTATCTACAGCCAACTGTACTTTTATTGTAAATGGAGCTTCTGTTGACGTAAGAGTTACTGGAGTATCTGCTTGTGATATTACTTGGAAAGTTATTGTTCAAAGAATGAGATAATTTGTTTTTTAATGGGAGTCAAGAATGGCTAAATTAGGTTCAATTACAATTAATGAAATCGAAATGATAGAAGTTGATGCGTCGCCAATAGTCGACGGCTTCGATGCACCTTCTGGCTCCCTTGCTATTCTTACTGATGGAACCGCTTTGTACTTAAAAACTACAGGTGGACCTACAGTATGGCAAAATGTAGGATCTTTTGGTCCTAATGTAAAAAGAGTTTCCCCAGCAGGGGCTCAATACAACTCGATTGCTACGGCTCTCGCAGCTTGTACTTCTCCTAGCACTTCAAACAGATACGTTATTTATATAGAGCCTGGAACTTATTCAGAGCCTCAATTGGATATTCCTTCTTATGTATCTCTAGTTGGTATGGATGAAAAAGCTGTAGTCATAACTCCAGCAGGATCACACCACATTATTAATTTATTAGGGCAATATAACTACATATCTTTCTTATCTTTAGAAAGTGGAGTAGCTGGTTTTGCAGCACTCAACTCGAATGACAACGGATCTTATAATATCATACATAAAGTACACATTGCTACCAGCGAACTTGGTATTTCTGTGTCAGCCTCTACTACAGATACTTACTTGTATACTGAGTATTGTGATATTGAAGAATGTACTGCATCAGTTACTGTAAATGGTACTGGAGCTTTAGCTTATTCTCAAAACGAAAACTTATATATCGGAAATTACACTACTACTCCATCAGGAGTCGCAGTTACAGCTACTGGAAACTCAAATTTTATCATGCAATCTGGTAGTATCGAGAACTTAGCTACCCCAGGTACTGGAGATGGACTATTAGCTTATAACGGAGCTAACATAGAGATAGCTAATACTATCATCGCTAACTGGGATAACGCAGTTAACATTCAAAATACAGGATCTGCTCCTAATGTTCTTTTTAGATTTCCTAATTTTAGAGGAAATACCTCTGACTTAAACATTGCTCACACAGGAACTACTGGAGTTGTTGCGATGTTTGGAGATAGAGCTAAAGTTACTATCGCATCTAGCTCTTTAGCTTTAGATATTTTAGATACTACAAATCCTGCTCAGGTTACTCTTGGTAAATTTTACACAGGAGATACTTATAATACAATCGCTGACTATGCACAAGCATTTAAAAGACAATTTTCTCCAGGCTTAAATAAAGGTGGAGTAGTTTCTCACAGTGCCGCTTCTTTTGTTGTAAATGTTACAGCAGGAAATGGTTATGTTGTATTAGATTCTGGGTTAGCTAATGAGTATTTAAAAGACATTGAGTTTTCTGCTCAAAGTGTTACTATAGCTGCAAATACTGAAGCTTTCTTATATGTAGACTCTAACGGAGTTCTACAGCAATCTGCATCTTCTGTGAATTATTTTGAAAATATAGTACTAGGCTCTGTTATATCTGATGGAGCTGGAGTTTACTTAAATAAAGATTCGTCTAGAACTACTCACTATGCAGATTCTGACCAAGAAGAAATGCTAAGACATACAATCGGATCTTTATATGCTAGCGGCTCTATAGTTTCAGAGCATACTACAGCAAGACAAATAGCTGTTACCGGAGGAGAATACTACTACGGATCTCAGGAGTATAAGCCTCAAGGAGCTACTCCGGCTACAATGTTATCATTTTATAGAAACGGTTCTGGAGGATTTACTAAAGCTAGTTTAACTACTATAGCTGCTTCTTCTTCTACATGGAAATACGATAACAATTCAGGGACTCTACAGAATATTCCTCTTTTACAGTATGCTAACTACAGACTTTATGTTATGTTTGAGCCTAATGATGGAATGGAAACATATTTCTTAGTCTATCCTCAAAATACACACTTATCTCAAGCTAGCGCAGAGAATGAAGCTTTACCAACAGTACCTTCTTTCTTTGATAAGCAAATCGTTCACATAGCAGACATTATAGTTCTACAAGGATCTACTAATATACATGCTATCAACGATAAGCGTCCTTTATTTCTAACTCAAGCTAATGTTTCTTCAAGTTCTGGAGTTACGGACCATACAGCTTTGACTAACTTAACTGCTGGAGACTCAGGACACACTCAGTTTGTAATGACTGATGGATCTAAGCCTATGTCTGGTGGACTTTCTATCACATCAGCGTCTAATCAGCTTACACTATCTTCAAGCACTAATCAATTAATACTTACTTCAGGTACTTCTGCTGCTGCTAGAACTTATACTATACCAGATGTAGGGCCTACTGGAGTATTAGCTATGTTAGAAGGTGCTCAAACCTTCTCTGGAGCTAAGACTTTCTCTAATGCGCCCACTTTTTCTAGCTTATTAGCTAACCAAGCTTTATATCTAAATGGATCTAAGCTATTAACTGGAGCTACTTTAAGTAATGGTAACTTATTAGTTGGAGCAACAGGATCTACTCCAGTAGTAGGCTCAATTACTACTGATGCTAACTTAACTTCTACTTTCACTTCTCCAAATATAGTAATTTCTCTTAATAACTCAGGAGTTACTGCTGGAACTTATGGATCTAACTTACAAATCCCAGTCATTACTACTGACGCTAAAGGTAGAGTTACTTCAGTTGTTAATACTGCGGTAGACGTTCAGCTATCTGGAGACGTGACTTCAACTCTTTCTTCAGATACTGTAGTAACAAAAATACAAGGAAATCCAGTAACTGCTGGAACTCCTCTAGTTGGTCAAGCTTATATTTGGAACGGGTCTAGTTTTGTATTAGATCGTGTAGATACAAAGTCTAATAAAAGAAGTAAGCTTTTTGATGACTTCCTTACTGGCAGTACTATTTCTGGTACAGTAGGAGAGTTAGGTTGGGTAGTTACTAATTCTGGAACTGCTGCTGGAGTGAGGCTCCCTACAGCTTTAGGAACGAATGAGTTTGGTATGATAGGACCTGCTACTGGAACTACTACCACCGGAAGATCTACTTTAAGCTTAAATTCATCTTCTATAATTCTAGGCAATGGAGTTCTTACTGTTGAAGCTAGAGTATATATACCTACCATAGCTGATGCTACTAATAACTATATTTTTCGTATAGGGCTTGGAGATGTAACCACTGCTGGAGACATGGTGGACGGAGTTTATTTTGAATACAACAGGCTAGTTTCTGCTTCTAATTGGTTAATAAAAACTGCAAATAATAGCGTAAGAACTGAAACAATTTCTACAGGGATTATAAATATAGCCACTTGGATGAAATTAAAATTTATAAGTAATGACATAGGATCTTCTACAGATTTTTATGTTAATGACGTATTGGTTGGAACTATTGGAACTAATCATCCAGTAGCAGTAGATCGGCAGACAGGTCCGATTATTAAAATAGAAAAATCAGCAGGAACAACTGCTAGATCTGTGAATATAGACTACTTTTCTATCGAAAAAGTATTTACAACTGCGAGGTAATTATGATTAAATATAAAATACAGCAAGGAAATACAATCATTGAGTTTCCTTCTTTAGAACTAGCTCAAGCTTATAAGTCCTTAAATTCTATAACTGAAGATATTCTTGAGATCGAAGAAGTAATGAGTCAGTCCGATCAGATGACAACTCTAGAAACATTATCAGAAAAGTACATACTGTATGGATCTCAGCTTTATCAAACTTTAAAGAGAAAGATATGGGCTGTAAACACTTACAATAAGTCTTTAGGTCATGAACTTACCATAGCAGAAATGACAGCTCTTCTACAAACTTCAGACATTCTACAAAAAGCTTTAGAGTCTGGAAGTCTCCTTACAGCAATTAGCATTTTACAGCAGTTAAAAGTATCATTACCCAGTTACTCTTCTGTGGCAGATTTCGCATTAGCGGACATTGCTGCTTTTTTGGTATAATATGAAAAAGATAGTTATAGGTTTTTCTAGATCTAAAAGTCCTTGGAAAATAGGAAGTAAGATTATACAAGAAGTAGAAAAGAGAGACTTCTCTCACGTCTACATAAGGTACTCTTGTCCCACAACTGGAGTGGAGGTTGTAGCACAAGCTAGTCATGGATATGTAAATGAAGTTAGTTTTGAAATATTCCAAATACAAAATATTGTTATTGAAGAGTATGAAATGTTTTCAACAAAAGATCAATTCAAAGATGTTTTAACATTTATTCAAAAAAATAAAGGTAAAGACTATTCACAGATGCAAATAATTTTAATTGGTATTAAAAAAATATTTCATATTGAATTAGACCAATACGAAAATAGGGATATGGCATATATATGCTCTGAATTTGGAGCAAGAATTATGCAAATATTAGGAAAGCAAATGTCGGAACATTTAGACTTTGTAACCCCAAGCAATTTTAGAGAGATAATTAGAAATATTCCCGATATTAAATTAGTCTACTATCGTCTCTAAAACGAATGCCTCTTCTGGACTAAGCTCCAGAGAGGTAGGCAGGTCCGTAAACGTAAGTTTTTTGAACTCAAACTCCATAGATAGTAACTCGTTTAGCTCTGCACTAAAAAGGTCCATATTGGCAGGGTCCACACTAACTCTACCATCTGTCACTACAAGCTCTCCAGATTCATCTTTTTTTGCATACTTTTTGATCAAATCAGAGTGCATTTCTTTATACTTGAGGGTATTATCATTAACTTCCCTAACAACTCCTTTAATTCTCCAGGCGGATGCAATAGGCATCTGACATTTTACTATTTTTTCTAAGAGAGTTTTTAAGTTTGGATTAATAATTTGTGATAATTTCATAAGTGCTCCTTAAGTGGGAAGTATTACCGACACTTTAAAGATCAATATATCAAAATAGTGCATTAAAAGTCAATAAAAATCTTAATATATAGTATGAGGTATTTATGATTAATTTTATTAAAGAGTTATTTAAAAAAATGAATGAAACTGGTATTTACATACCAATGGCCCACGACCCAAAAACAAACTTACCTAGCGCATCACTTACGCTACTTTGCATCTCTTCATTTCTAGTTGTTGCAGGTATAATAGGAAAATGGAGTAAAGTTATAGGCGACATAGATATAACGAATGCACTTAACTTCTTTTATGCCTGCGGAGCGCTATATTTTTCAAGAAAAATTAGCCCTGACGGAAAAATATCCATATCAGAAGAGAAGTCTAAAGAATAATCACCAACTATAGGTGTAGGTCATTCTGGTTTCATTAGGCACAGCCCTAATGCTTAAATTCTTATTCAAAGTAAAAACCGCTTCTTTTTTGTAATAAACTGTAGCCCCAGGCAGTATTACATACATAACCAAGGGCCCTACAGCACTTTGTTCAATGTATTCTTTCCCAGGTTTAATTATATTTTCGACCTGTTTGTCGAGCCCTTTTTGGAAAGTTTTAACCTCTGGATTATAGGCATAATACCCTTCAACCGCCTTTGGGCAATTAAAGCTACCTAAACATAATCCAATTATAACCATCTCTACAGTCAGCATGCTACAATAATAACACATTTTTGTGGCAAGTCAAGCGTCACCAAAAACAAGCAAATACATGAATTTACAGCGGAATCGTAATTATTACTATGTCCTTGACATACCGACTGTTTCAATAT
>Ga0208564_1001738_pt1 | contig 17984 bp, 14 predicted proteins | sample AD_UKC073_MetaG_FD_184439 | JGI IMG/M metagenome (GOLD analysis project Ga0208564, IMG submission 184439) | Active sludge microbial communities of municipal wastewater-treating anaerobic digesters from USA - AD_UKC073_MetaG (SPAdes) (version 2) | ecosystem: Engineered > Bioreactor > Anaerobic >... | reverse complement strand
GGGATACAGGTCGTCCGGGCGGAAATTGGAGGTGGTCACGAAACCCACGCCGTTCTCGAACAGCGACACCAGCAGGCGGTGCAGGATCATGGCGTCGGTGATGTCCGCCACATGGAACTCGTCGAAACAGATGAGCTTGTAGCGCTTGGAGATACGTTCGCCCAGCACATCCAGCGGGTTCACCGTGCCTTGCAGGGCGGCGAGCTCCCGGTGCACCTCGCGCATGAATTCATGGAAGTGCAGGCGCACCTTGCGGCGGAGGGGAACGGCGTTGAAGAAGCAGTCCATCAGGAAGCTCTTGCCGCGCCCCACCCCGCCGTACATGTATACGCCCCGTGGCACGTCGGGGCGGTTGATGAGTTTCTTGAACGCGTTGGAGCGTTTTTCCTTGTAGGCGGCCCAGTCGCGCGCGCAGCGGTCGAGGGCATCCACGGCACGCTGCTGGGCCGGATCGCTCTGGAAACCACGTGCCTGGAGTTCGGCTTCGTAGGCTTGCTTGACGCTGGTGTTCAAGTCAGTGATTCGCTATAAATAAAATAGCTGCATGCCGAGGAAAAACCTCCGCATGCAGCCATTTTTGCTTAGAAATTAAGCGTACGCTTGTCCACGGCCAGGGCCGCTTCCTTGGTGGCTTCGCTCAGACTGGGGTGCGCATGGCAGATACGCGCGATGTCCTCGGCGCTGGCCTTGAACTCCATGGCCACCACGGCTTCGGAGATCAGCTCGCTGGCCATGGGGCCCACGATGTGCACGCCCAGGATTTCGTCGGTGGTGGCATCCGCCAGGAACTTCACCATACCCGTCGTGTCGCCCAGCGCCCGTGCGCGGCCGTTGGCCAGGAAAGGGAAGGTGCCGGCCTTGTACGCCACGCCATCGGCCTTGAGCTGCTGTTCGGTGCGGCCGACCCAGGCGATCTCGGGGCTGGTGTAGATGACCCAGGGGATGGTGTTGAAGTTGACATGCCCGTGCTGGCCGGCAATGCGCTCGGCCACGGCCACGCCCTCTTCCTCGGCCTTGTGCGCGAGCATGGGGCCGCGCACCACGTCACCCACGGCCCACACGCCGGGCAGGTTGGTCTTGCAGTCGCCGTCCACGACGATGGCACCGCGCTCGTCGAGCTGCAGGCCCACGGCCTCAGGGTTCAGGCCGATGGTGTTGGGCACGCGGCCGATCGAGACGATCAGCTTGTCGGCATCCAGCGTCACGGCTTCGCCCTTGGCGTTGGTGTAGGCGATGGACACGCCCTTCTTGCCGTTCTTGATCTCGCCGACCTTCACGCCCAGCTCGATCTTCAGGCCTTGCTTGTCAAACGCCTTCTTGGCTTCCTTGGCGATCTGCTCGTCCACCGCGCCCAGGAAGGTGGGCAGGCCTTCGAGGATGGTGACCTCGGCACCCAGGCGGCGCCAGACAGAGCCCATTTCCAGGCCGATCACGCCGGAACCAATCAAGGCCAGCTTCTTGGGCACGGCGCCGATGCGCAGGGCTCCATCGTTGGAGAGGATGTTTTCCTCATCAAAAGGCGTACCGGGTAGAGCGCGGGCATTGGAGCCGGTCGCCACGATGATGTGCTTGCCGGTGATGGATTCCTCGGCGGCACCTGCCACCTTGATTTCGTAGCCGCCTTCAGCGGCTTTGACGAACGAACCACGGCCATGGAAGAAGCTGACCTTGTTCTTCTTGAACAAGTACAGGATGCCGTCGTTGTTTTGTTTGACGACGTTGTCCTTGCGGCCGATCAGCTTAGCCAGGTCGAGGTCCAGGCCCTTCACATTGATGCCGTGCTCGGCGAAATGTTTGCCGGCGTGCTCGTAGTGCTCGGACGACTGCAGCAATGCCTTGGACGGGATGCAGCCCACGTTAGTGCAGGTGCCACCCGGTGCGGGGCCGCCCTTGTCGTTCTTCCACTCGTCGATACAAGCGGTGTTGAAGCCCAGCTGGGCTGCGCGGATGGCGGCGATATAACCACCGGGGCCACCGCCGATGACGATGACGTCGAATTGTTTGGACATGGAGATGAATTCCTGAAATCAATGGGCCAACGCCCCTCTCGGGGCGTTGGCTGGGGTAGCGACGATCAGATGTCGAAGAGCAGGCGCGACGGGTCTTCCAGCGCTTCCTTCATGGCCACCAGGCCCAGCACGGCTTCGCGGCCGTCGATGATGCGGTGGTCGTAGCTCATCGCCAGGTAGTTCATCGGGCGGATGACGATCTGGCCGTTCTCGACCACGGCGCGGTCCTTAGTGGCATGAACGCCCAGGATGGCCGACTGCGGCGGGTTGATGATGGGCGTGGACAGCATGGAGCCGAAGGTGCCACCGTTGGAGATGGAGAAGGTGCCGCCGGTCATGTCTTCGATACCGAGCTTGCCTTCCTGGGCCTTCTTGCCAAACTCGGCGATCTTCTTCTCGATGTCGGCGAAGCTCATCTGGTCTGCATTACGCAGGATGGGCACCACCAGGCCACGGGGCGAACCCACAGCGATACCGATGTCGAAGTAGCCGTGGTAGACGATGTCGTTGCCGTCCACCGACGCGTTCAGCACCGGGAACTTCTTCAGCGCGTGCACAGCAGCCTTCACGAAGAAGCTCATGAAGCCTATCTTGACACCGTGCTCCTTGGTGAACTGGTCCTGGAACTTCTTGCGCATGTCCATCACCGGGGCCATGTTCACTTCGTTGAAAGTGGTCAGGATGGCGTTGGTGGACTGTGACTGCAGCAGGCGCTCGGCGATACGTGCGCGCAGGCGGCTCATCGGCACACGCTCTTCTGGGCGGTCACCCAGGTCCTGGCCCTTGGGGCCGGCGACCTGCGGCAAAGACGTCTTGGGTGCACCGGTGGGGATCTGCACAGCAGGTGCCTTGGCGGCAGCACCACCGGCCACAGCCGCCAGCACGTCACCCTTGGTCACGCGGCCATCCTTGCCCGTGCCAGACACATCACCTGTTTTCAGGTTGTTATCGGCCAGCAGTTTGGCGGCAGCAGGCATGGCCACGTCGGCCTTGGCATTGCCAGCGGGCGCTGCTGCAGCAGCAGCCACAGGGGCGGCCGCCGCTGCAGCGGGCGCAGCGGCGGGTGCAGTCGCACCTGCCACAGCAGCCGTGTCGATCTTTGCGATCAACTGCTCGGCCGCCACAGTGGCGCCGTCGCCCTGCACGATTTCCACCAGCACACCGGCGGCCGGTGCGGGCACTTCCAGCACCACCTTGTCGGTTTCGATTTCGATCAGGATTTCGTCCACGGCCACGGCTTCGCCGGCCTTCTTCTTCCACTGCAACATAGTGGCTTCCGCAACGGATTCAGACAGTTGCGGGACTTTGACTTCTACGATCGCCATTTGATTTCTCTCGTTGATTTGTTCTGTAGTGTTGAGCAAGGCCTGGACTTATTTGGTCAGGACAAACCCCTTGAGCTTGGCAAACGCGCCGTCCACCAGTGCCTTTTGCTGCTCTTGGTGCAGGTGGGAATACCCGACCGCAGGTGACGCAGACGCCGCACGACCGGCATAACCCAGACGCTGGCCTTCCACCATGTTTTCATGCAAATAGTGCTGCACGAAGAACCAGGCACCCTGGTTCTGGGGCTCATCCTGCGCCCACACGATCTCAGTCGCGTTGGGGTACTTCTTGAGCTCGGTGGCAAAGGCCTTGTGCGGGAACGGGTACAGCTGTTCCACACGCAGGATGGCAACGTCGTCAGCGCCCTTCTCTTCGCGCTTCTTGGCCAGGTCGTAGTAGACCTTGCCCGAGCACGCGATGACGCGCTTGACTTTCTCTGCCTTCAGTTCCTTGTTCTCGGGAATGACGGTCTGGAAACCACCCTTGATGAACTCGGACAGCGGGGACGTTGCATCCTTGTTACGCAGCAGGGACTTGGGCGTCATGATGACCAGCGGCTTGCGCAGGTTGCGCACCATCTGGCGGCGCAGCACATGGAAGATCTGGCTGGCCGTGGTGGGCTGTACGATCTGCATGTTGGTGTCTGCGGCCAGTTGCATGAAGCGCTCCAGGCGGGCCGAGCTGTGCTCGGGGCCCTGGCCTTCGTAGCCGTGCGGCAGCATCAGCGTGATGCCGTTGACACGGCCCCACTTCACCTCGCCCGAGGCGATGAACTGGTCGATCACCACCTGGGCGCCGTTGGCGAAATCGCCGAACTGGGCTTCCCAGATCACCAGCGTGTTCGGGTCGTTGGACGCGTAGCCGTACTCGAAGCCCAGCACGGCTTCTTCAGACAGGATCGAGTCGATGACGACGAACGGCGCCTGGTTTTCGGCCACGTTCTGCAGGGGCACATAGGTGCCAGTGTCCCACTTCTCACGGCTCTGGTCGTGGATCACGGCATGGCGGTGGGTGAAGGTGCCACGTCCACAGTCCTCGCCCGACAGGCGCACGGGATAGCCGCTCGCCACCAGCGAGGCAAACGCCATGTGCTCGCCCATGCCCCAGTCAACATTGATCTCGCCCCGGCCCATGGCTGCGCGGTCGTCGTATACCTTCTTCACCAGCTGGTGCGGCGTGATGTTGGTCGGCAGCGTGGTGAGCTTCTCAGCCAAGCGCTTCCATTCGGTCAGAGGAATGGCAGTGTCGCCTGCGTCCGTCCACTTCTTGCCCAGGAAGGGCGACCAGTCAACCGAGTATTTGCTCTTGAAATTGGTCAGTACCGGGTCCACCGTGTGCTTGCCGGCATCCATGGCCGAGCGGTAGGCCCGGGCCATGTCGTCGCCCAGCGTAGCACCCAGGCCCTGGGCTGCCAGCTTGTCGGCGTACAGCTTGCGCGTGCCGGGATGGGCTGCAATCTTCTTGTACATCAGCGGCTGGGTCAGGCTGGGGGTGTCCTGCTCGTTGTGGCCCAGCTTGCGGAAGCAGGTGATGTCGATCACCACGTCCTGGCGGAACTCCATGCGGAACTCCAGCGCCATCTGGGTCGCCAGCACCACGGCTTCCGGATCATCGCCATTGACGTGCAGCACGGGCGCTTCCACCATCTTCACGATGTCGGTGCAGAAGGCGCTGGAGCGCATGTCGCGCGGGTCGGAGGTGGTGAAACCGATCTGGTTGTTGATGATGAGGTGCACCGTGCCGCCCGTGGTGTAACCGCGGGTCTGGGCCAATGCCAGCGTTTCCTGGTTGACACCCTGGCCACCGAAAGCAGCATCACCGTGCACCAGCACAGGCAGCACCTGGCTGCCACGGGGGTCATCGCGGCGATCCATACGTGCGCGCACCGAGCCCTCCACCACCGGATTCACGATCTCGAGGTGGGATGGGTTAAACGCCAATGACAGGTGAACCGGACCGCCGGGGGTGGACACATCCGAGCTGAAGCCCTGGTGGTATTTCACGTCACCGGCAGGCAGCTCTTCAGGGGCCGTGTGGTCGAACTCTGCGAACAGATCACCCGGCATTTTGCCCAGGGTATTGACCAGCACATTGAGACGGCCACGGTGGGCCATGCCGATCACGATTTCCTGGATGCCCTTGGCGCCGGCCTGCTGGATCAGTTCGTCCATGGCGGCAATGAAGCTCTCGCCACCTTCCAGGGAGAAGCGCTTCTGGCCCACGTACTTGGTGTGCAGAAAGCGCTCCAGGCCTTCGGCCGCAGTCAAGCGGTCCAAAATCTGGTGTTTCTTGTCTGCAGAGAAGTTCGGCTTGCTGCGAATGGACTCCAGCTTCTGTTGCCACCAGCGTTTCTGGTTCTGGTCGGTGGTGTACATGTACTCGACACCGATGGTGCCGCAGTAGGTTTCACGCAGGGCGTTCAGCAGGTCGCGCAAGGACATGGTGTCCTTGCCGAAGAAGGTGTTGCTGGTGTTGAAGACGGTTTCGAGGTCAGCATCCGAAAAACCGTAGAAGGAGGGCTCCAGTTCAGGAATGATCGGGCGCTCTATGCGCTTGAGGGGGTCGAGGTCGGCCCAGCGCGCACCCACGTTGCGGTAAGCGGCGATCAGCTGTTGAACAGCAGTGCGCTTGCGACCCAGCTCGGAATCGGCGCCACTGGCTTGCACCACTTTGGTGGTGCCCTGCTTAGCACGTTGTGCAAATGCGTTGACGACCGGGAGGTGTGGCACATCTTTTGCGTTACTGCCATCCACAGCAGGAACGTGTTGAAGTGCATCGAAATAGTCGCGCCAATTGTCTGGCACGCTGCCGGGGTTGGCTAGGTAGTTTTCATACATCTCTTCCACGTACGGCGCGTTGCCGCCGAAGAGATAAGTATTGCCTTGATAGGCAAGGTACACCGACGTCGATGAAGACGATTGATCACTCATATTTCCGCTGACCTCTGTTTCCCTTGGGGAAACGTTAGCTGGTTGAAAAACCTTCCGCGACACGGCTGAACCGATTGGCGGATGCGACTGTGGCTGGGGAAGGGCCTTGACTACAACGCGAATTGTGCCACCTAACTGCCAATGCAGCTAGCACTGCAAGCTGGAGCGAGCGTGAATCTTGCAGATTTCGACGGAATTCACACACAGGCACAAAAACATGCACGCTCAGACATGGGAACCCCAAAACGAAAAAGACCGACAGACTTGCGTCTGTCGGTCCACTCTTTAACTGGTCGGTGTGAAAGGATTCGAACCTTCGACCCCTTGCACCCCATGCAAGTGCGCTACCAGGCTGCGCCACACACCGATCGAGCTTTAAATTATACCCCGAGAATTAGGGCATTACGAGCAAGAGGTCACGAATTTCAAACAACTCGCGCCGCAAGAGGTGTAAATCCTGCGGCGAATCCAGAGAAGATGCAGCAGCAACACGGTCCTGCACAGCATCGGGGGCGGTCTGCCCCACAGATACAGGCATGGAGGAAACGTCTCCCAGCACCATGGAAGGCACCAGCTTGTCTCCCCCCTCGGCCACATCATGGAGCTTGTTGCGAGCACCGCTGATGGTGAACCCCTGGTCATAGAGCAGTTCACGGATACGGCGGATCATGAGCACCTCATGGTGCTGGTAGTAACGCCGGTTGCCACGGCGCTTCATGGGGCGCAATTGCGTGAATTCCTGCTCCCAGTAGCGCAGCACATGCGGCTTGACATCACACAACTCGCCCACTTCACCGATGGTGAAGTAGCGCTTGGCAGGGATGGAAGGAAGCACGGAGACCATGGAGAAAGTCCAGATATTGCAGGCAAACGGGCCATCAAGGTTACAACAAGTTGCGCCGCAGTGCTGGAAATCAGGTGTGCAGAAATTGACACTTTGCACTATCCACCAGCTCGCCTGCCATCCATACCTTATGCACTTTGCTGGATCTGCTCCTTCAATTTGTGGCTCGCATGAAAAGTCACCACACGACGCGCCTGGATGGCAATGGCCTCCCCCGTGCGGGGGTTGCGCCCGGGACGGGGGGCCTTTGTCCTGATCTGGAAATTGCCGAACCCGGATATCTTGACATCTTCCCCATTCACGAGCTTGTCGCAAATCAGGTCGAAAAAAGCATCCACCATATCCTTGGACTCGCGCTTGTTCAGGCCGATCTGCTCGAACAGCAGATCTGCCAGGTGCGCCTTGGTCAGAGCGGGTGTCTCAATGGCCTCAAGGGTGAAATCCATGGCAACTCCTAGCCGCGCAGGCGGGCTCCGAACAACGAGGCTAAATGGGCCACGATAGCCTGCACGGCAGGGTCTACTTGCTCGTCCGTCAGGGTGGCGGTAGCGCTGTAGAAGCCAAGGCGTACCGCCATGCTCTTCTCACCAGCAGCCAGACCACCGGCAGCGGAGACAAAGCCATCTTTCGTCGCCTGAGGACGGTAGATGTCGAACAAGGTCGCATCGCGCAACAGGCCTTGTCCGGCAGATGCGCGGATGGCGCCCAGCAGTTCGTCGTGGCTCACTCTCTCTGGCACCACCACGGCGATGTCCCGCTCCACGGCTTGCTGGCGCGGCACCGGACGCGCCACCGGCACTCGGCCCGTAGTCACAGCTTCCAGGTCCAGTTCGAACAGCATGGGTGCCTGGGCCAGATCCCATTGCTGGCGCCAGCGGGGATGCAACTCACCCACCACCCCAATCACACGGCCTTCCAGCAGCACGTTGGCCGCCCGGCCCGGATGCAGCGCGGGGTGCTCGGTGCGCTCGAACGTCGGCACCAGGGGTGCCAGCAGGGCCTCGACATCCCCCTTGGCATCAAAGAAATCCGCCCGCTCGGGCTTGCCATTCCAGCGCGCCGACTGGACATCACCCCAGGCCAAGCCTGCCACCCGCATCGGCTGGTGCACACCTTTGACAGTGGTGTCCGTGGTGGCCACGCTGTCGTCCCGCAGGAAGACACGGCCCACCTCGCACACCCGCACGCGGGTGGCTTTCCGGTCGAGATTGAACTTCAAAACCTGTAGCAGAGAACCCAGCAATGACGAGCGCATGACGCTCATCTGGCTGGCAATCGGGTTCAGCAGCTTCACCGGGTTGCCATTGCCTGCCAGGTCGCGCTCCCAGTCGGCTTCGACAAAGCTGAAGTTGATGGTTTCCTGGTAACCCAAGGCCGCCAGCCTGTGGCGCACCGCGAAACGGCTGCGGCGGTTCTCGGGCCGCACACGCGCCACGATGGGCGCTAGCGGGGCAGAGGTGGGCAGGTTGTTGAAACCCACCAGACGTGCCACTTCTTCGATCAGGTCCTCTTCGATGGTCAGGTCGAAGCGATGCGGAGGTGGGGTCACCACCAGGGTACCGGCCCCTTCTTGCAGGTCAAAGCCCAGGCGCCGCAGCGCAGCGGCGCAGTCAGCCTGCGTCAGCGGCATACCAATCACCCGCGCAGCACGCGCCACGCGCAGCGTGACGGGGGTGGCCGGGGGCAGTTGCAAGTTCTGGTCGGTGATGGGGCCTGCCGCACCGCCGCAGATCTCGATCACCAGCTGGGTAATGCGTTCGATGATCTCCACCGTGCGACTCGGATCCACACCACGCTCAAACCGGTGTCCGGCATCGGTGGAAAAATTGAAGCGCCGCGACCGCCCCTGGATAGATGCGGGCCACCAGAAGGCAGCTTCGATGTAGATGTTTCGGGTGTCCGACGACACCGCTGTGGCGTCACCGCCCATGATGCCGGCCAGCGACTCGACTTCGCGGTCGTCGGCAATCACACCCACCTTGGCATCCAGCGCCACGGTGTTGCCATTGAGCAGCTTGAGCTGTTCAGCCTCACGCGCCCAGCGCACCGTCAGGCCGCCGTGGATCTTGTCCAGATCGAAGATATGGGACGGCTGGCCGTACTCGAACATCACATAGTTCGAAATGTCCACCAGCGGCGTCACGCTGCGCTGGCCACAGCGCGCCAAGCGGTCCACCATCCACGCCGGGGTAGTCACGTTGGTATTGACACCCCGCACCACCCGGCCCGAGAAACGCCCGCACAGTTCCGGCGCCTCCACCTTGACGGGCACGCTGTCGGCCAGTGTCGCAGGCACTGGTGTGATGGGCGGGCTGCTCAGGGGCGCACCGGTCAGGGCAGCCAATTCACGGGCAATGCCATAGACACTGAGCCCGTGCGCCAGGTTAGGCGTGAGCTTGAGTGTCAGCAGCACGTCGTCGAGCTTCAGCACACCGCGCACATCAGCCCCCAGCGGCGCATCTACCGCGAGCTCCAGCAAGCCACCATGGTCGTCGTTCAGGCCCAACTCCTTGGCGGAGCACAGCATGCCCTGGCTTTCAACACCCCGCAGCTTGCCCAACTTGATCATGAAAGGCTTGCCGTCTTCACCCGGTGGCAGCTCGGCGCCCACCAATGCGCACGGCACGCGAATACCCACGCGGGCATTGGGCGCACCGCACACAATGTTCAGCAAGGCGCCCTGCCCCACATCCACCTGGCACACGCGCAGGCGGTCGGCATTGGGATGCTGGACGGCTTCCTTGATTTCGCCCACCACGATCTTGGTAAACGGCGGTGCGACGGGACGGCTGTCCTCGACTTCCAGGCCGCCCATGGTAAGGGTGTCGGCCAGTTCGCTGCTGGACAAGGGAGGGTTGCAGAACTCGCGCAACCAGGATTCAGGAAATTGCATGCCGGTCTTCTCGTTATTCTGGTGTTACTGGAATTGGCTCAGGAAACGAAGGTCGCCATCGAAGAAAAGACGCAGGTCGTTCACGCCATAACGCAGCATGGTCAAGCGGTCCGGGCCCATGCCGAAGGCGAAGCCGATGTAGCGCTCGGGGTCCAGGCCCATGTTGCGCACCACCTGCGGATGCACCTGGCCTGAGCCGGCCACTTCCAGCCAGCGACCGGCCAGAGGGCCGCTCTGGAACTGGATGTCGATCTCGGCGCTGGGTTCGGTGAACGGGAAGAAGCTGGGGCGGAAGCGCAACACCAGGTCATCGCTCTCGAAGAAGGTCCGACAGAAGTCGGTGAACACGACCTTGAGGTCCTTGAAGCTCACGTTCTCGCCCAGCCACAGGCCTTCGCACTGGTGGAACATGGGGGAATGGGTCGCGTCACTGTCCACCCGGTAGGTACGGCCAGGGGCGATGACGCGGATTTCGGGGGCCACCACGCCAGGATCTTTGGCGGCAGCCTCGAACTGCGCTGCGTACTTCTTCACATGCTGATGTGCATAGCGCACCTGCATCGGGCTGGTATGGGGGCGCAGGTTGTAAGCAATGCCGTCCTCGCCCTGGATGTCCACATAGAACGTGTCCTGCATGGAACGCGCCGGATGGTTGGGCGGATTGTTCAGGGAGGTGAAGCTGTGCCAGTCGCTCTCGATCTCGGGACCGTCGGCCACGTCGAACCCCATGCTGGAGAAGATGGCCTCGATACGTTCCAGCGTGCGACTCACGGGGTGCAGGCCACCACTAGCCACGCGGCGTCCAGGCAAGGTCACATCCAGAGCCTCGGCACGCAATTGCGCCGACAGCTCTTCGTCGGCCAGTTGCTGGCGCCGCGCGGACAGGGCAACTTCGATCGCTTGCTTGGCCACATTGATCGCTGCGCCGCGTAGCTTCTTTTCTTCCACGGGCAACTGCGCCATCCCCTTCATCAACTCGGTGATGCGCCCCGCTTTGCCCAAAAACAGGGCTTTGGCGTTTTCGAGATCTGCGGGGGTGTGTGCCTGGGCAAAGGCAGCGTTGGCACTGTCGACCAGGGTGTCCAGCTCGTTCATGACAATCCAAATATCAGGGAAATAAAAAAGGGCTGGGGCTTTTTCAAGCGCCAGCCCTTGTACCGTGGGCGCAAGAAGCTATCGAAACGATAGCAACCTGCCGAGCGGAATCAAGCTGCCAGCTCGGCCTTCACTTGCTCCACGATGCCGGCAAATGCGGCCTTGTCATGCACGGCAATGTCCGCCAGCACCTTGCGATCGATTTCGATCGAAGCCTTCTTCAGGCCGTTGGTGAACTGGCTGTAGGTCAGGCCCAGTTCACGCGAAGCGGCGTTGATACGGGCAATCCACAGCTGACGGAATACCCGCTTGCGGGTACGACGGTCACGGTAGGCATATTGCCCAGCCTTCATCACCGCTTCTTTGGCGATGCGGAAGACATTGCCGCGGCGACCGCGGAAACCCTTGGCAAGGGCGAGAACTTTCTTATGGCGGGCGCGAGCCGTTACACCACGTTTGACGCGAGGCATGTGTTTACTCCTTGTTCGTCGTTAGTTAAATGCCACGGCCGGGCAGCATCTGTGCCATGTGACCCATGTTGGTCTCATGCACTGCTGTTGCACCACGCAGTTGACGCTTGTTCTTGGTGGTCTTCTTCGTCAAGATGTGACGCTTGAAGGCTTGACCGCGTTTGACGGTGCCACCGGGACGAACGCGGAAACGTTTTTTCGCGCTGCTCTTGGTCTTCATTTTGGGCATGTAAATGCTCCTTTTCTTTGTGCTCGTGAGGCGTGCAAACCTATACGAACTTGTTGGCCCCGAGCCACTTATGGGATGGGCATGACACCCACCCTTGCACGGCTCATTGCTTCACCATGCGCAGCACACCTTGCGGTGCGCTGCATCACCAGACGGACATCAAGCCCATCCAGCAGATCCTTCACCTATCTTCAACCGCCTGCTGCAGCAGGTTCCGCCGCAGGCTTGGCAGCCGGCTTTTTGCGACCGGGCGCGATCATCATGATCATCTGGCGCCCTTCCAACTTCGGAAACTGCTCCACCAGGATCAGGTCACCGAGGTCATCCCGGATACGTTGCAGCAGGGCCATGCCGATTTCCTGGTGCGTGATTTCGCGACCACGGAACCGCAGGGTAATCTTGCACTTGTCGCCGTCATCCAGGAAGCGGCGGATATTGCGCATCTTGATGTTGTAGTCGCCGTCGTCCGTACCCGGACGAAACTTGACTTCCTTGATCTCGATGACCGTCTGCTTCGCTTTGGCTTCCGCCGCCCGCTTCTGCTCCTGGTACTTGAACTTGCCGTAGTCCATCAGCCGGCACACTGGCGGCGTAGCGGTAGCGGCAATTTCCACCAGATCCACATCCAACTCACCCGCCATACGCAGGGCTTCGGCCAGACTCACGATGCCCAAAGGCTCGTTTTCAGGGCCGGACAGCCGGACTTCTGGCGCCATGATTTCACGGTTCAGGCGGTGCTTGCGTTCTTCACGGTGACGACGGTCACGAAATTCAGTAGCGATGGCAATATCCTTCTCAATATGCGCCATGTGAACATGGCAATCGCTGCCCAGCCAACGTGCGTCAGCAGCCTCTTCTACTCAGGAGATCAGCTTTTGAGAGCAATGTCGCTGGCGATCTTCTGTGCGAAGGTTTCCAGGGACATCACACCGAGGTCCAAATTGCCCCGGGCACGCACTGCGACAGCACCTGCAGCCTTCTCCTTGTCACCTAGAACAAGGATGTACGGCAGCTTTTGCATCGAATGCTCGCGTATTTTACGCGTAATTTTCTCGTTACGCAGGTCAACCTCCACCCTAAGCCCTTGATTTTGCAGCGTTTTGACCACAGCCTGCGCGTAATCGGCCTGGGCATCGGTGATATTGAGCACCGCAACCTGCACCGGGGCCAGCCAAGTGGGCAAGGCGCCAGCGTGCTGTTCGATCAGAATGCCGATGAAACGCTCCAGGCTGCCGACGATGGCGCGGTGCAGCATGATGGGGCGGTGGCGCGTGCCATCGTCCCCCACGAATTCCGCGTCCAGACGCTCGGGCAGGTTGGGATCCACCTGGATGGTTCCGCACTGCCAGGGGCGACCGAGCGCATCCTTGAGGGTGTACTCGATCTTGGGACCATAGAAGGCGCCCTCACCCGGCAGGTACTCGAAGTCACACCCCGACGCCCGCAGGCCCTCTGCCAAGGCGTTTTCGGCACGGTCCCAGCTCTCTTCGGTGCCGATGCGCTTCTCCGGCCGCGTTGAAAGCTTGTAGATGATGTCGGTGAAGCCAAAATCCTGGTACACCTTCTGCAGCAACGATGTAAAAGCCACCACCTCGGACTGAATCTGGTCCTCGGTGCAAAAGATATGGCCATCGTCCTGCGTGAATGCACGCACACGCATGATGCCGTGCAGGCCGCCCGAAGGTTCGTTGCGATGGCAGGCGCCGAACTCGCCGTAGCGCAGCGGCAGGTCGCGATAGCTCTTGATGCCCTGCTTGAAGATGATGATGTGGCCGGGGCAGTTCATCGGCTTGAGCGCATAGCTGCGCTTCTCCGACTCCGTGACGAACATGTTCTCGCGGTACTTGTCCCAGTGCCCGGTCTTCTCCCACAGCCCCTGGTCCAGGATCTGCGGGCCCTTGACTTCCTGGTAGCCATTGTCACGGTACACCTTGCGCATGTACTGCTCGACTTCCTGCCACACACTCCAGCCCTTGGGATGCCAGAACACGGTACCGGGCGCGTGCTCGTCGATATGGAACAGGTCCAGTTCGCGGCCGAGGCGCCGGTGGTCGCGCTTTTCGGCCTCCTCCAGCATGGTGAGGTATTGCTGCAGCTCTTCCTTGCTGGCCCAGGCGGTGCCATAGATGCGCTGCAGCATCTCGTTGCGGTGATCACCACGCCAGTAGGCGCCGGCCACCTTCATCAGTTTGAAGAAGCGCAGCTTCCCCGTGCTGGGCACGTGGGGGCCACGGCACAGGTCCTCGAAGGCGCCTTCGCGGTACAGGGACACGTCTTCGTTGCTGGGGATGCTGGCGATGATCTCGGCCTTGTAATGCTCGCCCAGGCCCTTGAAATATGCCACGGCCTCGTCGCGTGGCAGCACGCGGCGCACCACCGGTTCGTCCTTGGCAGCCAGTTCGGCCATGCGTTTTTCGATGGCAACCAAGTCTTCCGGCGTGAATGGCCGTTTATAGGAAAAATCGTAGTAGAAGCCGTTCTCGATCACCGGGCCAATCGTCACCTGGGCATCGGGAAACAGCTCCTTCACCGCATAGGCCAGCAAGTGGGCAGTGGAATGGCGAATCACCTCCAGACCATCCGCATCCTTGGCCGTGATGATGGATAAGGGGCTGTTCTCGGTGATCTGGTAGCTTGTATCTACGATGCGAGCCTGGCCGTCAGCACCGGGAATTTTGCCGGCCAGCGCAGCCTTGGCCAGGCCGGTACCAATGGACGCAGCCACCTCGGCTACCGTCACCGGGCCAGGATATTCGCGCAGGGAGCCGTCAGGAAGCGTAATCTGGATCATGGGTATGTGAAGGACAAAAAAGAGAAGCAAAAAAAAACGCGGATCAGTCCGCGTTTTCCTCTGGGCAAACCATGTGCACCTGCGCCGCAGGTGCGCGAACTAGCAACCTGCAGGGCCAACAGCCCCAGTGCGTGTAGTTCGCGGTGTCATAACCAGCATGCCTTTCTCGCCCTTGTGTGTGGGATGGTGAAGCGGACATTTTAACCCGTCCGCAGCGGGCTCTGTCAGCGAGGCTTCTTAGGGGAGATGCCCATCGCCTCCTTGTGCTTGTCGATACGTTCCTGCTTGCGTTTTTCCATTTTCTCCATCTCCTTGCGCTTGGTGTAGCCCACGGAGTCCGCCCAGGCCCACCAGGCCACCGTCAGAAGAAAGGGCGCTGCAATCACATACCAGCTCCAACTGGCGACCACCCCGATTTCCAGCACCTTCAGGGCCAACAAAAGGAGACCTATTCCCAGCAAAAACATGATCTATCTCCTGAGAAACTGCATTGCGGGCAGCCTGCCCCCTACAATAGAATAAGAGGAATGTAACCTAATGCACGGAAAAAAAGCGATGAAACATTTTCTGCTGATCATCAGTACCCTGCTCACCACATCCGTACCTGCCTGGGCCGACCAAGCCCTCGCCACCTCCAAGAACTGTATGGCCTGCCATGCAGTTGACAAAAAAGTGGTGGGCCCAGCCTACAAGGACGTTGCGACCAAATATGCCAAGCAGAAGGACGCAGCCGACATGCTGGCCCAGAAGATCCTCAAGGGTGGCTCCGGCGTCTGGGGCCCCGTACCCATGCCCGCCAATGCCCAGGTGAGCCCTGCCGAAGCCCAGAAGCTGGCCAGCTGGATTCTGACGCTGAAATAAGCGCCAGCACCTTCAGGCCAGCAACTGCCGGCGCTCGAGGCGGTCTTCCAGTTCACCGATCTGGGCGGCAACCCCGTTGTCAGACTGCTCGGCCCGGGCCTCCAGGGCCTTTTCCAGCTGGTCCAGACGGGCTGCCAAGGCGGCTGCGGACTCCTTCTGTGCAGCCATTTCCTGCTGCTGCTGGGCTTCGAGAAAGATCCGCAACTCGGTGAAACGGGAGGCTTCGGCCTTGTCGGCCAGTTCACGCTGGGCCGCCATTTCCTTGTTGTGCCGGCGCGCCTCCAGCATCACCGAGCTGTGCAGGTAGAACACATAGGCCAGGAACACGGCCCCCAGCAAGGCGGTCAGCCCCAGCATGATGAGGCCCAGCGGGGCTTCGATGGACGCTACCCCCAAAGACACCGAGGCCGGCGCAGACAGGGCTGCCCAATTCAGGGCAGCCAGCGCGGCGATGGCCAGAATGGTGATGGAAATGATGATGGTTCGAACGTGCATGCAGCCTCCTGAGTAGCGGACCGATCCCTTGTGCCGGTCATGGGCGCATTGTGCCGCAGCCCCATAAAAAAACGGCGCCTGGTACCAGGCGCCGTTTCCATGCATGGACTGAGATCAGTTGGTCTGCGCCAACTGATCCAGAATTACGGGGTTCTGTGACCACATCACATCGCCTACGGCAATATGAGTGTCCCCGAATTCGGCAAGCGCTGCGCGCTGGCGCCTTGCGGCGCCTTCTGGATCAGTTGGTCTGTGCCAACTGATCCAGAATTGCCGGATTCTCCAGCGTGCTGGTGTCCTGCGTGATGGCCTCGCCCTTGGCGATCGAGCGCAGCAGGCGGCGCATGATCTTGCCGCTGCGGGTCTTGGGCAGGTTGTCGCCGAAACGGATGTCCTTGGGCTTGGCGATGGGGCCGATCTCCTTGGCCACCCAGTTGCGCAATTCGTTGGCGATCTGCTTGGCCTCGTCCCCGGTGGGGCGGGCCCGCTTGAGCACCACGAAGGCGCAGATCGCCTCGCCCGTCAGGTCGTCTGGGCGTCCCACCACGGCAGCTTCGGCCACCAGGTCGGTCTTGGCCACCAGGGCGGACTCGATCTCCATGGTGCCCATGCGGTGGCCCGAGACGTTAAGCACGTCGTCGATGCGGCCGGTGATACGGAAGTAGCCCCGGTCGGCGCTGCGTACCGCGCCGTCGCCGGCTAGGTAGTAGCCCTTGAGCTCCTCGGGGAAATAGCTCTTCTTGAAACGCTCGGGGTCGTTCCAGATGGTGCGGATCATGCTGGGCCAGGGACGCTTGACCACCAGGATGCCTCCGGTGCCGTTCGGAATGTCGTTGCCCATTTCGTCCACGATGGCGGCGGCGATGCCCGGCAGCGGCAGCGTGCAGCTGCCCGGCACCAGCGGCGTGGCGCCCGGCAGCGGGGTCATCATGTGGCCGCCGGTCTCCGTCTGCCAGAAGGTGTCCACGATAGGGCACTTCTCGTGGCCCACGTTCTTGTAGTACCACATCCAGGCTTCGGGATTGATGGGCTCGCCGACCGAGCCCAGGATGCGCAGGCTGCTCAGGTCCGAGCGGTCGGGGTGCACGCTGGCATCGCCTTCGGCGGCCTTGATCAGCGAACGGATCGCCGTGGGTGCGGTGTAGAAGATGGTGCACTTGTGGCGCTCGATCATCTGCCAGAAGCGGCCAGCGTTCGGGAAGGTGGGAATGCCTTCAAAGATGATCTGCGTGGCGCCTGCCGCCAGGGGGCCATAGGCCACGTAGGTGTGGCCGGTGATCCAGCCGATATCGGCCGTGCACCAGAACACATCCTCAGGCTTCAAATCAAAGGTCCAGTCCATGGTCAGCTTGGCCCACAGCAGGTAGCCGCCGGTGGAGTGCTGCACGCCCTTGGGCTTGCCGGTGGAGCCGGAGGTGTAGAGGATGAACAGCGGATGCTCGGCGCCCACGGCCTCGGGCGCGCACTCCGTGCTCTGGCCCGCCAGCGCTTCATCGAAGGTCTTGTCGCGACCGGTGACCATGTTGCAGGCCGTCTTCGTGCGCTGGAAGACGAACACGTTCTTGATCGATTCGCAGCCACCCATGGCAATGCCATCGTCCACGATGGCCTTCAGCGGCAGTTCCTTGCCGCCGCGCATCTGGTAGTTGGCGGTGATCACGGCCACGGCGCCCGCGTCGATGATGCGCTCCTGCAGCGCCTTGGCGCTGAAACCGCCGAACACCACGCTGTGGGTGGCGCCGATGCGGGCGCAGGCCTGCATGGCGATCACGCCTTCGGTGGTCATGGGCATGTAGACCAGCACCCGGTCACCCTTCTGGATGCCGTGGGCCCTGAGCGCGTTGGCGAACTGGCTGACGCGGGCCAGCAATTCCTTGTAGGTGACCTTGGTTACCTCGCCACCGTCTGCCTCGAAGATGATCGCGGTCTTGTTCTCGGTGGGGGTGCCGATGTGCTTGTCCAGGCAGTTGGCCGAGGCGTTCAGTTCACCATCGTCAAACCACTTGTAGAACGGCGCACTGGACTCGTCCAGCACTCGGGT
>Ga0208564_1001733_pt1 | contig 18020 bp, 11 predicted proteins | sample AD_UKC073_MetaG_FD_184439 | JGI IMG/M metagenome (GOLD analysis project Ga0208564, IMG submission 184439) | Active sludge microbial communities of municipal wastewater-treating anaerobic digesters from USA - AD_UKC073_MetaG (SPAdes) (version 2) | ecosystem: Engineered > Bioreactor > Anaerobic >... | reverse complement strand
CTAGAATCTGTTTCGTTTTCTTTTTATCCCAGTAAGGCGAGGGTAGATTTTCTTCTAATTTAACTTCCATGGTCAGTCCCTTCTCCTCGGCTTGAGGGCCCAGAAGCAAAACCATGGAATTGACAACCTCCTCGAGGGAGATATATTCCGGTATTAATTTGCTTTTTCCCTGATCAATCTTTACCAGGTCGAGGATATCGTTAATCAGCTCCAGCAGATGATCGGCGCTCAGTACTATTGTTGCGGTGTAATCTAACTGCTTCTCATTTAAGGGGCCAGCCGTCTGGTCTTCTAGCAACTTGGCAAACCCGATAATGGAATTTAATGGTGTCAGCAGCTCGTGGCTCATATTGGCCAAGAACTGAGATTTATACTTGTTGGCAGTTTTTAATTCGGCCACCAGCTGGGCCAGCTGCCGGGTGCGGTCATGAATTTTTACCTCCAGCAGCTCTTTTTCATTGGTCAGGTCCTGGGCATAAGTCTGGGCCTCGATCTCTTTTTGCTTCAAAGCCCTGGCCATCTCGATCATATTATTGGCCAGTTCATTGATCTCTACCGGCGCCTTGCTGTCTTCCCATTGAATAACCTCCGGCTCAATATTGTTACTGGCCACCTTCTTGGCCAGCTCTTTGAGCTCGTAAATGGGTTGGGTAATGACATTGGAAGCCCTTTCACTGAGGAAGACGGATACTACAAAGATAAGTAAACAGATAGTGAGAATTGTCTTGATACTGCCGGCAAACTCTTCGAACATATTGATCGGCGCGCCTACACCGATATTGCCGACGACTTGTCCGCCGTAACTTATGATCGGGTCGGCCACAATTAATGCAGGTCGGTCTTTAACCAGAAGTTTCCCGCGGTACCTTTTACCGGCCGAGGTCGTTTCAACCAATTCGTTTTCTTGAACGCTGCCCATGGGACGGGCAAAATCATCGGTTTTAATATTGGAGCTGATGCGAACCCCTTTCACGCCGATAGAGAGGTAGGTATTTGGTATCCGGGAGGTATATTCGCGGGCGATCCATTCATCGTGGTTCAATAAAAAACCGCCAGAGATTACCCCAATTGCTTTATTATCTTCGATTACCGGGACCACCACTACAGTCATAAGAGCATCTTTAAACAAAGAGCCGCCCTGCCCGTGCTCATTTGTCGGTTCTGTTATTTCAACCACGGCTTTTTCAGCCAGCTGTTTGCTCTCGTTTTTAAGCACATCGGCCGGAACCAGCTCTGTTGAGACAATGGTTTCTTTACTGGCCAGCCCTTTACGGGCCAAGCTTTTTAAATGCCAGGTATCCCCACGATTAGCGCTGTCCCGGCAGAGGACCTTTCCATCTGTATCCACGATCACAAAATAATCGCAGTTTGGGTAGACCTCTTCCCAGTTCCTGATTAGCTCTTTTAATGCCTGGTAGTCTTTCTGCCGGATAGCGTCTTTTAAAACCTGCTCCCGGGAAGCTTCTTTCAATACGGTTTGCAGCTGCAAGGGCTTGGCCTCAAACTGTGACCAGGCTGTTTCAATAGCTGCATCCAGCATTTTGGTAACATTTCTAATTTCTACCGCCTTGAGGTGGAAACTAAAGGCTACTGCGGACAAGGCAATGGCAATCAAAACAACGAGGATAAATCCCAGCAATATGTGGTTGCTGATTTTGTTTGAGATCATCGGTTACGCTCTCCATTAGTCGAATAAGTTGTTGGCCTGTTAAGGGGAAGATAGGCAATGAATGGCCAAAGGTCTTTATTTTATGTTAATGTTTGGATGGCATATAAAGCCAGCTCGGTTCTGTTGGTCATCTCCAGTTTTTTATAGATATTGCTGAGGTGTGTCTTTACCGTTTTGTCGCTAATAAAAAGCTGATCGGCGATCTCCTGGTTAGATAAACCGAGGCTGACTAAACGGATTATCTCTTTTTCCCTTCCCGTTAGCGCTGCATTAGATTCCTGTTTATCGGTTTCAACACTGACGAAGTCCAGCTCTCCAATGAGAGATAACGAAAAGATCAGGTCAAAGATAACTTTAATAATCTCTACCCGGTTTTCAAAGGTGTTCCTGGACATACCCGCTGCCTCGCTTTTTTCTTCATCTTTAAGGCTAAGCCGGCCTGAAAACAGGTAATATTTTGGCGTCGAAATAAACTTATTCGGCAGGTAAAGTCCCAGCGGAGAGACGGCTGTGGTTAAGCCGCGGTGACAGGTTAAAAACACCAGGTCACCTTCTTCTTTGGCCTGGTTAATTGCTGACTGCACGAATTTTTTGCAGGCCTCGTTATTATTTACTTTTGGGTCAAAGCAGCATTGCTGCTGGTTAGAGGGAATCGTAAAATCAGTTCCGTCGCTAGTATAAAGACAGACGGTCATATCATTAGCCCTGGCCAACATGTCTTGCAAATACTGCAGGCGAGCCAGTATCAGTGAAGACAGGCTGTCCATCATTTTACACTACCCCTTTGGTCTTTTCGATTGATTAGAACAAACTGAGAGATCCCCTATCTAAATCTAATATTCTCTGAGGAGAGATATATCCCTTCTTTCTCTACTATCTGCATCAAAGGTTGTAGATAGAAGGGGAGATAACAGCAAGTAAGGCTAAAGTCTGAGACTTTTTGATTTTCAAACAGAAAGATACTCCGCAATACCAATTTCTTTGCCCGCACCTGGGTTATAGCATGGAATCAGAGCAGTAGTCGGTCGGAACTATTTCTCTACTAATAACAAAAAGGGGTGTTGGTTAATGTCGCAAAATGTCCTGAGTATGTTGGAAACGGGTAAAACGGTTACCTGGCCGCCGACCGAGGCGGAACAAAAAAAAGAAGGGTTTGTCCCGCGAGAAGTAAAACGGGAGCCAAGTACCGAACGGGGAAAGAGAATCAGAGAGCGTTTCTTAAATACCCGCTGCATGCTCGATCCACAATTTTCCGTTCATTACACCAAGGCATGGCAGGAAAATGCCGGCGAGCCCCTCTATATCAGGCGAGCTCTTTCGTACAAGTATGCATTAGAAAAGATCGATCCGGTTATTGATCCAGATGAGCTGATTGTTATGCGGAAGAGCCGCTACATGAGGGGAGCGATCTGCTATCCCCAGTACAGCCAGGAATTCTACAAGACCTTCATTGAAAAATCAGCTGAAACAGATGCCGAACTGTTTGATGTGGGGACTGGCGGGGGCAAAAAGGATATTAAAAGAGAAGGCTACCGTACCATAGGGGTATTTTCCATTAAAGAAGAAGACGTTGAACCTTTGTCCGAGGTCTGTAATTACTGGACCGGCAAGAGCATCGAAGATGTTGCCATCAAATTCTTAGAAGAAAATTTCCCTGAAAATGATGACCTTGTTAATGCCTTTAAAGTAATGCTCTATCCACCCAGCGTTATCTCTATTATGGAGGGCCGCTGGATTCCGGCCTACGATATCATCGTTGAAAGAGGCCTCGAGGATGTCATCAAGGAATGTGAGGAAAGGATCTCCAACACTATCCCCACAACCAGAGATGTAGCTGAACAGATCATGTTCTGGCGGGCTGCGATCATCTCTTGTCAAGCGGTGATCAACTGGGCGAAAAACTATGCCGATAAAGCCCGGGAGATGGCCAAGGCTGAAGAATGTTCCGAGCGGAAAAAAGAGCTTGAAGAGATCGCCGAGATCTTAGAATGGGTTCCGGCCAAGCCGGCCCGTACTTTCCGCGAAGCGATGCAGGCTGCCTGGATCGGCCATATTGCTGTCTGGATGGATTGCTCCGTGGTCGGGCTTTCGCCCGGTCGCTGGGGCCAGCTGCTATATCCTTACTACCAGAAAGACCTTGAAGAAGGACGCTTAACCAAAGAAGAAGCCTTGGAACTGATGGAGCTGTTAAGGGTTAAGTTTGCCAGCGAAGAATATATCACTCCCAGCAGCTGGGCCGCCATGGCCTCGAGTAACCAGTTCCAGCACATGATTGTTGGCGGGGTTGATCCCAAGACCGGCCGCTGTTCCGATAACGAGCTGGAAGAGCTTATTCTGGAAGCCGGTATCAGCATGCAGACCACCCAGCCGACCCTGGGCATCATGGTCAACCCTAAAACCAGCGAACGGCTTCTCATGAAAGCGGCTGAATGCACCAAGGCTGGCGCCGGTTACCCCGCCTGGTTTAATCACGAAACCTGTGTCAAGCATTTATTGTGGTGCCATGCGGAAGAAGGGATCACCTTAGAAGACGCCCGGGATGTCTGTATGGCCGGTTGCGTGGAAGTAGGCCTGCAGGGTACGGGACACGGTATCTGTCACCCGGCGTTCTACAATGAAGTAAAAACACTGGAGATCGTTCTCAACGACGGGGTAGACCCCAGGACCGGTCTGCGGGTGTTTGAACCTCTGGGTGAAATCGACAGCTTTGAGACCCTCTGGGAGAACTGGTGTAAAGTCAAAGAGAAATTCATGAAAGTCTATATGCGCTACTGGAACTACGTAGTGGCCACCAGAAGGCAGATCAACCCCTTGATCTTCTCCTCGGTTCTGGTGAAGGACTGCGTGGCCAAGGGTAAGCCGATGGATGATAACGGGGCCCGTTACAATAAAACGGTTACCCTGCTGAACTCCGGGATGGTCAACGTGGCTAATGCCATGGCCGCCATTAAAAAGCTGGTCTTTGAAGAGAAGAAGTATACTCTGGAAGAGGTCTGTGAAGCTTGTGCAAACAACTTTGGCTATGAGCCCGTAGAGAAATCAGGCAACTTCTCCATGTTTAACCAGAAGAAGGTTAGCCGTGAATGGGAACAGATCCACAGAGACCTGCTCGAAGCTCCCAAGTATGGCAATGACGATGACTATGTTGATAGCATCTTTGTCGACCTCTGGGAACACTATAACCAGACCTGCTTCTCAGAAACCAGCTACCTCGGTTATGAATGGATTCCGGCTGCCCTCTCCATCTCCGCTCACGGGCCTTTTGGCAGAGCTTGCGGAGCCTCTCCCGACGGCCGCCTAGCGGGGGTTACCCTTACAGACGGAGTTCTTTCGGCTACTCCCGGCACCGACGTTAACGGTCCGATCGCCCTGCTGAACTCCGGTGTCAAGTTGGATCCGACACCGATGCGCAGTGTCCAGCTAAATATGAAGATGCATCCCCAGTCCATTAAAGGCACCGAGGGATCTAAAAACTTCGTCAACTTTATCAAAACTTACTTTGACCAGGGCGGGTACCATATCCAGTTTAACGTAGTCGATTCTGATATGTTGCGCGATGCCCAAGCCCATCCGGAAAACTATCGTGATCTGATTGTCCGGGTAGCAGGCTTCAGCGCTTACTGGGTCGAGTTAGGCAAACCTATTCAAGACGAATTAATTGCCCGCACTGAATACGCTGCCTGTTAACATCACTTGAGCTAAAGAGGGGGCTGCCCCCTCTTTAGCTCTTTTAACTACCAGCTGAAAGACAAAGATATAATTGAGGTGAAATCAATGAATGAGGAGAAAAAAGGTTTTTACGGTTGGGTTATCGTGGCCACTGCATTTGCCGTTATCTTCCTCCACCTGAGTATTAGAGGTTCTTTTGCGGTATTCATTCAGCCGATGACAGAAGCTCTTGGCTGGAGTACAACGGATGTCTCCATCGGTTTATCCCTGTTTATGTTTTTCTACGGGGTGACCGCCTTTATTGCCGGTAGGGCCGTGGACAAATACGGGCCTCGCTGGATCATCTTAATTCACGGGTTGCTGTTAGGCCTGGGCATTTATCTATCCAGCCTGGTTACTACTCCCTGGCAGTTCTATCTCACCTACGGGGTTATGGGAGGTATCGGTGCCGGTGCTCTCTACGTCCCGCCCACAGCCATGGTTAGAAAGTGGTTTTATAAAGATCTGGGCAAAGCCACCGGCCTGGCTGTTTCGGGTGCGGGGCTGGGTTTCTTTGTGGCCCCGATTGCTTCGATGTACTTGATTGAATATATGTCTTTTGATTTTGCCTTTAAAATGTTCGGGATTATTATTGTAGTTGGGGTGTTTATCGCAACACTCTTTATGCGGGGCACACCTGAAGAGATGGGGCAGAAGCCGTACGGCTATGACGAGGTCATCAAGAAAGAAAATGAAGAAGCGCTGAAAAACAAGGTTAAGCCTTTTGTTTGGAGCTTAGGCAAGGCTATTAAAACTCCGGCCTTTTGGACGATAGTGGCCATGTATTTCTGCAGCAACTTTGCTGAATATATCGTTTTCTCCCACTCAGTGAACTATGTGGTCACCGACAGAGGGTTTGCCTTGAAAACAGCCACCTGGATCTACTCCCTGATCGGTCTTTGCTTCTTATTCTTCGGACCGATTGGAGGCAGCTACGCCGACAAGCTGGGAGCCCGGCTGCAAAATGAATTCCTCGGCAGAAAACGGGTCTTAACCGCCTCCTATTTAATCGTCGCTGCTGCTTCGGCCTGGCTGTCCTTTGTTGATACTCCGTGGATGTACGTCGTTTTTGCCATTGCGTACGGTATTCCTTTCGGTGTCTATATCCCCTGTGTTGCCGCCTATGTGGGCACAACCTTTGGCCGCGAGTCCATGGGGGCTATCTGGGGGTTGGTGACCGTCTTTGGTGTAGCCGCCGGCTGCGGACTGGGGCCCTACGTCGGTGGCCTGTTAAAGGATATCACCGGCAACTACCAGGCCTCGATCTGGCTGGCTACGGGTATCTATCTCCTGGCGGCGATCCTGGCTGCTTCTGTTAAAAAGCCTGAAGCGAAAGGAACCCCGATCAATTAAGCGGTTCAGATTAAGGTTTAAGGCTTTTAGGTAAAGTTGAAGAACGTCACTTTTGGGAAAGGCTGCCTTCTCCTCTTTAGCAGCCTTTCCTGAAAGTTAAAAAACAGTACAGGGCAAAAAGTTTTGCATCAAGTAAAAAAGGAGGATCTGGCAATGGCAAACCTTAATAAAACCGGCGTGGTGTTTGATATACAGAGTTTTTCTACTCACGACGGACCCGGTATTAGAACAATCGTTTTCCTGAAGGGTTGTCAATTGAGATGCCACTGGTGTGCTAACCCGGAAGGCCAGAATGTTTTTCCCGAGGTTTTCTATCATGCGATGAACTGTGTGGGCTGTTTTGAATGTATTCAAAAGTGCCCCCTGGATGCTATCACCAGGGCCGAAGATGAACAGAAGAATAAAGGATTTATCCGTATTGATCGCTCTAAATGCCGTCATTGTCCCCAGCTTGATTGCGTCCAGGCCTGCTTTAACGATGCTTTAAAAATAACCGGAAAGATAATGCGCGTAGATGAAGTAATGAAGCCTGTAATGAGGGATAAGCCTTATTTTCGAGACAACGGCGGTATCACCTTGTCCGGGGGAGACCCTTTTTTCCAGCACGATTTTGCCATGGAAATCCTTAAGGCCTGTAAAGAAAATTATATCCACACCGCCATCGAAACAGAGGCTTTTGCCGCCTATGAGAAGATCGAGGCTACTTTTCCCTATGTCGATCTTTACCTGTGCGATCTGAAAATTATGGACCCGGCAAAACACCAACAGTTTACCGGGGTCTCTAACAAGAGAATTCTCGAGAATATCAAGAAGATGGCGGCGGCAGTCCCCTCCAAGGTTTTAATCAGGGTTCCGGTAATTCCCGGGTGTACCGATGATGTTGAAAATATCAGGGCAATTGCTGCTTTTACCAGGGAAAATAATCTAACGAGGATTCACCTTTTGCCCTACCACAAGCTGGGGCAACCGAAATTCGAACAGCTGGGAAGAGAATATCCGATGCCCGATGTCCAGCCTCCCGATAAAGGACAGATGGAGGCGCTCAAACAGGTCGTTGAAGAAGAGGGGGTTGTTTGCGTAGTCGGTTAAGGTTTAAGCAAAAAAACGTCCCTGGAATAAAACCTTAGCCTTAGGCGTGCTTTAAAAAGATATCGTCGTGCTTATGGCCATCTTAGGCAGTTCCTCTCTTTCTTGAACAATGCTCCCCGGTGTAATACAATTAAGATGATTTTAAAAGTTATTGAAAGGGGATGGGAGAAGAGATGGCTATTGTTACGGCGGATGATTACAGGGAGCGGCTCTACCGGATGCGGAAGAATATCTACATGGGGGGGGAGCTGATCGGGAGGGACGATCCTCGACTTAAGCCGGGGGTCGACCTGATTGCCGACAGCTTCGAGAGGGTTAAAGATCCCAACCTGAAAGATACCATTACCGCCAAATCACACCTTACCGGCGAAGAGGTGCACCGGCTTAACCATATTCACCAGAGCTCTGAAGATCTGTTGAAGAAGCAAGAATGCACCCGCCTGCTCTGCCAGCAGGCGGGGGGTTGTATTCAGCGCTGCATGGGCATCGATGCCTTGAATGCGCTCTCGGTGGTGACCAAAGACTGCGACGATAATTTCGGTACCGAGTACTATCCCCGTTTTGTCGAGTTCATGAAATACTTTCAGAAAAATGACCTGGTCGGCAATTGCGCCCAGACCGATATCAAGGGTGACCGCTCGAAACGGCCTTTCGAGCAGAGCGACCCTGATCTCTACCTGCGGGTCATCGAGAAGAAAAAAGACGGTATTGTCGTGCGCGGCTGCAAGGCGCATAATTCTAATGCCCCCTTCTCGGACGAGATCGTTGTCGTGCCGACCCGCCTGATGACCGATGAGGAAGCCGACTGGTCGGTGGCCTTTTCGATTCCGGCCGATACCCCGGGGATCAAGCAGGTGGTCCGGATTACCACGCCGCGGCCGCGGAAGCATATCCATACGAAGCATTTCTACGGGGTAGCCGATTCGACGACCATTTTTGACGATGTCTTTGTCCCCTGGGAGCGGGTCTTCCTCTGCGGAGAGACCTACTTTGCCAGCATCCTGGCGATGCTTTTTGCCACCTATCACCGCCACAGCTACACTGGCTGCAAGCCGGCTATTACCGACCTGATCATGGGCGCCTCTGCCCTGGTGGCCGACTACAACGGGGTTGGCGAGGCCTCTCATGTCAAGGATAAGCTCTCGGAGCTAATTGCCACAGCTGAACTGGTCTACGCTGCCGGCATCGCCGCCTCGGTGAAATCGACCGAAGCTGCTTCGGGGACGCATATCCCCAACATTATCTATACCAATGTCGGCCGCTACCATGCCGGGGTCAGCCTCTACCATGAATACGAGACCCTTGCTGACCTGGCGGGGGGGCTCCCGGCGACCCTGCCTATGGAGGATGATTTTTTCAGCCCTGAAACGCAGCCCTTACTAGAAAAATATATGAAGCGCAAAGACGGGATCTCGGCGGAGAACCAGCACCGCCTCTTCCGCTACCTCTCCGACATGCTCTGCTCTGCCCATGCCGGGGTGGCCCAGGTCGGCGGCCTGCATGGCGGCGGTTCGCCGGTCATGGAGAAGATCGCCATTCGCAACCAGTACGACATCGACTCGCGCAAGCGCCTGATCAAGATGCACAGCGGCATCAAGGACTGACCATCTCAACTGCCAATAACTGTTTCTGGCAGGTAGCCAAAGGGGCGGCCCGTGGGCCGCCCCTACTAATCCCCTACTAATTAGGTGACAGGAGAAACGTCCCCCTGTCACCCCTGTCACCGGCGATTTAGCAGGTAATAGAGCGCCGGGATAAACCCGAGCAGCAAGATGGTGCCGCTGGTCATTCCCCCGATAACGGCGATGGCCATCGGCGCCTGCAGCTGGCTGCCCTGGCCCAGGCCTAGCGAAAGGGGGACCAGGCCTAGAATAGTAGTAAGCGTGGTCATCAGGATCGGCCGCAAGCGGGCGGTGGCCCCGTCTATGATGGCTTCTTTTAAAGGCAGGCCGTGGATGTTGCGCAGCTGGTTAATAAAGTCCACCATGATAATCCCGCTGTTGACTAAGATCCCGACCAGGACCACCCCGCCGATTATTGCCGGAATGCTCAGCCCATTCCCGGTAATCTTCAGGGCGATTACCGACCCGGAGAGGGCCAGGGGCAGGCTGCTGATGATGATGAACGGGTGCAGGAAAGACTCGAATTGAGCCGCCATGACCAGGTAGACCAAGAAAGCAGCGACGATCAACACCAGGTAAAGTTCGTCGAAAACTTCGGCCATCAGGCTCGAGGTAGCCTCTGCCGCCTGGTAACCCGGAGGCAGCTCCATCTCTTCAATAACCTCTGTAACCATCTCGTTGGCTTCACTTAGGCTGATCCCGTGCAGCTGGGTCTGGATCCGGCCAAGGGTTTGCTTGTTTTCCCGGGTAATGCTCAGTGGCCCCCGTGACTGTTCGATAGTGGCGATATCTCCTAAGCGCAGGTATGAGCCCTTGGCGGTGTAGAAGCCTAAGTTTTCCAGGTCTTCAATCGTCTGCAGATCGCTTTTCCGGTAGCCTAAGATCAGCTCGAAAATCCCTTCGCCGGTCTCCAGCCGGGCCACGGAGACACCTTCGACCGCTTCGTAGAGCATCATCCCTACCTGGTAAGCGGTGACTCCCTTGCGCAGGGCTTTGGCCTGGTCCACCTTGATATGCACCTCCGGGATGGCCTCTTCTGAGGCGCTGCGCACATCGTTCAGGCCAGGCCGCTCTTTAAGCTTCTCGGCGATCTGCTCTGCAAGTTCGATGACCTTCTCTTGCTCCGGCCCCGTGACGAGGACCTCCAGCCCCAGGCTAAGCCCGGTTGTATCCATGATCGATTCTCTCTTGAAGCTAAGCACCGCCTCGTCGGGGAGCACCGCGGAGGCTTCTTCTCTAACCGTGTTAATCATCTGCTCTAGGTTAGCGGCCTCTTCGGGGAGCACCGTAACCCTGATCCGGGCCCGGTTAGCGATCCCCGACTCGATGGAGAGGCCGAAAAGCTGTTGCTCGCCGACCTGCGAGGTAAAGAGCTCGACCCCTTCGAGCTGGTCGATAATCGCTTCCAGCTCCTTCGTGCAGGCGTCGGTCTTTTCGATGGGCGTACCCGGAGGCAGGCTTAACTCTACCGAAAAAGCCGACTCTTCGGGAGTAGGGAAGAGGTCCGAGCCCATGAAGGGAATAAGGATTATACCGAGAGCAACCGCCGCCGCGCCGACACCGATAGCTACCCAGGGATGTTGCAAAATCCACCCTAGCAGAACCTGGTAGCGAGAAGGCTTAGCCTGGCCCGGTTGTTCCCGGGTGTCTCTCTGCAGAAAACGCGAGGCTAACATCGGGATCAAGGTCAGGGCGATGAGCAGCGAGGCCAGCAGGGCACAGGTAACCGTCAGGGCGAAATCATTAAAAAGTTCACCGGCCAGCCCGCTCAAGAAGACCACCGGGAAGAAGACGCTGATCGTGGTCAGGGTTGAGGCAAAAATAGCCCCGGAAACCTCGTTGCTCCCTGCTACCGCAGCCTTGAAGGAAGGGGAGCCCAGCTGCAGGTGCCGGTAAATATTTTCGCTAACCACAATAGAGTTGTCGACCAGCATCCCGGCGGCCAGGGCCAGCGCGCCTAAGGTCATCAAGTTTATGGAGAGCCCGGCAAAGTAAAGCAGGGCAAAGGTCGAGATGATGGCGATAGGGATGGTCAAGCCGATGACCAGGATTGTTCGCCAGTTTCTTAAAAAGAGCAGCAGCACGGCCACGGCCAGCACAGAGCCCAGCAAAAGCGAGCGGACCAGGTCCATTAAGGCGTTCTCAATCTCGTTAGCCTGGTCGAAAGTGTAGTTGAAGCTTAGATCGTAGTCCAGCTGGTTAAACTCTTCGGCTAGCTCCTCTAAGGCTTGGCGTACCTGGCGCGAGACGAGCACCGTATTGGCTTCGCCCTCTTTCTGTAGGTAGAAGCCGATGCTTGGCTGGCAGTTGATCCGGTTAATAGAGGTAGCTTCATGCAGGTCAACTTTAACCTCGGCGATCTCGCCCAGCCGGATGGGGATTAGCGGAAATTCATCTTCTGGTATTGCACCGCCGCCCGAGCCCGCCGAAGCGAGGATCATGGCCATGGACATATCGACGATGGCCTTCTCCAGCTCATGCGAAGCCTGGTCCAAGTCCTTTTCAACCTGGCTTTCAAGATCTTTCAGCTGCTTGCGCCAAGCTGCAAAATCGGGAACGGTGACTAGGTAAGTATCAAGCACCTGCTTCGGATCGGGGGTTTCGCCCCGGGGCAGGGTGAGATGCAGCTTTCCCTCTTTAATTACCGTCGCCCACTCTTCGGGAAGCGCTTCGGCAATCTGCTTTAGGTCAATGCCGTAGTGCTCTAATTGCGCGGGATCCGGTGCAATGATCAGAAAGTCGTCCTTGGCGGGGAGCTCCAGCTCCGGCAGGAGATCTTTGAGGCATATTTCACGCATCGGTATCTCTAGGCTATCGGTTGAGGGCATCATCTCTGAAAGCGCCTGGTTGAGATCCAGGTCCACCGAGCGCCCGATCAGCTTTCTTAATTCGTCTTCGTCCAGCTTGAAGCCGATGACCAGGTTTTCAAGCTCCTCCGGGCCTAAAGAGCGGCCAACCAGGCGGATCCGCATCTGCCGCTCATCGACCTCGACGGTGCCGCCCGGAAGATTAAGCAGGGTAGCCCGCAAGATATTGGAGACCTGTTCAAAAGAGACCTCCTTTTCCTGGATGCGGCCGGGGAAGAGGCGGATAAAGAGATCGCGCTTGGCCCCGCCCTCGACCCTGATGCTGGCCACGCCGGGGATGGTCTCGAGACGCGGCCTGGCCGTATCCTCCAACCATTCGGTCAGTTCGACCGCATCGAGACGGCTGCTGACATTGACCTGCATCATCGGCAGCAGGGTAGGGTCAAACTCGAGAATAATCGGCCGCTGGACCCCTTCTGGCAGGGTCAGCAGATCGAGGCGGGTGCCGATCTCTTCGCGTTTCTGCTTCAGGTCAACCCCCCAGTTGAACTCGAGAGCAACCATGGAGACATGTTCCTGGGAGAGAGAAAGGATGTTCTTGACCCCGTTAATGGGGGAGACGGCCCCTTCGATCGGCTCGGTGACCATCTGCAAGTTTTCCTGGGGAGAGCTGCCGGGGAAAATGGTGATTACCGCCAGGTAAGGCGGCTTGATATCCGGTAACAGGTCCAGCGGAGTCTGAATTAAAGAAGCTACCCCGATAACAATGATAATCAACAGTATCGTAATCGTGGCCACGGGACGCCGCACAGAAATATCCGGTAAATTCAAAATATTCGCCTCATTACAACGCTCTATTTTTATATCTTCTGGCCCATACCATGAACAGAACTGTTCAACTTTTTAATTTACGCTTATTATTCTATAACAGATGGCCCGTTCATTCAACCGGAACCGGCCTATTTTTAGCCGATTCAATCTCTTCATCCCCGCTTCCTCGCTTCGCACTTTTTACCGGCAGCATCTTTGCAACGATAAGCAGCCCCTTCGCTGTGCCGCGGGGGCGGCGCCAGCCTTGCCTTAATCCTGTAGCGCCTTTAATGGCGCTAAGGGGTTATTTCAGCCTGGGCAGTTGCTTTTTCTGCCCGGCAAAGTTATAATATTTCCAGGAAAATACGGAAAAGCGGGGAACTATGGAGCAAGGTGAAGCGTTTCTTACAACGCGCAGTGAAGAAGAGACCGCGTATATCGGCATGGTTTTGGGGAAATGGATTAAAGAGCCGCTGGTCATTGCTCTGCATGGTGGCCTGGGCACAGGGAAGACAGTTTTGGTTCGCGGCGCCGCCGCCGGCCTTGGAGTGACCGAGATGGTCACTAGCCCTTCATTTGTTCTCTTAAAAATCTATGCGGGCCGGCTGCCGGTTTACCACTTTGATTTTTACCGTCTTGATGAAGATGTCTCCTTAGATGATCTCGGGTTCGATGAATATTTGCCCGGCGAAGGGGTTGCCTTTGTGGAATGGGCCGAAAACCTGCCCGGGATTATTCCACCGCAGCGGCTCGAGATCACCATTGAGCGCTTTTTTGATCACGGCGGTGAGGGGCGCCGGATCTGGTTTAACCCCCATGGAGAAGAGAGCGCCTGGCTTGTGGCCAGGCTGATCGAGGGGATTAGCTGGCGGGTGGACGGCAGCCTAAAGATGCTACCGCAGTCGCTTTTCTCCTTAGAATTTTTAGGAAGGCTGGGCTGGAACTGCTGATCCTCGGTATCGACACGACCACGCTGGCCTGCAGCGTCGCCCTGCTGGACGATGAGGCGCTACTGGCCGAGTTTACTCTAAATATCCGCAAGACTCATTCAGAGCGGCTCATGCCGCTGATCGATGCCCTCTTGAAGGAGAGCTCTATCGAGCGCGAGCAGCTGCAGGCGGTCGCTGTTGCCGCTGGCCCCGGCTCATTTACCGGTATCCGCATCGGCGTCTCTACCGCCCGGGCGCTGGCCCAGGGCCTGGCCATTCCGGCGGTAGGCGTCTCCACCCTGCAGGCCCTGGCCGAGGCGGTCCCCTCGCCGGGTGCCTTGATCTGCCCGCTACTCGATGCCCGCCGCAACGAGCTCTACAGCGCCCTCTACCGGCGCGAGCCCGCTCCGCCCCGCAGCCTCGAGCTGCTCATCCCGCCGGCGGCCGTTGAGCTGGGCCCTTTCACGGAAAGATTGAAGAGATACGGCGAGCCCATCATCTTCGTCGGCGAAGGATTAGCGGCGCACGGCCCCGCCCTCGCCTCGGCGCTGGGGGAGCTGGCGGTCCTGCCGCCGGCCCCGCAGCGCGTCTGCCGCGCCGCCGGGGTGGCGCTCTGCGGCCGCCGCCTTCTGGAGAAAAGCCCCGGCGCTTCGTTTCATGAGCTGCTGCCGCAATACCTGCGCCGCCCCGAGGCCGAGCGCCGCCTGGCGGAGCGAAAGGGGAACGCGCCGTGTCCTTGACCATCTCCATCGAGCCGATGACTCTAGAAGACCTCGAAGCCGTGGCCCGTATCGAGAAGGAAGCTTTTGAACAGCCCTGGTCGGTCCAATCATTTCGCACCGAGCTGATTAGAAACAAGATGGCCCACTACCTGGTCGCCAGGGTGGGGGATAAGGTAGCCGGTTACGGCGGGATCTGGGTGATTTTTAATGAAGCCCACCTGACCACCCTGGCGGTGGGCAGGCCTTACCGCCGCTGCGGTGTGGGCACCGCGCTGCTGAAGGCCCTGATGAAGAAAGCAGCCGAGCTAGGGGCGCGCCGTATCTCCTTAGAGGTGCGCCCGAGCAACCATGCCGCCCGCAGCCTCTATGAAAAATTCGGCTTTACCATCCAGGGCGTGCGGAAGCGTTACTATTTTAACGAAGACGGCCTGGTCATGTTTAACAACAATCTTGATATTGACGGAGAGACGAACGATGAACCGGTCTCCTGAAAATAGCCCTCTTTACATTCTCGGCATCGAGAGCTCTTGCGATGAAACTGCCGCCGCCGTGGTGGCCGACGGCCGCCTGATCTGCAGCAATATCATCTCTTCGCAGGTCGAGCTGCACGCCCGTTACGGTGGCGTGGTTCCCGAGATCGCCTCGCGGCGTCACCTCGAGCTGATCAACTTAATCATCGAGCAGGCCCTTGCCGAAGCCCGCCTGAACTTAAGTGAACTTGACGCCGTGGCCGTCTCCAGCGGCCCCGGCCTGGTCGGTGCCTTGCTCGTGGGCGTCTCCACGGCCAAAGCGCTGGCCTATGCCGCCCGCTTGCCGCTGATCGCGGTTAACCATGTCGAAGCCCATCTCTATGCTAACTTTCTTACCGGCGCCGGAGTTCGCTACCCCCTGGTGGCGCTGATCGCCTCCGGCGGCCATACCACCCTGCTGCTGATGCCGGAGCCCGAACAGATCATCGCCCTGGGGCAGACCCGTGATGACGCCGCCGGCGAGACCTTCGACAAGGTCGCCCGGGCCATGGGCCTGGGCTACCCGGGAGGGCCGGCGATCGACCGCCTCGCCGCGGCAGGCCGCCCGGATGCGGTTGAATTTCCCCGCGCCTACCTCGATGAAGAGGCCCGGTTCGACTTTAGCTTCAGCGGTCTTAAATCGGCGGTGATCAACTACCTTCACCACCTGCGCCAGAAAAAAGAGGAGCTGCCCCTGCCTGACCTGGCCGCCTCCTTCCAGGAGGCCCTCGTTAGGGTGCTGGTCGATAAGACCGTGGCCGCCGCCCGTGAGCATAACGCCGCCTGCGTTCTTCTGGCCGGGGGGGTAGCCGCCAACAGCCGCCTGCGCTCGCTCATGCGGGCCGAGCTGTCACAGGCCCTTCCCGCGGTCCCGCTTTATTTTCCGCCGCCCGCCCTCTGTACCGATAACGCGGCCATGATCGCCGCCGCGGCCTTCCCCCTCTACCGGCAGGGCCTTTTTGCCCCCCTTGATCTCAATGCCCAGGCCGGCCTTCCGCCCGGCCGCTAACCCTTACCTTATGCTGCTTCTGCCCTCTTGAGCTCTTATTCTAAGCGCCATCCTGGCCTAACCGCTCCTTTAAAGCACCTTTTCCGTGACACTTTTTCCTTCTTCTTTGCTACTTTAATACTTTACCGCTTCCATTTGAAGCGCAGTGCCGAAGCCCCTAACCGCTGAAATATTTATGTTAACTTCATGTGGATATTGTGCAAAAAACAGCTAAAGGCGCTTCTCTCAGGGACCAGCCTGTGGATAACCCTGTGCATAGTGTGGATTACTATTAATGGAATTCCTCGCAAACTAGCATCTATATGCGGCTTTTTAAAAAATATGCCCCTTTTTTAGTTAACATATTCTTTGTGACACCGGAAAAATCAAAAGAGATTTAATTGCTGAAAATATATGACGCTACAAAATATATAGTATAAATTAACGGTTTCAGGAGATAATATGAAATAATTTCAGGTAAATGAAGGATATTCCCGAACGCCGTCGAATTATATGAAAGTGATATATTGTAAAAAGAGAATAAATTTAAAAGAATAAATATTGGTAAAGGCAGCAGTATCCATGAGTGGCTATATCGATATTCACGTTCATCTACTGCCAGGGATTGACGAGGATGGTCCCCCGGGTCTTAAGAGCTCGCTTGAACTGGCACAAGAACTAGTTAATCAGGGGTTTGCTACAGTTATCGCCACCCCGCATTCCCTGGAGGGGGCTCCTTCTGCAGAAGAGGTCCTGGCCTGCCGCCAGCTCTTTACCGCAGAGCTTGAGCAGAGGCAGATCCCCTTGCAGGTGTTGCCCGGTTCGGAGCTGGCCCTTGAGCCGCAGCTTCTGCGCCGGGTAAAAAGCGGGCAGGCCCTGACCTTAAACCGCGGATGCTACCTGCTTATTGAGCTGCCGGTCTACCAGCAGCTACCGCTCTATACCGAAGAGCTTCTCTTTGAGCTAAAAGCGCACGGTTACCGACCCATTCTCGCTCATCCGGAAAGGGTCAAAGCTTTCCAGGATGAGATTTCTTATTTATACCGGCTGGTGGAAAAGGGTGTTTATCTGCAGCTTACTTTAAGCAGCCTGACCGGCTTGCTGGGCCCGGCGGTTCAGAAAACTGCCTGGAAGCTGCTCTCGCACGGGCTGGTCCATTTTATGGCCACCGATGCCCATTGCACCGGGCGCCGTCTTTCCGCTACAGATTGGGCGGTGCAGCGGTTAGAGAGACAGCTCGGCGTCGGGACCGCCGAAACGCTGCTTAAGGCCAACCCCGGCCGGTTGCTACGCAATGAAGAGCTGGAGTTTCCAGAACCGCTACCGGTTCATAAAAGCAAAAGCAGGTTTCACCTGCTCAAGGATAAGATCTTCTTTAACTGAAAGCGGGGTTTAATCTATGGAGCAAGAGCTAGAACTAATTGAATTATGGCAGATCTTCAGCAAACGCTGGAAGATGATTATCCTGGTAACCCTGCTAGCTGCATTGATCTGCGCCGCGGTGAGCCTCTTTCTAATCAAGCCGCAATATGTCGCCTCGTCCACCCTGATGGTGATGAAGCCGGTCGAAGCGGAGCTGATCCTCTACCAGGATATCCAGGTTAGCCGCCAACTGGCCGATACTTACCAGGTGGTGGTGCATAGCCGGCGGGTTCTCGATAAGGTCACCCGGAGCCTGAATCTACCTTATACCCATGAACAGATGCAGGAGAAGGTAAAAGTATCTTCGGTGCAAGATACCGAGATCATCACCATCGACGTCACCGACACCGATCCGTACTTGGCCGCCCGGATGAGCAACCTGATCGCGCAGA
>Ga0208564_1001721_pt1 | contig 18084 bp, 13 predicted proteins | sample AD_UKC073_MetaG_FD_184439 | JGI IMG/M metagenome (GOLD analysis project Ga0208564, IMG submission 184439) | Active sludge microbial communities of municipal wastewater-treating anaerobic digesters from USA - AD_UKC073_MetaG (SPAdes) (version 2) | ecosystem: Engineered > Bioreactor > Anaerobic >... | reverse complement strand
CCCGCGTCCTGGAGGCTGAGCCGTCGGTCGATGTCGGCGGCCATCTGATCCGGGGCCGGGACGAGCGTGTTCCACTGCTCCCAGAGTCGCCCATCGGACGCCGCCGCGACGAGTTCGTCGTGGTGCTGAGCCGCCAGCGGTTCGAGGACGACCAGGTCGCCGGTCAACGTGACGGGCAGTGCTTGCACGGCCACACTCTAGAAGTCGCGCCCGCGCTGGTCGATTCAGTTCCTCGGCCTCGGCAAGGAGGAGGGTCAAGCGCCGGGCTTCGACAAGCTCAGCCATCGGACCTGGCCTTGCCCGCCGGCCGTTCCCTGAGCTTGTCGAGGGGCCTCACCGCCGCGCCCTAGGGTTCGACCATGGACGAGTTCTCGGTCGAGCGGGTGCTGCTGGCGGCGTCCCTGGTGCCGGCCGGGCGCGTGGCGTCCTACGGAGATCTCGGACGCCTCGCGGGCGTTGGTCCGCGGCAGGTGGGGGCGATCATGCGGGAGCACGGGTCCGAGGTGGCGTGGTGGCGGGTCGTGAACGCTTCCGGCGAACTCCCTGGCCACCTCATGGAGCGCGCCGTCGAGCACTGGGACGCCGAGGGCATCGTGCATGCCGACGGACGCGTCCGGATGCGCGCCAGCCGTGTCGATCCGGATGCCCTCGCGGCGTCCTATCGTGGCGCTGACTAGCGCTTCGACGGGTCGAAGCGACGCAGCCGCATCGAGTTGCTGACCACGAACACGCTCGACAGGCTCATGGCGAAGCCCGAGATCAGCGGGTTGAGCAGCCCGGCCGCAGCGAGCGGGATCGCCGCGATGTTGTAGGCGAAGGCCCAGACGAGGTTGCCCTGGATGGTCCGCAGGGTGCGGCGGGCCAGGACGATGGCGTCCGGAATGACGTCGAGCGTCCTGCGCAGCAGGATCACGTCCGCCGACTTGAGGGCGACATCGGTGCCCGAGAGCACGGCCAAACCGAGGTTCGCCGTGGCCAGTGCGGCGGCGTCGTTGATGCCGTCGCCGACCATGGCGACGCGGCGTCCGGAGGCCTGCAGCCGCTCGATCACCGCCGCCTTCTCGGTGGGCAGCACCTCGGCGATGACCTCGTCCACGCCGACCTCGGCGCCGATGGCGTCCGCGGCCCGCTGGCGGTCGCCGGTGAGCAGGACCGTGCGCAGCCCTAGTCCGCGGAGGCGCGCGACGGCGTCCGGGGCGGAGTCTTTGAGCCTGTCCGAGACCACGAGCGCGCCCGCGAGGCGTCCGTCAACCGCGACCAAGACCGCGGTGCGCCCGGCCTCGGCGGCCTCGTCCAGCAGTCTGGACGCCTCCGGTGATACCTCGACGCCCTCGGTGGCCATCAGGCCCGTGTTTCCAACGGCGACGCGCACGTCTTCGCCGTCGGGGAGATTGCTGGTGGGTTTGGTCCTGGTACTCGCGTCCCGATCCCGCCAACTGTTTCCGCCGGGGGTCACCAGGCCCACCGCGCCCTGGCCGGGTACCGCCTTGACGTCGTGCACGGCCCACTCGCCCAGCCCCGCGTCGACCGCCCCCGTCGCCACCGCCAGCGCGATCGGGTGCTCTGAATGGCGCTCGACGGCGGCCGCGTAGGCGAGAGGGTCGATGTCGCCCAAGGCCACCACGCGTTCCAGCGCCATCGTCCCCGTGGTCAGAGTGCCGGTCTTGTCGAGGACGACGGTGTCGATCTTCCCGGACGCCTCCAGCGCGTCGGGCCCCTTGATGAGGATGCCCAGCTGGCCGCCGCGTCCGACCCCGACCATCAACGCCGTCGGCGTCGCCAACCCGAGCGCGCAGGGGCACGCGATGATCAGCACGGACAAGGCCGCCGAGAACGCCTGACGCGGCCCGGCCTGGGCCACGAACAGCCAGCCCAGCAACGTGACCAGCGCCAGCCCCAGCACCACCGGAACGAACACCGAGACGACCTTGTCGACCAGCGTCTGTACGGCGGCCTTGCGGGCCTGGGCCTGCTCGGCCAGCGTCGCGAGCTGGGCGAGCTGGGTGTGCGCGCCGATCTTCGTGGCCTCGACGATCAACGCGCCGGTCGTGTTCAACGTGCCGCCGAGCACGGCGTCGCCCTCGCCCACCTCGCGGGGCACCGGCTCGCCGGTCATCATCGAGGTGTCGATCGCGGACGCCCCCACCACCACGACGCCGTCGGTTGCCACTGACTCGCCCGGACGCACCAGGAATCGCTCGCCCTTGGCCAGGTCCCCGATCGGGACGACCACCTCGTGCCCGTCCCGGATCACGCAGACGGACGTCGGCGCGAGGCGTCCAAGGGCCGACAGGACGCCGCGCGCGGCCCGCTTGGAGCGGGCCTCGACGTAGCGTCCGGCCAGCAGGAACGTCGTGACCGCGGACGCCACCTCGAGATAGAGCGTGTCGGCCCCCGCGGGCGCCAGCCCGTAGCCGAACCACCGCGTCTCGCCGGGCGGGGAGCCCAGCACCGTGGAGGCGACTGACCACGTGAAGGCCGCGAGGATGCCGAGAGACACGAGCGTGTCCATCGACGTCGAGCCGTGCCGCAGGTTGCGCCAGGCCGCCTTGTGGAACGGCCACGCGCACCAGAACACCACCGGCAGTGAGCAGGCGATCAGCACCCATTCCCAGCCTGGGAAGCGCATTTGCGGCGCCAGGGCCAGCACGATCGCCACGTCACCGAGCGGCACGGTCAGCAGGGCGGCGACCAGCAGGCGCTTCCAGAGCATCTTGACGCGGTCCGCGTGCCCTTCGGACTCCTCGCCGTCCACCACCTCGGACGCCCCGTAGCCGGCCGCCTCGACGACAGCGACGGCGTCCGGCGCCTTGTCGGGCGGTAGCCCTAGGACGATCGCCCGCTCGGTCGCATAGTTCACGGTGGCGCGGACGCCGTCCAGCTTGTTGAGCCGCTTCTCGATCCGTGCCGCGCAGGCAGCGCACGTCATGCCCGAGATGTCGAGCTCGACGCGGTTGCTCAGGCCGTCGTAACGATCGGCGTCCGGCGTGGCTGGAAGGACGGGAACGGCCACTACAGCACCCGGCGTCCGGACTGACGATCGCGCTCGGCGAGCGCGGCCAGCATGTCGTTGTAGGAGTCGAAGGAGTCGTCCACGCCGGTGTCCTGGGCGACGTCGCTGACGGCGTTCTCGGCGCGGTCGTGGGTGAACCACTGGGCGGCCAGCGCGATCATGACCACGAACAAGGGAATCTCGCCGAGGATCCAGGTCACTTGGCCCGCGGTGCTCTGGTCGGCCATCAGGTCGTGGATCCAGCTGATGTCGATCGAGCGGTAGAAGTCGCCGCCGATCAGCGAGCGCGAGCTCATGATGCCGACCGCGAACAGGGCGTGGAACGGCATGATGCTGATCACCATCGCCAGCCGGACCAGGTGCGGCAGGTCCGTCAGCTGCTTGTCGACGCCGACGATCATGGCGAAGAACAGGTACCCCGTGACCATGAAGTAGAGCAGCATCAGCTGGTGCGCCCAGTGGTAGCGCATGAGCCACGGGAAGAGCGGCGTGTAATAGATCAGGAACAGCGAGCCTACGTAGTTGAGCCACAGCACCGGCGGGCTGAAGACACGCGACAAGGGGCGATGCTCGAAAAGCGCGTCCGTGACGCCGCGGACGTCCGGCAGGATCGTCCCGGTCCTGGACGCCTCGCGCGCCAGGGTGATCGGCCCGCCCAGGACGCACAGGGCCGGCACCAGCATGTTCACCGTCATGTGGACGAACATGTGCCAGCTGTACATGGCGGTCGAGTACTCCCACAGGCCCGAGACGGCGAGGTAGAGCATGAGCAGCCAGCCGGCGGACCAGGTCAGCGTCCGCTGGATCGGCCAGGGGCGTCCGGCGCGGCGCACGCGCGCGACGCCCCACAGGTAGGTCCCGATGGCGACCGCGGCGAGCCCGACCCACAGGACGTTCGGACGCCCGAGGCCCAGCAGCCGCTCGATCGTCGCGGGCACGTTCATCTCGTAGCCGAGGTAGTTGATCTGGATGTTCTGTGGGATTCCGAACCGCGGCGAGGGCACGTGGTTCTCGGCGGACGCCAGCGCGAGGCCCACGATGATGAGCATCACGTCGGGAATGACGGTGGTGATCGGGGCCACTTGGCGGATCAGCCACATCGCGATGAGCGCCGCGATGACGGCCAACTGGCCGAGGGCGACGCGGCCGTAGAGGCTCGCGGTCGGGTCGGTCCCGGCCAGCTGCTGCCAGGCCACGACAGCGTGCCCGGCGAGGGCGACGACCAGCAGGGGCAGGGCCGTCCACTGGTAGCGCCGGACGCGAGCGCTTGCCGCGCCGTCGGCGTCCGCACTCAGCCAGACGCCGATCGCGAGGGTCGCCGCGACGACGAAGGCGAGGGTGAGCCAGATGGCGGAGTCCGTCGCCCAGTCATGGTCGGCGCCGATGGTGACCGTGCCCGTGACGGCCACGAAGGTCAGGGCCAGGATGCCGGCGAGGTAGGCGAGCGCGACCGGAGCGACCGTGCGGGCGGCGTAGGCGACCACCACGCATCCGGCCGCGACGAGGGCGGACAGCAGCCAGGCCAGCCCGGAGGGGGTCGCGGACTGGAACTGCCACCACGCGTCCGGGCGGACGGTGTAGCCGAGCGGGACGCCGTTGACGTAGGCGCTGTTGGCGAACGTCTGCAGGACGGACGCCCACAGCCAGAGTTGGCCCGCGTGCGCGGCGACGCGCGTGAGGCGTCCGGTGGCGGGGGAGAGGCGGTGGTCGGCGTCCGGGCGGACGAGGGCGACGATCGCCACCAGGGCACCCAGCGTGACGACGGACGCCAGCCGAACGACCAGGTCGCCGAACGCGGAGGCGTACGCGGTGAACGGGTCGGCCTGGGGGCGTCCGGGGAGCTTGGGTCCGGCGTTGACGAGGCTGATGGCCCACCCGAGCGCGACGGCGGCGGCGACGGCGACGAGGAGTGGTCCGGCGAGGGCCGCTGGCGTGAGGCGTCCGGGCTGGGGGTTGATGGTCGACGTGGTGGCTGGGTTCGGGGAGCCCGGCGCAGGGTCGGCGTCCTCCGTGCCCGGGGCTCCGGAGCCCGGCGCGGGGGGCGGTGGAGCGGGGTCCGTCCGCGGGATGCTCGCGGATTCGTCCACAGCCACTCCTTCGCCCGGGCCCGACCTTCTCGGGCTCAGGGCTCATTGTGCCTTGACTTGCAGCGGGGTCCCCAACCTGGACCGCTGCCTGGCTTCCGGAACGAGGTGCGGCGGGCGTTTCGGGTACAGCGTGGTTGTCGATGGCCTCAGCTGGGCGAAACGGCTCTGTTTCGGACATCGAGAATCACGCTGTACCGAGAACAGCCGATCGCCGCATCCATCTGATGGTTGAAGGATCAACTAGATGCGGTACGCTGTGCTCATGACCGACCGCCAGCCCGTCTTGTTCCTGTCGCACGGCGCACCGCCGCTGGCCGACGACCGCCTCTGGACCGCCGAGCTCTGCGCCTGGGGTCAGTCGCTGACCAAGCCGACAAGCGTCCTGATGGTGTCGGCGCACTGGGAGGACGCGCCCATCGCGGTCAGCTCGACGACGCCAGGCACTCCGCTGTTGTACGACTTCTACGGCTTCCCAGAGCGCTACTACCGCGTGACCTACGACGCACCCCCCGCGCCCGAACTCGCCCTCGGCGTCGCCCGCGCCCTGGGCGGCTCGGTCGCCCAGGACCCCAAGCGTGGCCTCGACCACGGCGCCTACGTGCCGCTCAAGGAGATGTTCCCGGACGCCGACGTCCCGGTCTTGCAGCTCTCGTTGCCCACGCTCGACCCGGCCGCCCTCGTCGAGGTGGGTCGTAGGTTGGCCCCCTTGCGCGACTCAGGCACCCTGATCGTCGGGTCCGGCTTCACCACCCACAACCTGCGCTGGTTCGGGGGCATGGGTGCAGATCCGGACGCCGCCCCGCCGCGTCCCTCGGCGGAGTTCGACGCCTGGGCCGCCGAGGCGGTGAGCGCCGGTGACCTCGATGCCCTGATCGACTTCCAGCGGGTGGCCCCGGCCGCCCGCGAGGCGCACCCGCGCACCGAGCACTGGGCACCGCTGTACGTGGCGCTCGGCGCGTCAGAGGCGTCCGGGATCGACGCGACCAGCGTCGTCGACGGTTTCTGGTACGGGCTCTCGAAGCGGTCCTGGCAGTTCAACTGAGCCCGTCGGCTCTTCGACAGGGTCAGGGAACGGGCCGGTCATGAGCTTCCCGATGTGGTTGACCGTTGCAGGTGGCTGAGCCTGTCGAAGGCGTTCCGGCCGTGCGCCGGAGCCGACCCTTCGACAAGCTCAGGGAACAGCACTGATCTTCGTTGGCTGAGCCTCTCGAAGCCGCTGATGAAGCGATCTACGCGTCGGCGTCCTCAACGATCTCGCCCGGGACGCTCTCGGACGCGTCCGGCAGGGGAGCGCCGCTGAGCTGCTCGATGACGGCCTCGGCGAGATCGGTGACGTCCGCTTCGCCGAAGACCGGGCCGCCTGCGAGCAGCCCGTCGGCGCCGAGCAGAAGAGCGGCGGGGTACGCCCCGCCGAGCGAGGCCAGGGCCTGCCCATGGAGGTCGTAGAGCCAGCGCTTTTGTTCGGGGCAAGGACCACGTTCCGCGCCAGGGTGTCGCCGGTGATGGGGCTCCCGACGGCGCCGAAGCAGCCACACGAAGGACGCGGATCGAACGTGAGTCCGCGCGCGACGACCGCCGTGTAGGCCAACATCAGCGCGAGCACGGCGGCGCTCACAACGATGAAGGCCGGCGAGACTGGCGCGACGACCAGGGCGATCGCCAGGGCGAGTTCGATGGGTGGCAGCCAACGGACGGGTCGGTTCAGCACGGCAGGCAGCCGCAGGAGCTGCGTCGCCGACACGAGCGAGTCGCGAGCGTTCCATTTGGCCACGGACGCCGCCACGAGCACCGCGGCCAGCAGCAGGGGGGCTGTCGCCAGAGCTGTCACGGGCGTCAGTCTAAGCCGCGGTCGAGATGGACCCGACGCGAGGCAGTCTGGGACGCCGACTGCCGAGTCCTCGGGGCGTCCACGGGTGTCCTGAACTGGAATACCAGGCATACCTCCAGAGTTGAGTCTGGTGAACTCAACTTCTGTCGCCTAGCCTGACGACTAGGCATGTTTGACGAAAGGCACCCCGTGGACACTGCCAAGTTGACCGCCAAGAGCCGCGACGCGGTGACGGCGGCCCTGCGAACCGCACTCACCAACGGCAACCCCAGCGCCGAGCCGAGCCATCTGCTGCACGCGATGCTGATGGTGCCCGACAACACCGTCGGCGCCCTGCTTCAGGCCGTCGGCGCCGATCCCGCCGCGATGGACGCCGCCGCGCTCGCCGCGATCAAGAAGCTCCCCAGCTCGACCGGATCGTCCGTGTCGCAGCCCCAGCTGTCGGGCTCGTTCGCGCGCGTGTTGGCGGACGCCGAGACCCGCGCCCAGCAGCTGGGCGATCAGTTCGTGGCTACCGAGCACCTGCTGATCGCGCTCAGCGCCGTCCCGTCCGATATCAACGCCGCGCTCAACAAGGCCGGCGCCTCTGCCAACGCGCTCACCACCACCTTCAACGAGCGCCGCGGCGGCAAGCGGGTCACGTCCGAGGCGGCGGAGGGCGGCGAGTCCGCGCTCGACAAGTACTCGATCGACCTCACCGAGCGTGCACGCGACGGCAAGCTCGACCCCGTCATCGGACGCGACTCCGAGATCCGCCGCGTCGTCCAGGTGCTGAGCCGGCGCACCAAGAACAACCCCGTCCTGATCGGCGAGCCCGGCGTCGGCAAGACCGCCGTCGTCGAGGGGCTGGCCCAGCGCGTGGTCGCCGGCGACGTTCCCGACTCGCTCAAGGGCCGCCGCGTGGTGTCGCTCGATTTGGCGTCCATGGTGGCCGGCGCGAAGTACCGCGGCGAGTTCGAGGAGCGGCTCAAGGCCGTCCTGAGCGAGATCACCGAGGCCGAGGGTCAGGTCATCACGTTCATCGACGAGCTGCACACCGTCGTCGGAGCGGGGGCGTCCGAGGGTGCGATGGATGCCTCGAACATGCTCAAGCCCATGCTGGCCCGCGGTGAGCTGCGGCTCATCGGCGCGACCACCCTGGACGAGTACCGCGAGCGCATCGAGAAGGACCCGGCCCTGGAGCGCCGCTTCCAGCAGGTCTACGTCGGTGAGCCGTCCGTCGCGGACACCGTCGCCATCCTGCGCGGGCTGCGGGAGCGCTACGAGGCGCACCACAAGGTGCGCATCACCGATCAGGCGCTGGTGGCGGCGGCGTCCCTGTCGAACCGCTACATCCCCGGCCGCCAGCTCCCGGACAAGGCCATCGACCTGATCGACGAGGCGGCGTCCCGGCTGCGGATGGAGATCGACTCCTCGCCCGAGGAGATCGACACCCTGCGCCGCGTCGTCGACCGCCTCACGATGGAGCGCTTCGCCCTCGAGAAGGAGGACGACGCCGCGTCCCGCGAGCGCCTCGGACGCCTCAGCGCCGAGCTCGCCGACGCTGAGGAGAAGCTGCGCGGGCTCGAGGACCGCTGGGAGGCCGAGAAGTCGAGCCTGAACCGCGTGGGCGATCTCAAGAAGGAGATCGACGAGCTGCGCGTCGTCGCCGACAAGCTGCAACGCGAGGGATCGTTCGCGGGGGCGTCCGAGATCTTGTACGGCAAGATTCCGGCGCTGGAGCGCGAGCTGGACGCCGCGGCGTCCGCCGAGCATGCGGCGTCCATGGTCAGCGAAGAGGTCAGCTCGGAGGACATCGCCGAGGTCGTGAGCGCCTGGACGGGCATCCCGGTCGGCAAAATGCTGCAGGGCGAGTCCGAGAAGCTGCTGGCGATGGAGACCGTCGTCGGCAACCGGCTGATTGGCCAAAAGGCTGCGGTCAAGGCCGTCGCGGACGCCGTCCGGCGGTCACGCGCGGGCATCTCTGATCCGAACCGGCCGATCGGCTCGTTCCTGTTCCTGGGTCCGACGGGCGTGGGGAAGACCGAGCTGGCGCGCGCGCTGGCGGAGTTCCTGTTCGACGACGAGTCGGCGATGGTCCGCATCGACATGAGCGAGTACGGCGAGAAGCACACGGTCAGCCGCCTCGTGGGCGCGCCTCCCGGCTACGTCGGCTACGAGGAGGGCGGGCAGCTCACCGAGGCCGTGCGGCGGCGTCCGTACTCCGTCGTCTTGCTGGACGAGGTCGAGAAGGCCCATCCGGACGTCTTCAACATCCTGCTGCAGGTGCTCGACGACGGACGCCTCACCGATGGTCAGGGCCGCGTGGTCGACTTCAAGAACACGATCCTGATCCTGACCTCGAACCTCGGCAGCCAGTACCTGGCCGACCCGAAGCTCGACGAGGCGACCAAGCGCGAGGCCGTCATGGAGGTGGTCCGCAAGTCGTTCCGGCCGGAGTTCCTCAACCGCCTCGACGAGATCGTCCTGTTCGAGCCGCTCACGATGACCGACCTGACCCACATCGTCGACATCCAGCTCGGACGCCTCAACAAGCGCCTCGCCGATCGCCGCATCACGCTGCACGTGAGCGACGCCGGCAAGGAGTGGCTGGCGATGGCCGGCTTCGATCCGGTCTACGGGGCGCGTCCGCTGAAGCGGCTGGTCCAGTCGTCGATCGAGGACGCCCTCGCCCGCGGTCTGCTGTCGGGCGAGATCCACGACGGGGACGCCGTTGCGTTCGACGTGGCCTCCGACGGGACGGGCCTGGTCGTCACCGCCTGAACGGGGCCGACAGGTCGATCATCGCGGCGCAGGGTCGATCATCGCGGCGAATGGTCGACGCTGATCGACCACAGGTCGCGGTGATCGCACCTTGGCCGCCTGCCGTTACTGCTGGCGGAACTCGATGACCACCCGGCGGTTCTTGGCGCGGTTCGCGTCGGTGTCGTTGGGGTAGGCGGGAGCGGACTCGCCGCGTCCGGTCACGGTCAGCCGGCCGGCGGCGATGCCGTGGGCGCCGAGGTAGTCCGCCACCGCCTGCGCGCGGGCCTCCGACAGCTTCTGGTTGGGGGCCTCCTCGCCGGTGTCGTCGGTGTGCCCCTCGACCCGGACCTTGCCCGCGAATCCCTTCTGCGCGGCGTCCGCGAGGATGGCATCCAGCGCCGCGGCGGCACTCGGCAGCAGCGCCGACTTGTTGTAGTCGAACAGCACCGACTCGGACGCCTCGTACGCGACGGTCGTCTCGTCCTCGACGGCGGTGATGTCCTTGGCGACCTTGCGGGACGGCAGCGACGCGCCGCGAATGCTCGTCCCCAGCATGGTCACGCCGAGGACTGTGCGGCCGGGGATTGTCAGCCCCGCCACCTGAGCGCCCGAGTCGTGGACCGCCGCCCGGTACTGGGCGGCGCGGTACTGCGCACCCCGGTAGATCGCGCCTCGGTGGATCGCGCCCCGGTACACGGCGTTCACGTACTGACCCGAGCTCTCGAGCTGGCACCGCTGCTCGGCCTTCGCGCCCTGAGTGGTGACTGCGTCCGCCTCCAGCGGCTCGACAGTGACCGTCCGGCCCTCATCGAGGAAGGAGTAGCCCTCGATGCGGTACCCGGGGATCCAGCTGGGCGAGATTTCGACCGCGGAGAGGCACCCCGCGGGCGCGTCGTAGGTGACGAGGCAGCCGGCTTCTGCGGTGGTGGCGGGGAGGTCGACGGCCGCGATGTCGAGGGCGGGCACGGTCTTCGTTCCCACGTGCTGTTCGGACACCGAGACCCCGGGCCAGGTGACGGCGGGGATGGCGACGTCCGGAAGCTCCTCGACTGTCTTCCCGGGGCCGGGCGCGCAGAGCGACCGCACCTCGGCGACCACGGCCGGATCCACGCCGAACGTGGACGCCTCCGAGCCGGCGCTCGCGCCCGGAGTCGCGGCCGTCACGGCGATCGTGGGTGTCACGGCGGCCGGGGATCCGGACGCGCCCGCCGGCGTGCCCGGCGTCGGAGCCACGGGCACGGTGCAGCCCGCGAGCAGGAGGGCCGCGAGTGAGGCCGCCGCGATGGGCGTCCGGGCGGATCGGGGAGCATGGGCGAGGGCGTGCACGAAGCCTCCAGGGGGTCGACTGCCAGCAGTCTAGGAGGGAGACCCCGGCCGGGTCGCGCCCGAGGGGGAGCCGGCGGGGGAGCGCCGACAGCGCCCGCCGTTGCGCGCCCGTCTAGCATGACGCCATGGCAGGGCAGGGGACTGGGTCGGTCTCTGCGGCCCGGCAGCGCGTGCTGAGCGCGCTGGCCGAGGCCGGGCGTCCGCTCACGCTCGCCGAGTTGTCCGAGCGGACGGGCAGCCACCCCAACACCCTGCGCGAGCATCTGACGAGCCTCGTGGCGTCGGGCTCGGCTGAGTCGACCGCGCTCCCCGACCCCGGACGCCGTGGGCGTCCGCCGCTGGCTTACCGGGCTGTCGCGCCGCCGTCGGACGCCGGGGCGTCCCTGCTGAACGCACTGCTGGCCGAGGTCAGCGAGCGCCCCGACGCCGACGCGCTGGCCCTGGCCGCCGGCCGGCGCTGGGGTGCCGGGTTCGCGCCGGGGTCTCGTCCGGAACTGCTGATCCACCTGTCCGAGGCCGGTTACGCCCCCGAAGAGGTCGCGGACGGCATCGTCCTGCGCGCCTGCCCGGTGAGCGCGTTCGCGTCACAGGTGCCGGGCCTGGTCTGCCGCATGCACCTCGGCGCCATCGTGCGGCTGCTGCCCGCTGAGACCGAGGTGGAGCTGATCCCCGGTGGTCATCCGCAGGGCTGCCTGGTCAGGATCGACCCGCAGTTGAGGGCGGGCTGAGCAGCCTCTTGCGGGCCGCACTTTGTTGTGTGAGGTTAAACACGGAAGTTCCCGTGAAAAGTCTCACCGAGGAGGGCTCTCGTGGCCACGCATCTCTCCGCGCGCTCGGGCGTCGACGCCGAACACCAACGCATCTCCAGCCGAGACCGTCGCTGGTGGATCGCACTCGTCGCCGTGGTCGTCGCCTCGTTCACCGTCTTGTTGTACATGGGCCAGCAGATCAACCAGGCCAAGCCGCCGATCCCGGCGACCGTGAAGGACGCGTCCGGCCAGGTGCTGATGACCGGCGACGGCATCCTGGCGGGACAGCAGGTGTGGCAGTCGCTGGGCGGCCAGCAGATCGGCTCGGTGTGGGGCCACGGCGCCTACGTCGCGCCCGACTGGACCGCCGACTGGCTGCACCGCGAGGCCACCTTCCTCCTCGACGGGTACGCCCAGGGCGCCGGCGGCTCCTACGACAGCCTGCCGGTCGAGCAGCAGGCCGCGCTCAAGGCCAGGCTCAAGCAGGCGATGCGCACGAACACGTACGACGCGGCGTCCGGAACCGTGACGCTGTCCGCCGAGCGCGTGGCCGCTTACCGCGCCAACTCGGCGCACTACGCCGAGACCTTCTCCCAGGGCAACGAGCGCTACGCGATCCAGGCCGGCGCCCTCACCGACACCGCCCAGCTCCAGCAACTGGCGGACTTCTTCTGGTGGTCGAGCTGGGCGGCGTCCACGAACGCGCCCGGGAGCGACATCACCTACCTGCAGAACTGGCCCCACGAGCCGCTGATCGACAACGTGCCGACCGCAACCAACATCCTGTGGAGCATCGTCAGCTTCATCCTGCTGCTGGGCGGCATCGCCGGGCTGGTCTGGTACCACCAGGCGGCCGAGACCGAGGACGCACCCTCGATCGAGGACATCCCGACCCATGACCCCCTGCTGGGGTACGAGTCGACTCCGTCGCAGAAGGCGACCCTGAAGTACTTCTTCGCCGTGGGTGGCCTGTTCTTGCTGCAGATCGCGACGGGCATCCTGAGCGCCCACTACGGCGTCGAGGGCGGGGCTCTGTACGGCATCGAGATCGACCAGGTCCTGCCGTACGCCGTCGTCCGAACGTGGCACACCCAACTCGGCATCCTGTGGATCGCCACCGCCTGGCTGGCCACCGGCCTCTACGTGGCCCCGGCCGTCGGTGGACGGGAGCCCAAGTTCCAGCGCCTCGGCGTCAACGTCCTCTTCGTCGCGCTCGTGGTCGTCGTGCTCGGCTCGATGATCGGCGAGTGGCTGTCGATCACCGGCAAGATGGGCCACGGGACTCCCCTGAACTGGTGGTTCGGCACCACCGGCATGGAGTACCTCGACCTCGGCCGGTTCTGGCAGATCGCCCTGTTCGCGGGCCTGTTCATCTGGTTCTTCCTCATGGCTCGCGCCATGTGGCCCGCGATCGTCCGCGCGCGCGGCGGGGCGCTGAGCCCCACGGACAACGCACCGCTCGCGTCCGGCTCGCAGCGTTCGCTGGTCGTCATGCTGCTGTTCAGCTGCCTGGCGATCGCGTCGTTCTTCGGGGCCGCGTTCGGCATGGGACGCGACACGCACCTGTCGATCACCGAGTACTGGCGCTGGTGGGTCGTCCACCTGTGGGTCGAGGGCTTCTTCGAGGTCTTCGCCACCGTCGTGATCGCGTTCCTGTTCACGCGGCTCGGACTCATCCGGTCGGCCACCGCGACCACGGCGGTGATCTCGTCCACGACGATCTTCCTGGCCGGCGGCATCATCGGCACCGGCCATCACCTCTACTTCACGGGGGGCAACGACGTCGTGATGGCGCTGTCGGCCGTGTTCAGCGCCCTCGAGGTGGTGCCGCTCGCACTCATGGGCTTCGAGGCCTTCAAGCACTTGCGTCTGCTGCGCGTCCGGGAGTGGGTCGCCGGCTACAAGTGGGCGATCTACTTCTTCGTGTCGGTGTCGTTCTGGAACATGCTCGGCGCGGGCATCTTCGGGTTCCTGATCAACCCCCCGATCTCGCTGTTCTTCGTCCAGGGGCTCAACCTGACCCCGCTGCACGGTCACACCGCCTTGTTCGGCGTCTACGGCATGCTCGGGATCGGGCTCATGTTCTTCTGCGTCCGCTCGCTCATGCCCGGACGCGAGTGGAACGAACTGCCCATCGCGATCGGGTTCTGGTGCCTCAACGGCGGCCTGCTCCTCATGGCGTTCGCGAGCCTCCTGCCGCTGGGGCTGGCGCAGGCCTGGGCGTCCATCACCGAAGGCCTGTGGTACGCCCGCAGTTCAGAGTTCCTCTACACCCCCGTGCTGACCGTGCTGCGGTGGCTCCGCACGCCCGGCGACATCGTGTTCGGACTCGGCGCCCTGTCCATCGGCGTGTTCATGGTCGGGCTGCTCACCGGCTGGTCGCTCAAGAAGGGTGGCGAGGACGTCGAGCCCGGCACCCCGCTCACCCAGTCGGACGCCGAGGAGATCGCCAACCGCTGAGAACGGGACGCCACGGCCGATGACGGCATGGCCTCACCAGGGACGTGGCCGCAGGTCGAACCGGACGATCGTGCCCGGCGCCGCCTGGGCGAGGGCGTCGGCGTCCGTGCCGATGACGCACGCGATCACGGGGTAGCCGCCGGTGGTGGGGTGATCCGGGCCGAAGACGAGCGGCTGCCCGTCCGCAGGCACCTGGACGGCGCCGCGAATGAGTCCTTCACTAGGCAGTTCGTCGTGCCGGACGCGGGTCAGCGTCGGCCCGGACAGCCGGGTGCCCACCCGGTCGCTGCCCTGGGACACCTCCCACGTGGCCGTGTCGAGCACGTCGATCGCCTCCGGGGTGAACCAGTCGTCGCGCGGGCCGAGCGCGACCCGCAGCACGAGCTCGTCGAGGCCGCGGCGTCCGGACGCCAGGTCGGTGTCGCCGAGCGGTCCGGCGACGTCGCTGCCGACGACGAGTTCATCGCCGGACGCCAGCGGCGCCGGTCCCAGCCCGGTCGTCGGGTCGGAACTGAGGCTGCCGAAGACGCGGCGTCCGTCGAGGCCGCCGCGCACGGCCAGGTAGCAGCGGAGGCCGCGCGTCGGCGTCCCGAGGTCGAGGCGGGAGCCCTGGGGGAGCGCGACCGGGGCGTACTGGGCGGCGGGGCGTCCGTCGACGAGCAGGGGAGCCTCGGCGCCGGTCAGCGCGACCATGATCGGCTGCAGCGCCGTCAGCGACAGGCCGCCGAGCAGGACCTCGAGTCCCGCGGCGCCCTCGGCGTTGCCGAGCAGTCGGTTGGCGAGGGTCAGAGCGGCGCGGTCCCACGCGCCGGACGCCGTGACGCCGAGGCGGGCGTGGCCGGGGCGCCCGAGGTCCTGGATCAGGGTCCGGACGCCGGGGCGATCGACGCGCAACGCCCGGCTCATCGTGGGCCCTCGACGAAGCGAACGCGGCGTCCGGGGCTGAGCAGGGCGGGTGGCGTCCGGTCGGCGTCGAAGAGGACGGCGTCCGTCGTGCCGATGATCCGCCAGCCGCCGGGCGACGGGCTCGGATAGACGCCGGTGAAGGAGCCCGCCAGGGCGACCGAGCCGGCCGGGACGCGCGTCCGGGGGGTGGCCAGGCGAGGCACGTCGAGGCCGCCGGCGTCGCCGGTCAGGTAGCCGAAGCCGGGCATGAAGCCGGCGAAGTCGACCGTCCAGAGCTGGGCGGTGTGGCGTCGGACGACCTCGTCGGGGACGATGCCGAGGTGGGCTGCGACGTCGGCGAGGTCGGGTCCGTCGTAGTGGACGGTGATGTCGATCGGTTCGCCCGCTTCCGGGGCGGTGACGGGGAGGGCGTCCACGTCGATGCTCCGCAGCCGGGCGACGGCGTCCGCGCGGTGGGCTTCGGTGGCGAAGGTGAGCAGCAGGGTCCGAAGCGCGGGGACGAGGTCGACTAAGCCGGTCGGTGGGGAGGCCTGGAGCGCCGCGTCCAGGGCCCGGCGGCGATCCTGGGTGCCGAGGTCAACGAGAACCGCGTGGTCGCCGCAGGGTCTGATCGAGTCTGGCGTTAACAGCACGTTCACACGCCCCTACGGGTAGACGGACGTGCTGTTAACGCCCGTGGGTGCGAACGGTGCCAGGCCCACGCCCTCGTCGAGTAGTGCTCGCCGCACCGCACGGGCGATCGCGACGGCGTCCGGGGTGTCACCGTGGACGCACAGCGACCGGGCGGGGACGGCGATCTCCGAGCCGTCGACGGCGGTGAACGTCCCGGTCCGGGCGAACCGGACGACGCGCGCGGCGATGGCGTCCGCATCGTGCAGGACGGCGCCGGGCTCGGACCGCGGGACCAGGGTGCCGTCGGGGGAGTAGGCGCGGTCGGCGAAGGCCTCGCCGACCGACTCCAGGCCCGCGGCGTCCGCGAGCCGCAGCGCGAACGATGCGGGCAGGCCGAGCAGGGCGATGCGTCCGAACGCTGCGACCGCCCGGACGACGGCGGCGGCCTGCTCCTCGTGGTGGGCGATCGCGTTGTACAGCGCGCCGTGCGGCTTGACGTAGGTGACCCGGACGCCGACGCGTCCGGCGAGCTCGGCGAGGGTCGTGAGCTGCTCGGTCACGTCGTCGGCCAGGGTCGAGGGGTCGAGGTCGAGGAAGGTCCGGCCGAAGTTGGCGCGGTCGCGGTAGCTGACGTGCGCCCCGACGGCCACGCCGCGTTCGGACGCCGCCCGGCAGGTCGCGAGCATCGTGGCTGCGTCCCCGGCGTGGAAGCCGCACGCGACGTTGGCCGAGGTGACGACGCCGAGGAGGGCTGCATCGCTCGCGCTCAGCCCGTCGGCGCCTTCGCCGAGGTCGGCGTTGAGGTCGAGGAGCATGCCCGAAGGATCCACCGCTCGGACACCGCTTGTCACGTTTGCCGACGGTGACGTCTCCGGACCGGCGAGATTCTGTTGCGCTGACTGGATCGGTGGACCGGTCGGGCGACCTCACCGGTGCGGCATGCTGGACGGGTGGCGATGAGCGACGTGGTGGTGAGGCATGCCGATGGCTGGGCGGCGACGGTCTTGCACGCGCTGGCGACCGAGTACCCGTCGGCGGCGGGGCACCTGGCGCTCGGGCCGGACGACACCGACGTCCGGCCTGCTTGGCTGCACCCGGCGTTCTGGGGCTGCCTGGACTGGCACTCGTCAGCGCACATGCAGTGGTCGGCGGTGACGCTGCTGGCGTCCGGGCACCTGTCCCGGCCGACGGCGGACGCGCTCGTCGACGTGCTCAATGAGCGCCTGACAACGCCGAACATCGAGGTTGAGGTCGACTATCTGCGCGCGCATCCCGGCTTCGAGCGGCCCTACGGCTGGGGCTGGGCGGCCCTGCTGGCATCGTCCGTGTGCCGCGTCGCCGAGGCTCCGGGGCCGTTGTCCGACCCGGCGGCTGGTTGGGCGACCGCCCTGCGTCCGCTGGCGGACGTGATCGTCGAGCACACCCTGGCCTGGCTGCCGAAGCAGGCCTACCCGGTGCGGTCCGGCGTCCACGACAACACGGCCTTCGGGCTCGGTCTGCTCTTCGACGCGGCTTCGGCCTTCGGACGCCACGACGTCGCCTCCGCGATCGGGGCGAGGGCGCGCGACTGGTTCGGACGCGACCGCGACTACCCGGCGTCCTGGGAGCCGAGCGGCAGCGACTTCCTGTCGGCCGCCCTCTGCGAGGCGGACCTGATGCGTCGCGTCCTACCGACCGTCGAGTTCGCGCCCTGGCTCACAGGCTTCCTGCCCGGCCTGGCGTCCGACGGCGACAACCTGCTCACGATTCCCGAGGTCCTCGACCGTACCGACGGCAAGATCGTCCACCTCGTCGGGCTCGCGCTCAGCCGGGCGGCCATGCTGCGGCCCCTCGCGCCGTTCGTGGACGCCGATGCAGCGGCCCGCATCGCGGCCGCCGCAGCCGCCCAGGTCGACTCGGCCCTGCCCGAGATCGACGCCGGCGACTTCATGGCGACCCACTGGCTGGTGTCGTTCGCGCTGCTGGCCGAAGGGGCCTGACGGCGTCCGAGGCTGCGCGCCCCTGTAAGACGTGACCGGGCTGGGACACCAACTCCTTGAGGGAGCGCGGCGGCCCGGCCTAGGGTCGAGGTGCACCGTCCCAACGACAGGAGGCCACCGATGCCCGAGTTCACCATTCCCGGCGACACGCCTGTGACCCTGCACTACACCGACTCCGGCGGCGAGGGCCGTCCCGTGGTCCTGATCCACGGCTGGCCGCTGTCGGGCCGCGCGTGGGACGCCAACGTGGGTGCGCTCACCGAGCTGGGGCATCGCGTGATCACCTACGACCGCCGCGGCTTCGGCCAGTCGTCCAAGCCCGAGGACGGCTACGACTACGACACGCTGGCGTCCGACCTGAACGACCTGCTGACCGAGC
>Ga0208564_1001712_pt1 | contig 18143 bp, 14 predicted proteins | sample AD_UKC073_MetaG_FD_184439 | JGI IMG/M metagenome (GOLD analysis project Ga0208564, IMG submission 184439) | Active sludge microbial communities of municipal wastewater-treating anaerobic digesters from USA - AD_UKC073_MetaG (SPAdes) (version 2) | ecosystem: Engineered > Bioreactor > Anaerobic >... | reverse complement strand
AGCCACTTCGTTTGCGGCTCCGAATAATGTGGCTACGGTGCTGGTCACAGCGGAAGACGGCACGACCACCAAGACCTATACCGTAACCTTTACGGTGGCGGCTCCGAGCACAGATGCGACCTTAAGCGACCTGCGGGTCAACAACGTCACTGTACCTGGCTTTAATCCTTACATTACCGTATACACGATCGACGTACCGTACGGTACAACGCCCAGCAGTGATTTAGTGAAGGTTACGGCAGAGGCGAATCATCCTAATGCGACGGTAAATATTAATGAGGCCACCGTTTTACCTGGTTCGACGTCGGTGGTTGTCACGGCGGAAGACGGCACTACTACGAAGACCTATACCGTGTACTTTAACGTGCTGCTGAATACAGCCGCCGAAATTACGAGCTTCAGCTTTGTGCAGCAGACAAGTCCGGCTGTGATCGATAGCGCAGTGGGAACCATTGATATTGAAGTGGCCTATGGCACTAACCTCACTTATTTGATCGCCACATTTGAATTATCGGATTATGCGACCGCTACGGTGAACAGTAAGACGCAAATCAGTGGTTCCACTCCTAATAACTTTACTAGTCCGGTTACTTATGTGGTAAGAGCGGCAGCCGGAAATACGAAAGACTGGCTGGTCACGGCCACGGTGGCACGGAGTAGCAATGCAACTATTAGCTCGGAAGAATACACTGTAACGCTCGATGGAGATAGCGGAACGATTAATAACGTACCATATAACACAAGCAAGAATGTCTTCCTGGAAAACATTCGTTCTGCTGACGGATCAAGTCAACATTGGGATACTACCGGTTTATCCGATCCGATTACTGATGGAGATATTTTAATCGTAACTTCGGAGGATGGACAAACGACTGTTACTTATACGATTGATGTTATTCCTCCTAGTACCGATGCTGCCCTAAGTGACCTAAGGTATGACGGATCACTGGTTTCCGGATTTGATCCGGATACCACAGCTTACCAGATCGAATTGCCATATGGCACCACGCAAGTACCTACGGTGACGGCAACGGTGCGTGATACGGGAAGGGCGACGAGGGCAATAACCCAGGCCACCGGGCTAACCGCGCCCAATAATGTGGCCAGAGTGGTCGTGACGGCCGAAGATGGCATAACCGAGAGAACCTACACCGTAACCTTCACGGTGGCCAAGAATGATAAGGCGGAGATCACCGCTTTCAACCTCCCGTATGCCGTCGGGCCTGCTACCATTAACAGCGCGGCTGGAACAATCGCCATCGAGTTGGGAGGTTCGGATAGTATTGATATCACGAATCTGGTTGCTACCTTTAGTTTATCTGAAGGGGCGACGGCCAGGGTGAATGGCGTGTTGCAAATAAGTGAGGTTACGGCCAATGACTTCACCAACCCGGTTACTTATGTGGTCACTGCCGAAAACGGGATCGTAGTCAAGGAGTGGACAATAACCGTAACCGTAAGGGTAAACAGCATTACCCTTGAAGGAATCGACGGTCGATTAGATGTAGGATTAAACTGCATCTTACCGTTGGTTGCGAATATTAAGCCGGAATGCGCAAGCAATAAGACGCTTGCCTGGAGTGTCCAAAATGGCACCGGAGAGGCTACGATTGATCAGAACGGTGTATTGACCGGTACGAAGGTCGGAACGGTAACCGTGCAGGCAACGGCAACCGATGGTTCCGGAGTGCTCAGCAGCGTCCCGGTGACCATCAGGGATTACTATATCGCAGGTGTGGCCTGGACACCTCAGTCTGGCACTTTTGAGCTGCAGAGACTGGGCGACGGACGCGGTAAAGCCGGTGGAACTGATTTTGATAATCTGGGGCCCTGGAAGGATATGAAACTGTGTATGCTTTCCGAGCACAATGGGTACATTTATGGAGAGATTGGGGATGAAGATTTTGTCACGGACGATCCATACTGGCCGGTGATGGTTAAAATCCCGCAATTCCACTATAAACGGGTCTATGATCCGGAAACAGGGACAAATCAGTTCTGGATTTCCAATGATAGTAAGTCCGGATTCACCCTGCATCCTGCTTTCACGCATCGATGCGGGAAGGGACATGATCATACAACCGAGATATATGTAGGGGCCTATGAAGCCGGCTTAATGGAATGTGAACATGAGGAATGTCAAGATTATGATGAAGAGCTTCACTTAACTTCCTGTTCCGGTCAAACACCGCTTGTCTCCAAAGATATGACCAACTTTAGAGACTATGCTGAAAATCGAACTCCTGGGCTTTGGACCTTAACCGATGTGATGGCGAGAGATGCGATCGCCCTGCTCTACATGGTGGAATATGCCAATTTAGACAGCCAGGCTGTGCTGGGCAAAGGAATCACCGAGTTGCGATATTCCACCGATGACAAAGTAACCGTTAGCACAAGTTATCAAAACTACCTTGTAGTATCGTCAGCAACAGCTGCGCATTACAGGATAGGTGACTATGTTGGTTTAGGCTCAACTCTGGGTCAAGGGAACAGATTTGCGAGCAAGAGGATTACCAATATTACTGACCATATAGGAGGCCATAAGCGGATTCATGTGGCAGATTCTAGTTTTAGTGCATCCGTGAACGATGTTTTGTATCACGTAGCTCAACTGACCGGCGGTTGTGACGACTTAAACGGAGCTTCCGGAAGTGCAGGCGGGGATAAGACCAGCGGTAAATCGGCTGTTTCGTACCGCGGCCTAGAGAACCTGTGGGGCAATGTGAATGAATTTGTTGATGGAATTAATATAGACAATTATTACCACAAACAGGAGGCACGAAAACCATATGTTTCAAACAGTATGTTCTGGTATTGGTGTAATACGTTTATCGTTTCTGAACCATGTGATGAGCATGGAGAAGATTATTACGGCTATATACCAGTGGGAATGACTCTTCCGGCAAACTCCGGCTGGATAACCAACTTCGCTTATGCAGCGGGTGATGATTGGTTGCTGATGCCGTCGACAACTCATAGCACCGATAGTTCTTACATCCCTGATTATTACGTGGAAGATTGGGTGAACGGTGAACCCAGGATTCTTGCCGCCGGTGGAGATTGGTTCAGTGGCGCCGGAGCCGGGATGTTCCATCGCAATGTTTCTCCTTTCTATTCCTATTACTATAATGACGACCAGTATGTTAATATCGGTGCTCGCTTAATGTTCTTACCATTCCGGGACTGCACTGTATATGATTAAGAATTGGCGACAACAATTGAGAAGCAAATAACCGTGGCCAATAACCAAATAACCTGCCGCCACATATGATATAGGGAAGATTTATAAAAGGAGATGAGCCCTATGCAATATGTGGTTCAGGCAGGTGATACTTTGGCTTCGATTGCCCAGCGATTCGGAACGACGGTGGAGGCAATTGCCCGTGCCAATAATATTACAAATCCCAACTTGATTTTTGTGGGGCAGGTTTTGACCATCCCGACCGGGGCAGCGCCGGGACCGACTCCTCCAACTCCTCCGACGCCGACCCCACCGACTCCCGCTCCGGGCTTATGTCCCCGTCTGCAACGGGGGTCGCGCGGAGCTGCCGTAAGGAGATTGCAAAATTTACTGCGTAACGCCGGCTTTGATCCGGGAGCGATTGACGGGATTTTTGGCGCACGGACCGAAAGTGCGGTCAGGGAGTTGCAGAGGAGGCGGGGACTTCCGGTCACCGGGATTGTCGATGTGCGTACCTGGCAAGCCTTAGGGGTGAATTGTGGAGTAATTCCTCCGACTCCGACGCCTCCGGAACCGACGCCGCCGCAGAAGTTTTTCTGCCCGGTGCTGCGGCCCGGGGATCGGGGGCCGGCGGTACGGTTTTTACAAACCCTATTAAGAGACAGGGGCTTTTACCGGGGCGCGATTGACGGCGTGTTTGGGGTAAGAACGGAAAGAGCGGTGAGACAGTTCCAACAGCGGCAGGGGCTTCAGGTTACCGGCGTTGTATCCGGTCCTACCTGGCGGGCTTTAGGTGTGACCTGTGTCCAGGTGCCTACTCCTCCGGCGGGGACACCCATTGCGACGGAAGTGGGAAGAGGGATCAGGCATATTCTCTTTACGGATAAGCGGGTTTACAACAGAGGCGAACGAATCAAGATTACACTCATTAAGACCAACATCACCGACGACGAGATTAATTTACGTTATCGAACCAGTCAGATTGTCGAAATTACCGCTACATCCGCTGCCGGGAATGTGGTATGGCGTTATTCAACGGGTCGTACCTTCACGCAGGCAACGCGTTTAATCACCATTTTCCCTGGGGGGACACAAGTGATCGAGAACTTCTGGAATCAAATTGGTGATAATGGCAGGCAAGTGCCTTCGGGAACGTACACCATTACGATTACTAATCTGGGCACCAATGTTAGCCTGTCCGTGCAAATTCAAATCCGATAATTCAAAGCAGCGCAGTTGGCTCGAAAAACCAAGCAGGATAGAGCAGTTGATTCGAAAGAACAAGCAAAAGGAGCGCCCTGAAGTTTTTGTTCAGAACGCTCCTTTTCTTTTGAAGCAGGTGAATCAATAAAAACGTTTTCTTGCATCAGCCTTGAATTGAGTTATATTAATAAAGATGAATATAGTTTTTGCCGCGTGCTTTCGCCACATATAAAGCCTCATCAACTTTTTGTTGGATTTCTTCAATTGTTTGGCCGTCGTCCGGATAGGCGGCGATGCCCATGGAGAGGCTTACTTTGGCATTATAGGGAAGGAATTTGGGATTAACGAGGACATTATTGCGGATTCTTTCGGCGATCTTTTTACTGGATTCTTTGCTGGTTTGGGGTGAAATAATTGCGAACTCGTCCCCGCCATAACGGGCAATAATATCAGTTGCTCTGGTGCATTCTTTCATGATGCCGGCAATTATTTTTAAGACGAAGTCACCGTGGTCATGCCCTTCCGTATCATTAAGGTGTTTAAAGTTGTCCAAATCTAAGAGAATTAAGGAAAACGGGATTTGCTTTTCTACCAGTGAATTCAGACTATGGTTATAATAGCGCCGGTTGTGAATTTTCGTGAGGGCATCGAGATTGGCTAAAACAAAGTAGGATTCGTGGAACATCTTGGCTAAGGAAGTTAAATAAAAAGATAAGATGAAAAAGATGATGATTTGCAGGATGACCACAGGCAGGTACAAATCAATGAGAAGGGCGACCAGGATAAAGGCAATGCTGCTGAACGTTGTTGTCAGGTAAGTAGATAAGGTTTTGTTATAAAGGGCCAGCGAAAAAAGAGGAACCATATAGAAAAGGGAGCAGGCCAGGGCGTATTTCCTTTCAAAATAAATCAGCAGACTAATTCCCACTATATCCGGAAGAAAGGTAAAGGGGGAGAGTCTGCCGAAAATCGCTTGAAACTTAGGAAAGAAGAGGATCGCCAGTGCGTACAGGCACATTCCGCCGGCAATCACATAAATGGCCGGGGAAATATTTTTGTCCATTAAAAAGAAACAGGGGAAAAAGAGGATCCACATGACCAAACGGAGGGAGGGAACACTATCCAACTTATCCGCTTTTGTCCTAATGGAGGTCATCGCCCAACGCCCCATTCATTTTTTTATTTCTCCATAGTATAATTCGGCATGATGCCTGGCATTTTCCTCTTTTTTAGGTTAAAATTTATATAATAATTTTATTATTTTAAAACACCATTAAGGAAGGTTACCAATTCATGAACACGAGAGTATTAACACGGACCAGTGGGATCGCTATTTTGTATGTCGCGCTTACGCTTATCTTTGCTCCGATTAGCTACGGGCCGATTCAGGTACGGATTTCGGAAGCCCTTACGGTATTGCCGTTTGTTTTTCCGGAAGCCGTTTTAGGACTTTTTATAGGTTGCTTAATATCCAATATCTTTAGCTTTTTGGGCATCCTGGACATTTTTTTCGGCAGTTTGGCCACCTTGCTGGCCGCTTACTTGACAAGGAAAATGCCGCATTTTGTATTAGCGCCCTTGCCACCGGTGGTGGTCAATGCCCTGGTCGTTGGTTGGATTTTATATTTCACCATTCAGGTGCCGTTTCTGTGGAGCATGCTTTATGTGGGATTAGGGCAACTTTTGGCTTGTTATGGTTTAGGTCTGCCTTTACTCTATTTTCTGCAGAAAAGAAGGCTGCGCGACCAGATCGCTGAAATTCCTGATTCAAGAGAGCAGGATTGAAGGATATGTTGTAAATTAAGGTGGGGATAAGCATGGCAGGTAGGGCAGGACGACTGGAAGAGGTGGATTATTTCCGAGCGTTTGCTTGTCTGGCGGTGGTATTGATTCACACCACGGCGGGATATGTGACTTGGGATTCGGCAGGGCCCCTTACGCAAAGCATCTTTATCTTTGTGAACCGGGCTTTGACCTATGCTGTTCCGGCCTTCCTTTTTATTAGCGGCTTTGTGCTGTTTCAGCGTTACCGGGAGGGGGATTTTGCTTATTTTCCTTTTCTTAAGAAAAGATTGAGACAGATCGTCTTACCGTATTTTTTATGGACGCTGTTTTATTATGGCCTTTTTGTGGTCCGCAACATATACCCCTTATCCTTCCGGTTTTTCTTGCAGAAGCTTTTGCTGGGCGATTTGGTCTATCATCTTTATTTTGTGGTGCTGATTGTGCAGTTTTATCTTTTGTTCGGAATTTTTCGCTGGCTGTTTCAAAAATATTCTTCCCATTTCTTGCTGTTAGGTTTTTTTCTCATTAACGTTCTTTTTATGAAGTATGTTTATTTTTCCTATGCCGATCGGTTCTTTATCCAGTACAGCACCTTTTTTGCCCTTGGGCTATATTTTGCAGTGAATTACCAAAACATTAAAGAAGTACTGGGCCGCTTCCAGGCGGTGCTGTTGTTGGCCGTTGCTTATCTTGCCGTGAGTGTGCTGCTGGCCCAGCAATATGAGAAGATGTATGTTTTACAGCAAGGGGTGAACAGTTTCCTTTATAACCTGCTTTGGCTGTTTTTTTCCGTGCTGGCCATCGTTTTTTATTATAGTATCGCCTTATTGCTGCAAAACAGCCCTTGGACTGCTCTGAAAAGCTTTCTGGCCCGGTTGAGCGACGGGTCGTATTTGATTTATTTAAGTCATCCGCTGGTGTTAATGCTCGCGCCGCGGGTCATTAAAGCTGAGCATGTTCCCTCAACGGCCTTGCATTTTCTCTGCACTTTAGTTTTGGTTTTGGGAACGGTTTTACCGGCCGTTCTTTTCTACCGTTCTTTGAAATCAAAGCTCTTGTCCAAAGCCTAAAGGGAAAAGGGTTCCAAGCCCCACCCAAAGGGGGAAGGGCCCAAGGAGTAAAACAGCAAAGAAAGCAAACAAAAAAGCTACCGGTAGGTTATGAACCGGTAGCTTTTTAAGTCCAACGCTTCTTTATGAAAAGGTGATTCATCTACTTATCCCTCAGGGCAACCTCGGCATAGCTGATATTTCTGGTATGCAAGGTGTGCGACCAGGAGACCCGTGTTTTCCCGAAGAAGTTCAGGAAGACAATCGGAATCCAACTGTAGAGGAAGATCAGGTAATGGATAATACTCCATTTGATGACCTGCCGTGGCAAATTGTCCATCCAGATTACCAGGAAAGGATAAATAATTTGCAGGGTAAAGACTAATTCCCACAAAAGAGGCGGCCAAATATACCTGAAAATAGAGGTGTAGATATTTAAGATAAAGGCATCGACCAACCCCAGGATGGTAAAGATCCCCATCGAGATTACAAGCAAGGGTTGTAAAACGAGCACACTCGCATCCAGCAGGACCAGGTCCCTTTTCCGGAGGGCTTCCTTAATGAATTCCCAACTATATGTACGGAAAAGCTCAACATGACCAAGCGCCCAACGTTTTCTTTGCTTCCACGCTTGTTTAAAAGTAAGCGGTTTTTCATCGTAGACCACGGCTTCATGAGCCCAGGTGGTTTTATGTCCTTGCAGCAAAGCTTTCAGGCTGAACTCCAGGTCTTCGGTAAGCGAGGTTGCCCCCCAGCCCATTTTGCGTAATATGTTTACCGTAACCACGAAACCAGTGCCGGCAAGATAATTGGAAAAGCCAAGGTTGTATCTGGCCAGTTGCAACATCCGGTTGGCTACCCAGAAAGACAAGGCAAAACAGGCGGTAACCCAGGTATCCAACGGATTTTTCGCGTCCACATAACCTTGAACAATCTCGGCGCCGTCACAGAGTCGGTTGTTCATATGGCGTAAGAATTGGGGATTCACCAGGTTATCGGCATCAAACACAGCTACCGCATCGTATTTTTTGGGCATTTGGAAGAGGATGCGGAAGAACCATTCCAGCGCATAGCCTTTTCCTTTTTTCTCATTGAAGCGTTCATAAACAATCGCCCCATGACTGCGCGCTACCTGGGCCGTCCGGTCGCTGGAATTATCGGCAATGACAAACACATCATAAAGCTCTTGCGGATAGTCTAAGGCTTTAAGGTTATCCACCAGCGCGCCGATTACGATCTCTTCATTATGGGCTGGTACTACCAATGCAAACTTCTTTCGTGGTTCATAGGTGTTGGGAGTACGCAATTGTAATAATCCGCACATTCCTAAAAAAAAGAAGTATAGCGCCACAATCGATAGGATGATTTGGGCGGGAATCATGATCAGGTCTAAGGGTAAATAGGATAGATCCTGAAAATTCATCATCATTATCCTCCAGAATTATTTTACCAAGTATCAATTCATAATTATAGCATAGTGAACACTATTTAGCAAAGTATTGGTATCAATATTGTTATATTACTATATTGTCGAAAACTATTTCAGGCCCTCCGTGGAGAGTTTTTTCATCAACTCATTGGCTGCGTAGTAGCCCATTTTTTTGAGGCGGAAATCCCGGGCGGCGGCTTCCACAATAATCGCCAGATTACGCCCTGGTTTGACGGGAATCGTTATTTTCGGAACGTTCACCCCGAGAATGTTCATATAGTGTTCATCTAAACCCAACCTTTCACAATTGCTGTTTTTTTCCCACGGAACCATTTCGACTACATAGTCAATCGAGCTGGCATTCATGATCGCTCCCACGCCGTACATTTCGTGGACATTAATAATGCCGATGCCCCGTATTTCCATGAAGTGGCGGGTTCTTTCGGGTGCTTCGCCAATGAGACGATTGCGGGCTACCTTTTTGATACTGACCACATCATCACTTATTAGACGATGTCCCCGCTTAATAAGTTCCAGGGCCGTTTCACTTTTTCCGATCCCCGATTCGCCGCTTAAAAGAACGCCTAAGCCGTATACATTGACTAAAACGCCGTGCCGTTCGATCCGGGGAGCCAGCTTGTCGTCAAGATAGTTTACCGCCACACTGATGAATTCGGTCGTAATCAGGTCTGTGCGCAGAAGTGCCCGCTGGTATTTCTGGGCAGCTTCAACCATTTCCGGCGTGGGGGTTAAGTTGCGGCAAAGGATTACACAGGGTAAGGGATAACTAAAAAATTTGTTTAATCGCGTTATTAAGGTCTTCAACTTTAAGTCATGGAGGTAAGCCATTTCCAGGGCGCCGATGACCTGGAGCCGGCTTGCTGTTTCCTCGGCAAAGCCGATAAAGTAGTTGGCGAATTGTAAGCCAGGCCGGTTAATATTGCTGGTTTTAATCTGAATCTTTTCGTACTTTTCCTGTGCTACCTGATTTACCATTTCCAGGTTCATGTCCCGGATTAATTGCGCTAGTGTAACAAATGTCATAAAAATTCCAGCCTTTCTCTAGCAAGATTTTACTTGTTTCATGATAATTGTGTTTCCTTTTTGAAGTGGTAATTATATAATATTTATGACAAGTATATTATAGCCCAAATTAGACATGAATTAGTACAATAAATAAGGTATGATTATAAAAAAGAGTAGTCAAAAAGCGGGAGGGAGATCAGTTGAAGTTTCAATTAAATCGGGGAAACTGGAATATGGTATTGCTGGCAATTATTGCCGTTGCTGCCCTCTCTTCTTTAGGCTACAAAATAATGGCTCAACAGCCCAGTGAAAACAATAAAAAGCACGAAGTCCCGGCGCAGGTGGTACAAGTAGCCCCTGTGAAGACAGAGGATCTGTATGCCGTGCTTTGCACCACCGGTGTTTTAGAGACCAGAAAGAGCATGGAAGTTCTCGCGGAATCGACCTTGATGGTGAAGGAAATTCGCAAAAAAGCAGGTTCCCAGGTAGCGGTGGGGGAAGTGGTTCTACTTTTGGACAACAGTGAAGCGCTGGCTCAATTAGGAAAAGCGGAAAATAATTTAGCCGTTTTGGAGAATAACTATTTACAAGCGGTGAAGGATAAAGTGTTCCTAATGGAAAAAAGAGATAATGCGCGTAAAGAGCTGCAACAGTTGGAAGCGCTTTATCAAAGCGGGGAAGGGTCGTTTTACGAACTGGAAAACGCCCGGGCGGAAGTAGAGTTAATTGAAAAACAAATTGTCGCGATTAATCTTAATGTTTTAGATAATGAGGTAAAAAAAGCGCGTTCGGCGGTGGAAGCGGCTCGTGAGCAATTATCAGCCACGGTGGTTACCAGCCCGATGGAAGGAATTATTCTCCACATGGGGGTCAAGGAAGGGCAAACGGTGAAGGAAGGGCGTCCTTTCTTTAAGGTAGGGGAAAACAAACCGCCGCAGGTTCTGGTTGCTCTTTCGGAAGAAGATGCCCGGCAGGTCCAAAACGGGCAGGAAGTAAAGGTTTATCGAGCAGAAGAGCCGGAAAAAGTAGTTAAAGGACAGGTCAGTTTTATTGCGGCGCCGGAAGAAAGTGCGGCTGCTAGCGGGCAGAACGCTGATGGGAAAGAACAAAAAGACGTTTCCCAGGGTACAGGGGCCACGACAAATGTTGGTGGACTCGATGCCAGGGCGGTAAATATCAAACAGTCTGTTATAGAGCCGGTCCGGACAGTGCAGGTGAAGATTGAGACGGAAGAAGAAGCAGCCGAATTCGGTTCAGAAGCCCAGGTCCAGGTGGAGATCATCTTGGAGAACAAGGCGCAGGTTTTAACGGTTCCCTTGACGGCGGTAACGGAAATGGACGGCCGGAGCGTGGTCTTTGTTTATGATGACGGCGTGGCCAAGCTGAGGGAAGTGGAATGTGGCTTGGTGGGGACGGACTCTGTGGAGATTATCGCCGGGCTGAACCAGGAGGAGCAGGTGATAATCAGTTCCCTGGCCGCAATAGAAGACGGCACCAAGGTGGATATTATTTCTGAACTGGAAGCCCAGGGCTAGCGGAAAAGGTTCGATTGGAGCGAAAAATTGGTAGGGGATTGAATGAAATGATTGAGCTACAAAAGATGCGCCGGATGGTGGTAAAGGTGGGCACGAGCACCTTAACCCACAGTACGGGCAAACTAAATTTAGGCCAACTGGAACGCCTGGTCAGAGAATTCGCCGATATCAGGAACCGGGGAATCGAAGTAATTCTGGTCAGTTCGGGAGCGGTCGGAGCCGGGATGGGCCGGCTGGGTCTCAAGAAAAAGCCGCAAAATATTCCGGAAAAACAAGCCTTGGCCGCTGTCGGGCAAGGCATTCTCATGCAAATGTACGAAAAGCTGTTTGCAGAATACGGGGAAGTAGTAGCGCAGATTCTGTTGACCCGGGAGGATATTAACCAGCGCGACCGGTATTTGAATGCCCGGAATACGCTTTTAACCCTTTTAAAACTTGGGGTTATCCCGATCATTAATGAAAACGACACGGTAGCGTTTGAAGAGATAAAATTTGGTGATAACGATACCCTGGCGGCTTTGGTCGCCGGCCTGGTGGATGCTGATTTACTGGTGCTTTTAACGGATATTGACGGCTTGTATACCGCTGATCCGCGCAAAGACCAGACGGCGCAGCTACTTAAAGAAGTACATGAATTAGCCCCGGAAATTATGAATTTAGCCGGTGAAGCCGGTTCTGCCCTGGGCAGCGGGGGAATGCTGACGAAAATTCAGGCGGCGGAGATTGTTGGGAACTCAGGCATCCCGATGATTGTGGCCAACGGCATGCGCCAAGGCGTGTTAAAGGAGATTGTGATGGGCGAAAACCCAGGCACCCTTTTTCTGCCTTCGGAACACCGGCTTAATTCCCGCAAAGCATGGATCGGCTATGCTTCCAAGGCTTGTGGGGCGGTATATGTGGATGAAGGGGCGGAAAAGGCCCTGCTGGAAATGGGCAAAAGCCTGCTCCCTAGTGGTATTATTGATGTGGAGGATGATTTTGAACGGGGCAGTGTAGTCAGTGTGCGGGGCAAGTCGGGAGAGATTGCGCGGGGCATTGTGAATTACGGCGCGGCGGAAATAAGGAAGATTATGGGGCGCCAATCCAAGGAAATTAGCAAGATTTTAGGCTACAAGGATTTTGACGAGGTCATCCATCGTGACAACCTGACTTTAAGGAAATAGGAAAGATGGGGGAGGTAAGAAAATAATAGGAGGTATTGAGCATTGATGCTGAATGAGGAATTACGCAAGAAAGGGGAACGGGCCAAAGAAGCAGCTTTTCTTTTAAGCACCCTATCCACCGAAAAGAAAAACCAAGCCTTAAGCAAGATGGCCTCCGCTTTGGAAGAACAGCAGCCCAAAATCCTGGCGGCCAATGAAATTGATATGGCGGCGGCTGAAGCGAAAGGGGTGGGGAAAGCCCTACTAGACCGTTTAGCCTTATCGGCGGCGCGCATCAAGGATATGGCGGATGGTTTGCGGGCGCTTGTTGCCTTGCCTGATCCGGTGGGCCAGGTTGAGGCACTCTGGAAAGGCGCGCAGGATATTGAAATAGGGCGGATGCGGGTTCCCCTTGGGGTGGTTGGTATTATTTACGAGGCCCGGCCTAATGTGACGGCGGATGCGGCCGGCTTGTGCTTAAAAGCGGGGAATGCCGTTATTTTAAGAGGCGGTTCGGATGCCTTACATTCCAATATCGCGATTACGGAAGTGCTGGCCGAAGCGGTGCTAGCCAGTGGCTTACCCGACGGCAGCATCCAGTTGATTGAGGATACCAGCAGGGAAACGGCGACGCAGATGATGAAGATGAATGGTTACCTGGATGTGCTCATTCCCCGGGGTGGTGCGGGCTTGATCCGGTCGGTAGTGGAAAATGCTACGGTTCCGGTGATTGAAACGGGTATTGGCAATTGTCATATTTATGTGGACAGCGCCGCGGATTTACAGATGGCTGAGGAGATTGTCATTAATGCGAAAACCCAGCGTCCCGGTGTCTGTAATGCGGCCGAGACTTTGCTGGTCCACGAAAAAGTAGCGGGCGAGTTTCTGCCGGTCATTGCCGAAAAACTGCTTCAGTGTGGGGTCGAGCTACGGGGTGACGACTTGACAAGAAAGTATATTTCGGTGGTCAAAGCCGCTACGGAAGAGGATTATCAGACGGAGTATTTGGATTTGATTTTGGCAGTTAAGGTGGTCGGCAGTGCCGAAGAAGCCATGGAGCATATCCGTCGTTACGGGACGAAGCATTCCGAGGCGATTGTAACGGAAAACTATTCCACGGCCCGGCAGTTTTTACAAAAGGTGGACGCCGCCGCGGTTTACGTTAATGCTTCCACTCGCTTTACCGACGGTTTCCAGTTTGGATTCGGAGCGGAAATCGGGATTAGCACGCAAAAGTTGCACGCCCGCGGGCCGATGGGTTTAAAAGAACTTACCACGGTTAAACACATTGTGTATGGGCAAGGACAGGCCAGAAAGTAAGGGTAGATGTGATGTAAAAAGCCCCCTCTTGTTCCTTTCTGAAGATTAATGGTATACTGGAACATAATTAAAAAAGATTATTAATAAATGATGTGGGGTAATTATGGATTATCATGATCTTTTTGATCTGAAAAAAAATAAACGCATTGGGATCATGGGCGGAACCTTCGACCCGATCCATTATGGCCATTTAGTGACTGCGGAAACAGCCCGGTCGGAATTCGCGCTGGAGAAGGTGATTTTTGTCCCTTCCGGAAACCCTCCCCATAAATCAGAAGCGATGGTGACCAGGAAGGAACAGCGGTATTTGATGACGGTTTTGGCCACCGCCGCTAATCCCTATTTTGAGGTTTCCCGGGTGGAAATTGAACGGCCGGGGCAGTCTTATGCCATTGATACGGTCCGGGAATTTAAAAGCAAGATGGATGAAGACAGTGAGCTCTATTTTATTACTGGGGCCGACGCGATTTTTGAGATTGTGACCTGGAAGGATGTGGACGGGCTCTTTGATCGCTGCACTTTCATTGCGGCTACGCGCCCGGGTTTTAATCTGGATGCGTTAAGGGAAAAGCTCTTAAAACGCTTACCGATTGAGTACCTCAAAAAGATTATTCCGCTGGAAGTGCCGGCAATGGCCATTTCTTCAACCGATATCCGGCAAAGAATTAGAAATAACCGCACGGTAAAATATCTCTTGCCTGAGGAAGTCGAAAATTTTATTTACAAAAACAAGTTATACCGGGTTGATCACTAGGAACACTTAGTAAAAATAATTAGTATAATAAGCAAGGTTTAAAGCATAATAAAAATAGGTTTTAGTCCCTGCTTATTTGTTCAGGCGAGAGAGGTGAAGAAATTGGCAAAGACCCTGTACGTTGGTAACCTGCCCTGGTCGACCACTCCTGAAGAGTTGACCGCCATTTTTAGCGATTTCGGCGAGGTTATCAGCAGTCGGATTATCCGAGAAAAAGACACGAATCGTTCCAGAGGTTTTGGTTTTGTAGAGGTTCCCGATGAAGCAGCCGAAATAATGATTTCGGAATTGGACGGGAAAGAGTTTAACGGAAGACCGCTTACCGTGAACGAAGCTAAACCTAGGCAGTGAAATAATCAAGTCCCCCCTGTACATCAAGGGGGTTTTTGTTTAACTACAGAAAAAACCGGTTTTGGTTTAAATAATTAGGGCTTGCTAATAAACGAGAATATCTTAGTAATAGCAAGGGTTTGACGGTACTTTTTGCGAATATAGGTGTAAGGGAATAGAGATAAAACCCCTTAAAATCTTGCAGTTGGAGGAGAAAATGTACCGCAAACCTGATCCACAATTAACCATAGATGATTTTATTCTGCCGTTTTCCGGCAAGCTGAGCGCTGAAAACCGCTGGGTTAAACTGGCCAAGCTCATACCTTGGGATGAATTTGAAAAGGACTATGCTTTTATGTTCCCAAGTGATCGTGGTAATGTTGCAAAGCCTGTCCGTATGGCCTTAGGCTCTCTGATTATTCAAACTCGGTGTGGGTACACCGATCGGGAATTAGTGCAGCAGATTACGGAAAATCCGTATCTGCAATACTTCATTGGACTGAAAGAATATCAACTAACCCCGGTGTTTACGCCGGTAGCATTGGTCAAGTTCCGCAAACGGTTCAAAAAAGACCGGCTGGCCAAGATAAATGAACGCATTATCGAAGCATTCGCATCAGCTCAAGCGGCTGACGCAACTGAAGACGCTGAATCCAAGAAAGATGACGATGATCACGACGATCATACTGACCATCAAGGTTATTCTGGCAATACCGAAGCCGCGAAAGAAACGGCAGACGAACAGCCGAAAGAGACACAACCCAATCAGGGGATTTTGATTCTGGATGCAACATGCGTACCGGCAGATATCAAATATCCGACGGATCTGGGCTTGCTCAATGAAGCCAGAGAAAAGCTTGAAGAGATCATCGATACCCTTCACAGAGCCAACGGCAAACAAGGGAAAAAACCGAGAACGTATCGTCAAACCGCCAGGAAAGTTTATTTGAGTGTTGCTAAACAACGAAATCCCAGAAGGATTCAGCTTCGCCAAGGGATTAAGCGCCAACTGCAGTATTGTAAACGTAACCTGCGCCATGTAGAACAGATGTTAACCAATGTTCCTGCAGGTATGGATGCTCTGAGTCAAAGACAGAAAAGATTGTTGAACACCATACGAATACTGATAGAACAACAAGACAAGATGTACAAAGCGCAAAACCATAGGATCGAAGATCGGATCGTCAGTCTTTATCAACCGCATGTCCGGCCTATCGTAAGAGGCAAAGTGAGCGCAGCCGTTGAGTTTGGAGCCAAGGTTGCTATTAGCATAGAAAAGGGAATGACCCGAATAGAAAAGTTGTCGTGGGATGCTTTTAACGAAGCTGGAACGCTCATTGAGAGTGTAAATCGCTACAAGGACCGGCATGGATACTACCCCGAAGCCTTGTTGGCCGACCAAATCTACCGAAACCGAGAAAACTTAGCCTTCTGCAAAGCGAACAATATCCGGCTCAGCGGCCCTAGGCTGGGAAGACCAGCAGCGAACGTTCAATTGCAGAAAACCGAGAAAGCATTGGAACGATTGGATGCGCGAATGAGAAACGCAGTTGAGGGTAAGTTCGGCGAAGGAAAGAGGAAATATCATTTGAACAGGAGCTTAGCAAAATTGAAAGATACAGCTGAGAGCATGATCGCTATGCACATTTTGGTGATGAACTTGGAGCATCAGCTCAGAGTTCTCTTTGTCCGATTTTTGCAGATGCTTTTCGGGAGGTCAAATGTTGTAAATTTAGCCTGATTTCAAAAAAATTGGGGTTGGCTAGCAAGCCCTAATTATAAGAAGGATTTTCTGTGAAGATGTGGTACAATGAATAATCATAATGAAACAAATGCCTGTTTTTGGCCTAAGGTGCGCGATGAAAAAATGCGGTAATATGAGGTAAAGAGGATGAGTTTTGAGGAGTACAGCAAAAAACTAGCCGAACACTTAAGCCCGAAAAGATATGCCCATTCCATGCAGGTGGTGGAAACGGCCTTGGAAATGGCACGGCAACTAAAGGGGCAAAACAGATTAAAGGGCAACGGTGTCAATTTAGATTTGGAAAAATTGCGTTTAACCGCTTTATTCCATGATTATGCTAAGGACATGCCCGGCCAGGAGCTTATCGAGATCGCTGAACAGCATGGCTTAATCAGTTCCGAGGTGGAAAAAAGGCAGCCGGACCTGTTGCATGGGCCGGTAGGAGCCTTTTTGTGCCGTCGTGAGTTTGGAGTCGAGGTAGTGGATGATGAAATTTACCATGCGATTCAATACCATACGACCGGCTGTGAAGGGATGTCGCTTTTGGACAAAATTATTTTTTTAGCCGATTTAATTGAACCGGGAAGAAGCTATCAGGGCGTTGACGAATTGCGCCGGATATGCGAAGATAATTTAGATGCCGGTTTGTTATACGCTTTTGATTGTACCTTACAGTATGTAATCGCAAGAAAATTATTGATTCATCCTTTGACCATCAGGGCGAGAAACCGGCACCTGTTGGCGATGGATGAAGGGTTGGAGGAATCGTAATTAGGATGGATAATATAGCGATTGTTGATTTGGCTTGCCAAGCCATAGCAGCGAAAAAAGGGGAACGGATTGTCATTCTTGATTTATCGAAAGTCTCTCTGATTACCGATTATTTTATTATTTGCAGCGCTCATTCGCGAACTCAGACCAAGGCTATCGCTGATCATGTGGAAGAAGAATTAGCCAAAGCCAATGTTCCGATGCACAGGCGGGAAGGTTATGCCGAAGGCCGCTGGATTCTGGAGGATTATGGCGGGGTGATCATTCATGTTTTCCTGGAGGAAGAACGGGAGTTTTATAACCTGGAAAGATTATGGGGCGATGCTCCGAGGACGGAGTATCAAGAGGAAAATACTGCGTGGGACTTTGCAATTGACAAAACCGGCGGGAGCTAATATAATATAAAAATGTGGCGGGCAATAGTTCCCGTCAGATGAATAAATCAATATTATTAATGTGGGGCTATAGCGCAGCTGGGAGCGCGCTTGACTGGCAGTCAAGAGGTCAGGGGTTCGAACCCCCTTAGCTCCACCATTGAAAACACCACCTGCTAAAGCAGGTGTCAGACCGTCAAAAAAGGCAATGTTCTAAATCCGGAGCATTGCCTTTATTGTTCTTTTACTTCAATGATTTCTTGTTTTTTACTTGAAACAAAGAAAACTTGATGGGCTAGTATGCCCACATTGCCATCTTTTTCAGACGGTAAGCTATATTCATATCAATTTCTTTTACGGTTTGCCTTAGTGATTTTATCCCATATAAATGCTGAATTAATACCATTTTAACCAGAATAACAGGATCTACTGCCGGTCTGCCGTTATCTTCACAATACAGATGTTCTACCATATCATAGATTTTGTTAAAATCCACTGCT
>Ga0208564_1001710_pt1 | contig 18149 bp, 17 predicted proteins | sample AD_UKC073_MetaG_FD_184439 | JGI IMG/M metagenome (GOLD analysis project Ga0208564, IMG submission 184439) | Active sludge microbial communities of municipal wastewater-treating anaerobic digesters from USA - AD_UKC073_MetaG (SPAdes) (version 2) | ecosystem: Engineered > Bioreactor > Anaerobic >... | reverse complement strand
TGTGCCGCATGCTCGGCGAACTCGGCTGGCAGCTCAGCCTGCACGAATGCATGGCCGTCTTCGTGGGCAACACCGTGATGGACAAGGCTGCGCTGATCGAACAGAAAACCGGCTTTGCCCTCACCCCCGAATGGCTGGCGCGCTTCCGCGCCGAGCGCAACGCCGCGCTGGAGCGCGACCTGCAGCCCGTGCCCGGCATCCAGACCGCCGTGCCCGCCGTGTTCGCCGCGCTGCAGGGCCGCATCGCCTGCGCGTCAGGTGCCGACCGCATCAAGGTGGTGCTGCAGATCGACAAGGCCGGCCTCATGCCCTGCTTCGACGGCCGCATTTTCAGCGGGCAGGAAATGCCCCGCTCCAAACCTTTCCCCGACGTGTACCTGGCAGCCGCCGCCGCGCTGGGCGTGGACCCGCGCCGCTGCGCCGTGGTGGAAGACACGGTCACCGGCGTGCAGGCTGGCGTGGCAGCTGGCGCCACCGTGTTCGCCTACAGCCCCGGCACACCCGGCCACCAGGCGCCCCAGGCCCTGCTGGACGCGGGCGCCGCCATCGTCTTCCCCGACATGGCCACCCTGCCCGAGGTGCTGCGCAACTACCAGGGCGCCGCGCCATGAGCGGCTGGGGCCGCCGGCTCTTCGTCCTGCTGTGGGCCGTGGCCCTGGCCGGCTGCTCATCGGTGCGCCCCTGGGTGAATGCCCCGCTCAAGCCTGACCGCGCCGCACCACAGGGCCTGGTGCAGTCCGACCGTGACCCCAGCATCCTGGTGGCGGTCACCCTCTCGGGTGGCGGCGCCCGTGCGGCGGCCTTTGGCTACGGTGTGCTGCGCGAGTTGCAAAAGGTGCAGTACCCCTGGAACGGCCAGCCCGCCAACCTGCTCGACGCCACCGACGTGGTCAGCGGCGTGTCGGGCGGCAGCATCGTGGCCGCCTACTACGCCGCCTTCGGCGCCGAGGGCCTGCCCCGCTTCGAGCCCGACTTCCTGCGCCAGAACTTCCAGAACAGCCTCATCACCCAGGCGCTGCACCCCGGCAATTTGTCCGACCTGGGCTCGCCCTGGTTCGGCCGCAGCCACCTGCTGGCGCGCCGGCTGGATGAGCTGTTCCAGGGCATGACCTACGGCGACGTCGAGCGCCGCCCGCGCCACCCGCAGCTGCTCATCACCGCCACCGACATGTCGCTGGGCGCCGAGTTTGAATTCACCGCCGACCAGTTCGAGCTGATCTGCTCCGACTTCGCCAGCGTGCCCCTGTCCTTCGCGGTAGCCGCGTCCTCGTCCGTGCCCCTGCTGCTCAGCCCCATGACGCTGCGCAACTACGCCGCCGACTGCCAGCGCGACGGCATCACGCCCCACCTGCGCGAAATCACCGGCACCGACTACCGCTCGCGCCTGTACCGCGCGCAGGAGCACAGCTACCTCGACGCCCGCACCCGCCCCTACATCCACCTGCTCGACGGCGGCCTGGTGGACAACCTGGGCGTGCGCCGCCTGCTCGACCATGCCATGGCCGGCGGCGGCCTGCGCAACAGCTTCAGCGAAGTGGGTATCCCGGCCGGCAGCATCCGCAAGCTCGTGCTCATCACTGTCAACAGCGAACGCGACCCCTCCACCAACATCAACCTCAGCGACAAGGTGCCCGGCACGCTGGAGGTGGTGGACGCACTGCTCTTCGGCGCCGGCGCCCGTGCCACCACCGAGACGCAGGAATTCCTGGCCGACCTCACCCGCCAGTGGCGCGCCGAAATCCAGTCCGGCCGGGGCCGGCGCGGTGCCGACGCGTTTGCCAAAGACGCCGAGATCCACGTCATCCAGGTCAACCTGCGCGACGCCCCCGAAAGCGCGGGGCGCCGACAGCTGCTGCAGATTCCCACGGCGCTGTCGATCTCGGGGGACGAAGTGGACCACCTGATCGAGGCTGGGGGGCATATTCTGCGGAATTCGCCGGAGTTCAAGGAACTGCAGAAGTCGTTGGGGGCGGAGGTGCGGTGAGTCCTGGGTGAATATCACCGGTAGGCCTGTTTGCTGGCAAGCTGTTATGGGTGTAGTGAACTTATCCAGCGCAGAGACTGCCCTGCCATGCGCTAAGCGGCTTCGCACCTTTTCCCCGTGCCCATAAAGGACGCTGATGCCAAGTGTGGTTTGCGGGCGGACTACATTACGTTGCGAATTTCTCTTTTTAACGATTTTGTAAAAATGAAAAAAATTATCTTTGTTGCCGCTGTCGCTTTGTTCCTTTCTGCGTGTGCATCACCAGCTCGGTACGCTTGGGTAAAAGAAGGCGCATCCGATCATCAACGTACAAACGACATATCTGAATGCACCTACCAAGTGCGGCTCAATAAAACGCCAACAGCGGAACAAAAAGAACTGCTCAGCCTATGTATGCAGGGCAAGGGCTATCGCGTAAAGCGCGTCGGCTGAATCGAAACGCTGGCGCTGAAGGCCCCGCATTCCGTCCCCGCCCTGCGCTTACCCGCCTCTCATGCCACCTCCCATCCACATCCGCCCCCTCCAACCCTCCGACCTCCCAGCCTGGAAACCCCTCTGGGCCGGCTATAACGCCTTCTATGGCCGCGAGGGCGACACCGCTCTGGCGCCGGAAATCACCGCCACCACCTGGGCGCGTTTCTTCGACCAGAACGAGCCCGTGTATGCGCTGGTGGCCGAGTCCGACGGCCAGCTGCTGGGCCTCACGCACTTCCTGTTCCACCGCAGCACGACGCGGATCGAGCCCACCTGCTACCTGCAGGACCTGTTCACCGACCCCGCCGCGCGCGGGCAGGGGGTGGGGCGGCTGCTGATTGAAGGCGTGTACCAGGCTGCCAAGGCCTCGGGTATCCAGCGGGTGTATTGGCAGACCCATGAGACCAACGCCGCGGGCCGGCGGCTGTATGACAAAGTGGCGCAACACGCCGGGTTCATCATCTACGGCAACGACGCATAAATGCGCACTGGCCCTGAGCCCGCAGCAGCGTGTCAAGCGGCGGTGAGCCCCCCACCAGGAGACCCCCATGATCACCCTCTACCACTGCCTCAGCGCCCGTTCCTTCCGCCCCCTGTGGATGCTGGAGGAGCTGCAGGCGCCTTACCAGCTGCACATGCTGCCCTTCCCGCCCCGGGCGCTGCAGCGCAGCTACCTCGACCTGAACCCGCTGGGCACGGTGCCGCTGCTGGTGGACGGCACCACGCGCATGACCGAGTCGGCCGCCATGTGCCAGTACCTGGCTGAGCGCCTCGACCCGCAGAACCAGCACGGGCTGGCCGTGCGCCCCGACGAGGCGGACTTCGGCGCCTGGCTCAACGGGCTGCACCACGGCGAGGCCACGCTCACCTTTCCGCAGACCATCGTGCTGCGCTACGGCCGTTTCGAGCCGCCCGAGCGCAAGCTGCCCCAGGCCGCGCAGGACTACAGCAAATGGTTCCTGGCCCGGCTGCGCGGCATCGATGCCACGCTGGCGGCGTCCCCCTCCGGCTACCTGTGCGCCGGGCGTTTCACCGCCGCCGACGTGTCGGTGGGCTACGCGCTGATGCTGGCGGGTTACCTGGACCTGGAGACCTCCTTCCCACCCGCCGTGGCCGCCTACTGGCAGCGCCTGCAGCAGCGCGACGGCTTCCAGCGCGCGCTGGCCGCGCAGGCGCGTGCGGCGGCGGCCCAGGGGGTGGCTGTCACCCATTCGCCGGAAGCGCCGGCGCAGCGGTGATATTGACGCATACGGCAAATTGCCGTATTGTTGTGCTAAAAGGATCACCACCATGACTGCAGCCACCGCCACCACTGCCCGCCTTGAAGCCCGCATCAGCACCGATCTGCATGCCCTGCTCAAACGCGCCGCAGAGCTGCAGGGGCGCACCATGACTGATTTTGTGGTGGCGGCTGTGCAGGACGCAGCGCAACGCGCCGTGCAGCAGGCTGATGTGATCCGCCTGTCTCTGGCAGACCAGGAATGTTTTGCGCAGGCATTACTGTCGCCGCCGCAGCCGGCGCCTGCCCTCAAGCGGGCCTTTGCGCGACGCAGCAAGCTGTTGCGCGCTGAATGAGCCAGACGCCGTTCCGGCTCGCGCAGCTGGATGCCGCGTGCGACCGCAGCATGTTCAGCAGCGGCACCGAGCCTCTGGATCGCTACCTGCGTGAGCAGGCCACCCAGGACATTCGCCGTCGTGTGGCTGCCTGCTTCGTCGCCCTGGCTGACGGAAGCCGCGTCGCGGGTTATTACACCCTGGCGTCGGCAAGCCTGCTGCTGGCCGATCTTCCTGCGCCCATCGGTAAAAAACTGCCGCGTTATCCGACCGTGCCCGCGGTACGCATGGGTCGCCTGGCTGTGGACCAGGCGTTCAAGGGGCAAGGGCTTGGTGGCGCTCTTCTGGCCGATGCCCTCGACCGCTCTGCGCGCTCGGAGATCGCCGCCTATGCCCTGGTGGTGGATGCCAAAGATGAGATTGCAGCGGCTTTCTACCAGCACCATGGATTTGTGGCGTTGCCCGACTCACCACGGTGCCTGTTCCTGCCTCTGGCCACTGTCGGGCGAGCGCGGTAGTTGGGGGTCGTTTTCAGCGCCCTGCGCGCCGAAACTCCCCCGGCGTCACCCCCGTCCACGCCCGAAACGCCCGGGCAAAACTCTTCTCGTTGCGGAACCCCACTGCCAGCGCCACCTGCTTGATCGGGCGCTGGCTGCGGCGCAGCTGGTCCATGGCCTGGGCCTGGCGCACCTCGTCTTTCAGTGCCTGCAGGCTCAGGCCCTCTTCGTGCAGCTGGCGGTGCAGGGTGCGGCTGGACAGGTGCAGCAGTGCGGCCAGGGCCTCGGCGGTGTGGGCGCTGCCGGGGTGGGCGTGCAGCAGTTCGCGCACGCGCTGGCCCAGCAGGCGGTCGCGGCGGTACTGCAGCACGGTGAGGGGCAGGGCGCGCTTGAGCATGGTGCGCAGGGCGCGCTCATCGCGCTGCAGGGGCAGCGCCAGGTACTGCTCGTCAAAGCTGTAGCGGGCCGCTGCGGCGCCGAAGTGCAGCGTGCCGGTGAACATCAGCGGGTAGGCGTCGGCGTGGGGCGGCGCGGCGAAGGGGAAGTGCGCTTCACGCAGCGGAATGCGCGAGTCGATGGCCCAGCAGGCATAGCCGTGCAGAAAGCGCAGGCAGGACACGAGGCAGAACTCGCGCAAATCCCCCAGGTCGCGGTGCTCGGTGATGGTGACGCTGGCCACGCCGCCCTCCACCTGTAGTGCCAGGGTGATGTCTTCGGTCAGCAGCCGGTGGTGCCGGCACCAGCGTTTGATGGCCACGCCCAGGTTGGGCGCGGTGACGGACGCGCGGCACAACATGCCGTAGCTGCCCCAGGGCAGGCGGCGGCTGAACCAGCCCAGGGCCTCGTCGTCCAGCTCCTGCATGGCGTGGGCGTTGAGCGCCTCGAACTGTGCGGCGGTCACCCGGGCCTGCGGGTTGGGCACCTCCTGCGGCGCAATCCGTGCCGTCTGCAGGGCGCCAGAGGGGTCGAGGTCGCGTAGCGCGTAGGCCCGCACAATCGCCTGTACAAAGGCCATAGGGGTGGCGGCACGACCGGTGGAGATGGCTGGGGCAGATGCGGTTGAGGGCATCAGGGGTTTCCAGGGGTTGGCGTAATTTGCAACTATTGTGGCCCCAAATGCGCCACCGTACGGCGTAAGCTGTGGCACTGATTCTTTGAGGAGACAAACCCATGCATGATCCCGGCCTGAACTTCGACCTGGGCGACACCATTGATTCGCTGCGCGACGCCATCCAGGACTTTTGCGCGAACGAAATCACCCCCCGCGCCGCCGACATCGACCGCGACAACCTGTTCCCGCACGACCTGTGGGCCAAGCTGGGTGCGCTGGGCCTGCACGGCATGACGGTGAAAGAGGAGTACGGCGGCACTGAGCTGGGTTACCTGGCACACATCGTGGCCATGGAAGAAGTCTCGCGCGCGTCGGCCTCGGTGGGCCTGTCGTACGGCGCGCATTCCAACCTGTGCGTGAACCAGATCCACCGCAACGGCACCGACGCACAAAAAGCCAAATACCTCCCCAAGCTGGTCAGCGGTGAGCACGTCGGCGCATTGGCGATGAGCGAGCCCAACGCGGGCAGCGACGTGGTGAGCATGAAGCTCAAGGCCGAGAAGAAGAACGGCTACTACGTGCTGAACGGCGGCAAGATGTGGATCACCAACGGCGGCGACGCCGACACCCTGGTCATCTACGCCAAGACCGAGCCCGAGATGGGCGCACGCGGCATGACGGCCTTCATCGTCGAGAAGAACTTCAAGGGCTTCAGCGCGGGCACCAAACTCGACAAACTCGGCATGCGCGGCTCCAACACCTACCCGCTGTTTTTCGACAACTGCGAAGTGCCCGAGGCCAATGTGCTGGGCGGTGAAGGCATGGGCGCCAAGGTGCTGATGAGTGGCCTGGACTACGAGCGCGCCGTTTTGTCGGGCGGCCCGCTGGGCATCATGGCTGCGTGTATGGACGCGGTGATTCCCTATATCCACGAGCGCAAGCAGTTCGGCCAGAGCATTGGTGAGTTCCAGCTGATGCAGGGCAAGATCGCCGACATGTACAGCACCTGGCAGGCCACGCGTGCCTATGTGTACGCCGTGGGCAAGGCCTGCGACCGCAACGACCATGCGCGCACCTTCCGCAAGGACGCCGCCGGCGCCATCCTCTACGCCGCCGAGAAGGCCACCTGGATGGCCGGTGAGGCGATCCAGACGCTGGGTGGTGTGGGATACACCAAGGACTTCCCGGTGGAGCGGCTGTGGCGCGATGCCAAGCTGTATGAGATCGGCGCAGGTACCAGTGAAGTGCGCCGCATGCTGATCGGCCGCGAACTTTTCGCTGAAACGTCCTGAGCCCATGGCTGCCGAGAGCTACGCACGCGGCGCCACCGAGCCCGCCCTGATCGATGCGACCATCGGTGACTTCTTCGACGCCATGGTGGCGCGCCAGCCCGATGCACTGGCCCTGGTGAGCCGCCACGAAGGCCAGCGTTTCACATACCGTGAACTCCAGGCCGAATCGAACCGCCTGGCCAGCGCATTGCTGAAGACCGGCCTGGTGCCGGGCGACCGCATCGGCATCTGGTCGCACAACAACGTGGCCTGGGTGCTGATGCAGATCGCTACCGCCAAGGCGGGTCTGGTGCTGGTCAACATCAACCCGGCCTACCGCACGTCCGAGGTGGAATACGCACTCAACAAGGTGGGGTGCAAGGCGCTGGTGACCATGCCGCGCTTCAAGACCAGCGACTATCTCGGCATGCTGCGTGAGCTGGGCCCGCAGAAGCTGCCGCAGCTGCAGGCCATCTACTGGATCGACACACCGGGCCAGGGCGAGAGCCAGGATAGAGAGGAGGCGGGCATGACACGCTTCTCCACCCTGCTGGTGCAGGGCGACCCGCTCGACGCGCGTGTGGCCGAAGTGCAGCAGGGGCTGAACGCCACCGACCCGATCAACATCCAGTTCACCAGCGGCACCACCGGCTTTCCCAAGGGCGCCACGCTGACCCACCGCAACATCCTGAACAACGGCTTTTTCATCGGCGAGTGCATGCAGCTCACGCCGGCCGACAAGCTGTGTATCCCCGTGCCCATGTACCACTGCTTCGGCATGGTGCTGGGCAACCTGGCCTGCCTGACCCACGGCAGCGCCATCGTCTACCCCAACGACGGCTTTGATGCGCTCACCGTGCTGGAGACGGTGCAGGCCGAGCGCTGCACCGGCCTGCACGGCGTGCCCACCATGTTTATCGCCGAGCTGGACCACCCGCGCTTTGCGGAGTTCGACCTGAGCAGCCTGCGCACCGGCATCATGGCCGGCACGGCCTGCCCCATCGAGGTGATGAAACGCGTGGTGGAGCAGATGCACCTGTCGCAGATCACCATCGCCTACGGCATGACCGAGACCAGCCCGGTGAGCTGCCAGAGCAGCACCACCACGCCGCTGGACAAACGCGTGACCACGGTGGGCACGGTGCAGCCGCATATCGAGATCAAGATCGTGGACCCCGAGTCCGGCGCCACCGTGCCGCGCGGCCAGTCGGGCGAGTTCTGTACCCGGGGTTATTCGGTGATGCACGGCTACTGGGGCGACGAGCCACGCACCCGCGAGGCCATCGACACGGACGGCTGGATGCACACCGGCGACCTGGCGGTGATGGATGCCGAGGGCTACGTCAACATCGTGGGCCGCATCAAGGACCTGGTGATCCGCGGCGGCGAAAACATCTACCCGCGCGAGATCGAAGAATTCCTCTACCGCCACCCCGCGGTGCAGGATGTGCAGGTGGTCGGCCTGCCCGACAAGCGCTACGGCGAGGAGCTGTGCGCCTGGATCATCGCCAAGCCGGGGCAGACCGTGACCGCCGACGAAATCCGCGACTTCTGCAAGGGCCAGATCGCGCACTACAAGGTGCCGAAGTACATCCAGTTTGTCACCGCGTTCCCGATGACGGTGACCGGCAAGATACAGAAATTCAAGATCCGCGACGAGATGAAGACCCAGTTGGGTCTGGACGAGGAAAAGACGGCATGACCAAACTTCAAACCAAACTCAACGCGCGGTCCGCCGACTTCCAGGCCAATGCCGCTGCCATGCGCGCGCTGGTGGACGACCTGAACCGGCAGTTCGAGCAGGTAGCGCAGGGCGGTGGCGAAGCCGCCCGCGCCAAACACACGGCACGCGGCAAGCTGCTGCCGCGCGAGCGGGTGCAGATGCTGCTGGACCCGGGCACACCCTTTCTGGAGCTGTCACCCCTCGCGGCCCACGGCATGTACAAGGGTGATGCACCGGGCGCCGGCATCATCGCGGGCATTGGCCGGGTAAGCGGGGTGGACTGCATGGTGGTGTGCAACGACGCCACCGTGAAAGGCGGCACCTACTACCCCCTGACGGTGAAGAAGCACCTGCGCGCGCAGGAAATCGCCGAACAGAACCACCTGCCCTGCATCTACCTGGTCGACAGCGGCGGCGCCAACCTGCCGAACCAGGACGAGGTATTCCCCGACCGCGAGCACTTCGGCCGCATCTTCTACAACCAGGCCAATATGAGCGCGCAGGGCATCGCGCAGATTGCGGTGGTCATGGGCTCGTGCACGGCGGGCGGTGCCTATGTGCCGGCCATGAGCGACGAGTCCATCATCGTCAAGAACCAGGGCACCATCTTCCTCGGCGGCCCGCCGTTGGTGAAGGCCGCCACGGGCGAGGTGGTGAGTGCGGAAGACCTGGGCGGTGGCGACGTGCACACCCGCCTGTCCGGCGTGGCCGACCACTTGGCGCAGAACGACATGCATGCACTGGCACTGGCGCGCACAGCGGTCAAAAATTTGAACCGAAAACAGCCTCCAGCCCAGAATACATCTGCACCTGCAGCTCCTGAATATGCAGCAGAAGAGCTGTATGGCGTGATCCCGGTGGACACCCGCAAACCCTTCGACGTGCGCGAGATCATTGCCCGCATCGTGGACGGCAGCGAGTTCGACGAGTTCAAGGCACGTTACGGCACCACGCTGGTCACCGGCTTCGCCCGCATCGAAGGTATGCCCGTGGGCATCATCGCCAACAACGGCATCCTGTTCAGCGAGTCGGCCCTCAAGGCCGCGCACTTCATCGAGCTGTGCTGCCAGCGCAAGATCCCGCTGGTCTTCCTGCAGAACATCACCGGCTTCATGGTGGGCCGCAAGTACGAAAACGAAGGCATCGCCCGCAATGGCGCCAAGATGGTGACGGCAGTGGCCACCGCCAACGTACCCAAGTTCACCATCATCATCGGCGGCAGTTTTGGCGCCGGCAACTACGGCATGTGCGGCCGGGCCTACAGTCCGCGCTTCCTGTGGATGTGGCCCAACGCGCGTATCAGCGTGATGGGCGGCGAGCAGGCCGCGAGTGTGCTGGCCACCGTCAAGCGCGACGGCATCGAGGGCAAGGGCGGAAGTTGGAGCGCCGAGGAAGAAGAAGCCTTCAAAGCCCCAATCCGCCAGCAGTATGAAGAGCAGGGCCACCCCTACTACGCCACGGCGCGGCTGTGGGACGACGGCATCATCGACCCGGCAGACACCCGCCGCGTGCTGGCGCTGGGGCTGGCTGCGGCGCAACACGCGCCGATCCCAGAACCCAAGTTCGGCATCTTCCGTATGTAAGGCCGCGGCCTCCGCCATGGACCCCGTTGCGCACTTCACCACACTGGCCCGGTACAACCGCTGGGCCACGGCGCGCCTGCTGGACGCGGTGGCGGTGGTGCCCGAAGCCGACTACCGGCGCGATGTGGGCTTGTTCTTCCGCAGCATCCACGGCACGCTCAACCACCTGCTGGTGGGAGAGCACCAGTTGTGGTTTGTGCGTTTCTCCGAGGGCACATCGCCCCGTATGGCGCTGGATACCGAAGCAGAGCCCAACCGCGCCGCACTCGACGCCCGCCTGCGCGCAGGCGCTGCCCGCTGGGAGCCGCTGGTGCAGGGCATGGCCTCCGCACGCTGGGAGGGCACGCTCGACTACACCACCATGCGCGGCACGGCGGCGTCGCTGCCTTTCGCGGCCACGTTGGCCCATGTGTTCAACCACGGCACCCACCACCGGGGGCAGATCACCGCCGCGCTGACCGCGCTCGGCCAGCCCTGCCCCGAGCTGGACCTGGTCTATTACCTGCAAAACCCCAACACCCCATGAGCCAGCACCTCTCCATCACCCAGTCCGGACTCGTGGCGCGCATCACGCTCACCATGCCCGAGATCCGCAACGCCTTCAGCGACGAGGTTATCCAGGCCATCACCGAGGCCTTTGCCGACGTGGGGGCCCGTGCCGACGTGCGCGCCGTGGTGCTGGCCGCCGAGGGCCCGGCCTTCTGCGCCGGAGCCAACCTGAACTGGATGCGGCGGATGGCCGACTACACCCGCGAAGAGAATCTGGCCGACGCCGGCAAGCTCGCCGCCATGCTGCGCACCATTGCCGAGTGCCCCAAGCCCACCATCGCCCGCGTGCAGGGCGACGTGTATGCCGGCGGCATGGGCCTGGTGGCCGCCTGTGACATGGCGGTGAGTGTGGACACGGCCTGGTACTGCCTGAGCGAGGTGAAGATCGGCCTGGCCCCCGCCACCATCAGCCCCTATGTGATCCGCGCCATGGGCGCGCGTGCAGCGCAGCGTTATTTCCTGACGGCAGAGCGCTTCACGGCCGCCGAGGCGCACCGCATCGGCTTTGTGCATGAGGTGGTGGCCGCCGACGCACTGGACGCCAAGGTGGATGAACTTCTCAAAGCCCTGACCAGCGCCAGCCCCGCTGCCGTGGTGGCCTGCAAGACCCTGGTGGCCGACGTGGTGGGCCGCGATATCGACGATGGATTGGTGGCCTACACGGTGGAGGCGATTGCCGACATTCGCGCCAGCGCCGAGGGACGTGAGGGTGTGCAGGCTTTTCTGAACAAACGCAAGCCCGCATGGCTGTTGTGAGGTTGTCCCCATGATCGACACCATCGTCCAGTGGCTGCACGGCATCGGCCTGCACACCGACCCCGCCGTTGCCGCATCCGCCGAGGCCATGGGCCAGCAGGCCGGCCAGGCCCTGGGTCAGATGGACATGCCCGCGCTGCTGGCGTTGGCCGGCGCACTGGGATGGGCCAGCGGCTTCCGGCTGTATGCCGTGGTGTTCCTGGTGGGCGTGCTGGGCGCGGCCGATCTGGTGCCCTTGCCCAGTGGCCTGCACCTGCTGGAGCACCCGGTGGTGCTGGCGGTGAGCGGCTTCATGCTGCTGGTGGAGTTTTTTGCCGACAAGGTGCCTTGGGTGGACAGCCTGTGGGATTCGGTCAACAGCGTCATCCGTATCCCCGGCGGCGCGTTGCTGGCGGCCGGTGTGTTCGGCGGTGACAACGCCGTCTGGGGCATGGTGGCCGGCCTGCTGGGCGGCTCGCTGGCTGCGACGTCCTTCACCACGAAAGCCACGGCGCGCGCGGCCATCAACACCTCGCCCGAGCCCTTCTCCAACTGGCTGGCCTCGCTGTTCGAGGACGGGCTGGTGGTGGGCATCGTATGGCTGGCCACCCAGCACCCGGTGGCCTTTGGCGTGGCGCTGGTGGTGATGTTGGTGCTGTCGGTGGTTTTGCTGGTGGTGCTGTGGAAATTCCTGCGCCTGGTGCTGGGCAAGCTGAAGAGTGTTTTGGGTGGTGCAGCTTCTGCTCGCCCCGTTTGAGATTCAAGGAGACAACGCTGTGTTCAAAAAGATTCTGATTGCGAACCGTGGGGAAATCGCCTGCCGTGTTGCGGCGACTGCGCGACGTATGGGCATCCGCACCGTAGCGGTGTACTCCGATGCCGACGCCGACGCCAAACACGTCCACGCCTGCGACGAAGCGGTGTACCTGGGCGGCAGTGCGCCAAAAGACAGCTACCTGCGCTGGGAAAAGATTCTCGACGCCGCCCGGGCCACCGGTGCCCAGGCCGTACACCCCGGGTACGGCTTTCTGAGCGAGAACGAAGAGTTCGCCCAGGCCTGCCAGGACGCGGGTGTGGTGTTTATCGGCCCGCCGCCCTCGGCCATCAAGGACATGGGGCTCAAGGCCGAGTCCAAGCAGCTCATGGAAAAGGCCGGCGTGCCCCTGGTGCCCGGCTACCACGGTGCCGACCAGGACCCGGCGCTGCTGCAGCGCGAAGCCGACCGCATCGGTTACCCCGTTCTCATCAAGGCCAGCGCCGGCGGCGGTGGCAAAGGCATGCGGGCGGTGGACAAGTCGGAAGACTTTCCCGCCGCGCTGGCATCCTGCCAGCGCGAGGCCATCAACAGCTTTGGCGACGACGCAGTGCTGATTGAAAAATACGTGCAACGCCCGCGTCACATCGAGATCCAGGTGTTCGGTGACACCCAGGGCAACTACGTGTACCTGTTCGAGCGCGACTGCTCGGTGCAGCGCCGCCACCAGAAGGTGCTGGAAGAAGCACCCGCACCCGGCATGACGGAAGCCATGCGCCAGCAGATGGGCGAGGCCGCAGTGAGTGCGGCCCGCGCCGTGCACTACGTGGGTGCCGGCACGGTGGAGTTCATCGTCGAGCAGCGGGCGGATGGCTCGATGAACTTCTTCTTCATGGAGATGAACACCCGCCTGCAGGTGGAGCACCCGGTCACCGAAGCTATCACCGGCCAGGATCTGGTGGAGTGGCAATTGCGCGTGGCCTCGGGTGAGCCGTTGCCGCTCAAGCAGGACCAGCTGCGTATCCACGGCCACGCCATCGAGGCGCGTATCTGCGCCGAGAACCCCGACAACAACTTCCTGCCTGCCACCGGCACACTGCATGTGTACGGCCTGCCGGCTTGTGTGACCTTTGAGTGTGGCGACACGCGGGTGGACTCGGGCGTGCGCCAGGGCGATGCCATTTCGCCCTTCTACGATTCGATGGTGGCCAAGCTCATCGTGCACGGTGACAACCGCGAGCAGGCGCTGGCGCGGCTCGACGCGGCGCTGGAGCAGGTGCGTATCGTGGGTCTGGCGACCAATGTGCAGTTCCTGCGCCTGGTGGCGCGCAGCCGTTCGTTTGCCCAGGCGGAGCTGGACACGGCGCTGATTCAGCGCGAGCAAGCCGTGCTGTTCAACCAGGAAAAGATCGGCCTGCCACTGGCCGCCGCCGCTGCCGTGGCGCGTGCGCTGCTGGACGAGCGGGCGCTGGCGGGCGGCAGCCCTTTCAGCCAGCGCGACGGCTGGCGTTCCCACGGCGTGGTGTCGCGCCGCTTTGCGGTCGAGTTCCATGGCGAGCCGTATGCCGTGCTGCTGCGTTACCTGCATGACGGCGCTTTGCAGCTGCAGGTGGGCGAGACCACCGGCGTGCTGCAGTTCAAGGAAGTGGCCGGGGGCATTGACCTGCAGTTTGCCGGCCAGCGCCAGACGGTGCAGGTGTGGCGCCAGGGCGAGACGGACCATGTGTTCTGCGCCCTGGGAGCCACCCAGATCGTGGACGTGGACCTGATGGCCCATTCGGGTGAATCGCAGTCCGAAGGCGGACGCCTCACCGCACCCATGCCGGGCAAGGTGGTGTCCTTCGCCGTCAAGGCTGGCGACAAGGTCACCAAGGGCCAGGCCCTGGCCGTGATGGAAGCCATGAAGATGGAACACACCATCGCCGCGCCGGCCGATGGCACGGTGCAGGAGCTGCTCTACACACCGGGCGACCAGGTGACGGAAGGGGCAGAGTTGCTGAAGCTGGCGGTTTAGTGCATCTTTGGTCGGTTGCTTCAGAATAGCGGTATGCCAAATTGCATTTCAGAGTTCATCATGGTTCACCTCCCTTTCCCCTTGGGGAGTTCGCGTCGATCTATAGATCGCCATGCGAGGCTGCAATGAAGCCGCCAGTTTTTTTGCATCGGGTTGTTTTACGCAACTACAAGAGTATTGGAAACTGCGATGTGCGCCTTGGGCCGCTGACGTACTTGGTTGGCGCAAATGGCTCTGGTAAAAGTAACTTTCTGGATGCGCTTCACTTGGTGCGTGACGCGCTGTCAGGGTCGTTGGATAACGCTTTAAATGAACGCGGAGGCTTGACTGAAGTACGTAGACGTTCGAGCGGGCACCCTACTAACTTTGGAATTCGTCTTGAATTCACGTTGGCAGGAGGAGTGCCGGGGCATTATGCGTTCAATATAGGGGCACTGCCTGGTCGTGGGTACGAGGTGCAGACGGAAGAGTGCGTTGTTAATGCGAAGGGGAAGGGGCCATACTTTTTGGTGGAGCGTGGCGTACTTCATTCAAGTAGTGAGGCCACATTTCCGGCAATCACGTCCGATAGACTGGCTTTAGTTAGCGTTTCTGGCATGGCTGTTTTTCGGCCAGTTTTTGATGCTTTGACATCGATGGGCTTTTACAACCTAAACCCAAAGTTAATGCGGGAGCCGCAAAAACCCCAGGATGGCAGGTTGCTCAAACCTGTAGGTGAGAACATAGTGAGTGTCTTGGGCCATCTTGAGCGTGTAGCTTCAGAACGGATGGAAGAGATACAGAGTTACCTGCAAACAGTTGTACCAATGGTGCATGGCGTTGAAAGAAAGCAGATCGGCCCGTTGGAAACGTTGGAGTTTCGCCAGGATATGGCTGGATCCAAACATCCTTGGCGCTTTCCTGCTCAAAACATGTCTGATGGCACCTTGCGTGCGCTAGGTGTATTGACTGCACTTTTTCAGGGAAATAGAGATTACGCCCCCTTGCTTATTGGTATAGAGGAACCTGAAACCGCGCTGCATCCTGCCGCTAGTGCTGCGTTGCGGGAGGCACTCTCAAGAGCTGCTGAGCAAACCCAGATCATCGTTACTAGTCATAGCCCAGATCTTCTGGATTCACTGAGTATTTCACCGGATCAGTTGCTTGCAGTTGTGTCTGAGGGTGGGGAAACGCGAATTGCGCCACTCGATGAAGCGTCTAGGTCGGTGATGCGCGATCATCTTTTTTCGGCTGGCGAACTGCTGCGTTTGAATCAACTGGCTCCGGATCGCGATTTTTTAAATGCCCAGCGGCAGTCCGATCTGTTCGGGAACTTGATTTCATGATCTCGGTGTCTGCGATTGTTGAAGGGGATGGTGAGATGGCAGCACTACCGCTGCTATTGAGGCGAATCAGGGAGTGGCGTACTCCTGAAGTCTACGTCGATGTATTGGCACCTATCCGTGTGTACAAGGATCGCTTCTTGAATAGAGCGGATGAGTTCAGTCGGCATTTGAAATTAGCAGCAGCCAAATCCGGCGAAACAGGGTGGATCTTGATTTTGTTGGATGCTGACGATGATTGTCCAATGTTGAAAGGTGGAGAGATCCTACGACGCGCCTCTGCAGTTGTCCCTCATCGACGAGTAGGTGTGGTGCTGGCAAATCGCGAGTACGAAGCATGGTTTATTGCTGCAGCGCAATCGTTGCATGGAGTGCGAACATTCAAGTACAAAAACCGCGATGATGCGGTTGATCCGGAGGTGCCGCGTAATGCAAAAGGGTGGTTGCGTGATCGCATGACAAGTGGCGCTTATCGCGAAACGACTGATCAGCCTGGTTTCTCTGCGCGCATAGATTTGCAGCAGGCATTTGATCGAAGCCGCTCGTTTCGAAAGCTGTGCACAGAGTGGTCGCGGCATACAGAAGCCCTCGTGCAGGCTGCAAATTAATGAAAATCATCTTTTGCGGGGCCGGTACACCGCCCGAGCCCTGGGTCAATGCCCTGCGCCAGCACCTGCCCGAGGCCCATGTTAAAGCCTGGGCAACCGGTGCCGAGCCCGTCGACTACGCCGTGGTGTGGGCGCCGCCGCAGGACTTCCTGGACGCGCAGCCCCGACTCAAAGGCATCTTCAACATCGGTGCAGGGGTGGACGCGTTGATGCAGCTGCGCCTGCCTACCGGCGTGCCCGTGGTGCGGCTGGACGATGCGGGCATGTCCGTGCAGATGGCCGAATACGTCTGCCATGCGGTGATCCGCTACTTCCGCGAGCTGGACATCTACGCCGAAGAGGCGGCCCAGGCCAACTGGGCTTTTCGCCGCCCGCGTGTACGTGCCGACTTCACCGTGGGTGTCATGGGCCTCGGGGTATTGGGGCAGCGTGTGGCACAGGCGCTGCGGGGTTTTGAATTCCCGGTGCAGGGCTGGAGCCGCACACCGCGCCAGGTGGAGGGCATCACCTGCCATGCGGGTGCCAATGGCCTGGGCGCCTTCCTGGCGAGCAGCCAGGTGCTGGTGAACCTGTTGCCGTTGACCCCCGATACCGAAAACATCCTGAACCGCGACACGCTGGCGCAGCTGCGGCCCGGCGCCTATGTCATCAACGTGGCGCGTGGTGCCCATCTGGTGGAGGCTGACCTGCTGGCCCTGCTCGACAGCGGCCACTTGGCTGGCGCCACGCTCGACGTGTTCCGCACCGAGCCGCTGCCCGCCGAGCACCCGTTCTGGCAACACCGCCGCATCACCGTCACCCCCCACACCTCGGCCCGCACCCTGCGCGATGAAAGTGTGGCGCAGATCGCCGACAAGATCCGTGCGCTGGAGCGCGGCGAGCCCATCACCGGTGTGGTGGACCCGTTGCGCGGCTATTGATTGAAGGAATTTCCATGTCGCTCCCAACCCGTGTGAACCTGATCGACGTCGGCCCGCGTGACGGCTTGCAGAACGAGAAACAACCCGTGCCCGCTGCCACCAAGATCGAGCTGGTGCACCGCCTGCAGGCGGCAGGCCTGCAGGAGATCGAGGTCACCAGCTACGTCAGCCCGAAGTGGGTGCCGCAGATGGCCGACAACCACGAGGTGATGGCCGGCATCCGCCGCCAGAGCGGTGTGCGCTACAGCGTACTCACGCCCAATCTCAAGGGCTTCGAGGCCGCAGTGCTGGACCGGCCGGACGAAATCGTGGTCTTCGGCGCCGCCAGCGAAGCCTTCAGCCAGAAGAACATCAACTGCTCCATCGCCGAGAGCATCGAACGTTTTGCCCCCGTGGTGCAGGCCGCGCTGGCCGCCGGCATCCGCGTGCGCGGCGCCATGAGCTGCACCGTGGGCTGTCCTTACGAAGGCGAGATCGCCCCCGAGCGGGTTGCGTACCTGGCGGGGTTGATGAAAGGTATCGGCGTGCAGCGTGTGGATGTGGCCGACACGATTGGTGTGGGCACGCCGCGCAAGGTGCAACGCGCCATTGAGGTGACGCTGCAGCACTTCGCGGTGGGCGATGTGTCAGGCCACTTCCATGACACCTATGGGCAGGCCCTGTCGAACACCCTGGCCGCGCTGGAGCTGGGCGTCAGCAACTTCCAGTCCTCCGTGGCGGGCCTGGGCGGTTGCCCCTATGCCAAGGGCGCCACCGGCAACGTGGCCACCGAAGACGTGGTCTACATGCTGCAGGGCATGGGCATCGAGACAGGCATCGACCTGGATGCGCTGATCGACGCGGGGGTGTACATCAGCCAGGCCCTGGGCCGTGAACCGCATTCGCGGGTGTCGAAGGCGATTCGCACGAAACGCCTGGGGTAAGTGGAGCGTCGCACGGCGATTTACACTGCAAGCCCCCTTTTCTTTGGTACCAGCCATGTGCGGCGCAGAACTCCATTCCCTCCCTGACGGCGTGCAACGTGTGGCGCGTGTGCTGCAGGACAAGGCCCATCCGCATATGCCGGTGATGCTGGACGACGCCGCACGCACCGCCCAGCAGGCGGCGGAC
>Ga0208564_1001707_pt1 | contig 18156 bp, 12 predicted proteins | sample AD_UKC073_MetaG_FD_184439 | JGI IMG/M metagenome (GOLD analysis project Ga0208564, IMG submission 184439) | Active sludge microbial communities of municipal wastewater-treating anaerobic digesters from USA - AD_UKC073_MetaG (SPAdes) (version 2) | ecosystem: Engineered > Bioreactor > Anaerobic >... | reverse complement strand
GGTCGGAACTTACCCGACAAGGAATTTCGCTACCTTAGGACCGTTATAGTTACGGCCGCCGTTTACTGGGACTTCAATCAAGAGCTTGCACCCCATCATTTAATCTTCCAGCACCGGGCAGGCGTCAGACCCTATACATCCACTTTCGTGTTAGCAGAGTCCTGTGTTTTTGGTAAACAGTTGCAGCCACCGATTCTCTGCGACCCTCTCGACCTTCGGATGTACTCCTACAATCTACCAGGGCATACCTTCTCCCGAAGTTACGGTATCAATTTGCCGAGTTCCTTCTCCAGAGTTCTCTCAAGCGCCTTAGAATTTTCATCCTACCCACCAGTGTCGGTTTGCGGTACGGTCAATTGTTGACTGAAGCTTAGAGGCTTTTCTTGGAAGCAGAGCATCGCCGACTTGGCACTCCGAAGAGCGTTTCGTCTCACCCCTCAACTAAGCCGCCCGGATTTACCTAAGCAGCACGTCTACAGGCTTTCACTGAGTAATCCAACACTCAGCTCGGTTAGCTTTCTCCGTCCCCCCATCGCATCAACAATCGGTGCTGGAATATTAACCAGCTTCCCATCGACTACGCATCTCTGCCTCGCCTTAGGGGCCGACTCACCCTGCGCCGATGAACGTTGCGCAGGAAACCTTGGGTTTTCGGCGAACGGGCTTTTCACCCGTTTTAACGCTACTCATGTCAGCATTCGCACTTCTGATACCTCCAGCATCCCTTACGAGACACCTTCACAGGCTTACAGAACGCTCCTCTACCATCGTATTGCTACGATCCGCAGCTTCGGTGTATGGCTTGAGCCCCGTTACATCTTCCGCGCAGGACGACTCGATCAGTGAGCTATTACGCTTTCTTTAAATGATGGCTGCTTCTAAGCCAACATCCTGACTGTCTATGCCTTCCCACTTCGTTTCCCACTTAGCCATATCTTGGGGACCTTAGCTGGCGGTCTGGGTTGTTTCCCTCTTGCCCTCGGACGTTAGCACCCGAGGACTGTCTCCCGTGCTCACTCTCACTGGTATTCGGAGTTTGCTATGGTTTGGTAAGACTACATGTCCCCCTAGCCATTACAGTGCTCTACCCCCAGTGGATATACACGAGGCACTACCTCAATAGTTTTCGAGGAGAACCAGCTATCTCCGGATTTGTTTAGCCTTTCACCCCTAGTCACAACTCATCCGCTGTTTTTGCAACAACAGTCGGTTCGGACCTCCAGTAGGTGTTACCCCACCTTCATCCTGGCCATGACTAGATCATCCGGTTTCGGGTCTACGCCCAGCTACTAAACGCCCTTATCAGACTCGGTTTCCCTACGCCTACCCTATTCGGTTAAGCTCGCAACTGAACGTAAGTCGCTGACCCATTATACAAAAGGTACGCCGTCACTCTTTCGAGCTCCGACTGTTTGTACGCACACGGTTTCAGGATCTATTTCACTCCCCTCCCGGGGTTCTTTTCACCTTTCCTTCACAGTACTAGTTCGCTATCGGTCGGCAACGAGTATTTAGCCTTGGAGGATGGTCCCCCCATCTTCAGACAGGATTTCACGTGTCCCGCCCTACTTCTCTCACGCCTAGTTCCACCGCCAACATTTCACCTACGGGACTATCACCCAGTATCGTCGGACTTTCCAGACCGTTTGGTTATGTCAACAGCTAAATCGTGAAGGCTCTTCCCATTTCGCTCGCCACTACTTTGGGAATCTCGGTTGATGTCTTTTCCTGCAGCTACTGAGATGTTTCAATTCACTGCGTTCGCTCTACCCTGCCTATGTATTCAGCAGGGAGTACCCTTGCGGGTGGGTTTCCCCATTCAGAAATTCCCGGATCAAAGCTCTATTGCCAGCTCCCCGAGACTTATCGCAGGCTTACACGTCTTTCATCGCCTGTTGCCGCCAAGGCATCCGCCATGTGCGCTTGGTCACTTGATCCTATAACGCTCAAACACCATCACCTGAGTCAACTCCTTTCGGCGTTAACTCAAACAACAGCACCGCGTCACAGGTGTGTATGAGAACTTGATGCCCCGAACCTTCAACCCGACCAACGGAAGCGGCCGGTATCGGAACACCAAAAATACAATCTAAACCCATGTCCACATCTCATCTCATCAATGAGCGTGAACAAACTTCTTCCAGATTTTTAAAGAACAGAGACTACCGATTGGATAGCCATCAGCAATAAGCGCTTGAACAACTTTTATTGCTGATGCCTATGCACCTGACCACAACCCGCGATATTTGAATGGTGGGTCTTGATGGACTCGAACCATCGACCCCCGCCTTATCAAGACGGTGCTCTAACCAGCTGAGCTAAAGACCCTCCGAAACTTTTAATCAGCGGCACCCATCTGGCGCAACTCATCGAAAGTGGTGGAGGATGACGGGATCGAACCGACGACCCCCTGCTTGCAAAGCAGGTGCTCTCCCAGCTGAGCTAATCCCCCGCTTGCCGCTTTACGCCCGCCGAAACCAGCTTGTCAGCCAGCCAGCAGCGCAAAGCGCAACAGGTTGTGTCTCTTTATGTTCAGACAACCGAAACGAGTGCAGGCACTTCGGAAGATCATGCTGAGAGTCTTTCGACCATCAAACACGTCTTCGAGGCGCGTTCTCTAGAAAGGAGGTGATCCAGCCGCACCTTCCGATACGGCTACCTTGTTACGACTTCACCCCAGTCATGAAACCTACCGTGGTAATCGCCCTCCTTGCGGTTAGGCTAACTACTTCTGGCGGATTCCACTCCCATGGTGTGACGGGCGGTGTGTACAAGACCCGGGAACGTATTCACCGTGACATGCTGATCCACGATTACTAGCGATTCCGACTTCACGCAGTCGAGTTGCAGACTGCGATCCGGACTACGATCGGCTTTGTGAGATTAGCTCCCCCTCGCGGGTTGGCAACCCTCTGTACCGACCATTGTATGACGTGTGTAGCCCTACACATAAGGGCCATGAGGACTTGACGTCATCCCCACCTTCCTCCGGTTTGTCACCGGCAGTCTCACTAGAGTGCCCAACTAAATGTAGCAACTAGTGACAAGGGTTGCGCTCGTTGCGGGACTTAACCCAACATCTCACGACACGAGCTGACGACAGCCATGCAGCACCTGTGCCCAGATTCCTTGCGGCACTCCCACATCTCTGCAGGATTTCTGGCATGTCAAGTGTAGGTAAGGTTTTTCGCGTTGCATCGAATTAAACCACATCATCCACCGCTTGTGCGGGTCCCCGTCAATTCCTTTGAGTTTTAATCTTGCGACCGTACTCCCCAGGCGGTCAACTTCACGCGTTAGCTTCGTTACTAAAAGGTTACCCTTCCAACAACCAGTTGACATCGTTTAGGGCGTGGACTACCAGGGTATCTAATCCTGTTTGCTCCCCACGCTTTCGTGCATGAGCGTCAGTGTTATCCCAGGGGGCTGCCTTCGCCATCGGTGTTCCTCCACATCTCTACGCATTTCACTGCTACACGTGGAATTCCACCCCCCTCTGACACACTCTAGCCTTGCAGTCACAATCGCAGTTCCCAGGTTAAGCCCGGGGCTTTCACGACTGTCTTACAAGACCGCCTGCGCACGCTTTACGCCCAGTAATTCCGATTAACGCTCGCACCCTACGTATTACCGCGGCTGCTGGCACGTAGTTAGCCGGTGCTTATTCTTCCAGTACCATCAAAGCACGAGGGTATTATCCTCGCACCCCTTTTTCCCGGACTAAAGCGGTTTACAACCCGAAGGCCTTCTTCCCGCACGCGGCATGGCTGGATCAGGCTTTCGCCCATTGTCCAAAATTCCCCACTGCTGCCTCCCGTAGGAGTCTGGGCCGTGTCTCAGTCCCAGTGTGGCTGATCATCCTCTCAGACCAGCTACCGATCGTCGCCTTGGTAGGCCTTTACCCCACCAACTAGCTAATCGGACATCGGCCGCTCCTATAACGTGAGGTCTTGCGATCCCCCACTTTCCTCTCTCGAGCGTATGCGGTATTAGCGTAACTTTCGCTACGTTATCCCCCATTACAGGATACGTTCCGATGCATTACTCACCCGTTCGCCACTCGCCGCCAGGGTTGCCCCCGCGCTGCCGTTCGACTTGCATGTGTAAAGCATGCCGCCAGCGTTCAATCTGAGCCAGGATCAAACTCTTCAGTTCAATCACTGCTAATTTCACAATACTCAAAATTACACTGAACGGTTCTTCGACATCCCTCCCTTAACTGACCTTTGGCGGCTTAGCAAAGCCTGGATCAATCAGAGAAGAACATCTCCCCATCCGTGCATGCACCTCTGAAGCTCGCCAAACCCTAGAGCGGCTGGCTATTCTCCGAAGTACCTACACGTTTCGGTTGTCTCAATTCTTAAAGAGCAGCGATTTCTCCATTCACCTCTTTCGAGGCTTTCCCGAATCTGCCTTCCGGCTTTTTCGAGAGAAATCATTTCCGGGGCATCTATTCTAATGCCTCGCAAATTATTTCTCTCAACTTACTCAACGCGCTTACGCCACATCAAGCAAGTCTTTGTTTCACAGACTTCGCAACCATTTCCAAATCTTTGTCAGACCTGAACTGGTTGCGGGGGAAGGATTTGAACCTTCGACCTTCGGGTTATGAGCCCGACGAGCTGCCAGACTGCTCCACCCCGCGCCTGCGGCTTCTGCCTTTCAAACTCAGCACAACTAACTCGTCGTTATTTGCTGCGTTGCGTTCGATCAGCGAAGACAGAAATTATGGCACAGCTAAAAACCCTTTGCAACCCCATCCCACCCAAAAACCCCTCTTTACCCCCTCTTTTTGCCTAACTCTTAAGCATTCCACCGCCCATTCCTTAAGCAACATCACCCGCCAACCCAATACTCACAACAGTTTGTGAAAAAAAGAGAATTTTTTCGAATTAACGCTTGCCGGCACGGCGTGGGGTAGTAGTTACTTCACCAGACTTTGCCGCCAGACGTTCCTTCGCCACAAAATCGCGAATTGCCGGATAAACAATGCTGCGCCAGCGGCTGCCGGAGAAGATACCGTAGTGGCCGCAACCCTCCACCAGCAGGTGATTGCGCCTCGATTGCGGAATGTTCGAACAGAGACCGTGAGCAGCGTACGTCTGGCCCGGGCAGGAAATATCGTCTTCGCCGCCCTCGACCGTCATCAGGCCAATATCCTTGATCGCAGCAGGCGCCACCTTTTCACCGTGCACCTCCATCACACCGCGTGGCAGGCGAAACTCCTGGAACACACGCTGCACAGTTTCCAGATAGTAAGCGGCGTCGAGGTCGAGCACCGCGTTGTACTCGTCGTAGAACTTGCGATGTGCATCCGTATCGCCCGGGCCATCACCACGCATCATGTTGATGAAATATTCCCAGTGCGATTTGGCGTGGTGCCCAGGATTCATCGCCACGAAGCCGTAGTGCTGCAGGAAGCCTGGATAGACGCGGCGGCCAAAGCCCGGATACTTCGCGGGCACGCGCGAAATCACGTGCCGCTCGAACCATTCGATCGAATGCTTGGTGGCGTAGTTATTGACGCTTGACGGATTGACGCGAGTATCAATGGGGCCGCCCATCATGATCATTGCCTTGGGGCGCAACGGATCGTTCTGCGCGGCCATCAGGCTGACCGCGCACAGCACCGGCACCGTCGGCTGGCACACCGACATCACAAACACTTCCGGTCCCAGCGAACGCAGGAACTCCATCACATAGGTCACGTAGTCATCGAGGTGGAAGATCCCCTCCGCCAGCGGAACGATGCGGGCATCGCGCCAGTCGGTGATGAACACTTCGTGATCCTGCACCAGTGAGCGCACCGTATCGCGCAGCAAGGTCGCATGATGGCCCGAGAGCGGCGCCACCAGCAGAATGCGCGGCTCGCCCTTGGCGCCTACCTTGCTGAAACGGCGCAACTGGCAAAACGGCTTCTCGGCGACAACCGTCTCTTCGATGGCATGTGTATGCCCGTCGACACTGATCGTGTGAATGCCAAACGGCAGCTTCGGATACTCCTTCGTCAGCCGTATCGTCAGCTCGCTACTCGCCGCCAGAAAATCATTCGGCGGCAGATCCTTCCACGGATTGCCATCGGATTGCGCCCAGTTCATGCCCATTTCGGCCATAAAGCGCATTGGCGCCCCCAGGGATTTCTGCATCTCGTGAAACGCGTACAACATGACTCTTGATCCCTCTGAAAACTTTCTCTGTACTGATTGTCAGCCGTCCGCTGCGACCGATGTCTAAATCTGCGCCAACCCGCGCGCCAGGTCGTCGCGCAAGTCGTCCTGCGCTTCAAGGCCGACGGCGACGCGGATCAACGCGTCACCAATGCCCGCCGCGTCGCGTGCCGCCTGTGTCATGCGCCCGTGCGTGGTCGTCGCCGGGTGCGTAATCGTGGTCTTCACATCGCCCAGATTGCCGGTGATAGACATGATCTTCACTGCGTCCACCACCTTCCAAGCCTCGGTCTTGCCGCCCTTGACGTTGAACGAGAGCACCGCGCCGCCGCCCGACTGCTGCCGCTTCGCCAGCGCCACCGACGGGTGCGACGCCAGGAACGGATAGTTCACGTTCGCCACCTTCGGGTGGGCCGCCAGCCACTCTGCAAGCGCCAATGCATTCTCGCTGTGCGCGCGCATGCGGATCGGCAGCGTCTCCATGCCCTTCAAAATCACCCATGCGTTGAACGGAGCAAGACTCGCGCCCGTGGTACGCAGGAAGTTGTAGACGCGTTCGCGGCACATCTCCTTCGTGCCCACGATTGCCCCCCCCATCACCCGTCCCTGTCCATCAAGGTGCTTGGATGCTGAATGAATCACCACATCGGCGCCGAGCGCCAGTGGCCGCTGCAACACCGGTGTGCAGAAACAATTGTCGACGGCAAAGGTTGCGCCGACCTTACGCGCCATCTCTGCGATCGCGGCGATGTCAAACACATCGGCCATCGGATTCGACGGCGTTTCCAGGAACACGAGTTTGGTGCCGGGTCGGATTGCCTTCGCCCAGGCATCAAGCCCGGTCGAGTTCACCACCTCGCAAGTGACGCCGAACTTGCCCATCACCGGCGCACCGAACACATTGAGCGTTGAACCGAACACGCTGCCGCTGGTGACGATATGGTCGCCCGCCGAGCACAGCGTCATCGCCAGTGTCGAAATCGCCGCCATGCCAGTGGACGTGGCGATCGCGGCGTCGGCACCCTCCATCGCCGCCAGGCGACGCTCGAACATGTCCACCGTCGGATTGGTGAAGCGCGAGTAGATGTAGCCAGGCTCCTCGCCGGTAAAGCGCTTCGCGGCCATTTCGGCAGACTCGTGCACAAAGCTCACCGTGGCAAACAGCGCCTCGGAATGTTCGTTGAAAGGCGAACGCAACCCACCCGCGCGGATGGCTAGCGTGTCTACGGAGTAGTCGTGATCGTTCATTGTGCTCTCTTCGAAATGTCGCGGACTTAAGGTTTCGGCTGCGAGTGTCTATCCGCATTCTTTCCGAGGTTTGCGCCTATCAGTATTGCCCCACTCATAGCATTGGAAATTGGCTTGTGTTCTTCCCACTTTTCCACCGGGCTACCGAAAGTCTGCACGACCACCATGTCTCCACTTTTCGACCAGCTAAAGGTATAGAGAATATGAAACCGCTTAGGCGCTTCAGAACCCAACTGAATCGGCTCGATGACCTCCAAGCACTTGCGCCAAAAGAACCCTGCGTCTGCTGGCAGCGCGCACTCTTTTATTACTTCCACGTCACTACTGGTCTTCTTCTTCACGATTTGCGCATCAACAAACATATCGCGAGGCTGCTTTGTGCCCTTTTCCACGCCGAGCAACAGTTGGATTCGCATACCGGTCTCGTAGTAGGGCTCGGGTTTCTCCTTGGACAACGTGTATAGCCAACCGCTTGCGGTCCCGCTGCTGCGATAGTGCCAACCCATTGGCATCGCAATGCCTCCATCGGTGGCTTCCAGACGCTGCAGGGCATACCCGTCTGGAACATTGATGTCTTGCGCGAGACACCAATGGCTAATGCACAACCACAGCAACATCGCGCTGACTGAACGATTCACAGTCGCGATTCCCTTCACTGATCCGCCCCCACCACCTCGCCCCGGGACTCATCGCGCGCCACCGCCAGCCCCTTGAGGAACTGCGGCGTGATGTCGCCAGTGACGTAGCAGCCGTCGAAGCAGGACGCATCGAAGTCGGCGATCTTCGCCGGATGCGCCGGATTCTGACTTTGCAGGATTGCGCGCTTCATGCCGTCGATGCTTTGATAAATCACGCGGTCCGCGCCAATCGCTTCGGCCACCTGCTCATGGGTCTTGCCCACCGCGATCAGTTCGCTCGGGGTGGGCATATCGATGCCGTACACGTTCGGATAGATCACCGGCGGCGCAGCGCTGGCGAAGAACACCTTCTTCGCGCCGGCCTCGCGCGCCATCTGCACGATCTCACGGCTCGTCGTTCCGCGCACGATGGAGTCGTCCACCAGCAGCACCGTTTTGCCGGCAAATTCGCTGGCGATCGGATTCAGCTTCTGGCGCACACTCTTCTTGCGCATGGCGTGGCCCGGCATGATGAAAGTGCGGCCGACATAGCGGTTCTTCACAAAACCTTCGCGATACGGGCGGCCGATGCGGGTGGCCAACTCCAGTGCGCTCGGGCGGGATGAATCGGGGATCGGCACCACCACGTCGATGTCCTGCCAGTCGGGCAGCTTCATGATTTCGCCAGCCAGCTCGGCACCCAGGTGGACGCGGGCGTCGTACACGCTGATGCCATCAATCACCGAATCCGGCCTTGCGAGGTAAACGTATTCGAAGATGCAGGGATTGAGCTTCGGGTTCTGCGCGCACTGCTGGGCATGTACATGGCCCGCGAAATCGATGAACAGCGCTTCGCCAGGTGCGATGTCACGCACAAACTGAAAGCCCAGCACGTCAAGCGCCACGGTTTCACTGGCGACCGCATATTCCGGCCCGGCCATTGTCTCGTTGCGGCCATAAACCATCGGCCGGATGCCATGCGGATCGCGGAACGCCAGCATGCCGTAGCCCGCAATCATCGCGGTCACCGCATACGCGCCCTTGCAGCGCAGATGCACCGCGGCGACCGCCTTGAAGATCATCTCTGGCGTCAGCGCGCGACCGCCGCCCGCAGCGCGTTCGAGTTCGAGCGCCAGCACGTTGAGCAGCACTTCACTGTCGCTGTTGGTATTGATATGGCGCGCGTCGAGCTTGAACAGATCCGCCTTCAACTGCTCGCCGTTAGTGAGATTGCCGTTGTGCACGAGCGAGATGCCGAATGGCGAATTCACGTAGAACGGCTGCGCCTCATGCTCGCTCACCGCGCTGCCGGCCGTCGGGTAGCGGACATGGCCAATGCCGGCGTTGCCGAGCAGATCGCGCATGTTGCGGGTGCGGAACACGTCGCGCGCCATGCCCTTGGCCTTGTGCTGGTGGAACACCGCGCCATCGGCGGTCATGATGCCGGCGGCGTCCTGCCCGCGATGCTGCAGCGTCATCAGGCCGTCGTAGATCAACTGGTTCACCGGGCCGTGCGAAACGATGCCGATCACACCACACATGGGAGCATCCTTGCGGCAGCCGCCGCCATCTTGAAATCGGTACCGGCGACGGTGGGCGTCGCCGGCTGAAACTTGAAGCGTTTTGCCAGATCGTCCGGCAACTTGCTGCGCAGGATCGCCGCGAACGTCGCCAGCGGCTTCGCGGTCACGCTGTCACGCCACCAGGCGAATGAGGGCAGGCTGGTGGCGCCAGCGACCAGCACCAGCAGCACCACAATCAGCACACCGCGCAGCACACCAAACACCATGCCAAGCGCACGATCAACAAAGGACAACCCCACCGCCTTGACCAATTTGCTGAACGCGAATCCGATCACGCTCAGCAGCAGAAATACGCCCACAAACACCAGCGCATAACCGGCCAGTGAGCGCAGCCACGCGGTTTCGGCGGAAAGCTGCAGCATCGGCAACATCTGCGCCACCCGACTGCCGAACAGAAACATGCAGACAATCGCGGCGATCCAGGCGGCCAGCGCGAACACCTCACGGATCACACCCCGCCACAGCCCCAGCAGCGCAGAAAGAAGCACCACCACGATGACTGCAATATCAAAGCCGGTCATGAGGTGTTGGTGTCCCGGCGTCCGCTATTGCAGCGTGACGACCTTGGCCTCGAAACCCGCCTGTGCGAGCTTTGCACGCGCGGCCTCTGCCGCCTGTTTGCTGTCGTAGGGTCCCGCACGCACGCGGACGACAACGCCGTTGGACACGTCAATCTTCTCGGTGTAGACCGGAAACTTGAGTGCCTTGACGCGATCGTAGGCCTGCTTCGCCGCTGTTGGGTCACGCACGGCGATCACCTGTACGACCAGTTGACCGGGCTTGCGCACCGGTTCCGCCGCAGTCACTGGTGCGCTCTTGGCTGGGGCCTTCTCGTTAGCCTTGGTCGGCGCTTTTTCGGCGGGTTTCTCGGCAACTTTGGTCGCCGGAGCGGTTGCGGTTGCCGGTTTCGCAGGCGAAGTATCGGCCACCACCTTGGCCGGAGCCTTGTCAGGAACGGCGGCCGCAACAGCTGCAGGCGCGCCCGCCTGGGCACCAGTCGGCTCGCTGATCGACGCGATCTCCGCCGGCTTGTCGGCAGCGGCTTTCTTGCCGTCGGGAAATTTGGGATCGAATTTGGTGCCTTCGACCGGCGGGATGCGCACATCCACGTTGTCCGGCAGCGGCGGCGGCTCGCGTTCGAGGAACATCGGCACCGCCACGATGGCGATCAGCAACAGCACACTCGCCCCAAGCAGCCGGCGATTGGCGCGGCGCCGCAACTGGTCGGCGCGTTGCGGTTCGTCGATATTGGGCGCGGCTGCTGCCATTAAAACTCAGGCCCCGGAGACTTGCGCCACCGTGAGGAACGATCCAAAGACGACGATTCTATCGGCTTCGGCTGCCAGTTTCCGCGCCGCAGCATATGCGGTGGCGACATCGGTATGGCGGTGAATCTGGCGATCCGGGATACCGTTTTCCGCCAACGCCGCCAGCAGCAGCGGCAAGTCAGCGCCGCGCGGACCGGGCAGCGGCGCGATGTGCCATTCGTCGATACGGCGCTTAACCGCGTCGATCACCGCCGCAATGTCCTTGTCGCGCAGCATGGCAAACACCGCGTAGGTCACTGGAAAGTACGCCATGTCAGCGAGCGCTCGCTCAAGCGCAATCGCCGCATGGGCGTTATGCCCGACATCGAGCACAGTCACCGGTCGCCCCGGAAGCACCTGGAATCTGCCTGGCCATTCGACTTCGAGCAGGCCCTGCTTGACCGCCCCCTGCGCCACCGGCAGCCGATCACGCAGGCAGTGCAGCGCGGCCAGCGCCGCCGCCGCGTTGCCAAGCTGGTAGCTGCCGCGTAGCGCCGGAATCGGCAAACCGTGGCGATGCGCCACGCCATCGCCGCCCGCCGCCGGGTCGCGGATCCAGAAGCCCCATTGCTGCGGCGCTTCGGCGATGCGGTGCCAGCCGAAGTCACGCCCGATATAGTGGCCGTGGGCGCCGTGGCCGTTCATCGAATGCGTCAAGGTCACCGGCGGATCGGGCTCAGCAATCACCGCGTGACGGCCGCGGCGCAGGATGCCGGCCTTCTCGATCGCGATCAGCTCGCGCGTTTCGCCAAGGAACTCGGTGTGATCGACGCCGATGCTGGTGATCACCGCGCAGTCAGCATCGAGAATATTGGTGGCGTCGAGCCGACCGCCGAGGCCAACCTCGATCACCCAGGCGTCCAGCCTGGTGGCGGCGAACAGGTGAAACGCTGCCAGCGTCGTGTATTCGAAGAAAGTCAGCGACACGTCGCCGCGCGCCGCCTCCACGGCGTCGAACGCGGCGACCAGCGCCTGATCACTCGCTTCGGCGCCGTTGACGACCACCCGCTCGTTGAAGCGATGGATGTGCGGTGACGTGTAGCGGCCGACACGGTAGCCCGATGCACGAAGGATGGCGTCGATGTAAGCACACACCGACCCTTTGCCGTTGGTGCCCGCCACCAGAATCACCGGACAAGCCGGCGCCACCTGCATGCGCTCGTAGATCGGCCGGATGCGCTCCAGCCCCATTTCAATCTCAGGCCCGGAACGGATCGTGTAGATGCGTGCCAGCCAGTCAGCGAGCGTGGTCATGGCGTGGAACGAAGCAATGGGGACAAGCAGCTTTTCGCTGAAACGCTTATTTCATCAGGGCTACGCCGAATATTCGGCGAAAGCCGACTTTTGCCGTATTTCGCCAATGAGCCCTTTTTAGACGTCATTTCAGCGAAAAGCTGTACACCCACGAGGCTGCGATGACGGTCGCTCAGGACGCACGCAGGGACGTCAGCAGTTTCGCCAGCGTCGGCTTCAGCTCGCGGCGATCGACGATCAGATCAATGGCGCCCTTGTCGAGCAGGAACTCGGCCCGCTGAAAACCCTCGGGCAATTTTTCGCGCACCGTCTGCTCGATCACGCGCGGGCCGGCAAAGCCCACCAGCGCGCCCGGCTCGGCGATCACCACGTCGCCCACAAAGGCAAAGCTCGCTGACACACCACCCATCGTCGGGTCAGTCAGCACGCTAATGTAGGGCAGTTGCTTCTCAGCCAGCTCGGCCAGCCGCGCCGTGGTCTTGGCCATCTGCATCAGCGAGGCCAAGCCTTCCTGCATGCGCGCGCCGCCCGACGCCGCGATCGACACGAAGCCGCACTTGGCCTTGATCGCAGCATCAACGCCGCGTGCGAAACGCTCGCCGACCACCGAACCCATCGAGCCGCCCATGAATTCGAACTCGAAACACGCCACTACGGCGGGCACCTTCTCGATCGCACCCTGCATCACCACCAGCGCGTCGGTTTCGCCCGTCGCCTCGGTCGCCTGCTTCAGGCGGTCCGGATACTTCTTGCTGTCCTTGAATTTCAGCGAGTCCACCGGCGTCACATCGGCGCCGATCTCCTTGCGGCCGGTCTCGTCAAGCAGCGCCGCCAGCCGCGCCCGCGCACCAATCCGCATGTGGTAGTTGCACTTCATGCAGACGTGCTGGTTCTTCTCAACGTCCGAGGTGTAGAGCACGGTGTCGCACGAGGGACACTTGAGCCAAAGGCCCTCCGGCACGCCACGCTTGGCGCCGGTATCGCCTTTCACCGAAGGAATGATTTTCTCGATCCAGGACATAGGCAGCGATGGGCGGGTAACCCGCTCCGTTTTCTCGTGAGGGCGTGATTGTCGCGGATTTGGGGGAAAGCGCCTAACAGGCGTGCGTGCCGCCAGCGCGCGCCGTGGCCACCCCTCCGTTCGCCCTGAGCTTGTCGAAGGGTCTGATGGAATGAAGAGGTTCGTATGCCACCAGCGCGCTTCGTGGCCGCGCGGGCCAGTCACTTTTCTTGCTTCGCCAAGAAAAGTAACCAAAAGAAGGCGACCCCAACGATTCGCCTGATTCCTGCGGTGCTCGCAACGCGCGGGACCCGCACAAATCGCCCGATGGCGCGCAAGTCTGCGCGCAGTGGGCTCATCGTGCGGGTCTACGACCGCGCGTCGCTCCGCTCCTCGGGGCGCATCCATGGGGCCCTGTCGAACTAACGCTTGATCGCTTCGCGATGGGGTTCACGGGAACCCGGATGCCAGCATCCGGGCTACAACGCTGCGAGCTGATTGGTCCGCATACAACGTGGCGCTTACAAAGTGTTGGAATTGACGTTTGAAGCCTCGGATGCGAGCATAGTCCGCATTAAAGTGATTAATTGCTCTGTCCATGGACGTCGCCGCAATCGGCTCATTGTTCGGCAGCTTGAAGGCTGCAACGGATATTGCCAAGCTAATTCGAGAAAGCGGGATCACGCTGGAGCGCGCTGAACTAAAGCTGAAGCTCGCGGAGTTGATGGAGGCACTCGCCGATGCAAAGATCGGCGCGGCTGAAGTGCAGCAACTGATCCTTGAACGCGATGCGGAAATTCGTACGCTGCGCGAGGAAGCTCGGGTGCGACGCGACCTTCGTTGGGAGCCGCCGTGTTACTTTTTGCCGGATGCCACACAGAGCAGACAAGAGCAGGCATACTGTCAAAAGTGCTACGACGGCGACAGTCGCCTAGTCCGACTGCACACTGACGGAAAGGGGCTCTACTCGTGCGTCGTCTGCAAACAGACCTACAAGACCCAAGAGCGTCAAGCGTCTGACGACGCCAAAGTTAGAGCCGCGAGGCAGTATCGGTCAGATAGCCCTTTCCCTCGAAACTGGTAGGTGTGTAGCCCGGATGCTCGCATCCGGGTTCCCGTGACCGCCATCGCGAAGCGATCAAGCTTCGGTTCGACGGGGTCCCCATGGATTCGCCCCGAGGAGCGGAGCAACGCGCGGTCGTAGACCCGCACCATGAGCCCACCGCGCGCAGACTTGCGCGCCATCGGGCGATTTGTGCGGGTCCCGCGCGTTGCGAGCACCGGAGGGAAACAGCGAATCGCTGGGGTCGCCTTCTTTGGGTTACCTTTCTTGGCGAAGCAAGAAAGGTAACTGGCCCCGCGCGGCCACTGAGCGCGCTGGTGGCGCCCGCAACCCGTGTCTGGAGGGCGACCATCCCCCTCTCCCTAACCCTCTCCCACAGGGGGAGAGGGGACCAGCTGCGTTCATGGTTCGACAAGCTCACCACGAACGGGGGTGAACTACGCCCTCACGCAATCGACAAAATACCGCTCCACCCCCTTGTCGTGCTCCATCACCAGCCCGTGCACATCGGTGTCGAAGCCGGGCAACAGCGTGTTGAATTCGCGGGCGAACTTGAGGTAATCGACGATCGTCTTGTTGAAGCGCTCTCCGGGCAGCAGTAGCGGAATGCCTGGCGGGTAGGGCGTCACCAGCATGGCGGTCACGCGCCCTTGCAGCTCGTCCACCGGTACCCGGTCCACCTTGCGGTGCGCGAGATGCTCGAAGGCGTCGCTCGGCTTCATCGCTGGTTCCATCGGCGACAGATACATCTCGGTGGTCACCCGCGCGACGTCGTACTTGCGGTAGGCCTCATGGATGCGCTGCGCGAGGTCGCGCAGGCCCACGCGCTCGTACTGCGGGTGCGCATGCACGAACTCGGGCATCACCCGCCACAGCGGCTGGTTCTGGTCGTAGTCCATCTTGAACTGCTGCAGCTCGGTGACCAGTGAGTTCCAGCGGCCCTTGGTGATGCCGATGGTGAACATGACGAAGAAGCTATAGAGACCGGTCTTTTCGACGACGACGCCATGCTCGGCGAGATATTTGGTGACCAGCGACGCCGGAATACCCTGCTTCGAGAAACGGCCGTTGACGTCCAGCCCCGGTGTGACGATGGTCGCCTTGATCGGATCAAGCATGTTGAAGCCGGACGCGATATTGCCGAAGCCGTGCCACTTGTCAGTCGGCTTCAGGAACCATTCCTCGCGCTTGCCGGAGCCGTTGGAGTCAAACTTGGTGGGCCCCCAGGTCTTGAACCACCAGTCCTTGCCCCATTCCTTATCCACCTTGGCCATCGCGCGGCGGAAGTCGAGCGCTTCGCTGATGCTCTCCTCCACCAGTGCGCCACCGCCCGGCTGCTCCATCATCGCCGCCGCCACGTCGCAGCTGGCGATGATCGCGTACTGCGGGGAGGTGGAGGTGTGCATCAGGTACGCCTCGTTGAAGCGCGTGAAGTCGAGTTTCAGGTGCTCGGCGTCCTGCACCAGAATCTGCGACGCCTGCGACAACCCTGCCAGCAGCTTGTGCGTGCTCTGTGTGGCGTAAACCATCGAATCCTTGCAAGGTTTGCGGCCGGGGCCGATGGCGTGCATGTCCTGATAGAACGGGTGGAACGCCGCATGTGGCAGCCAGGCTTCGTCGAAGTGCAGGTTTTCGACGTACCCGGCCAGCTCTTTCTTGATCGTCTCGACGTTGTAGAGCACGCCGTCGTAGGTGCTCTGGGTGATCGTCATCACCCGTGGCTTGGCTTTCTTGTCCTTGACCAGCGGATGTGCGTTGATCTTTTTCTGGATCGATTCGCGCGAGAACTGGTCGCGCGTGATCGGCCCGATGATGCCGAGGTGATTGCGCGTCGGCTGCAGGAAGATCGGCACCGTGCCGGTCATCATGATCGCGTGCAGGATGCTCTTGTGGCAGTTGCGGTCGACCAGCACGATGTCATCGCGCGCCACGTTGGCGTGCCACACCACCTTGTTCGACGTACTGGTGCCATTGGTCACGAAGAACAGATGATCGGCGCCAAAAATCCGTGCGGCATTGCGCTCACTGGCGGCCACCGGGCCGGTGTGATCGAGCAGTTGACCCAGCTCTTCCACCGCATTGCAGACGTCGGCCCGCAGCATGTTCTCGCCAAAGAACTGGTGGAACATTTGTCCCACCGGGCTCTTCAGAAACGCCACCCCACCGGAGTGCCCCGGGCAGTGCCAAGAGTACGAGCCGTCGCGTGCATAGTCCACCAGCTCCTTGAAGAACGGCGGCGGCAGTGCTTTGAGGTACTTGGTGGACTCGCGCACGATCATCCGCGCGGTGAACTCCGGCGTGTCCTCGAACATGTGAATGAAACCGTGCAGCTCCTTGAGAATCTCGTTCGGCAGATGCTGCGAGGTGCGCGTCTCACCGAACAGGAAGATCGGCACGTCGGCATTGCGCCGGCGGGTCGCCGCAATGAACTTGCGCAACTCGACAACCGCAGTGCTCTCGGCGCCGTCCTCGTTGATCTCCTCATCGTCGATCGACACCACAAAGGCCGAGGCCCGCGCCGCCTGATTGGCGACCATGCCGACGTCAACGTAGGTGAAGCCCCCGACCACTTCCATGCCTTCATCCTCCAGCGCCTTGGCAAGCGCGCGGATGCCAAGGCCAGACGCCGACTCGGCGCGCCAGTCTTCATCGATGATGACTACGGGGAAGCGAAATTTCATGCGGGTACCTTCAGAAGCGCCCGGATTGACACAACGGCGTCAGCGTATGGGCGTGACCCCGAATGCTACCGAAACGAACTGTCCAACCCCACCGCGCGCGCGGTTTTACGCGGGTTTCAGCGATGCTGCGCCGCGATATACTGCGGCCCCATTCACTCGGGCACGCCGCGCGTGCTTTCCCTGCCGTCATGAAGGCTTCGCTGTGGCCCGTCTCGCTTGTCGGCCCACGCTCACTTGAGCGTCTCGCCCGCTTTCTGCGTCCTCACGCACTTCCTGCGACGGCGGCGTCCCCGGTCAGCGAAACGCGTCCTCGCACCATTGCCCAGAAGGCCTCGCACGTCGATGCTGCGGCGGACGACGGCGGCAGCCGCATCCGTGAAATTCCCTACAACTACACCAGCTTTTCCGACCGTGAGATCGTGATCCGCCTGCTCGGCGACGACGCCTGGGACGTGTTGCAGTCCTTGCGCGGGGAGCGCAAGACTGGTCGCAGCGCACGCATGCTGTTCGAGGTGCTTGGTGACATCTGGGTGGTGGAGCGCAACCCCTATCTGCAGGACGACATGATCGACAACCCGCGCCGCCGCGCGCAGTTGATCGAGGCTTTACGGCATCGCCTTGGTGAGGTGGAGAAACGGCGGAATGTGGATGTTGCCGACGCTGACGGTGAGACACGCAAGGAGAAAGTCGGCGAACTGGTGACACGAGCCGCCAAGGCCGTCGATCGCTTTGAAGCGCAGTTCCGCGAGACCTACGACCTGCGCAAGCGGGTGCTGAAGGTGCTCGGCCGCATCACCCACAAGGACAACATCACCTTTGACGGCCTCGCCCGTGTGTCGCACGTGACCGATGCGACTGACTGGCGTGTGGAGTACCCCTTCGTGGTGCTGCATCCCGACAGCGAGGACGAGGTTTTTGGCCTGGTCAAAGGCTGCATCGAGCTCGGCCTCACCATCATTCCGCGTGGCGGCGGTACCGGTTACACCGGCGGCGCGATTCCGCTGTCGCGGCTGTCGGCGGTGATCAACACCGAGAAGCTGGAGACGCTGTCCCCGGTGCGTTTTGAGCCGCTGCCCGGTGGCGCCAACAACGGCGAGCCATACGGCGTCATCGAATGCGAAGCGGGCGTCGTCACGCGGCGCGCGATGGAAGCGGCCGAACACGCCGGGCTGGTCTGGGCCTGCGACCCGACCAGCGCCGACGCCAGTTGCATTGGCGGCAACATTGCCATGAACG